>Ga0180007_10000535_pt1 | contig 62658 bp, 62 predicted proteins | sample MM_PC_MetaG_FD_121122 | JGI IMG/M metagenome (GOLD analysis project Ga0180007, IMG submission 121122) | Groundwater microbial communities from the Aspo Hard Rock Laboratory (HRL) deep subsurface site, Sweden - MM_PC_MetaG | ecosystem: Environmental > Aquatic > Deep subsurface > Groundwater...
CTTTCTTTCTACTTTTGTGGCCAAAAGTAGCAAAAGCCCTGGGGGTCCACGAACCCAAACCAACGTTATGCCTTATATCATCATCTCCATAGGCCTGCCTGCCGGCAGGCAGGCGTGTCCCCCAGACCCCCAGACCTTATGTTTTTGTTCTGCCTTCAAAACGCTGAAGCTACTGTCCCGTACCGATGCCTAGCGGTAGTCACGGCCTTCGGCCGTGCTTAACCACAAAGGCTCGCTGTTCCTGTACAGCACAGACCCCTTGAATGTACATTGAAAAAACAAGGGTAAAGCGGGGTTTGGGGCAGAGCGAACGTAGAAAATGATGGTTGATTGCACAGCGATGATTACACGTTTCGTGGAGCCCCAATGGTTTTTTGCTTACTTTTTTGCCATCAAAAAAGTAAGAAGGATGGATTAAACAGCCAATTAGCGCTTAAAAGCAACAACGCAGCACAAAAGTAAGTCGCGGCCTTCGCCGCTGCCGCTAAAATAAGATCCTGATAATCAGGTACAATGGCTATTGTACGATTATTCCCCCGCACCTTCTTCTGAAACTTCCTGTTCAGGCGGGGTTACCTCTATGCCAAAGCTCGGCCAGCTGTAACTATAGCGGTTTCCGGGGCTCCAGATGGCAAACCCAGCGCCTCCTGCGTCATAAGTGGCTTTGATTTGGTCGTTCATAAACCAGGTTCCGAAACCATTTATTCTTAAAGGAAAGCCCTGTACCCAGGTTCGGATTTCCGCATTTCCATCTGCCTTTTCAACAAAATTCTTAATAGAATCATGCACAAAGCCATAGGGCGCCCCCCAAGGATTGGTGTAGCCATAATAACCGGGACTGACATGAGAGGGGTAGGTCATTGGGTAGATCGCGTCTACATATTTCGCGATTTCAACAGGGTCCTGACCTACAATTTTCCAGTCTACATTGCCCCATACGATGGCGCCAAATACATCCACACTTAGCTGAATGTCGTGATCATCGGCCAGGCGGCGGGCTTTGGACAAAAAGTCATTGATCACATCTGTGCGCGAAAATTTCTCTTCATCATAATAGTAATCAAGGGTCTGGTGTGCGGCGGCCGGAAAGCGGATATAATCAAATTGAACTTCATCGAAACCCAAATTGGCCACTTCCTGCATAATATATAGGTTGTAATTCTGTACCCCTGGTTTCGATGGGTCGAGCCATCGATAATCGTATAATCCACCCCATTTATTCTGAATTCGCCATTCAGGCTTACGGGAGCCGACATAAGGGTCATTGAATACCACTTGCCGGGCGATGACATACAATCCCTTTTTATGCAGTTTATCGATGATTTCAGGGAAATGATCAAGTAGCGTGCTGCCCGGATTGATACTTGTTAAATATTCATTTTTAGGCGTGAAGGCCAGGAGTCCGCCTCCGTGTTCTATATCAATCACAACCGCGTTACCACCGCTTTCTATAAGCTTATCAATCAATTCCCATCCGTAATCACTTGCGATGGTTCCTACTGTTATATAAATACTTTTTACGTTTTTAGGTGTTTTCATCCGGCTGACTATTACATCATTCTCCTTTTTTGGTTCAAGGTTTTCCGGGCTCTCTTCTTCTTTCGGTCCCTCTGCCTCCTGAGATGCATTGGTTGTACTGTCGTCCTCAGGGTGCGATTGTGAAATCGCGCCTTCAGTGTCACCTTGGGGTTTTGTTGTATCGTTGGTCGGAGGTTGAACTTCTTTTTCCTCCAGTATTTTTTGGCTCGCATTTGCTTTTAATTCCGTTTCGATTGCGTTGATTTTCTCCAGATAATAATTAATCAGACTAAAAATACGGTTCTCTTTTGCAAAAACACCTCCATAAAAGAATACAATAGCCATTACACTTGTTATTCCGATGATAATCAGCCTTTTTTTCAAAGTATTAATAAGTCAGTTGATACCAGCGTTCTTCTGCTGGATTATAAACATAAACGATTCCGTCCTGATCTGCCAATACTTTTTCAATTTTAAAGTTTGTTTTTCTCATAATCGACTTGGTCTCTAGAGTGGAGAGCGTTAAACTCTGAATCAGGAATTCGCCTTTTTCTTCGTCGTAGGTAAAATAAATCAAAGTGTCATCATCATCCCATACAGCCTGCTTAAGATCCAATATTTGATCGATGGCCTCAACTGTTTTGTCGGCTACATCTATTTTGTATAATCCGCCTTTAATGTCGTTGGTCAGCAAATAGCTCCCTGTTGGTGACCAGGTCATGTTCAGCGGAAGAAAAGAGGTGATTATTTTTTTACGCGACGCCTTTTTAATATCGATAAAATAAATCTCTGTTTTTAGTGTGCCTACCAATTGACTGGAATCATAAGACCAATACCACTTAAGACCTTCTTCCATATTTTTTAAAGCAGTCACTGTTTTTATGCCGGATTCATCCCATAATCTTAGCTTTTCCCCCTCTGCGTCCCAAAAAATCAGTTGTTTTCCAGGCAGATCCCATGTGGGTGCAATCAATGACTTTTTCTGCAGGATCTCCGGAAGCTCACGATTTTCATCTTTTTCCTGCGGTACGGTTATGCTTGGCTCTAATGTCGGTATTTTTTTGAGTGTTACGGCAAGCTCCTGGGTACGTCCACGTTTTACAGATATATTCACACCTTCTGTAATATAGCCATCCTTCTGGATCCGGAGATAATGGGAACCACTTTTTAAAACTGTTTCGCAGGGGTCAAATTCACAGAATGTCTGGAGGTCTTCTTCTATAACAAAATAAGAATTCATTGTTGCTGTGATTTTTAAAGTTCCCTTATTAAGAGGATAAAACCATATATAAACTCCTCCAGACAATAGCAGGGTAATAAGCAGAATCAGAATGTTTTTAAGTCGTTTGAGCATTATAAGCTGATATTTTCGAAATGCTGTATAAGCGCTTCTTTATTGTTCCATTCAATACTTATTATATCAATCCTCCAGTCACAATCCTCCTGATTTTTTTCTGTCAGCCATTGTTCCGCGGTTTCGATGATCTTTTCAACTTTATTATCGTCTACCGATTCTTCCGGATAGCCGAATGAGCGACCGTGGCGTGTTTTTACTTCCACGAAAACAATTTCATTCGTTTTGGGATCGCTTGCGATGATATCGATTTCCCCGGATCGTTTTAGATAATTATTGGCAAAGATTTTATATCCTTTATCCTTTAAATACTTCATGGCTTTTTCTTCCCCTTTCTTTCCAAATACTTTTCGATCCATTTATACAAATAAACTTAAAGTAAAACTGGCTCCGATCGGGATGAGAAGGTTATCGTCGATCTCAAAATTGAAGAGTCGGATGTTGGGCATTTCTAAAAACATGGCGATGCATGAGGCCGCGATGGCCGCCGCCAGATTTGGCACAAAGAAATAAGCTATAGGAATGGAAACCAGGATTCCGACAAGAGTCCCTTCTACATATTTATTCGGATTAAGTTTGGTTTTGATTTTTCCGTAATGACGCCCTACCAGATTAGAGACTGCGTCTCCGAAACTCAGGATTAAAATGCCTGCGTAAGCCAATACAGCATCGAATAAGAGGAGCGATAAAAAGGCACCTATGGTAAAAAATAAAATTCCTCGTCCGGGAAAGTTTTCCATGTGATGATCCCGTTCAAATAAACTTAAAACCCGCCGGCAAAGTCCCAAGCGTTCACGTTTTATCATAAACGACATAATGGAGCCACCGAGAATCATTCCAAATAAGACCGGAAGGGTCAGGATTCCGTAAAAATGAAGCAGGATGATGATTGGGCCGTAAGCGATATGAATAAGCTGCCGCCGGAATTCTAATTTGTGCATAGTTTAAATAACATTTGACATCTGACATGTGACTTTTGACGGTTACTAGTCAATTGTCACATGTTCCTCGTTATGTTACCTTATTCTTGTCTTATTTACCACGTTCAAATGTTGTTTACACGTGAATTTCTGGAGGCCAGAGAAAATGAAAACCTTGCTCCCTATTCAGCGAAAAGCACGAATAGCCAGGGGCGTGATTATAAAGAAGCGGAAGATCCTTATCGCACCTGTTTTCAGCGCGATCGTGATCGGGTGATTCATTGTAAAGCCTTTCGGCGTCTGAAGGGAAAGGCTCAAGTGTTTGTTGCCCATTACGGTGACCATTACCGTTCGCGATTGACTCATACCATGGAGGTTGCCCAGCTAAGCCGTGATCTGGCTCGTACGCTGGGTTTGAATGAGGATCTTGCGGAAACCATTGCCTTGGCTCATGATCTTGGTCACACTCCCTTTGGCCATGCCGGGCAGGATACTATGGATCAGTTGATGAAGGAGTATGGTCAGGGGTTTGAACATAATGAGCAAAGCCGTCGGGTGGTTGAATTGCTGGAAGAAAAAACTCCGGATTACCGGGGGCTTAATCTCACTTTTGAGGTTCGTGATGGTCTGATTAAACATCGCACTTCTTTTGATCAGCCTGTTTCTTTAGATGTCCACATGCCTTCTCTGGAAGCTCAGATTGTTAATATAGCGGATGAAATCGCTTATCTTAATCATGACATTGATGACGGCCTTCGTTCCGGCATTTTAAAGATAGATTCCTTAAATGGGCTGAGTTTGTGGAAGCGGGTGCGGGCCGCTGTGGATCAGCATTTACCTTCTCCTTTTTTTATTTCTGCCGCTATTTCCTGCCTTATTGGTTTAATGATCCACAATTTGGCCGAAAACACCCATCATCTTATTGAAGCGGCTGATGTCAATCAACTGGGATCGGTCTACAAACATCCTAAACCCCTTGCTGTCTTTTCAGACGATTTCAAAAGAGAATGTTCGGAGCTGAAAGATTTTTTATATGAACATTTTTATCGTTCCGGCGGCGTGGCTGATTACAATATAAAAGGGCAGAATGCCATTCGTTTTTTGTTTAAAAAGCTGATGACTAATTTCCAGCTCCTCCCTGAAAAAATCCGTCAAAATCCTTACGGAGAGAAGGATTATATACTGGTGAAAGATTATATTGCAGGGATGACGGACCAATTTGCGCTGGATTTGTATGATAAATTTAAAATTAAGCTATGAATTGTCCGAAGTGTAAAAATTTAGAAACAAAAGTAATTGATTCCCGTTTGGCGGAACAAGGGAAAGTTATACGCCGGCGTCGTGAGTGCGAAAAATGCGGCCGTCGTTTTACCACGTTCGAGCGCCAGGAAATCGGAAGTTTAATGGTGAAGAAAAAAGATGGCACCTTTGAGCCGTACAGCCGTACTAAACTGGAAAACGGTATTTGGATTGCTTGCGGTAAGCGTCCGGTTACCCAAATCCAGATTGATAAAATGATCAATGGCCTTGAGGAGAAATGGAGTGTCAATAAGAAAGGGGTTTTGAGCCAGACGATTGGTAACGATGTGATGGATGCGCTCAAAAAACTAGATCATATTGCCTATATTCGTTTTGCCAGCGTGTATCGCAGTTTTAAAGATGTGGATGAATTTAAAGAAGAGTTAGGCAAACTTTTACAATAAAAATCTATGCGTTTTCATCGGATTATCGCCACGGTCTTTGTTACCCTTTTCGTTGGTATCAACGCCTTCCTTTTTTCGGATTATCTGGGGTTTGAAAAGATCTATCTGGTAACCGAAAGGGGAGATACTTATAAAATAAGGGTCGAGATAGCCGATACATTTGGGCAGAAACAAAAAGGTTTGATGCACCGGCGTCGTTTGGAGGTGGGGCGGGGGATGCTATTTATTTATCAGGAGCCGGTTACCCCGTCTTTTTGGATGAAAAACATGTGCTTTCCGCTTGATATGATTTTTATTGGGAAGGACTTACGTGTAAAAACCATTCACGAAAAAGTCCTCCCATGTGAAGCAGAGCCTTGCGAGCTTTATTCTCCCTCTTCCCCCATTCAGTATGTTCTGGAGGTGCCAGGGGGTTATTCTCAGCTCTTCAAAATCAAATCAGGGGATCGTGTGGAATTTGAAACTACTAAATAATTTGTAACTCGTAACTAGTAATTTTAAATGACGAAAAATTACCAATTACAAGTTACGCCCCGAAGGGGTAAGTTACAAATTACTGACTCTTCAAGTATTCCAATGCCGCGTCCAGCTGAGGGTCAAGACCTTCTTCAATGTCTTCCAGTGTCCGTTCTATTTTAATATCAGGTTCAATCCCCAGTTCTGTGATATTTATATTGTTAGGGGTGTACCATTTAGCCACTGTTATCCGCAGGCTTGAACCATCGACAAGGCTTTCGACTTCCTGAACAGTCCCTTTACCGAAACTTGTTTCTCCGATGATCACTCCTCGGTCATGATCGCGGATCGCGCCGGCCACGATTTCTGAAGCCGAGGCACTTCCCTTGTTGATTAGGACGGCCAGTGGGATGCTGACAGCACGGGCTTTGCCGCTCACGTAGATCACTTCATCTTCTTCCGGGTTTCGCTTTTTAACCGATACCACTTTGCCTTTTTCGATAAATTCCGAAGCAATGTCGATGGCTCCTTCCAAGTACCCTCCGCCATTGTAGCGAAGATCCAGAACAATCCCTGATGGGCGTTTGGTCAGGATCTCACTGATAGCCCGACTGAATTCTATTTTGGTTTTGGCGCCGAACTGGTTTAACTCGATTAGTGCAATATCCCCTTTCATTTCCCATTCTACACTGTTGATGTTTATAGCGTCCCGGATGATTGTGACCCCAATAGGTTCCGGGTGTTTATCACGTACGATGGTTAGAGTTACCTTGCTTCCTTTTGGTCCTCGTATTTTCGTGACCGCTTGTTCAAATGTGTACTCTTCTACATCTACCCCGTCGATTTTCAGGATGATGTCTTCCGGTTGGAGACCGGCTTGTTTGGCAGGAGAATTCTTAAGCGGGGATACAATCGTGATCAATCCATGTCTGAGCGTTAACTCCGCGCCGATTCCTTCCAGTGTTCCTTCCATGTTCGCCTGAAAGTCTTTATTCTCTTTTGGAGTTAAAAAAGTTGTGTAGGGATCGTCTAACGAATATACCATTCCCCGAATGGCTCCATAAATCATTTCTTTGTAATCGAGCACTTGGGGGTCTACATATTTTCCTGCTAATAAGCTCCATACGTCCCAGAACAGCTGCATATCTACTTTATTGTCTGCATTGCGGGTTATTTCGTTTTCGATCCGGTAACCGCTTCCCTGTCTTTCTGTCTGATTTACCCCCACATGCCATCCTAGCGCGAACACAAAAGCGATTAGGATAATGAGTCCTAATATCTTAGGGGCTGATGTGCTGTTTTCATATGAGTAAGGATTTTTTTTCATAGGTTCGTATTGTGGCTCGTATTGTAGGTCGTATCGTGGGTCGTATGGTGGCTCGTATTGTGGTCTACTATTCGATCCACAATTCGGCCAACCATTCGAGCCACTATCCGGGGCTATTATCCAAATAATCCTTTATTCTGCGGTTTGATATTCAGTTTAGCTTCTTTTATCAGTTCTTCATACAGTTCTTTTTCTTTTTTGTTCAGCTTCTGCGGAACATTCACGATTATTTTAACATAATGATCTCCCTTTGTAGCGGTACCGACTTTTGGCACGCCGTACGTTTTTAATTTAAACACCTTTCCATTTTCTGTGCCGGCCGGGATTTTAAGTTTTACGTTTCCGTGAATGGTTTTTATATTCACCTCATCGCCCATCACCGCCTGCAAAAGATGAATATGCTGTTCTGTTCTAATATCATCCCCATCCCGTTTGAATGTTTCACTGGGGCTGACCGAGATGTGAGAGAATAGGTCGCCAGCCATTCCTCCTTTTAGGCCAGCCTCCCCTTTTCCCGAAAGCCGGATGGCTGCTCTATCGTGGATGCCAGCCGGAATTTTAATTTTGATCTTTTGATTTTTAATCACGCGACCTTCTCCTTTGCACTCACGGCATTTCCTTTCAGGGATTTTACCGGCTCCGTTACAGGCTTCACAAGTGGCAGCGGTCTGAATTTGGCCTAGTGGCGTCCGTTGTATTCGTACGTGCTGGCCCGTCCCCTGACAGGTATCACAGTTGATGATCTTACTCCCGGGTTCATTTCCCATCCCCTTACAGTGTTCACATGTTTCATAGCGGCTTAATTCTACTTCCTTTGTTGTACCGAAGACTGCTTCATCAAAGGTGAGGCGCACTACAATCTCAATATCGTTTCCGCGGATTGGACCTCGTCTGGCTTCTGCTTTGCGCGTACTACCACCAAAGAAGGTATCAAAGATATCACCAAATCCTCCGCCAAAATCAAAATTAACATTTTGGAAATCCCTGAAATCAAATCCGCCAAATCCTGCTCCCGTTCCTGCCCCGCCTGGTCCGCTGCCAGTACTTCCGAATTGATCGTATTGGGCTCGTTTTTGCTTGTCGCCCAAAACCTCATAAGCGGCTGTTATCTCCTTAAACTTTTTTTCATCCGTTTTATTACCCCCTTTATCCGGGTGATATTTCATAGCCAGCCGCCGGTAAGCTTTTTTAATTTCAACGTCCGATGCTTTTTTGTCTACCCCGAGGGTTTTATATGGATCCATAATCTAATGGCCAATGGCCAATGACCAATGACCAATTAATAAATTAGCCCATAAATTTTATTGAAAATAGGGCGAAAAGTAAAGGTAATACAGCCTATTCGATCGCAGGCGCGTCTTCGGTTTGCGGTATTTCGCCTAAGCGGATTTCCAGCACTTCACTTTTGGGTTTGATGCGCTGAACGACCGTAATGGATTTGGGACTGGGCAGGATCTGAATCCCCGTTTGGTCTTTTAAACCATTCATATCTATACGGTAGTATTCCAATGCCTGCTCCGTTATACCCTCGACCTCCAATTGGATGATGTTTGGCTGAATAAGCTCTGTGTAAATCACATTTACCTCATCCGTGTTCTCATTGTTTTGGTTCAGATCAGCGATAGAAAAATTCTGAGGATTGTTTGCCGTGACTGAATCCATGGGTTCGTTCCAAATGATGTTGATATGAGTGAGGTCTTCAAATTCCTGTTCAATCGGATAAGGCGGCGTGGTATCCGGTAATATCTGAAGAGCCAGATCGATATCATTTTCCAATTTTCCCATAAACAGGGCCCGGTTTTCACGGGTATCGAAAGTATCGCTTTCCATCAGTTTTCCTTCCGCGGTCTCCACAGTCAGTTTGTAAAAAGTCTCACTACCGGATTGTTTGATGAGCCGTAGTTGATATTGGTCATGCAAAAAGATATTGCGGGGTAAAGTATAGGTGTAGCTTAGGCTTGTTTTGCTTCCCGCAGGCAGAATGATTTTGGTTCCGATCATTTTAAATTCCCCTTCTCCTTGTTCCTGGCTGTCTAAAGGCAACTGAGTCACATCCGCACCCTTAGGGATATAAAGCCTTAGATAACCCTTGTAGTTGTCGCTGTAAGTATTGATAAACCCTGGGTAACGGATGGTAACCTCAGTCGTGATCTCTGGCAGCTCCTTAGTGATATTGGCGTAATAATATACTTCTGTCTGTACATACCTGTCTGCCTTTTTGCTTCCTAAATTGGCCAGATTCACGGCTAGGAAATCATTCCTTTCTATTGGTTCCATGCTATTGGCCCATTCTTTTTCAGCCAGTTTTTTCTGAAGTCTTTCATTTTCAAGCCATAGGTAAAGGTTCTTATTGTTCAGCCCCTTCACCAATAAATCACGGGTTTTGAACGGATGACGCTTGGCTTTACTTATCAGTTCGACGGCCAGTTCGCCTAAAATATTTTTACGGTTTTGCAGATCATCTACATTGTGCCGGTCGATGTTGTTGACTTCGAATTCCAGCTCACTGAACAGGTTGTTTCTGGTCAGTTCTTTTCCATTCAGGCTGACGCTCCCGAGTTCGTCGATTAACGCTTCGATTAAACTGAAATTCACCACAATGAGTCCATCCACGTCTTTTTCCGGGAATTTTTCCTGGTAAAACTTAATCAGCTCTTCGGCTGAGCCGGGGAAGTTTGGATCCCAGTTGGCATCGCGGAAGGTGTATCCCTGGTACCATTCATTTTTCAGCAGTTCTTCGTGCGGATAGGGCGGGGTGACATAGCTTTTGGTATCGATCTCATATGAATTTTTAAAAGCCAGATCTCCGGGGAAGCCCATAAAAGTGCTTATTTCTCCATAACCGGTAATAAATCCGCCCCCTGGCCGTAATTCATAATCATTCTGCAGGATGACCACGTAATTTTTACTAAAAAACGTGAGGCCGAAAAAATGATTCGCGAAAAAACGAAGCTCCCCCAACATCAGATAGAGGATGAATAAGATTAGGACAAGGATCCCTATAATGATCCCGACCCACTTTTTAACTCCCTTGGGTAATTTGATCTTTGAAAGCTTCCCTCCCCTTTTCTGCGCTTGTTTTTGTTGACTGTAGGGTGAATACGCGTATTCCATAAGATGGGTTAATTCGAAAGGATTATAACTCAAAAAGATTGAAAGCTGAAATCCGAAATCTGTCCAAAGGACTTCATATCCTTCTTTCTGTATTTGCATCCGCCTTAGCCACACGGTAAACTGATGACAGTTGATTTAACAAAAATAAAATGAAAACAAAAAAATCCAAACAATTATTTGATTTAAAGGGAAAAGTCGCTGTTGTCACTGGCGCCAGCCGGGGTCTTGGGTTTGCCATGGCCAAGGGGCTTGCTCAGCAAGGGGCAAATATAGTGATTACGGATGTCCTTCCCACCGCGAAAGCGGTCAAAAAAATAGAATCGCTGGGTGTTAAAGCGATGGGTTTAAAAGTCGATGTAACCAGCCCGAAACACATTGACGCCATGGTCAAAAAAGTCGTGAGCAGATTTAAGAAAATCGATATTCTCATTAACAATGCCGGCATTTATTACCCCACGCCCGTTAAAGATCTGAAAGAAAAGGAATGGAATAAGCTGATTGACATTAACTTAAAGGGTACGCTGATGTGTTCACAGACGGTCGGTAAGCAGATGATCAGGCAGAAAAGCGGGAATATCATCAATGTCGCCAGTGTCGCAGGCTTGATGGCTTTTGCGCAGTCGGCCGCTTATAACGTCAGCAAAGCGGGAATCATCATGCTAACCAAAACGCTGGCCGCTGAATGGGCTTCTTTCGGAATCCGTGTGAATGCGATCTGTCCGGGTGTTTTTGTTACCGATATGACCAAAGGACTGCTGAAAGATAAAGGTTTTCAGAAAATGATCAAAGCCAGCGTCCCCTTACAGCGTTCCGGCACACCGGATGAGCTGGCGGGCGCGGCGGTTTACCTGGCATCCGATGCCTCCAGCTATACCACTGGACATTTTCTTGTCGTGGATGGCGGATGGACGATACATTTGTGATTTCTGTTTTATTTTTCAAGTTTTCAATTTTTTAATTTTTCAAAAATGAAAAAAATAACCAATCCAAAAGTCCGTAAAACCCGTATCGCCGTGGTCGGCACCGGTATGGTGGGCTCTTCTTTTGCGTACGCGGCCATGATCAAGGGGCTGGCTGCGGAACTCGTTTTAATCGATGTCAGCGAAGAGCGGGAAGAAGGGGAAGTGATGGATCTGGCGCATGGTCTGATCGGTACGGAAACCGGCAATGTGCGGGGCGGGCATCTGAGAGATTGCGGGGACGTTGATATCATCGTGATCACTGCGGGTGTGGCCCAGAAACCCGGTGAAACCCGGCTTGATCTGATTAAAAAGAACACCAAGATTATGAAGGGGATCATTAAGAAGATGGGTAAACTCCGTTCTGATACCGTTGTGATCATTGTATCCAACCCGGTTGATGTTTTAACGTATATTGCTCAGCAGCACATCAAACTTCCCAAAGGGCAGATTTTCGGTTCCGGCACATCGCTCGATACGTCCCGCTTGCGCTATATCATTAGCCAGAAACTTGGGGTAAACCTCCATAATGTGCATGGTTATGTAATGGGCGAACATGGAGACAGTGAATTTGTGCCGTGGAGCATTGCCAATGTTTCCGGTCTGCCGATTAAGAAAATGCTGACGGTTAAAGATATGAGTGATATTGAAAGGCAGACGATGCGCGCGGCGTATGAGATCATTCAGCGGAAACGCGCCACATATTACGGGATCGGTGTGGTGATTACGGAACTGGTGGAACATGTTCTCCATGACCGCAAGTTTGTCATTCCGGTTTCCACGGAACCAGGATCGGCGTATGGCATTAAGGGCGTTTGTCTGGGGGTGCCCGCTATTCTGGGGCGTTGCGGGGTTGAAAAAGTTTGGAAACTGGATCTGACGAAAGTGGAGATGGGGAAGCTGAAGAAATCTGCTGAGATTTTGAAGAAATATTTAAAATCGATTTAACAATTTTCAGTTTTCATTTTTCATTTAAATGGATTACCCTTGTTAATGCCTTATTTTTGGCATTGTTTGAAAATTTATAATTGAAAATTTAAAATTGTTTAACAGGCCTTTCGTCGTTCTCGACTTAGAAACCAGCGGCATTGATCCCAAAAAAGACGACATTATTGAAGTGGCGATGGTTCGTTATGAAAATGGAAAAGAGGTGAAGCGATACGACGATCTGATCAAAATCAATTATAAACTCCCTAAAATCATCACGGTCATTACGGGGATCACGGATCAGGACTTACAGGAAAACGGTCGTGATAAAGGAATTGTTTTTGAGGAAATTGAGGAAATGTTAGATGGGGCTTATATGATTGCTCATAATATTAAATTTGATTTTGGTTTCTTGGAGGCAAAGGGTCTTAATTTAAATATCCTTGGAAAAATAGATACCATTCCTTTTGCTCAGATCCTTTATTCGCAGTCAGCCAGCTATAGTCTAGAGTCCCTGTCGGATGATCTGAATATTAAACATATTAATAAGCATCGGGCGATGGGTGATGTGGAGGCGACGCTGGAATTGTTTAAAAAGATGTGTGAAAAGATTGAACAGCTTCCTGATAAATTGATCAAAGAAATCGAGAAATATGTAAGCAGGTCTATGTGGGATGGGGGAGCGGTTTTTGAGGGAGTGAAAGGAGTTCTTATTAAAAGTCCAATTGAAGGCCCAATTGAAGGCCCAATTGATCGTTCAGTACAAGGTGTGCAAAAACCGTTGGAGGTCGACGAAATCCTCAAGGAGGGCGGTATTTTTCAGCAGTATTCCGATGACTACGAACCCAGGCCTCAGCAGGTTCAGATGGCGGAGAATGTGATGAATGCGTTTAATCAGGGCTATCATTTAATCTGTGAGGCGCCCACGGGTGTCGGAAAATCGCTGGCCTACCTAACAGCGGCAGCAAACGTGGCGATTAAAAATAAATCCAAGGTCGTTATTTCTACCAACACCATCAACCTGCAGGAACAGCTGTTTGAGAAAGACATCCCCCTGCTTCAGGCTCTCTACCGGCATCGCACCAATCACCCTGGTTTTCGTGCCGCCCTTTTAAAAGGGCGAAGTCATTATTTATGCCTCCGCCGACTGGCTAAATTTAAAGAACGGCCGCGTTTTTCTGATGAGGAAATTATTTTACTTGTTAAAATCCTGGTGTGGCAGGCCACCACGCTTTCCGATGACTGTGGCGAGATCCATTTAACGCGCGGAGAAAATCTGACCTGGGATTTTGAATTGTGTGCGGATAAAAAATACTGCACTCCGCAAAAGTGCAGAGTGTATGGGGAATGTTATTTACATCGGGCACGCAAAAAAGCGGAGCATGCCGATATTATTGTGGTTAATCACGCATTGCTGTGTGCTGATCTGGAAAGCGAAGGAGCGCTTTTGCCGGATTATCAATATCTGGTGATCGATGAGGCACATAATTTTGAATCCGCTTCCACCGATGCTTTTGGCATGACCTTAAAACAGGAAAACTTTATTCTCCCGCTCAAACTTATTCAGGCAAACCTGGAAACCATACAAAAACGATATGAAGGAACGCTGTTTGGCGGGCAGATGGCGATGGACCGAATCGGCGAAGCACTTTCTAATATCGATAATCTGAAAGACGCGATCGATAATCTCTTTACCGTGATTGCCCTTTTTGTGAATCGAAATGTTCAGGATTCCGGTTATATCGAAAATCTGCTGGTCGATCAGGGAATTTTAGGGTCAGAAGAATGGTTAAATTTAAGCACCTCTTCCGATGAGACTCTTCGCCGGGTTACGACGTGGCTTCGCACGGTCAAAGATTTCGTGGAGGCGTGGATGCTGAGTGGTGACGAAGCATCTGAGCAGAGTGAATTTGTGATGGAGATCCTTCAGGAATCAGAGATCCTTCAGGAGCAGATCTCAGCGCTGAAACATTTTTTTGCAGATGAAAATGCCTCAGATTACATTCGCTGGATGTCATCTGATCTTCAGGGGGTTGTTACGGTTGATCTGGCTCCGTATTTACCGGGGGATTGTTTAAAAGACCGCCTGTATAACAAGAAGAAATCTATTATTCTTACGTCCGCTACGTTGGGGGTGAAATTATCGGATAAAAACTTTGATGCCCCCGAACAGCATCCGTTCACTTATTTACGCACGCTTCTTAGTCTGGATGACCGGTTTGAAGAACTCATCATTGATTCGCCATTTAACTTTGAAACCCAAACGTACGTCCTCATTCCTAACGACGCCATTCCCATTACATCCCCCAAAAGCAATCAGCAGATGGCACCGTTTTTTGAAAAGCTTATCCGTAATGCGGGGGGCAATATGATGTCTCTTTTTACGTCGTATAAGATGATTGAAAACTTGTATTTGGATTTAATGCAGCCGCTCCAGAATGAAGGAGTCCGGTTATTGGCTCAGCGGATCAGCGGAGGCCGAAACAAGATCATGAAAGCGTATATGAACGACCCTGCTCACTCAATTTTATTTGGCACGGCCAGCTTTTGGGAAGGGGTGGATATTAAAGGTGATGCCCTTTCTACGCTCGTTATCCACAAGCTCCCGTTCGATGTTCCCAGTGACCCCATCTGCAAAGCCCGGAGCCAGATGTTTAATAATGGTTTTTTTGAATATCTCGTTCCGCGGGCCATCCTTAAATTCCGCCAGGGCTTTGGCCGGCTTATCCGTTCCCAAAAAGATTACGGGGTGATGGTAGTGCTCGATAACCGCGTGCTCACCAAAGAATACGGCAAACTGTTTTTAGAGGCGTTGCCGGAGGGCATTACACTGGAGGAATCTAAATTAATGGAGATACCGGATAAAGTGAAAAATTGGTTAGATTTGAATCGCTGAAACCTTTAAAAAAGGTTTCAGTACTTCCAAAATATCTGTTCTCACCTTTCGCTTTTTCGCTAGGCTTCGCCCCGCTTTGCTTTGGGACCCCGCAGAGCATACCCAAAGCTACATCGTGGCTACGCACGCTCAAGAAGCTCAAGGTTCGACTATTATATTTGGTGATTTAGATTTCTAGTTTAAATTCTAAATCAGAAATATTTCTTTCCTCTCAGTTCTTCCGGAAAATATTCCTGATCGCTACTATCTTCCAGTGGGGTATATTTGTAATCCTTCCCGTAATCCAGGTCTTTCATTAATTTAGTCGGGGCATTGCGCAGATGGATCGGGACGCCGAGATTGCCGTGTTTTTCAACGTCTGTTTTTGCTTTTTTGTATCCCCTATACGCGGCAATGGATTTTTTTGTGTTAGCTAAATAAATAACCAGTTGAGACAGGTGTACGTTGCATTCAGGCATGCCGATTTTTTTACAGGAATCAAAAACCGAATTAGCGAGAACGGTTGCAAAATTATCGGCAACACCCACGTCTTCAGCCGCGAAACGAAGCAATCTGCGTGCGATGTAAGTCGGGTCTTCTCCTCCTTCCAGCATCCTCGCGAGCCAATAAAGCCCCGCATGGGCATCGCCTCCCCGCAGGGATTTATGCAGTGCTGAAATGATGTTGTAGTGTTCTTCACCATTTTTATCGTACATCAAATGCTGTTTCTGAACCGCCTGCTTGACCAGTTCTTTTGTAATTTCCATGCCTCCCGGCAGGCAGGTTTTACTCTGATTTGCACATATCTCAAGTGTATTTAGGGCGGTTCGCGCGTCGCCGTTGGAAAGATGCGCGATAAGGCTTATCACCTCTTTTTCCAGCTTAATATCCTGATTGCCCAACCCTCTTTTTTTGTCATTTAAAGCGGCCTTCAGAACATCGGCAATATTGTCGGCGCTCAGTCGGTGCAATACAAATACCCGGGATCTTGAAACGAGGGCGCTGTTCACTTCGAAACTTGGATTTTCTGTGGTCGCCCCGATCAGAATAATCGTTCCGTTTTCCACATGGGGCAGCAGCGCGTCTTGCTGTGCTTTATTCCATCGGTGGATTTCATCCAGGAATAATATGGTTGGCATTCCAAGCCTTGCGTTTTGCTCTGCACGTTCGATTACTTCTTTTAAATCTTTTATTCCGCTGGTCACTGCGCTAAGCTGATTGAAATCAGCTTTTGTTTGATTGGCGATGATATTCGCCAGGGTTGTTTTACCGCTTCCTGGGGGCCCCCAGAAGATCATGCTTGGGATGCTCTCGGATTCAATGGCGTTTCTTAAAAATGAATTCTTCCCGACAAGCTCTTCCTGTCCTACAAATTCATCCAGATTGTTCGGACGCACCCTGTCTGCTAATGGTTTAGTGTTATTCATTGTGGTGATTGATATCTCTTTGTTAATAATATAGTGAACATTTGTTTACTCGTCAACAGGAAAGCGAAGAAAAACCTCTATTAAATAAGAGGGTGACGCCGTAAAGCACCACTCCGATGAGAGCCTGCATTGCCTATATTCCGTCAATTTAAAGATCTGCGATGATTTTGACCAGTCTGTCATTCAGTTCCGGAGCTTGAGAATCCAATACTTTTAATCTTTTTAGGCAGGCACGCATTGTTTCGCGGAGCAGAGCCACTTGGCTATAAACTTCTTCTTTCTCTTCCAGCTGTTTTATGTCCCGTCTCATCATTTCTTCTTCCTTCAAAACCAAATGGTCACCCAAAAGAGCCACGGCTACCTTTTTAATATCGTTGATTTTTGCTCTTGTCTCTTCAAGACTTCCCCCAAAGGGTAATAGGTCTAATCTAGGTGCTTCCATAACTTTATTAGGTTAAAAATGACGAGATGGATATTCCTTATACTATATTTTGGGTACTTTTGTCAAATTTTTATTTTAATATAATAAAATATAATAATTTTTTTGCAATCCTTTAGAGACTTGACTTTTGTTGACAACGTGACTAAAATACTTCCCGCAATTTTACAACTATGTCCTCTAAAACCATGAGCGACCAAAGTCATTTTATCGGACAGATACAACAAAAAGAAAAGGAGGCGGTCAAAATGATCGAAAAGGCTGAAAAAGATAACAATCAGCGCGTTTCTTCAGCTGCTGAAGAAGCGAGTCAAATCGTTACTGAAGCCGAAGATGATGCCAAAAAGAATGGTCAGGAACAATTCCAAAAGGCCAGAGAGAAGGCTAAAGAAGAATATAAACGCATTTTAGTTGAATCCGACGCTAAACGCCGTAATGTAATCGAGGGCGGTAAAAACAATTTGGATAAAGCCAAGAAACACATTCATAATGCTTTTATTGGCTTGTTTAATGAATAACCTACATTGTTTATTTAACAATTTTCATTTAATTGGATTTGTATCTCAAATGGAAATTGAAAATTACTAAATGTAAATTAGTATGGCCGTTGTCCCCATGCAAAAAATCAACTTGTGGCTGCATAAAGAAGACAAGGCTAAGGCCTTGGCCTTTTTGCAAAGTAAAGGGGTTTTGCATCTGACAGAGATGTCCTCTGATCACGAGGCATTAAAACCTCTCGGGTCGGATGAGGCAGGGCATAAGCTTGAAGTGGAGGTGGCTCAACTGGATTTTGCGGTGAATTTTTTAACTCAATACGAGCCACCTAAAAAAGGTCTGCAGGCCAAGATCGATGGTTCCAGCGTAAAAGCCCATATCAATGATGTGGAAGATGCGGTAAAGCATTTTAAATACAAAGATGTCGTGGCCCGTTGTCAGTCTGTTGAAGAGCAGCTAGTCAATCTTCACAATGAGGAAAAGGCGCTTGAAGCGGATAAAGAAAAATTGTTACCCTGGCGTCATTTAACTTGTGCGCTGGATTCTCCTCGGGAGACAAAGTATGTTGTTTCTCTTTTTGCTGTCCTTGCCCTGAAAGATTGGGAGGTGTTTAAAACGGAGTTGGTCGCTATTTCTCCGCTAATCGTTTTGGAATGCGATAATATTGTAAATAACCGTGTGTATGTGCATATCATTTGTGATCATTCGGTCGAATCGGATGTCAATGGTCTGATGGGCACTTATAAAGCGGAGCGCGTAGAACTTCCTGAAACCAATGGCAGCGTAGTCGATGAATTGGATCGTATCGATAAGCGCCTGAAGGAAATCCATGATCGTCAGGCTCAGTTAAAAGAGGCGGCTCAGGAGCTTTCCAAAGATCTACCCAAGCTTCGGATGATCTATGATTATGTTAATTGGAAGAAGCTCCAGAAAAAAGCACGCCAAAAATTTCTTGCAACCGATTCCTCCGTTCTGATTTCCGGCTGGATGCCAAAAGAAGGCTTACTCAAAATCCGTGAAGAGCTTACTCAGCTCACTAAAAATTATGAATTGCTCGATGTAGAACCGGACGAAGGCGAGTCTTCACCCGTTCTTCTGAAGCATGGCCGTTTTTTAAAACCTTTTCGTTCAGTAACTGATATCTACGGTCTGCCGCTTTATCATGAAGCAGATCCCACTCCCTATCTGGCTGTTTTCTTTATCGTTTATTTTGGCATGTGTTTAACTGATGCAGGTTACGGTCTTATTATGTTTGCGGCTACGTGGTCGGTTTTACGCTATCTTAAAATCCCTAAGGGGATGCAAAATCTTGTACGGCTTCTGATGTATGGAGGAATTCTTACTTTTGTTATGGGAATTTTATTTGGCGGCTGGTTTGGGATGACGCCTGAGCAGGCTCCGAGCTTTCTTACAGCGGTAAGGGGCGATAAATTGATGTTTGTGGGTCAGGTATTTGATTCACTGGGCAATGCCATGTCGGTTTTGATTCTTTCACTGGCACTCGGGCTTACTCAAACACTATTTGGCGTGTGGCTCAATTTCATCCACAACTTCCGTAATATTAATAAAAAGGAGGCGGTTCTGGACAATCTTCCGTGGGCATTGATTCTTACATTCATCAGTTTGTTTATTTTGGTGGCCGCAGGATTGCTTCCTGCAGTTTTCAAAATGCCGGTTATTTACCTATTATGTGCGTCTGCTCTTTTTATTATTCTTACTCAGGGGCGTAAAAAATCGAACATTGTCGCTAAATTCTTTAGCGGACTCCTTAGCTTATATAATTTAGTCGGTTATATGAGTGATGTCCTGTCTTATTCCCGTTTGCTGGCTTTAGGGCTTGCCACAGCGATTATCGGCATGGCGGTTAATACCATCGCTACGCTTGCTAATGGCATTCCTTATATCGGTATTATTTTTGCCATCATTGTGCTGATTGTCGGGCATATCTTTAATTTAGGCATCAATGCCCTTGGTTCTTTTATCCATTCCGGACGTCTTCAGTTCGTGGAGTTCTTTGGGAAGTTCCTTGAAGGAGGCGGTGCGCCATTCCGCCCGTTTGCGCGCGAGTCGAAATTTGTAAAACTTAGAAAATGACATTTGACCTTTGACATTTGACCTTTGACTTTTTGTCAGCTGTCAGCTGTCACATATCAAATGTGAAAGAATAATTCCTAATTTTTTAATCATTATGGAAAACGTAATACAATCTGTTTCTCAGTGGGGCTTGGCGCTGGCCGTTCTCGGTGGCGCTATGGCCGTTTTTCTTGGCGGTATTGGGTCCGCAATCGGTGTTGGCCTGGCAGGTCAAGCTGGTGCGGGTGTGACCGCTGAAAAACCAGAACTTTTCGGTAAAGTACTGGTTTTGGAAGCTTTGCCGGCGACCCAGGGTATCTATGGGTTTTTGGTCGGCTTTCTGGTTCTTATGAACACCGGGCTTTTGGCTGGTGACCCTTCTGCCCTTACTTTAAGTGAAGGCTTTAAGGTCTTCTTTGGTTGTTTGCCTGCAGGTATTTCCTGCCTTTTCTCCGGTATCCACCAGGGTAAGGTCTCCGCAGCCGGTATGGGCATGATCGCCAAAGACGCTTCTACTATGGGTAAGGCAATGGTGCTTTCCGCTATGGTCGAGACCTACGCCGTGTTGGGCTTCCTGATTTCTGCTTTGATTGTGTTCTCGCTTTAATTTTTACTTTTTAATAATCGAGAAGCACGCTGCCTGAGGAGCATCCCTCTGCTGGTTCAATAGGGAAACACTCTCCGACTGTAGCCTTCAACTTCGTTCAGGCCACATCGGAGTCCTCATTGCACTGCAGACTCCTATCCTTCGCTACACTCAGGACCGTCTTTGTTCCATTCGGAACGTGTTTCTCACTACTTACTATGGCTCTACAGGATATTCTCAAAAAAATTGAAGACGAGGCTAAGAAAAAGTCTGCTTTTATCAGGCAGGTAGCGGATGATGAAATAAAAAAGATCCGTGAAGAGGCGCAGATTAAGGCTGATGCCCGTCGGGAAGAGATCGAGCAAAAGATCGAAACCCAATCTGCGACTGTGATTGAAAAGTCCAAAATCTTAGCTGGGATGGAAGGCCGGAGTCAGGCATTAAGGCAGAAGCGGGAGGTGATTGACCAGGCTTATGAAGAAGTCGAAGAAGCATTGGATGCATTAAGCGATGATGATTATGTTTCTCTTTTGAGTGACATGATGAAGCACGCGCTAAAAACAGTTGAAAAAGGAACCTTAGTCGTTCCGGCGAACCGCCTTCAGCTCATTAAGGACGCTATCCGAAAGGCCAATGCGGATTTTGAGATTGACTCTGAAACGCACGATTTTAAAGGCGGTTTCGTCCTCATGAGCGGTAAGGTAGAGATCAACCTTTCTTTCCCCTACCTGGTTCAAAAGATCGTCCGGCCCGCCACCGAACTGGAAGTGGCTAAAATATTGTTTTCCTAATTTTCATTATGTCTCATAACCGAGCGGATTACGCCTACATCGTCGGACGCCTCCGGGCTCTCGAAACACGGCTCCCGACCGCTAATGTTTTGGAACGGATGATTGAAGCAGACACTGCGAACGCTGCCTTCCATGTATTGAATGACCTGACTTTTGTTTCAGGAAGCATTGGCGAACATACAGTGGATGAATTTCAGACGGTTCTAACGAAAGCCACTGAAAAGATGTCACGCCTGCTCGCCAAAATGTCTCCTGATCCAAATGTCCTGAAGTTTTTGTGGCTTAAATATGATTTTCATAACTTGAAAGTCACATTGAAAGCGCGATTGGTCGGACATGGTTATGCAGATGTAGAGCACGCGCTGGTGGATTTAGGTTGTATGCGTGCTGAAGATTGGGAGCGGTTTGTTTTGGAGGGGAAAATTCCTGCGCTGACCAAAGGGATGCATGGTGCGATGGCTGATGCTACTAAACAATACAAAAAAACTCATGATCCGCAGATCGTCGATCTGATTGTAGATAAACATTATATAGAAGAGATGCTGATGATGGCTGAGTGCTTTCAAAGCCCTCTTACTGTCGGTTATCTGCAGCGTCTTATTGACCTTACCAATCTTAAAGCGTTCATTCGCTGTAAAGAGCTTAAAAAAGAAGACAGTTATCTTGAGTCAGTGCTTTTGCATGGAGGCCGTGTTCCCGCTTCAATGATGCTGGAAAGCTATTCAAAAGGATATGATGAACTGAAAACTCTTTTAGAGCAAAAAATGCACGCGGACGAACTCGTGTTTGTTCTGGATGAATTTTTAAAAGAAAAAACGTTACTCGCCGCTGAAAAGAAAATAAGTGAACTTCTGCAGAATTATATGGATGAAAGTAAAAAAATGTCTTTTGGCCCTGAGCCTGTTTTTGCTTTCTTCTGGCGTTTTGAAAATCATATGCAGATCCTCCGGACTATCCTCGTCGGCAAGCGTAATCGGCTGACAGCGGAAGATATCCATAAACACGTTTTAACATTATAAAGAATTGCTGAAGAATAGCCTAAGAATAGCCAAGCGATGCTTAAGCAATTCTCAAGGCAATTCTCAATCAATAATAAATTATGAATCAGTATAAAATGGCCATCATCGGACCTCGTGAAGCGATTCTTGGATTCAAAGCTTTGGGCTTGGAGCCGGTTTATGCCACGGAACCTAAAGAGGCTGTTGAGCATTTATACTCTTTAAGGAGAGAAAAGGTGGATGTGGAAGGTGAAAGTATTAGTAAGTACGCAATTTTATTTATTATGGAAGAGCTGGCTCGTGATGTAACGGCGGAAGATTACAAAAAGCTTTCATCAGAACCGCTTCCTGCCATTATTCCGTTGCCAGGCCATCTTGGAACGACCGGTTATGGTCTGCAAAAACTTAAAGCCATTGTAGAAAAAGCGGTGGGGATGGATATCCTTTCGTAATTTTCAATTTTTAATTTTCAATTTTTAATTATAAATAATCATGACTACTCATAAAGAAGGTACCATTATTAAAGTCTCTGGGCCGCTTGTGGTCGCTAAAGGCATGTCTACCGCTAAAATGTTCGAGGTCGTGTATGTGTCTGAACAGCGATTGGTAGGAGAAGTGATTGGCCTAAAGGGTGATACAGCTTCTATTCAGGTTTATGAGGAGACTGGAGGCGTTGGACCTGGTGAACCAGTTTATTTAACTGGCCAAACCCTTTCTGTGGAACTCGGTCCAGGACTTCTTGAAAATTTTTATGATGGAATTCAACGGCCTTTGGAATTAATGGAGAAGGAATCAGGCGCGTTCATTGCCCGCGGAATCCATGTACCGGGAATCGACCGTGAAAGAGAATGGGACTTCAAGCCTGTTGTGAGTAAAGGCGATGCTGTTGTTGAAGGAGATGTTCTTGGCGAGGTCCAGGAAACGGTGCTTATCAACCACAAGATCATGGTCCCTGTCGGGATTTCCGGTAAAATAACCGACATCCATTCAGGCAAGAAAAAAGTTGAAGATGTCGTTGCTGTTATCGAGGATGAAAAGGGAAAACAGCATAAAGTAACCATGCTTCAGAAATGGCCTATCCGTATTCCCAGAAAATCTCAATCCAAACGCGTGCCTTCCGAACCGCTAGTTACAGGAACCCGTATTCTCGACTCTCTCTTCCCGCTTGCCAAAGGAGGTGCCGGTTGTATTCCCGGCCCATTTGGTGCCGGTAAAACGGTTACTCAGCAAACAATTGCTAAATACTGTGATGCTCAGGTAATCGTTTATGTAGGATGTGGTGAGCGCGGTAATGAGATGACTGATGTGCTTATGGAATTTCCGGAACTGAAAGATCCGAATACCGGCGAACCCCTGATGAAACGAACCGTGCTTATCGCTAATACATCAAACATGCCGGTAGCGGCCCGTGAAGCGTCGGTTTATACAGGAATCACTATCGCTGAGTATTATCGTGATATGGGCTACAATGTGGCGCTGATGGCTGACAGTACATCCCGTTGGGCTGAAGCTATGCGTGAGATGTCCGGTCGCTTGGAAGAAATGCCTGGTGAAGAAGGTTACCCAGCTTATCTTGGATCCCGAACAGCCGGATTCTATGAAAGAGCTGGTGCTGTGAACTGCCTTGGCTCAGATGATCGTCAGGGTAGCTTAACTGTAATTGGCGCAGTGTCTCCTCCTGGTGGTGATCTTTCAGAGCCTGTTACACAGAACACGCTTCGTGTTACCAAGGTTTTCTGGGGTCTGGATGCCGACCTAGCTCGACGAAGACATTTTCCGGCTATCAACTGGCTGTCTTCCTACACACTTTACGACGATAATGTTGCCAGCCACTGGTTAAAAGAGGTGGCAGATGACTCTATCAAAGTCCGGAAAGATGCCATGAAATTATTGCAGGAGGAAGCAAAGCTTCAGGAGATTGTGCGCCTGGTGGGTATGGATGCCTTAAGCTCAAAAGAACGCTTAGTCCTTGAAACGGCTAAATCCATCCGTGAAGACTTCTTATTCCAGAATGCGTTTGATAAAGTGGATGCATTTTCATCACTTAAAAAACAATACTGGATGCTTAAGACCATCATGACTATTTATTATTCAGCTCAGGATATTGTTGAGCAGGAAGATTTTGATTTTGATGACCTTAAAAAGCTTCCCGTTATGGGAAAGGTGGTTAAAGTCAAAGACATCGACGATGGGAAATGGGATGAATTTGAAGCTTTGTCTAAAGAAGTGGCAACGTCTATCCAAGGTCTGAAAAAATAATTCTTACTTTTAAATTCTAAATTCTAAATTCTAAAATCATGCAGAAAGAATATAAGACGATTACATCCATCGCTGGACCGCTCATGGTAGTGGAAGGTGTTGAAGGAATCAAATACGAAGAGCTCGTTGAGATTCAGATTCCTGGCGAAGAAAATGTGCGGTTGGGTAAAGTCCTTGAGGCTTCAGAAGGCAGAGCACTTGTTCAGTTGTTTGAAAGTCCGCAGGGAACGGTTACCGAAGGTTCAAAAGCCCGCTTTCTGGGCAAGACCATGAAGCTCGGTGTTTCATCCGATATGTTAGGCCGCGTATTTAATGGAGCCGGTAAACCAATTGATGGTCAGCCGGAGATCATTCCCGAAAAGGAGTTAGACATCAGCGGATCTGCTATTAACCCCTTTTCCCGCGATTATCCGAATGACTTTATTCAGACAGGTATTTCTACAATTGATTGCTTGAATACATTGGTACGTGGTCAGAAGCTTCCCGTGTTCTCCGGAGCGGGTCTTCCGCACAATCGTATCGCTGCGATGATCGCCCGTCAGGCGAAAGTAAATGATGGATCTGATTTCGCGGTGGTGTTTGCGGCTATGGGAGTAACGTTTGAAGAGGCCCAATTCTTTCAGTCTGAATTCGAAAAAACGGGCGCCATTGAAAAGGCGGTTCTTTTCGTCAATACGGCTGATGATCCTGTGGTAGAGCGTATTGCAACCCCTCGCTTTGCCCTTACTGCTGCTGAATATCTTGCCTACGAAAAAGGAATGCACGTACTGGTTATTCTTACCGACTTAACCAACTACGCCGAAGCGCTTCGTGAAGTGTCTGCCGCCCGTAAAGAGGTGCCGGGTCGTCGTGGTTATCCAGGCTATCTATATACTGATCTTGCTACTTTGTATGAACGGGCTGGTCGTATCAAGGGAAGGACTGGTTCCGTGACTCAAATCCCAATTCTTACGATGCCGGAAGATGATATCACCCATCCGATTCCTGATTTGACCGGTTATATTACCGAAGGTCAGTTTGTGCTTTCCCGCGAACTTCACCGAAAAGGCATTTTCCCGCCCGCTGATGTGCTTCCGTCACTATCCCGCCTAAAAGATAAAGGGATCGGACCGGATAAAACACGTGAAGACCACGCTGGTGTTATGAACCAGCTGTATGCGTCTTACGCTCGCGGTAAAGATGTGCGTGAGCTCGCGGTCATTCTGGGTGAAGCCGCTCTTGATGAGGTGGATCGGGCCTATATGAAGTTTGCCACTGAGTTTGAAGATAAATATATCCGCCAAGGTGAATATGAAGATCGTGATATTAAAAAATCTTTGGATCTTGGCTGGGAACTTCTGAAAATTCTTCCAAAATCTGAACTTAAGCGTGTTAAGGAAGAACATATTGAGAAATATATGAAAGACTAATTTATTTCTGATTTGTGATTTCTGATTTCTGATTCACAAATCTCAATTCACAAATCTAAATTTTTTAAATGGCTATCCTAAACATCAATCCAACCCGGATGGCGCTGCTAGGTCTGAAGAAAAAGATCGCGAGCGCTAAACGCGGACACAAACTGCTTAAAGACAAGCAGGATGGTTTGATGCAGAAATTCATGGAAATCATCCGTGAAGCTAAGAAAATACGTGAAGAAGTGGAGGAAAGGCTCGGATCTGCCTTTAAAAACTTTATTCGTGCCGGTTCTTTGATGTCTGAAGAGTTTGTGGAGGGTGCGTTGCTTTATTCTACTGCCAAAACGGAGCTTACAGTTAAGACTAAGAACGTGATGTCTGTACGCATTCCGCAATTCAAGCTTGAAACATCAGGGGATGTGATCACTTACGGTTATTTACAGACAAGCGGTGAATTGGATATGTCTTTACAATCATTTCAGGATGTTTTCCCGCTCCTCATTCAATTGGCGGAGATTGAGAAATCCGCTGAGGCTCTGGCTGATGAACTGGAAAAGACCCGTCGCCGTGTAAACGCTCTGGAATACCGCATGATTCCGGATTTGGAAGACACGATCAAATTCATTCAGATGAAACTTGGTGAAATGGAGCGTGGCTCCATCATTAACACGATGGTGGTGAAAGCAAAGATCGAAGCTCAAGCACAGTAAGTTAAGAATTAAGAGTTAAGAGTTAAGTCTTTTTTTGGTATACTTTAAGTCAGAACTTCTTTAACTATTTATATGTCTGAAATTTACGATGTTTTAATTATTGGTTCCGGTCCTGCTGGTTTATCGGCGGCGGTTTATACAGGGCGTGCGAATTTAAAAACCCTTTTATTTGAAGGTTGGCAGCCCGGCGGTCAGCTCACTACCACTACAGTTGTGGAAAATTACGCGGGCTTCAAAGATGGCATTCAGGGAACCCAGCTGATGGCGGAGATGCGGGGGCAGGCTGAACGTTTTGGCGTTGAATATGTTTCAAAAGATATTACCAAAGTCGATTTTTCAGGACAGCCTTTGAAAGTTTATGTAGGTGATGAAGAATATCAGGGAAAGACCGTTATAATCGCTACAGGCGCCAAGCCCCGTCGTTTAGGCTTACCTTCCGAAGACAAGCTGTGGGCCAAAGGTGTGTCTGCCTGTGCTACCTGTGATGGTTTCTTTTTTAAAGATAAAGTTGTGGCAGTGATCGGTGGTGGCGATAGTGCTATGGAAGAGGGGACTTTCCTCACCAAATTTGCCGGCAAAGTCTATATTATCAACCGTACCGACAACTTCCGTGCCTCCGAGATCATGCTCAAGCGTGCGCAGGATAATGAAAAAGTTGAGGTATTGTCCGGCAAAGCAATCGACGAGGTTCTTGGGGATAATAATGTCACTGGCTTACGTTTAAAAGACACCCAATCTGGTGAAATCTCAGAATTAAAAATCGATGGGATGTTTCTGGCCATCGGTCATATTCCCGTAACAGATTTGTTTAAAGATCAGATCGAATTGGATGAGTTAGGGTTTGTTATCCTCAAGAAAAACACCATGACCAGCGTGCCGGGTGTGTTTGCGGCCGGTGATGTGTCCGATCATCGCTATCGTCAGGCTATTACGTCAGCCGGCGAAGGTTGCAAAGCATCCATCGATGCCAAAAAATGGCTGGCGGAGCAGGATTAAAAAACCCATTACAAAAAATCCCGACTGTAGCCGGGATGATTTTGATTATTTTTATTCCTTGGTTTCTTCTTCAGGAGACGGAGTATGCTCCGTCTCTACGGCGTCATCTGACGGTTCTGCCGTATCGTCGGATGCAGATTCGGCCGACTCACTGTCTTCGACAGGTTTTTCTGCCTTAGGTTTTTTTGCCGTTTTCTTCTCCGCTTTTGGTTCAGCTTTCTTTGGTTTACCAATGTCAGGGGCCTGACCTTCGGGTGGAAGAGCGGCTTTGGCTTTTTCTACAATCTCTTTAAATACATCCGGTTCGCTGATGGCTAATTCGGAAAGCATTTTGCGGTTGATTTCGATACCCGCTAACTCCAAACCATAAATGAATCGGCTGTACTTTAGGCCGTGTTCACGACAGGCATTGTTGATTCGCAGAACCCATAGCTGATGAAAAGTTCTTTTTTTCAGTTTGCGGCCACGATAAGCATTTTGGCCAGCTTTCATGACTGCGTTTTTAGCCAGTTTAAATACATTCTTTCGTTTTCCTCGAAATCCTTTTGCTTGTTTAAAGATTTTTTTGTGGCGTCGATGGGCTGCCATTCCGCGTTTTACTCTTGGCATCTTATTGTGTAGATTAAAAGTTAATACTTATTTACCAGGAAGCATGCGTTTTAATTGTTTGCTATATGCTTTATTGGTAATGATAGTTTGTTTGGCCAGGCGTTTCTGTTTTTTGGATTTTTGCTGAAGCAGATGGCTATGCGAAGCTTTTTGCTGGGCAAATTGACCTTTCCCGGTCATTTTAAAACGTTTTTTGGCGGCACTGGAGGACCGTTGTTTTCCTGGCTTGGCTTTTCCTGGCATTTGAAAAATCTTATGAATTAAATTTTTTACATTTGACACCTGACTTTTAAAGTCAAAAGTCAATTATCAAAGGTCAAAGGTTATTTGTTCGGGTTTAAAATCATGGTCATCTGAAAGCCCTGACGTTTCGGTTCCTGTTCTACTTTACAAATATCTTCCAGTATCTGGTAGAAGGCTTGCATTTTTTCCATGGCAAGATCCTGATGGGAGATTTCCCGGCCTCGGAAGATCAAAACTACTTTAACGATATTCCGACCTTCCAGAAATTTTTTCGCCTGTTTGGCTTTGACTTCCAAATCGTGTTTTTCGGTACGGATGCTCAATCGTACTGTCTTTGTCTCCGTTTTTTTAACCGTTTTTCTCGCTTTTTTTTCTTTTTTTCTTAAGTCATAAAGATAATTCCCAAAGTCCATAATTTTACAGACAGGTGGGTCGGAAAGCGGAGCTACTTCAACTAAATCTAATTCCTTTTCCCTGGCGCGCTGTATCGCTTCTTCAGTGTTTATCACGCCTACTTTTTCTTCTCCATCAATCAATAAGATTTTTGGAGAACGAATTTGTTGATTGATGCGTAATTTCTTGCTTATAGGGGTAAAATTAAGGTTAAAAAGGAGGGTGTCTGATTAAGCTCGACCATTCTATGTAAATTACATTTGAAAGTCAATGTTTTTCTTTTAAATAAGTCAATATCGATGTGCATAACTACAAAATTTAAAACGTAATAACGTAATAACGCGATAACGTAATAACAATGTATTACACTATTTATATAGTATTGCTGTATTAAAAGTTCGAAAATAGATTAATGATTCCGATTTGGGCGAAATCGAGGGCAAAAAAGGCGAGGATCGGAGAGAGATCCAGCATGCCGGTGCGTGGCAGTATACGACGGAATATTCCCAGAATCGGTTCTGTGACCTCATGAAGTATTTGAGTAAAACGTCCAGGTCGTGGTTGGATCCAGGATAATAAAATCCGTACCAGGATAGCGTATTTCAGGATGCGGATCACATTGACGAGGAAGAAAAGGATGAATTCCATATTTGTGACGAAATGACGGAGTAACGATATAACGGATATTACGTTATCGCGTTATCGTGTTTAGTGCAATGAAATAAACACCGCCATTCGTCCCGTGTCGTCATTGCGATATGAGAAGAACTGATCGGCGTTGCACCGGGTACATTTTCTCATGATCTCAATCTGTTTTTCAGAAACGCCAGCCTCTTTTAACTGCTGTAAGCTGAGTGACCAAAAATCCACATGTTTCTCTTTAATAAAAGGGCGAATAAATTCCGGCAGTTCCTTTTCGGGGTCGCTAAACTGTGTGCAACAAGGTCCTAATGAGGGGCTGATCCCGACAAGCAAATCAGCGGGGTCACTACCGAACACTTCCTTCATCTTTTTTACGGTTTTGCCAATAATATTTAATACAGAACTTTTCCAGCCGGAGTGTATTGCCGCAATACTGTTGGCTTTTGGATCAAAGATCAGAACTCCCTGGCAATCCGCTACCTTAATGCCCAGCGGCAGGTTTTTTTGCTGGGTAATAAGCGCATCGGCTTCGAAAGGCTGATCCGGTCGTTCGTTTATCAGAATTATTTTATCTCCATGCACTTGTTTATTAAAAACAGGATTTACCGGCAGTTTCTTCTTTTGTTCTTCAAAACTTTTTTCTTCATCATTAAACGAACCGAGCGGTTTAGTGGTCACACCGTGAATAAGCTGGCCCGAAGATGGTTTAAACAAGCTGAATTCCAGAATCATTTAATCGTTTTTATAAAGTAGCCGGGGAATAAGCTGGACCAGTTCCGAGGCGCGAAGATTCGCCTGTTTTTCTGAGAGATGGTCTGCCGCTTCTCCTAGTGTGTGGGCTGCGATATGACAGGCATCTACAGGCGCATTCCCTTGGGCCATGAGCCCGGCAATCAAACCGCTCAGCACATCTCCTGTCCCGCCTACGGTCATCAGGGCATTGCCGGTTTTATTGATCATAAGATCTTCTTTGTCCGCGATGATATCTTCAGGTCCTTTAACAATAATGGTCGCCTTTAAATGCTTGGCCCATTTCTGAACGTTCTCCGGTGTGGGTTCATCTTTGGTCATTTCTTTAAATTCTTCCCGATGCGGGGTTAAGACGGTCGTTTTAGGCAGTGTATTTGTATAGATCAGTGCGTCCGCGTCCACCACCGTTGGCTTTTCCAGTTTGCTCAGCAGTTCTTTGACGGCTTTTTGCGTTTCTTTGGCTTCTCCCAATCCTGGTCCGATGACCACTACGTCTGCTTTTTCGCTAAAATCCAGTATCCGTTTTACATCCGCGGAGATCAGATGATCTTTTTCGAATGTCTGGATGATGAGATTGAGTGAATAGGTGCGAGCCACCTGCGCGTGGCAGGGGGGCATAAAAGGGAACACTAAATCCACCCCCGAATATTCGGCGCCCAACGAACATAAAATCGGTGCGCCGTGAAACATGGCGTTGCCGCCAATGACCATTACTTTACCGTTTTGGCCTTTGTGACTGTCTTCTTTTCTTTGCATATTTTTATATTATTTAATTTATTTTAAGAACTTTTTCACTGGATCACTTTTCACTGGATCACTTTTCACTGGATCACTTTTCACTGGATTAGTGTTCCGGTGATAAAAAGTTTTTAAAAAGGCGAAAGCGGAAGGATCTGCACTTCCGGTTCCATATTTATATTAAATTTATCTTTAACTTTCTGGTGGATTTTAAGAGTGAGTGTGAGGATGTCTTTTGCAGTGGCGTTACCGGTGTTGATGATGAAATTGGCGTGTTTGGGTGATACAATCGCGCCTCCTTCTTCCATCCCCTTGCATCCCGCCTGCTCGATCAGCCAGCCCGCTGATGGGAATTGGGCTGGGTTCTTAAAGAAACTGCCACAGGTATTGCCGATCGGTTGTTTGGCGGTGCGTTCACGGATGTACTGGCCGACTTCCGCCCGGATCTTAATACTTGGCTCCGATCGCATTTTGAGTGTCGCGGACAGTACAATATCCTTATTCTTTTTGATCTTACTTTCCCGGTAGCCGAACTGGAAGTATTCCGGCCCCACAATAACCGGTTTGTCGGCATGAGCCGGCAGAATGACCGCGTGGGTCAATACATCTCCGATATAAATGTCCGGAACACCGGCATTGCCGTAAACCGCTCCGCCGACTGTTCCCGGAATGTTCACCAGTCCCGACAGGCCTCCTAAATTGTGCTGAGACGCGATCAGGATCATTTTAGTCAGATTCACACCGCCCTCCGCTGTTACACGATCGTTCTGTATCTGCATCCGGCTCATCTTATTGTGGATGATCAGGCCCGGATACCCTTCATCCAAAAACAGGATATTGCTTCCCATCCCCAGAATGACAAAAGGGATCTGTTTTTTGCGTGCGAATTCACGGAGGGTGTGCATTTCCTGAGCCGTTTTGGCTTCCGCGAAATACTTGGCCGGTCCGCCCGTCCGAAAGGTCGTGAATTCCCTGAGTGAGATGTTTTCCTTGACTTGTAAATTCATGATGCTATAACCTTACAACTTTTTACAGCTTTTGTAAAGCAGAATCCAATCGTTTCAGTACTTCTTTTTTGCCCAGGTAAACCATTAATGTGGCAAAGTTGGGTGATCGTTCCATCCCAGAGAGTGCTACTCGAATCGGCCATAATACCTGACCGTTTTTTAGTTCAAGCTGACTCACTATCTCAACCATTTTATCTGATAGTTCATTTGAGCGGTTGCCATCGCCTTTTCCCCATTCTAAATTACCGATAACTTCTTTTGCCTTTTTCAGAACTTGCTTCAGCATATCCGGAGTAATCTGGAATTTTTTACTCATAATCAAATCCAGCGGGTAATCCGGTAATTCATTAAACAAAACAGACAATTCCTCCGGAATTTCAGACAGTTTTTTAAATCGTCCTTCAAAATCCGGGTCTTTCAGTATCTTTTTGATCAGTTCCGGGTTATCCGGGATCTTGTTTTTTAAATAAGGTGTCAGTTTTTCGTAAAATTTATCAATATTTTCAGTGATTTCCTTCTTAATGTATTCCCCGTTGACCCAGTCCAATTTCTTTAAATCAAAAACCGCTCCGCCTTTATGAACCCGTTCCAGGGAAAATTGTTCAATGAGTTCCTCCATGCTGAAAATCTCTTTTTCATCCGGTGTGTTCCACCCGAGAAGCGCAAGAAAGTTAAGCAGAGCCTCCGGTAAATAACCCTCTTTTAAATAATCGTCCACCGACACCTTGTTTTTCCGTTTGCTGAGCTTGCTTTTGTCCTCATTTAAAATGAGCGGGAGATGCGCGAACTCAGGCACTTTCCATCCAAGTGCTTCAAAGATTAAAATTTGTTTGGGGGTGTTCGAAATATGGTCTTCACCGCGGATCACATGCGTGATTTCCATATCGTGGTCATCGGCTACCACCGTTAAATGGTATAGCGGGTCGTTGATGGCGCGGGCGATCACAAAATCATCCAGTTCTTTTGAATGAATAATCGTTTCTCCGCGTACCAGATCATTCCACTTAATATCTTCGCGGTCTTTTGGAATTCGAAGGCGTATGACTCCTTTTTCGCCATTCTCAATCCGTTTTTCAGCTTCTTCGGCTGTGATTTCAGAGCAACATCCATCGTAACGCGGGGCACGTTTTGCTTCTTGGCATTTTTTCCGCATTTCTTCCAGCCGTTCCTTGGTACAGAAGCAATAATATGCCTTGTTTTCATCCAGTAACTGCCGAAGATACTTTTGGTAAATGTCTGTCCGCTCACTTTGCCGGTAACCCTTTGAGCCCAAATGCACTCCTTCGTCGCCGGCAAGGCCAAGCGCGACCAATCCGTTGATAATGTCGTCTTCAAATTCTTTTGTATTACGCTCTTTGTCCGTGTCTTCCATTCTAAACACCATCGTTCCACCATTATGTTTGGCAAAAAGGTAGTTATAAAGCGCTGTTCGTACAGTGCCGATGTGCAGGAGGCCTGTTGGTGAGGGGGGGATGCGGACTCTTATCATATTTCAAATAGATTTCAAATTGGGGGTCAGATTGGGGTTCAAATCGAGGTTTATAAGTTATTTTTTCTACGCAAATAATTTATAAAATTTAATATTTTAATAGATAGATTCTTATATTGATTAAGATAAAATTCAAAAGCTTTTTTATCAATACATTTTTTATTATACAGGATATTTAAGTGATGTTGTGTTTCATCACTGGATCCCAATGCGATTGTAAGAAAGCGAATAAAATCTTTTGGATAGAATCTACGTCCAAATGCCTCCGCTATATTAGCAGAAATAGACGAAGAAGAACGTTTTATCTGTCCGACTTGTTCTATGCGCCAAGTTAATTTGTCGATAACTGGGAATAATTCTTTTTCTAGCTGTGTGGCAATTGCATATACTCTTAATTCATTGAAGTGCATAAAATACTTTAAATACAAAATAAGGTGAAATTGTATATATGTTTTACTAAAAAATCAATTTGATCCACAATTTGACCTTCGATTTGGTCCTCAATTTGCTATTCGTAGGCTTCAACCGTTACTTTCTCCATCACCACATCTTCAAGCGGTTTATCCCGCCCGTCCCGTTCGACTTTGGCGATAGCATCTACTATCTCCATTCCTTCAAATACCTGTCCGAATACCGTGTGGGCGTCGTCCAGCCACGGGGTGGATTCGGCATGAACGATAAAGAACTGACTGCCGTTGGTGCCCGGGCCGGCGTTGGCCATCGAAAGAGTACCTTTGATGTTTTTTAAATCAGGATGGAACTCATCTTCAAATTTTCCGCCCCATAAACTTTCTCCGCCCATTCCCGTTCCGGTCGGGTCGCCTCCCTGGATCATGAAATCGGGGATGACGCGATGAAAGATAATACCGTCGTAATAGCCTTTTTCGATCAGGCCGACAAAATTCTCAACCGTTTTAGGCGCTTTCAGCGGGAAAAGTTTGATTTTAATCGTTCCCATGTTCGTTTCAATCACAGCGATCTGGTCGCCAGCTTCAGGTGGAGCGGTTTGGTCAAATTCAGCCATGGTAGTGGGGTTAGTGGGATCAGTTGTGATGGCGCCGCCCTGATAGACTTTGCTGATTTCCTCTTCCGGCGAGGTACCGCAAGCGGTGAGCAAAATAAAAGAAAGGGCCATCAGAAAAATAGAAGTCTTTTTCATGATGATTTAAAAGTTAATGGTTATCTGGGGTCGTAAGCAATACAGCTACCGGCTGCATCTGCATCTCCGATTGTGCCTCTGGCAAGAAGTTTGCCATCACCACAGGCTTGTAAATTACTTCCATCGAAATATTTACCTTGTCCGCCGGCTGTTTCAACGAGTTCGATATCACTATTCCCTACAATATAAGAAGAAAAGTTTGCGAGTAAGCCATCACTTTCAAGAACGGCGGCTATTTCGTAGCTCTTTTTGTCGCCGGAAACCAAATACACATACTCCTTACCACTTGGATCTTTTGGAATAGTGGATAGGTATTTTTTCGGGATCAGATAATTGGGCGCTCCTTCCAATCCATTCGTTAGGCTTTCCGGATAACGGTTGTTTTGCACCACATATAATTCTAAGGCGCTTTGAATAGTGCTGAGGTCTTGTGATCGTCTGGCGTCTTTGGCTTTAACCGTCTGGCCGCCGAAAGCCGTGTAAGCGGCGACTGAAAGAATCGCGATGATTGTGATCACAACGAGGAGTTCAACCAACGAAAACCCTTTTTTTAGATGTTTTTTAAGCATAGCTGTTTGTTAGATTTTTAACACATCCATTTTATCCATTCTCTCTGATAAAGGCAAATTTTATTTCTCTCTGAATGACAAGTCGGGTTGAATTTATGTATAATGCGGTCATGAAACTAATCGCTGGCTTAGGAAATCCAGGGAGACAATACGAAAAAACCCGCCACAATGCGGGGTTTATGGCTGTGGATTTTTTGGCGGAACACTTTAATCTGGAATTTAAAAAATCTGATAAGTATAAGTGTGAATTGGCTGAAGGTCAATTGCTTGATAAGAAAGTCATTTTGCTCAAACCGCAGACGTTTATGAATTTGTCGGGTCAGTCCGTTCAGTCGGTGGCCAGTTTTTATAAAATCGATTTGTCGGACATTATCGTGATCCATGATGATGTGGATATTGCTTCTGGTAATCTGAAAATCCGTCCGTCTGGTTCGCCGGGCACTCATAATGGTATGCGATCCGTTACTCAGCTACTCGGCAGTGAGGATTTTATCCGTATTCGTTTGGGCATCGCTCCATTGTCTGAATTTAAAGGGCCGCTGGAGGATTATGTTTTGGGCAAGCTATCTGACGAAGAGGTAAGTTTAATGGAGGGGAATGTCAAAAAACTCTCTCCGCTCTTCGAAACGCTTTTTAGAAAAGGGATTGAAGAAGCGATGCAGGAATTTAATTAGGCTCACTCTACCGAAATGCAAAGAACCGCCTCCGAGACAAGGTCTCCATAAAATGCGAGGCAGGGAGGTAGATGGAGGGTATTTTATGGAGAAGGAGTAAAATGAGATGCAGACTGAAGTAAGCGGTGGAGAGATGCGTAGCCGCTTACAAAAGCCGAAATCTAATTTTACGATGGCTCGGGAGGAGGGATAATCTCACATTCTCGTCATCTTCGCTAAAGCTTCGATGTCTCCGAGGTCGAGTGCTCAAATAGTCGCTTTGCTCCTTTTTCGCTACGAACCCAAGGGTTCTCATCCCACTCTACCGAGATTCAAAGAACCGCCTCCGAGATAAACTCGGAACCAGTTCTTTGGCTCGGGAGGAGGGATTCGAACCCCCGAATGCATGGACCAAAACCATGTGCCTTACCACTTGGCGACTCCCGATTAACGTACGCAACTCTTTTTATCAAAAAAAGGCTTACTAGTCAATTGATCAGACGTGGTTGGCAATATGGTTTTCATCTATTAGAATAGGTATACCTTAATATATAGGGCATGAAACGATTTATCGCTTTAATCATTGTTTTACTTTCCCTTTCCGCTTGTGGCGGAGGGCCGGTAAGCCTGGAAGGCAACCCGCCGAAGAAGCCTCGTATCCCCAGTTCAAAATCTCTTCAGGCCAATGCCCTTTCTACGGCTCATTATACCGAAAAAGATACTCTTAATATGGATCGGCTTGTCGGCACGATCAATCAGAACATCAGGCAGCCGGTTATTACCGCCGACGAGATCGAACGAGGATGGTATTACGGGGAAAAAGAAGAAAAGAAAGTCGGCACACCGAGCTCATGGTCCTGGATTGATGAAGGGTTTAAGTCTCGCTGGACTAACTCCAGTTCGGCTAAAGAGATGGATTATTTCTCCGTTGATGATTTATGCCGTTCAACCGGTGGTGTTTACGCGATTTCGTGTGTTGAACGTGAAACAGCGGATTGTGAATTTATTCTGGAGAGTTATTGCCGATGCCCTAGCCTCTCCAAGTGGGCTGATGATCAAGGCTGTATCCGCATAGATGAAGAGGGGGAGTGGGTTGCTATTGCCTCAGGTGACCTCATGAGAGGTTGGTATGAAGGTTTTTCTCACGAAAAGAAGCTCAATACACCGCTCAGTTGGGTATGGACAGCCGTTGGCAGAGGGGGGCGTTGGCAAAATCAAAGGCCGGCAGAATAACCTGAATTACAAAATGCGCATTTCGTTTATACTGTACTGATTCTACTCTCTTTAAGATTATTAAGACTTTTGTGACTTTTAGGACTTTTACGATTATTACGATGATGTATTTTATTCAATCGTAATAGTCCTAAAAGTCTTCATAATCCTAAAAATCCTAAAGAGTAATGCTTTGCGCCAAACAAAAAGTTAGCTTTGTAATTCACTTTGGAGTAGTCTTGAAAAACTTATAATAAAATGTTATAATATACTGATTACCTTTTAATGTTCGTCAGTATTTATAACTTTTCTTCAAGATTCGTCGGGCTCTTTCTTTCCGTTTCACTGCTTGCAGGCGCTCTTTTCGCCTATATTCCCACTACTTATGCTCAGGCTGACAATCAGTTTTCCAGCCCTTATGGCCTGATTGTCCATAATAAAAATCAGGATCAGCTGATATCCCGTGTCAAGACACTTGAAGTCCTTTTGAAATATTTTTCCAACGCAAATCCTACAAGAAAATCAGTTCCAATGGCTTTTACAGATGTCTCTGAAGATCAGATCAAAACGTATGTTCAGAAGGGTTGTGACCTCGATTTGTTCAATTGCTCCCGGAATAATTTTTATCCTCATCGTCCGATCAATCAGCATGATTTTTTAGAATGGTTTTTTAAACTGAAATATAACAGGAAACCCAATTTCCTGCAGGATGCTTATCCAAAAATCAAAACCGAAACGTTGCGCCGGCTGCGGGAAGCCCGCCGTTTGAATCTTCTGGTCGGTGATCAGATCACCTATCAGTCATTTCAGCAATTTTTATATCGTAATCAGGTAGTGGAATCTAATCTAAATCAACCCTTTTCATACACTCTGACCCTGAATTTTGAAGATATTAACCTGGCCAATTACCACAATCTGAAAGAGATCGATTTTATTCAGGGGAATTTAAAACGAATTATTTCGCATCTGGAAGAGAAGAAAAATACCTCGAAAGAAATCCGTTATCTGAGGGATTTGAAAAAGCAGGTTCAGGCATTTGATGATCTAAAAGAAGCGCTGGCAGCCAGCCCTTATGTTTTACAGGAACATCCCGAACTTGACCCCGAAGTCATTCGTTTGGTTCGCGAATACGGTCTTCAGGAAGTTTTATATAGCTATTCATATAATTACAGTCAAAATGCGCTTTATCGTCAGCACAACCTGCTTACGGGCGTTAAAAAAATGCATGGCCGCATATTCGAGCCAGGCGGAGTGATTGATTTCTGGAATATCCTTTCCGAGAGGGGACTGTCGGAGTTTCAGTATGGCTGGGTGATCGCCGGTGGCACAGAAGAGTGGCAGTTCGGGGGCGGCATTTGCGGTTCATCGAGCTTGGTATTCCTTCCTTCCTGGAAGGCTGGCCTGGAGATTCTGGAGCGTTCCAATCACAGCAAATATTTCAGTTATCTTTATCCTATAGCAGACATAGGTCTCGATGCTACGGTTTATCGCCCACGCCCCAATCTGAAGATCCGCAATAACACCTTTGATCCCATTGTGTTTAATGTGGTAGATGACAAAGAAAATAAAACAGTTACCGTTCAGGTGATCGGTAATTCCCCCTATAAAGAAGTCCGTATTGAAGGCCCCATTTTTATTAGCCGAAGCCATATTAAATGGATTCGACACCTCGAGGATTTCAATGGTAATATAACAAGCGAAGCGCTGGAAAGCCGCTACAGTGTTATCTACTAAGAGCTTATCATGAAGAAGCTATTGATTGCTTGTCTTGCCATTGTTTTTTTGACTGCCTGCGGTCCGAAAGTAAAAGTCGAATTTGAACCCCCTGCGAGTGGTCCGGATCCGGATCGTTTTCAGCCTTCTTACGGGCCGAATGATCCCGTCCCTGTTGCCCAACCCACTTCTTAATATGCCCCTTCTCCGTTTAAATAAATATTTGGCGCAACAAGGCGTGGCTTCCCGCCGTGAAGCTGACCGTCTTATTGCGGATGGTTTGATTTCGGTGAACGGAGCAGTGGTCAAAGAGATGGGCGTGAAAATCGATCCGGAGAAAGATAAAGTCACGGTTAATAAAAAAGTGGTGGAACGCCAGGAAAAACTAATTTATATCGCGCTCAATAAGCCAGCTGGTTATGTGACCTCTGTTGCGCACACACGGTTTGAAAGGGATATCGTTATGGATCTGATCCCGCTGAAAGAGCGTATTTTTCCGGTCGGACGATTGGATAAAAACACGACAGGCCTTCTTATTCTTACTAATGACGGGACTTTAACGTTTAAACTCACCCACCCTTCTTCAGAATGTGAAAAGGAATATGAGGTCACGGTCGACGGTTTGATCCGACCAGGTCAGATGGATAAACTGAGAGCTGGTGTGAAGTTATGGGGTGAAAAAACAAAAGAAACTCAGGTTAAAAAAATCAGCTCCAATCGCATGAGGATTGTCCTGAAGGAAGGGAAAAACCGCCAGATCCGCCGGATTTGCGAGAAGGTTGGCCTGCCGGTTGTCGCACTAAAAAGAATACGGATCAAAGGTTTAAGATTGGGTGATTTGCCAGAAGGTGAGTATAGAAATCTTACTAAGGCAGAAATCGAATCATTAAAAAATGTATCATAAACAATACCTTCTTCGCAGGCTGACAGGCAGTTTGGGTAAAATCCTAAATGTTGCCATCGAAAAAATGACCCCTTTTCAAGTTTTTGAAAACTATCTTGAAAGAGAAGGGCTTAAAATTAATGAACGGAAATTCGATAAGATTAATAAATTTGTTGAGTTATTGATGAAAAAAAACAAAGTACTTAACTTAACACGCATTGTGTCGGAAGAAGAGGTGTGGGTTAAACATATTTTTGATTCATTAATTCCTATAAGGTTTTTAAAATTAGAAAAAGGAATGTGCATTATGGATCTAGGTACAGGAGGTGGGATTCCAGGTATCCCCATGGCCATTCTTTATCCCTCTATTAATTTTGTATTAGTGGATTCTGTGCAAAAGAAAGTGGATGCTGTGAAGGAGTTTGCTGATGAGCTTGGACTTAGAAATGTGAAGGTGATCAATGCTCGCGCGGAGGAACTGGGAAGCAATCCTGTTCATCGTGACCAGTATGATATTGTTTTGGCACGCGCCCTTGCCCCTCTGCCTATATTAATCGAATACGGTGTGCCTCTTATTCATCTTTACGGATATGTTGTTGCATATAAGGGGCCGGATTATATTGAAGAGCTTGCAAGGTCCGTAAATGCTATTGTTAAACTTAAGGCCGAGCAACCAAGAGTCTTTCATTATAAATTACCAAGCGGCATGGGCGAACGAACGATTATTTGTATAACAAAGAAGCATGTTACGCCCGACACTTATCCGCGTCGTACGGGGGTGCCAAAGAAAAGCCCTTTATAGAATTACAAGAAATACTGTATTACTTGATTTACAATAATTACTATATATAAGTCTTAAGTCCTAAGTCGTAAGCCAGCTATCAGCTTAGAACTTAAGACTTATAACTTAGAACTTGTAAAAATATGTCAAAAGTTTATCAGCCTCAGGACAAGTTTTTTAAAAAGGCCAAAGAGCAGGGCTATCGGGCTCGCAGTGCCTTTAAGCTTCAGGCTATTCAGGATCGCTTTCATTTAATCAGTCCGGGTGACCACGTCCTTGATTTGGGGGCGGCGCCGGGGAGTTTTTTACAATTGGTTGAAAAGCTTGTCGGCTCTAAGGGGCTGGCTGTCGGAATCGACTTAAAACCTATCGAAGATTTAAAAAAACCGAACATCAAAACCATCGTTGGCGATATTCTGGATGATGCTATTTATCAGCAGCTCGGCATTGATCAATTTGATGTGATTACTTCCGATCTTGCCCCTTCAACATCTGGTGTTAAGAGCGTGGATGCAGGGCGGTCTTTTCAGCTTAATGAACAAGTCCTGAATGTGGCCGAGAAGTATCTGAAACTCGGTGGGCACGTGGTGATGAAGGCCTTTCCGGGTGCTGAGCACCAACAGCTGCTTAAAAAAGCAAAAGGTATGTTTAAAAACATCAAAACTTTTAAGCCTGAGGCGGTTCGTAAGTCCAGCAGAGAAGAATATGTAATCGGAATAGAAAGAATTGCTTAAGAATTGCTTAAGAATCGCTTAAAGAATAGCTCAAGGATTGCTTAAGAATAGCTTGAGAATTTTGTTAATATACGTTAGCATGGCGTACTATTTTGTATTTAAGTGAATATGAGTCAAACATTTAAAAATCTGAGAGTTTATCAGATTGCAATTGATCTTAGTGCCGAGATTTATAAATTGGCTTTGAAATTACCTGCATCTGAAAAATATAGAATTGCGGATCAAATAATCAGAAGCTCCCGTTCTGTGCCTGCCAATATTGCGGAGGGTTATTCTAGGAAAAAATATAAAGCTGATTTTTTAAGATACCTTACTATTGCTCATGGCTCCTCAGAGGAAACCAAAGTCCATTTGGAGGTATTAAACAATTCTAGACTAATATCATTTGAGATTTATTCGGATTTATTAAGAAGGTATAAAAATTTGTCAGTTCGGATAATCAATTATAAGAAAAAGATTCAAGAAGATATGAACTGATCAATTTTGAGCAATTCTTAGACAATTCTTAAGCAATTCTTCCTACAAAGCTGTTTTAATAAAATCCCGGAAGAGGGGATGAGGTCTATTTGGTCGTGATTTGAACTCAGGATGGAATTGTGAGCCAACCATAAAAGGATGGCTTTTTACTTCAACGATTTCCATTAGCTCGCGATCTGGTGATACCCCTGAAAAGATCAGGCCTTTTTTCTCGAGCTGTGCTTTAAATTTATTATTAAACTCATACCGATGACGATGCCGTTCATCAATACGCTCTATCCCATAAGCTTTATAAGCCTTTGTTCCCTTTTTCAGTTTACAAGGCCAGGAGCCAAGTCTTAGTGTTCCGCCTTTAGCCCGTTTTTCGTTTTGGCCCGGCAGGAAGTGGACGACTTTGTTTTTCGCTTTTGGAGAAAACTCTTCGGAGGTCGCGTTTTTTATTTCCGCGACGTTTTGAGCGAATTCAATGGTCATGATCTGTGCCCCTAAACACAATCCAAGATAGGGTACTTTTTCTTCACGGCAGTATTGCGCAACGAGGATTTTTCCGGTGGTTCCCCGATGGCCAAAACCACCAGGTACCACAACGCCATCTACTTTATGCAGTTTTTTCCATTCCAGCCGGTCTTTGGCTTCGATTTTTTCCGCATCAATCCACACGATTTTGGCTTTACGCTTGTGAAAAAAGCTTGCGGATTTAATAGCTTCGATCACCGAAATGTATGCGTCATCTAAGTCGTTGTATTTACCGGCCAGTCCGATCAGGATTTCATCATGTTTTGTCATGATGTTTTTTACCATCTTTTCCCACTCAGCCATCTTTGGTTTCTTGTATTTAAGATTCAGTTTTTTGCAAATCGTTTTAACAATATCGTATTTTTCGTAGATGAGCGGGACTTCATAAATCGATTGAACGGTTGGAGAGGGAATAACAGCCTCTTTTTCCACATCACAGAATTTTGAAATTTTCAATAAGTGGCTATTTTCAATCTTTTCGTCGGCTCGTGGCATGATGATATCCGGATGAATACCCATGCTTTGTAATGTCCGGACTGATAACTGAGTCGGTTTCGTTTTCAGTTCATTAGAAGCCTTAAGAAATGGCAGCAGCGTTAAATGGATAAAAAGTGTGTTTTCCCGCCCTTCTTCGTTCCGCATTTGGCGAAGCGCTTCGATGAACGGCTGACCTTCAATATCTCCCACAGTCCCTCCGATTTCGCAAAGTATAATGTCAGCTTTGGATTTGCGTGCCGCCTCCCGAATCCTTCTTTTTATTTCATCGGTGATATGAGGAATGATCTGAATGGTTTTCCCTAAATAGTCCCCCTTTCTCTCACAATCTAAAACCGATTGATAAACTTGTCCTGTGGAAAAACTACTAAATTTACTAAGAGAAATATCAATGAACCGTTCGTAATGTCCAAGGTCCAAATCCGTTTCTGCTCCGTCGTTCGTTACAAATACTTCCCCATGCTGGAATGGGCTCATCGTGCCGGGATCTACATTTAAATAAGGATCGAGTTTTTGCGTAAACACAGAATAGCCGGAGGCTTTCATCAGATTTCCGATAGAGGCTGAGGCGATTCCTTTGCCGAGCGAAGAGCAGACCCCCCCAGTGACGAATATGTATTTGGGCATAATTAGAATTTTTATAATTTAAAAATTAATACTTTAAGCCGGTGGCTTCCCTCACCATCAGCATAGTCTGATGAGAGAGGATACGTACTTTTTCTGCCCCTTTCGCCAGAATAGTCTCCACTTTTTTTGGGTGGTTTTTGAGTTCCTGATGTTTTTCCCGGTAAGGGGCAAACGTTTTTTGGATTTTTTCCAGCAGTATTTTTTTGGCGTCACCATAACCCAATCCTCCTTTTTTAAACTGGTCTGCCATTACTTTTGTTTCGGCGGGGTCGGCCATCAGTTTGTATAATTCATAAATCGTATTTCCTTCAGGCTCTTTTGGCTCATCGATTCCTTTTGAATCGGTTACAATGCCCATAACCGCTTTTTTGATGACAGCGTCTTCTGCGAAAATAGGAATGGTATTTCCGTAGGATTTTGACATTTTCTGTCCGTCCGTACCAGGAATGACCGCTATATCATCCGGGATTTCATGTTCAGGCACCTTAAGGGTTTCTCCAAATACTTTATTAAATTTGACTGCCATGTCCCGCGCCATTTCCAAATGCTGTTTTTGGTCTTTGCCTACTGGCACTACGTCCGCCTGATTGATCAGAATGTCAGCCGCCATCAGGCTTGGGTAATTAAAAAGACCCAGGCTGGGCTGAACACCTTTCGCGATTTTGTCTTTATAGCTGTGAGCCCGTTCCATCAGTCCCATTGGCGTGAGACAAGATAATATCCAGGCCAGTTCCGTGGTTTCCGGTACATCCGACTGTACCCAAAAGTAACAACGGTCCGGATCCACGCCTAACGCCAGCAGATCCGTGGCCACGTCCAATGTCAGTTTCTTCAGTTCTTTCGCGTCCGATAACGTCGTTAAGGAATGCAGATTAGCCACGAACAAAAAGAGGTCGCTGGATTCCTGGTATTCAATCATACGCTTGATCATTCCGAAGTAATTTCCAATGTGAAGATTACCGGATGGCTGGATTCCAGAAAGTACTCTTTTTTTCATAGTTTCGCATTAAGTACAAATTATCAGAGTTTCCCTTCTGGGGTCAATAGTAAAGGATAGCCCTTGTAAACTTCACCTCTTATCGTTATATTTAATTTGCAATTTAATCCATTTTCCGTAGTAATTTATTTTACGCCTTCGTAGGTCGCGGAGAATTGACAAGCCATCAGGTTTACTACGAAGGATGAACAAAAATAAAATTATGGCATCAGAACTTTCAGTAATCATTGCCGATGGTCCTAACCCTGCTGTTAAAGTGGTCACGCTGGTCGGGGAAATGGATGAATCAAATATAGAATCCGTAAGAGGTCAGTTGGATACTCTTTTGGCTGATTTGAGTGTTGTCCATTTGGTTTTTGATTTAGCCCAACTTGAATTTATCAATAGTAAAGGAATCGGTTATCTGGTCTCCGTGCACACCCATCTTTCAAAAGATAAGCGCGTGCTAATTTTGGCGGATGCCCAGGAGGCGGTGATGGATGTGATCAGTTTGGTAGGGTTAACGACCATTATCAAATACTTTCAGACATTGGATGAGGCTCTCCAGAATTTGTAATTTTTAATTTGAAATTTTTAATTACTAGATCTTTCAATAAAAATTAAAAACTAAAAATTAAAAAATAAGTAAATGGAATCTTTATTTTTCGAATTAGGTCTTGTCATCATTTCTGCCGCGCTGGTCGGCGTGATAAGTTATTACTTAAAACAACCGCTTATTCTGGCTTATATCGCGGCGGGTATCCTGATCGGACCTTTCGGGTTAGGCCTTGTTCATAACATCGAAGTCATCTATGCGATCGCGCAGGTGGGTATTATGCTGATGCTTTTTCTGGTTGGCTTAGAGATGAATCCCAATCGCCTAAAAGATCTGGGTTTAGTGGCTTTTGCGGCGGGCATTGGCCAGGTGCTTTTTACAGGTGTAATAGGTTATATTTTAGCTATCCTTTTTGGATTTCCTCTTGTACAGGCTGTTTATTTAACAATAGCCCTAACATTCAGCAGTACAGTTATCGCCGTGAAGATCATTTATGACAAACAGGACAATAACGCTCTTTATGGCCAATTGGCTATTGGTATTTTATTGATACAGGATATTATCGCTATCTTGGCTCTTTTGGCCCTTACCGGGTTTACTGTTGGTTCGTTCAGCTTTGATTTTGCTCATTTTGGTGAGATTCTTCTCAAAGGCATCCTGTTATCCTCTGTTGTTATCCTCATTGCCAGAAAACTGCTCGGCTATCTTTACAATAAGATTGCTACATCCCATGAGCTCCTGATTCTTTTTAGTCTCAGCTGGTGTTTTTTAGTGGCCCTTCTCTCAGAAATGATCGGTTTTAATATCGAGATCGGCGCGTTTATTGCCGGTGTGAGTTTGGCGAGCCTACCTTACACTTTCGAGATCAACGCCAAGGCTAAGATTATTCGCGATTTTTTTATCACCATCTTTTTTGTCGGCTTGGGTGCTGGTCTGGTTTTTAGCTCAATCGGCCCACTGGTCTTTAAGTTTATTGCTCTTTCTCTTTTTGTTTTAATAGGAAACCCCATTATCGTGATGCTTATTATGGGGTTGATGGGTTACGATAAACGCACCTCCTTCTTTACAGGCCTTTCCATCGCGAATATCAGTGAATTCTCATTAATCGTTATTGCTATGGGGCTCAAGCTGGGCCATGTGGATCAGGAAGTGGTGGCTATGGTCACCCTTATTGCCCTTCTTACCATGACTGTCTCTTCTTATTTCATGACGTACAACAATTGGCTTTATACCAAGCTCCGCAAGTTCCTGACGGTTTTTGAATTTAAGAAAGGCAAAGCGCGACTGGGCAACATAAAGGCTGGTCTTAGCAATCATATCATCCTGCTTGGCTGTGGCCAGATGGGCCAGCAGATCCTGGATCAGATCAAACATTTTAAAGAAGATTATGTGGTAGTGGATCATGACAACACGGTCATCAAAACACTTATTAAAAAAGGTGTGAGCTGTATTTTCGGCGACATTGAAGACACGGAGCTTCTGAATGAATTGGGTCTGGAAAACTGTGAGATCATCATCAGCACACTAACCGGCACGGAAGATAACCTGTTTTTAATTAAACATATTGAACAAATCCCTCAAGCCCAGCGCCCGATTGTCATCGTGACTTCGGATACAGGACGTGAAGGGCTGGAACTGTTTAACCGCGGGGCGGATTACGTCATCTTAAAACCCTATCTGGGCGCGGAACATATTCATCAGATCAACCGTGAACTGTATCAGCTTGAGGACGAAAGTCCTTTAGAAATGGTCGAGGAAATCGTCCCTGAAAAGAAGTTTAAAAGCGATAACGATTACGCTAAAGTCCTCCATAACCTAAACAAACTTCGGCTGGCAGAGATTAAGCAGAAGATTGAGAAACGACATATTAAATTGAAGCCGAAGAAAGTGTGATTTTTTATTCTGCTATACAGTACTTTAACTAGGCAAGTAATATGAAATATAATATTCCACAAATAGGGGTAATTGAGATCAATACCATTGTTCTCGATCTTAACGGAACATTGGCTGTTCGAGGAAAAATTGTTGATGGAGTTAAAGAGCGATTAATTACTTTAAAAAAACTTGGTATTAAGTTAATACTTTTTACAGGCGATCAACGGGGAAATGCTTCGGACTTATGCAATGAACTTGATATAGATTTTAAAAAGGCTGTATCTCAAAAAGAAAAAGAACAATTTTTCCTTGAGCTCGACACAGAACATTCTGCCGCTATTGGTAATTCTCGTATTGATAATGGTAAATTTCGACACGCAAAATTATCTATTGCCACTTTGCAAGCTGAGGGTATTCATACTGGTATTATTGGGCATGTCGATATAATTGTTCCCACTATCAGTGATGCCTTGGATTTATTTATTGATTCTGATTCCTTAAAGGCAACGATGAGAATATAAAAAACATTTTTTCAACTTCCGCTCTTTTCAGCTATTTTAAATGAGACAAAAGTAAAGGGATAACCTGTTTACGCAATAACATGCCCTCTTTTTTCCCTATATTTTTTTTAAATTTAATTTTAAATATTTTACTGAGTAATAACTGAGAGTCACTATCATCAGTAATAAATAAATTAAAATTTTGCTCAAGGTCAATGGCCGTCAAAAAAATAAATTCAAGACTATGTTTTTCCTTTAAGTCATTAAGCACTGCTAATATTTGATCTAAATAATTTTGAACTAAAGTATTCAATTGAATAACTTCAAGTTGCACAATTCCAATTCGCCTTGAATTAAATAAAAATTCTTTGTAATCACTGTGTAAAACTTTTTCAAGATGTTCTTTAGTTGCTTCGGTTTTAGCAATAAACATATCGTGGATTAAATCGTTTGGAATTAAAGCTTGTTTTTGAAGCCAATCAATTGCCTTTCTGTCCCTTTGTGTGCTTATCGTAGCTTTAAGATTAAGTGTATTGGAATAGATTGCACTATAAAGAAGAATGGCAGATTTTTCGTCGATTTGAATATTTGCCTTCTGATACCGTTCTATAATCTGTGTGGCAGAAGCTCCTACTTTTTCAATTTGTATCTTTGCATTGGGGAAAAGTTCATCTGTAATGTGAACTTTACGATGGTCGATAACTTCTATTACATCTTTAGTTCGTACAATGTTAGGCATACCTGATATATCACTTGTATCTACCAAAATAAATGACTCAAAAAACCCATGTGGAGAATAATTAATATTATCAATATGAAAGCGATCAATAATATATTGAGCTTCAACATGAGGTATCCCAAAAATACTCCCCGTTACATTCTGACCTTGTTTTGCAAGCAGACGGCTGTAGGCATACACGCATGCAAAGCCATCAAGGTCAGGATTAATCTTAGATGTAATAAGTATATTGGACATATATAAATTGAGTATAAGCCAATAAGGCAATAAAGTTGTTACAGATATTACTTATCCGAATTTTTTGCCAAAATATACCGTAGCAAAACAGCAGCAGTACGATCTTCCTGAACAGCGCCTTTTAAACAAAGTGTCTTAACTTCTTCAGCAGTAAACCATTCCGGATGTGTATGCTCACCTTCGTCAGTTACAATGCTAGTTGGACGTACAGCAATATTTGCTTCTGAAACTTGGGCCAAATAATAATGAAGATCCCAAATAACAGTAGCTCCGCACACCGAATGATGCAAGGTGCTAAAGGCCTCAGGGACAATATCTAAGGAGGTCTCTTCTTCTAATTCCTTTCTAGCAGCTGCAGCTGCTTTTTGATTCATATCAAAATTTGGTTCATCTTTCGCATTAAGATACTCATTGAGGGAGTCAAATACTTTCCCGCCAGGTAATCTATAATCCCAATTTCCAGTTTCCGATCGCCACTCTTTTGTAAGTAAAATTTGATTACCATCTGTAGCAAGAATACGGACCCTGGGAGAACGTTCTGCAAATTCAAAGTTTTTCTCTACTCCATTAAAAAATTTAACTCGTTGCGTAGCAACTCGAATCAATCTACCACGATGCTGCTCTTGTGGTAGTTCCAAAACTTCAATAAAGGCCTTCCGAGTTTGAGCAAGAAATTCTATCAACTCAACTATTTCAGTAGTAGCACTGTTTTCTAATCCCCCATGATTATCAACAATAGCGTGCACGTGGGGCAGTATATTATCTGAAGAGTCTTGAAGTCGATATGGCTGCCTCCTCAGGTTTATCTTTGAATAAGTCTGGCGACCTCTGTCTTAAGCGACTTTCCCTAATGTCGTCAGGAGCATATATTCCAAGCATCAATGTATTTCGCAATGCCCCTTTGGGCTTTATGCTATCTGGATTATTATATAAAGCATTATTACCCGAATAAACAACAAGTTTGTCAGTAGCAGTCTGATGAAATCCATATCTCTCTCTACGATCTCCTTCCATTCTGCGGACCCAATGCAATCCTATGTTTCCTGTATCTATTTTCGTTTGAAATTCATCGTTATTAAGGTGTGTGTTTTCTGCAGTGTTATTTTGACCTCGTTTTGGCCTTGTAATATACCTCATGGGTACATCAACTAATCTCCTAAGCTTAACATCCTGACGAATAGCATCAACAATTGTACTTTTACCTGAACAGGTTGAGCCAACAACAGTTACGCTATCAATTTTTTCCAAATCATCCAATCGTTGTTCATCTTGAATACGAATCGAATCTAGGCTGTTAATAAAACTTTTAAGTGAATCTATCATAAATAAAATCGACTAAATAAATCTTGAAGTTCAATTAAATGTGAATTTTACGAACTATCAATATCAAAAAAATAGTAAAATATAGTATGTGAAAATAAAATAGTAAAATTCATTGTCTAACCCTGTTTATACGTAGTGTTCAGCTAAAACCCCTTCTTCCACTTATCTCGATATTCCTCCCGCCGGTCGCGGTTGTGGAATTTGAGCATGTCATCGCTCACCACTACGCTGGCTTCCGGGCCGAGTTGACTGGCTTTTTTGAGTGTCCGTTTTTTAAAGGTCTTTTTTAAGAATCCTTCGATCAGATCACCGAACTTTCCTTTAAACACCCATTCCCAGAACCGTTTAGAACCGCTGTTTGTATGAAAAGAAAACTTTTTTTCATTAATGTCCGGAAAGGTCAGACCATATTGTTTCAAGAGCCAGTTTTTGTTCATATCCATAAATTGTTCATATGTTTTTTTACCGTAAATCGGCATCAAAAGCCGTGTCCAGTAGGCCATGTACGGGTCTTCGGGCTTTAGAAGTAGAGGCTCCATATCCATTTTTTCCGGTGTGACAAAGAAGCTCAGGCAAAAGCGCCCCGCGATCTTATCACTATGACGGCGGACGCCGTGAAATTGGAGGATGAGGGTGATAAAGAGACGTGCCAGCCACATCCGGCCTTTCTCAATCACAATAAACAGATCGATGTCCGACAGTTCTGTTGGATTGTCGTACGCCAGATTGTTGCACACCGCCACCATACGTACAAAAGGCACCTTCACCATGTACTGGCCGTATTGGCGCGTCCGTCCCCAGAGTTTTTCGGCAATAAATTTTCTGGTTTTCCGTACATCCACTAATTTCCCCTGATCTTTCAGCACATAATAATCATGGATTTTTTCTATTTCCTCCATTTCTTCCAATGTGCCTTTTATTTCTTTAATATGAACGGCTTTGTCGTATTTATATAGGTATTCCTTAATCTCCTCCGCTGTGAGCGGGAAGTTAAAAAGGTCAAAAAATGCGATGGTCTGGAGAATGGATTTTTGTAAATGCATGGATTATATTTTACCATATATTCCGATGGAGGACCCAATCGAAGGTCCAATTGACAGAATGCCAGATTAACAATCAATTGGGTCCTCAACGGGCCCTCAATCGGTTATAATGAGCTTATGAAGAATTTTAAAAAAATCCTCACCAAGATTCCGAACAAGCCAGGGGTTTATCAATTTTTGAATGATGAAAAGGAGCCCCTTTATATAGGTAAGGCCAAAAATCTGCGCAAACGCGTACAAACTTATTTCCGACAATCCGCCAAACACAGCCCCCGTACTGCCAAGATGCTGGAGTATGTAGAGGACATTAAATGGATTGAGACGAATAGCGAGGTGGAGGCTCTGATTTTGGAGGATAATCTGGTTAAAGAACTTCAGCCTAAATACAACGTTTTACTTCGGGATGATAAGAATTTTCAGTACATCAAAGTGACGGTTGAGCAGGATTATCCGGAAATATACACTGTTCGCCGGATCACAAAAGACCACGCCAAAGGTCGGACAGGCGGTGCTAAATATTTCGGTCCTAAAACGTCCGGTTCGGATGTGAAGCGATTGGTCGATACCGTGAAACGTGTTTTCAGGCTGTGCAGTGTACGGAATATCAATCTTGATCCAAAGGGCAAGCCTTTAAAAGGCGCAAAAGTGGCGGTCAAAATCGGCACCACATCAGCCAAACGTCCGTGTCTGGATTACCATATCAAGCGCTGTGTCGGTCCGTGCGCGGGCATGGTCACGCCCGAAGAATATCGTGTGCTCATCAACCAGGCGATCGAGTTTTTAGGAGGGGATTATAAGCCGGCGATCGAATCACTGAAAAAACAGATGCGGGAATTCGCCACCGCTAAAAAGTTTGAACGTGCCGCTAAACTCCGCGATCAGATCATGGCTATTGAACGGAGCGCGGAAAAACAATTGATCACCAGTACCGATGTGATGGATCGTGATGTTATCGCGTCTGTGCAGGATCTCGGCCGGAACTTTTTTAACCTTTTTCAGATTCGCAACGGTCGGCTGATCGGTCAGGAGAATTTTATTGTGGAAGGGGGTGAGGGACCCGCGGAAGTCATGGAAACCTTTTTACGGGATTATTACGCGATGGCCGCGGATATTCCGAAAGAGATCCTGATCTCTATTGAGGTCGGTGAACATAAACTGCTTCAGGATTACATCCGCCAATTTACCCGTTCGACTTCGCTCAGGGCAGGCAAAGCTGTTCAGCTCATTCATCCGCAGGTTGGCAAAAAAGACGACCTCATCCTGCTTTCTGAAAAGAACGCCCGTAGTTTCGCGGAACAGAACCGGGCCCGTTGGATGATGGATAAAAGAGAAGAAAAGGCTTTAGAAGAACTGAAAGAGGTCCTTAAGCTTGAGGCTGAGCCTAAGCGGATCGAATGCTACGATATTTCCCATCTTTCCGGCACGGAAACGGTCGGTTCGATGGTCGTGTTTAAAAAAGGCGAACCGGCAACGGCGGATTACCGCCAGTTCCGTTTAAAAACCACTCAGGGCAGCTTAGATGATTACAAATCCATGGTCGAAGTTCTGCGCCGCCGCCTGAATTATCTGCCAGCGGTTTTACCGGAAAGTTATAAATTAGAGAAGGCTAAAAAGAAAGATGAAGCCTTTCTCCGAAAAGTCTGGGATCGCATGGAACGATTTGATGTTAAGCAGTTTTATGTGATTCGGAAGAAGGAAAAAATTGTTGCAATAGGCCGTATTGATCCACTCGATGAAAAAGTTCACCGCATTGCCGGTTTGTGGGTCGATAAAAAGGAGCAGGGGAAAAAGCTTGGTCATTTTATCATTAAAAAACTCATCGAAACCAGTAAACAAAAACGTTTATATTTATTTTGTCATCAGGAACTGGAAACGTATTACCTTAAGCTCGGTTTTGACACTTTGCATCAGCCGCCAAAAGAACTGAGTGATCACGCTAAAAAGTATTTAAATGAGGTGAAAAAACCGCTTTATATGGCCTATCAGAAAAAGAAGAAGGACCTGTCATTCGAAACCCGCCCCAATCTTATTGTCATCGATGGCGGGAAGGGGCAATTGCACGCGGCGCATGATGTTTTATTCGAAAAGGGATTGAGTGTTCCTATCATCGCACTGGCCAAACGAATCGAAGAAGTCTTTATTCCCGGAAAATCCGAACCGATTAATCTCAAATCTGATAGTGAAGGCTCTTACCTTCTTCAGCGCATACGCGATGAGGCGCATCGGTTTGCCATTGAATACAATCGGTCTTCGCGTGATAAAAAAATGACACAGTCCGCGCTCGACAAAATCCCCGGAGTCGGCCCAAAACTCCGAAAACGTTTACTCACTTATTTTGGCTCTGTTCAGAAAATCCGTGAAGCGCCTCAGGTGACTTTGGAACAGATCGCGGGTGAAAATATTGCCAAGAGAATCAAAGAGAACCTATAATAACTCTCTGCTATTTTTTAACGACAAAATAATGAGAAAAGTATTAATCATTTTTACAATTATACTGTCCGTTTTTTATTTAAATGGATGTGGTATGTCAGTTGAGGATCAGATTGGGGATCAAATTGAGGGCCAAATTGAAGATTCAGCTGAAGAGGTTGTGGAATTGGAACTGTCGCAACTTATAAATAATCCGGTTTATAACAAAGATCTAAAGCTAAAAGGAACGGTCGGTTTGCTGGGCGAATTGTTTTGTCCTTGTTTTCGGCTGGGCGGAGGTGAGGATTTTGTTGAGGTCTGGTATGACCTGATGGCGGTGGATAGCGGTGAGCCGTGGCCAAAAGTTGATATTGAAGGGTTCGAAAACGGCGATGAAGTCATTGTTACCGGCCAATTGCGTGAGAACACAGGCTCTCTTCCTAGTAAAACCTTTTGGTTGAAATCAATTGAACCATCCTCTGCTGAAGCTGCGGAGGTTTCAGCGGAGGAAGAGAAAGAGCCTGTGATCATGACTGATGAGGAGTCAGCCATGATGATGGAGAAAATTGAAGAAGACTCTACCGCTAAAGAAAATGATGACAACATGGTTCAGAAGATGATGGTCATGATCTATGATTACTATGGCGATTTGGTGGATGTGGTTAAGGGGAAGACGATTTTGGGCCTTTCTTTTGCCGGCATCGAAAGTTCAGGAAGGGCGGAAGCGGTTTTTGAAAACGGAACTTACTACTTGCGGGCGATTCTTTACTACTTACCCATTCCAAAAGACGACTCCTTTTACGAGGGCTGGATTGTGCGAAAAAGCCCATTCAGTGTCATCAGTACCGGCAAAGCTCAGTTAATCGATGATCGTTACGTGAATATTTATCGCTCCGCACAGGATTTAACCGATCATGATTTTTATGTGCTTACCTTGGAGCCAAACGACGGTGATCCTGCACCGGCTGCTCATGTACTGGAAGGGCTGATGGAAAAAGTTGATTAGTTCCCGTTTCTTTTTGCAGGCTTTACCTTTCCCTTTTTTAAAACACCCGTTCTACTTTTATTTCTTTTCCATAGCCCACGTCAGTCGTAAGGGTCAGATGCCATTCATTGTCTTTCAGGCTGTCTCCATTCATACGGAAGAAGAAAGGCCGGTTCAGAGTCTCGATTTTAAAGGGACTGGTTACATTGATCGGGCCGGCCACATCATCATATTCGCTCGCAACGTCACATTCATCTCCTGCATCATGTTCGTAGACCACACCGTTTATCACCAGATCTCCTTCCAGGCTATTGGTACAACGGTTCCATTCCACAAATATTTCTCCGCTGAATTGGTATTCGGCCGCCCCTTCCACTCCCACATCGGCCACTCCTTCAATACTTTGCACGTTTCGGGTGAGGATGGTCCGCACATTGTCATAAGTCGTATTTTTTTCGCCGGGGTACTTTTGAAAATAATCCGCCAGGCTTTCCAGGTACATACGGGTGTTTAAAATGTCGACCGTTTTTCGCTGTTCTTCAATATTTTTACGCTGACTGAAAGCGAAAAAGAAAAAAACCGATGTTAAAAGAAAACCCAGCATCACGCACCAGATCAGAATACTTCCTTTGATGTCAGCAGCTTTTTTCATCAGGGTAAAACGGCGTTAATCTTATAGGTCTGGGTGTTGAAATCATCAATGACCGCTTCCAGAGCCATTTCTAAAATCTTTCCCCCGTTCATCTGGGCGAAGGTCAATGTTTTTACGGTAAATTCACTGACATAATCAAATATATTAAAGCCACTTACATCAATAGGGTTCAGATCCACCTCCGTACCATTATTAAATTGTACGATTTCTTTACCGCCGGTATTGGCGAAATAGCCATTGCTTACACCTGTTGGAAAAATAATTTTAGAAACGGATTTTTTTTCTCCCAAGTCATTTATCACAAACCCTTTTTCTTCTCCCTCTACCCATTCATTTCCCGCGATGACTTCCATCTTGTCCTCCGCAGTACCCAGCTCTCCATCGCCTACACGGACGGTGGCATAGTCGGTTTCGGCTGGCACCATTTGATTTTTAACAGAATACGTGTCGATTTGGATGGTTTGAAAACTTCCTTCGTCAAACTGGGCGCCATTCAGTACAACATTCACTTGAGGAGGAGTCCCCAAATAAACGATATCTCCGTTCTGGATGTCGCCATTAGGGGCAGGATAGATTTCCGCGGGATAGGCCCAATCCTCTATGTCCTCAGCAGGATCGCAGTCAAATTTGGTGTGACTTGGGTCATTAATGAGTTGATAGGCAGTGTCATTTATGACTAAAAAGTCATCTTTTCTAATTCCGTTATCAAACAAACTATCGGTGGTGTAAAGCTTATTTGTTAAATCACATTCTTCATGGCTATGCGACAGCGTCGGGGGAACATAGTTTTCAATCCTGTATTCCGGGCCATTGTAATTAGCAGATGGCAGATTGCCGCTTCCGCCCGTAAAAACATTGGAAAGCACGATCTTGCTCCACGCGTACGATTTATTTAATTCAAAGTCGAGCGGCAAATCAGTCGGTGTTCCCATCAGTGGTTCCGGGTCACTCATTTTAAGTACCCGATTATTTCCGCTGTCGGCGATAAACAGGGCATGATTGCCGTTATCCGCGTATAAACCCGTTGGCAGGTTCAGCTTGCAAAACTGGGCGGTTTTGTTGCAGTCCGCGTCATTTCCGTCGCCCACAATCACAGGGGCCAGATGGGTGGAAAGATTGTATTTCCGTATTTGGTGATTAAAGGTTTCGGCAATAAAAAGATATCCTTTGAGCCCTTTTTCATAATAAGCCAAGCCAGTAGGATAATTTAAGCCGCCTGGGATAAGAACCTTTGTTTCTTCTCCCTCTATTTCATATTGAATTATTCGTCCGTTTTCAGAGTCTGAAATAAAAAGACGAGTGTCATTGTCACTAGTTATATCGGTTGGCGATAGAAGCGGAGGGTCAAAAATAAGCTCGGTACAGGGGCCGATCGACGGGCAGTGGAATACTTTGTTTTCTCCAGGAACCGCTACATAATAATCATCTCCCACTTTAGTAAAACCGGCGAAATTTTTAATTCCCAAATCTTTCTCTATGTCGTTAGGCTCAACCGTTTTTTTAATGGCCCCGTCCGCATTACCGAACAAATAACTGCCCGCTCCCGGGTCGATGATCTTAGTGAACAGCATCGTGTCTTTAAACACCAGGTGCAGGTCTTCATCCACTATGGCCGTGCCGATAAAACTGAATGGCAGTTGGTATTGAGTTCGTTTGTTTAAGCTTAAAATCGAGTCTCCATTGTTTTCCACCAGGTCATCCAGCGCGTTGAATTTATTCCGGATGATTTCGCTAATCGCAAATTGGCGGCCGATGTTTTTTTGTTGCGTTTCCGCCTGGAACAGGTTGTGGAAAGTGGAAGAAAAAAAGACGCTCAAACCAAGCATCAGGATGCTGGTGATTGCTACGGAAACGATTAACTCCACTAAGGTGAAACCTTTAGCCGATTTCTGATTTCTGATTTCTGACCTGCCTGCCGGTAGACAAGGTTTCTGATGCCCCGGTGCTGTATCGTTGTTTCGTTCTATCGTCGTGTCGTTATTGGTAAATAATGCGTTTGGCGGAGACTTCATGCTCTCCTGTGCCGTCGGTCCAGGCCACTTTCATTTCTGTTTTAAAGCCTTTATCTGTCAGTCCGGCGGGGTCAAGTGTGAAAGAGCGATAATAAAGTTCATCGATTTCTTCTGGCTCTTGTACTACGCCTTCTCCATCTACATCTACATGTATCACGCTGTAATCTCCGACTTTTTGGAGTTTGCAATTCCTGATCGCATTAGGATCGCCGGGGTCGTCGGCGGGACAGTTTGTGTTTAAAGTATTGTATCCTAATGCTTCCGCGATCTTCAGGCCCTGGTTTGCGTAAAAATGTGCCTGAATTTCATGGTTTTGGCGGTTCATCATGACCAGATTGGAGCTTTGCAGGTTCACGACTCCCAGAATGATGATGGTTAAAAAAGACATGGCGAAAACCAGTTCTATCAATGAAAATCCATCTCTCGAATGGTGGAGCGAATTGTGGAGCAAATTATGGGGCGAGTTGTGGCTCACGTTTTGTTTTTTAATTTAAGCTAATTTTAGCACGAAATGGGGAAAAATCGGAAATTTTGTTTTCAGAGGTAATGGGGATTGCTTTTTGCTCTGAAATTTGCTATAATATATAGATTAATTACTAGTTGGAGACCTCGCTTACGGCGGGAGACCTAATGGGAGGCCTAGTGGGTGTATAACCCCAATCAGGTCCCCAATCAGGTTCCCAATTAGGCCACCCATTGGAAAAAATGGCATTACTCGACACCCTACAACAAGAGAACCCCGTGCAGGTTATACCTGAAGGGTTCGATGAGGATAAAATTCCCGGTTTAGTGGATGAGATTTTTACTGAAGCCATTCAGAAGCGTGCCAGTGATATTCATTTTAAACCGCTCGAAGAAAAGCTGATGATCTATTTCCGGATCGACGGGCAGATGCTTCCCCATAAGGAGTTTGAAAAGCTGTATCATCACCCCATTGTGGCCCGCATCAAGATCATTTCCGGCCTTAAAATCGATGAACACCGACTTCCTCAGGATGGCAAAAGCAGTTTCACGCTTGAAGAGAAGGAAGTGGATTTGCGTGTGTCGGTCCTTCCTACGAATTTTGGCGAGAAAGTGGTCATCCGTCTGCTGGAAAAAAGTCCTACGCTGGTCAAATTGCAAGACTTGGGCATGCTCCCCAATGTGCTTTTAAAAGTCGAGGAAAAACTGAAATCCAGCTATGGAATGATTCTGGCGGTGGGGCCTACGGGCAGTGGTAAATCCACCTCACTTTTTTCTATGATTTCCACATTCGATGCGACCAAACACAACATCTGCACCCTGGAGGATCCGATTGAATACAAGATTCCCAATGTGACTCAGAGTCAGATCAACACCGAAATCGGTTTTGATTTCCCTGATGGGCTTCGCACTATCGTTCGTCAGGATCCCGACATCATCATGGTGGGTGAAATCCGTGACCAGAAGACCGCGTCGCTCGCTATTGAGTCGGCGCTGACCGGGCATTTGGTTTTTTCCACTCTGCATACCAATACAGCAGTGGGCACGATTCAGCGTTTACTGAATATGGACATCGATCGCTTTCTGATCTCTACCGCCGTAAAACTTATCATCTCTCAGCGTTTGGCACGCAAAGTGTGTAATTATTGCCGTGAGCAATACGCCGTTCCCAAAAAATATCACGATTTACTGCGTAAGGAAATCGACGTCAATCCTGAGGAAGCCTTCTTCTATAAGTCAAAAGGCTGTGATAAGTGTAATCAAACGGGCTATAAGGGGCGTATCGGTTTATTTGAAGTGATGGAAATGACTCCCGCGATTGAAGAGCTCATCGTGAAGGGCGCTTCCAATCCGGATATTGAAAAAAAGGCGGTTGAAGAGGGAACGATATTACTTCGGAAAGACGCTTTATTTAAAGCGGTTACCGGCGATATTACCATTGAAGAAGCGTTGCACATTATGTCTTAATTATGACTCTTAGGATTATTAAGACTTTGAAGAATATTAAGATAAAAAATGTCTACATATAAAGGAACATTCAGAAAATTAATAGCTTGGCAGGCCGCCAAGGTTTTAACTAAAGAAATTTATCGCATTACTAATAAATTTCCTTCAGACGAGAAATATGGTTTAAGCAGTCAGATGAAGCGTGCATCTATTTCAATAATGTCTAATATTGCTGAGGGCAATCAAAGAACTGGCAGAAAGGATACTTTAAATTTCTTTAATATTGCTTTTAGTTCTCTTACTGAAGTTGATTGTCAGTCTGAAATAGCTTTTGAGCTAGATTATATATCAAAAAAGGATTATGACATTTTAACTGAATTAATTAATAAGGCTGGCTATCTTATTTTTCGTTTAGTTGAATCAAAAAGGGATCCTGATAGTCCTAAAAGTCATAAAAATCAAAAAAATCCTAACGAAAGAGGCTTTACCCTTGTTGAACTGCTTATCGCAGTAGCGATTATTGCTGTTTTGTCGGTTTCTTCCGTTGTTGGCTTCGCGTATTTAGGAGATATGCTGAAAGCGCGTGAGGTCACTGGTTTTATTACTGATACTATTCAACAGCAGGAGCTTAAAATTTTACGGGGAGAGTTTGAAGAAACTATTATTCACCTTTTGCCCAATTATTTGGTGATTGAAGAGATTGATGCAGAGTCTTCAATTGATTTAAATTTCAATAAGACTGCTTGTGATGATGATTACCAGATTGATTTTGATATGGGTGGTAATTTAACTCAGCGCGATGAAGAAGGGGCGATTATTCGTATTGAAAGCGTTATTCCGCTTTCTAAATGTGTTTATTTTAAAGAAGCGGATGATATTGAATGGAGTTATCAGCTCACGATCGGAAATCAGTTTTCTAATACCATTCGCTTTGTCCATTTCAATCTTCAGCGGGAAAATCTTAATAATCCGATTGCGATTACTGAAGGTGATGGTTCGAGCATCCGCATTAAAGCTCCTTATGCAAAAAAAACTCTTTATAGCCCTGCTGGCAGTTTAGCTGGCTGGCTAGACTTAACGGTAACTGATCAGGAAGGGGGATCTACTGACACTTTAACGATTCGTTAATGAGTGCTTTTGTCGCAAAAATCCGGGATAGTTTTTCAGACTTCTGGCTGGAGGTGGATTTGTTTTTTAGTAAATTTAAACGGAAGAAAAAGGTTCCTGGCGTTATTTCCAAATCCGATATCCCCCCTCCGCAGTCCGCTACACCTTCCGTTCAGTCAAAACCCGCTGAACCCTCTTCCATTCCCTCCGCTCAGGAGGTTGAAAAGATTGGTTATTCTCAGGAAAATGCCCCCTTGCCTGTAACAGGAGCTATCGTTAAAGCTGACCGCATAAAGCCAATCGAAAAACGGCCCGCTGGCTTTAGATGGACCCGCCTGTCTACTAAGGAAAGACTTTTTCTTTATGATCAAATGGCTACGCTTGTTGATGCAGGGGTCACTTTGATCGATGCTTTATCTATTGTTAAGGCTCAAAGCAAAAACAAAAATCTCAAAAAGTTTTATGGGGAAATGATCCACCATATCAATAGCGGGATGGGCCTGGCGGAAACCATGTTTCTTTTCCCGCATATTTTCCCTTCCATGCAGTCATCCCTGATCGAGGCGGGTGAAAAAAGCGGAAACCTTAAAATGGTTTTAGCTCAGATTGTGGAAGACCTGGAAAGTCAGCATGATTTTGTGCGTAAAATAAAAGGGGCTATGTTTTATCCTGTGATTCTGATCGTTTTGGCGCTCGTTATGGTAACAGGTATGATGATCTTCGTGATCCCGAAAGTCGCTAAGCTTTATGAACAGTCCAATGCCCGGTTGCCCGCTTTAACTCAGGCGGTGATTGATTTTAGTGATTTTCTTTCGCAAAAATACCCATTTATTTTAGGAGGGATCTTTGGTACTTTTTTCGTACTGTGGCTTTTCTTTTCTAAAACACGCTCCGGTAAATTATTGTGGGAGAAATTTGTAGCCAGTATTCCTGTTTTCGGCAGGATTTCCAAAGACAAAAATATTATGGTTTTCGCGTCGAATCTGGGCATGCTGCTGAGTAGCGGTGTTCTGATCAGTGACGCGTTCCAGATTACCGAAAAAACAATCGACAATCTTCATTACAAGCGGGCACTTTCGGAAGTTCGTCATGGTATTATGATGGGGAAGAATGTGAGTGAGATGATGGGACTTGAAGACATTAAAGCTCAGAAATTTAAAGAACATAAATTATTTCCCTTGCAGGTCGCTCAGCTTATTCACATTGGTGAAATCACGGGTACTATTGATAAAATGCTTATGAAGATCCGTGATAATTATCACAAAAGCATCAATTATACGCTCAAAAATCTATCGACGATTATTGAACCCCTGATGATTTTTATTGTGGCTATTCTGGTCGGCTCTATTTTGCTCGCGGTGATGCTGCCCTTTTTCTATATTGGTACTACCATCGGTTAGTATTAAATATTTAGTCAACTATTTGGTATACTGTCTTTTGTCATGCGTAAAAAACAGTCCGATCAAATCCGGCAGCAGGTTAAAAACACTTATCACGCGATTGCTGATGAGTTTAACCAGACACGTAAACGCCAATGGCTAGAATTTCAATACTTTCTAGAATTTATAGAAAATGATGTAAAAGTATTAGACCTCGGCTGCGGGAACGGTCGGCTCTATGAACTATTCAAAGGCAAAAAGGTTGATTATTGGGGAGTTGATAATAATTCCACTTTTATTGAAAAGGCGAGTGAAAATTTTCCTGATGCTCATTTTCAATTAGGTGATATGGTGGATTTAAATTTGCCGGATAATTCTTTTGATGCCGTTTTTTGTGTGGCGGTTTTCCATCACATTCCTGGCCGGCGACTGCGCAAAAAATCGCTCAAAGAAATGCATCGCGTCCTTAAAAAAAATGGAGTCCTGATTCTGACGGCATGGAATCTATTTCAATGGAAGTATTTGAAAAGCTGGATTCAGGCTCTGCTTTCTTTTGTTCTCCATCTTGGGTTAAAATACGCGTGGAATGATCTGTGGATTGCCTGGGGAAATCATCCTTCCAAGCGCTATTATCATGCCTTTCGGCCCAGGGAATTTTTCCATTATTTCAAAAATCCAGATTGGATGATTGAAGATTTTTATTTTGTTCGCAAAGGAAGTCGGGTAAAATTTGGTCGGTCTTTTAATCTTTGTGTGATTGCGCGAAAAAAATGACATCAAAAGCTCATGTTCACATTGCAGGTATACCGATTAATAATGTTTCTTATCAGGAGGCATTAAGACGTATTGATGATTTTGTCAGCGCTGAGCGCAAGGTTTATGTGGTTACGGTTAATCCGGAAATGATTTTAAATGCGTCCGAAGATGATTTATTTTTTGAGTTATTGAACAATGCTGAGCTTACCACTCCTGACGGCATCGGTATTTTATGGGCGACTCATTATCTTTCTAAACCGCTTCCTAAAGGAAAATTTTCACGTTATTTTCAATTTTATCTTTCCCTTCTTTCCATCTTGTTTGCCCCCAAGCGCATACGGAATCCTTTAAAAGAACGGATTACGGGTGCGGACTTATTCAGGGAGATCGTTGATCGGTCACAGCAAAAAAAATGGAAAATCTTTTTACTAGGCGCTTCAAAAGGAGTGGCTGAAAAGGCCATTAAAAATTTATCTAAAATATATCCCGATGCCCATTTTGTCGGTTCTTTTGCAGGTTCTCCGGATGAGGGGGATGAAGAAGGAGCCTGTGATTTAATCAATCAGGCAAAGCCCGATCTCCTCTTTGTCGCTTATGGGAGTCCTGTTCAGGAATTCTGGATTTATCGGAATTTATTTAAATTGAATAGCGTTAAGGTAGCTATGGGGGTTGGTGGCACTTTTGATTTTTATGCCGATAAGGTTAAACGCGCTCCTCAATGGATGCAGAAGGTCGGTTTGGAATGGCTTTGGCGTCTTATTCGTGAACCCAAACGCTTCTCGCGCATTTGGAACGCGACCGTTAAGTTTGTGGGGCTGGTAAGGAAGGAAAAGATGAAAAATAACCACGTCCAATAACCATTGTAAGTAATTCTGATGTTTTTTTGTTTTTAAACCCCCTAGTCTCATCTTCGCCCTTCGATTTTACTCAGGGCTACGATGAGTCGTTCCCCCCTTATCAGGGGGGGGGCTTGTTTGTTGTTTTTTTCTTTTTTTCGAGCTCGGTATGGCAATACAGCGTCAACATTTTGAAGGCGGAACAAAGATATAAGGCACGGGGGTCTGGGGGGACACGCCTGCCTGCCGGCAGGCAGGCCTATGGAGATGATGATATAAGGCATAACGTTGGTTTGGGTTCGTGGACCCCCAGGGCTTTTGCTACTTTTGGCCACAAAAGTAGAAAGAAAG
>Ga0180007_10000537_pt1 | contig 62396 bp, 45 predicted proteins | sample MM_PC_MetaG_FD_121122 | JGI IMG/M metagenome (GOLD analysis project Ga0180007, IMG submission 121122) | Groundwater microbial communities from the Aspo Hard Rock Laboratory (HRL) deep subsurface site, Sweden - MM_PC_MetaG | ecosystem: Environmental > Aquatic > Deep subsurface > Groundwater...
AAACTGTTCAAGTTACTGCAACTGACCAACAATTCTTGTTCAATTGGAATCATGCTGTTGATTTAAATGGAGATGCTCTTATTTATCAACTTAGAATGTTAGTTGATGGCGCTACAAAAGATTACAACGTAGCTGATTCTTTTGCAGTTCTTACAGGTCAACAAATTATTACTGCTTTATCAAATACAAACAAAACAGTTCAATTTACATTAAGAACAAAAGGTTCTGAAAGTGCTTTAGTTTCTAGTGTTGATACTATGGATGTTACTTTTGATATAGTTGTTGGAGTTAATGAAGAAAACATGATTCCAAAAGAATTCTTTGTTGATCAAAACTATCCAAACCCTTTCAATCCATCTACTACTATTAAGTTTGGATTGCCTACTGAAGCTCAAGTTAGTTTAATTATTTATGATATTCTTGGACGTGAAGTTGCAAGATTAGTAAATAATCAAGTTATAAATGCTGGTATTCACCATTACAGTTTTGACGCAAGTCAATTATCTAGTGGAACCTACATTTATAGATTGCAAGCTGATCAAAAAGTGGAAGTTAAAAAAATGTTATTATTGAAATAATAAAAACATATTTATAAAAAAAAAGCCCGATATAATCGGGCTTTTTTTTTACATATTAGTAACATAATCAATTTAGTTGTGCAAATATCATTAACTTTTAATAAGTTGTAAAATCAAATTAATAAAGTAATTGATTTATGCATAAAAGAGAAGAAATAAAGCATAGACTAAATTCATTAGGAATCACCAACCAATGGTTAGCCGAAAAACTTCAAATAAAACAGCTGCAACTCTCCTATTTTCTAGAAAATGATTTAACATTTGATGATGATTTATATAATGCAATTACCGAAGCCATTGAGTCTTATCAATTCGAATTTGGATTTGATTTTTCATCAAATGATCCTGATTTATTTGATGAAGAAAAGCTTAAAAATGGAATTGGTGAAAGAATAAGAACCTTTGCCAAGCGTAAATATAATACTCTTAAAGGACTTGCAAACGCTTTGGATATTTCACCACAGCAACTTCAACAATATATTACCAACAATAGAGAGCCAGGCTCTAAAATATTAATTAGATTTATGAGGGCTGGTTGTGATATAAATTGGTTACTTGGTGGTTCAGAATCCATTGAGACATACAAAATTTATAAGTTGGAATCGGAATTAAAAGAACTAAACAGTAAATTTTCAAAAATATCACACATAATAAATACACATAAATAGTTGTCTAAGTTTTTGCTATTTGACAATTGTTTTATCTGAATACCTTATGGTAGTCCTGATTATTTGTTTTTCTCTTCTAAAATTATCTTATAACTTCGTGAGTTTTAATTGTCCTTTTACTAATCAATTAGGTAAAATTATATTAACTAAATCTCTGAAATTTTCAATTTTTAGTAATTTAAAATTACAATGTTAATATTTTCACTAGCTTAAAATCGCACAAACCCATTTATTAAGCTAATTTATTCATTTTTTCTCAATTTTCTATAAATTATTTCGATGATAGTTTTATAAAATATTATGAGTTATTAATGATTGTAAATAGAATTAAAATAAACAGCCCAGTTGGAATAGTATTGGAAATTGTTGGAATAATAATTTTTATTGTTGGATTATTTACATCAATTTATTTCATCTCACATTCAAATTATTTTAGCGCATTATGGATTTTTCTTGGCGGACTACTCTCCTTTTCAATTTGTTCAGGTTTAGCAGAACTAATTTATCAACTTCTAAAATTGCGACGAAGAATTATTGAAATGTTAACGGCAAAAGAAGAAAAGAAGTGGTAAACAGCTAAAACTCTTTTATTATTTGTTTCCCTTTGACTTCTCCTAAATCATTCTTATATTAGCACTCGCAATAAGTGAGTGCTAATATATTTATATGATTTTGAATCCTTTTCAAATAAATATCATCTCACACACTTAAAAACAAAGATTTATTTCAAACTAATTAATATAACTATGGAGGACTCATGTCTGCAAAAGTAATTGAATTTGGCAATGATGCTAGAAATTCGCTCAAAAATGGAGTTGATAAATTAGCTAACGCTGTAAAAGTAACTTTAGGACCTAAAGGAAGAAATGTAGTTTTAGACAAAAAATTTGGTGCACCAACTGTAACTAAAGATGGTGTATCAGTAGCAAAAGAAATTGAGCTAAAAGACGAAATTGAAAACATGGGCGCTCAAATGGTTCGTGAAGTGGCATCAAAAACTAGTGATATTGCTGGCGATGGTACAACAACCGCAACTGTTCTAGCTCAAGCAATTTACCGTGAAGGCTTAAAGAATGTTACTGCTGGTGCTAATCCAATGGATTTAAAAAGAGGTATTGATATAGCAATTATAAAAGTTGTTGAATATCTAAAAGCTACTTCAAAAGATGTTGAAGGTAGAGCAGAAATTGCTCAAGTTGGCTCTATTTCTGCTAATAACGATCCAACAATTGGAAATTTAATAGCTGATGCTATGGATAAAGTTGGCAAAGATGGTGTTATTACTGTTGAAGAAGCGAAAGGTACCGAAACAGAATTAGAAATTGTTGAAGGTATGCAATTTGATCGTGGATATCTTTCACCATATTTTGTTACTGATTCTCAAACAATGGAAGCTGTTCTTGAAAATCCATTCATCTTAATCTATGATAAAAAGATCGCAGCGATGAAAGATCTTTTACCAGTTCTTGAAAAAGTAGCTCAATCAGGAAGAAGTTTATTAATTATTGCAGAAGATCTAGAAGGTGAAGCTCTTGCAACTTTAGTTGTTAACCGACTAAGAGGTACACTTAAAATTGCTGCTGTTAAAGCACCTGGATTTGGTGATAGAAGAAAAGCAATGCTAGAAGATATAGCAGTTCTTACAAATGGTACTGTTATTTCAGAAGAAAGAGGCTATAAATTAGAAAATGCAACAGAAGAGTTTCTTGGAACAGCAAAGAAAATTGTAATCGATAAAGATAAAACTGTAATTGTTGAAGGTGCTGGAAGTTCAGAAGAAATCAAAAAAAGAGTTAATGAAATTAAAGGTCAAATTGAAAATACTACTTCTGATTATGACAGAGAAAAATTGCAAGAAAGATTGGCTAAATTAGCTGGTGGAGTAGCTGTTCTTAAAATTGGCGCTGCTACTGAAATTGAAATGAAAGAGAAAAAAGCTCGTGTTGAAGATGCATTGCACGCAACTCGTGCTGCAGTTGAAGAAGGTATTGTTGCCGGTGGTGGTGTTGCATTGGTAAGAGCAATTGCAGTTTTGGACAATGTTACAGGCGCAAACGAAGATCAAACTACTGGCGTTAGAATAATCCAAAAATCTCTTTCAGAACCATTGAAACAAATTGTATATAATGCTGGTTTAGAAGGTGCTGTAATTTTAAATAAAGTACTTGAAGGAAAAGATGATTTTGGTTTTAACGCAGCTACAGAAGTATATGAAAATATGATTGCAGCTGGTGTTATCGATCCAACAAAAGTTACAAGAACTGCACTTGAAAATGCCGCTTCCGTTTCTTCACTTTTATTGACAACTGAAGCTGTTATTTATGAAAAAGCAGACGACTCGCCTGCCCATGGAATGCCTGATATGAGTGGCATGGGTGGTATGGGCGGAATGATGTAATTTCATTTGCAAATATTAACAATAAAACCCCAGTAATAAATTATTGCTGGGGTTTTCTTTTAAAGCAATGCTGTCAACTTAAGCTGTCATTCCGTGATGTTCTACACGGAATCTTTTCCTGTTTTCCGCACAATTTTTTATAAGGCTGAAAATAGTTTAATTTGCAAAGATATTTCAATAAATGGGTGTCCCGAGTTAATTTGTAAGTGTATTTATGATAAAAAAAAATATTTTATCTCAAAATAATATGTACAAATAACGAATCCAAGACAATTGGTTTTTTGATAAAAAAAACAAGAAGGATTCGTTATATTATTTTTTGTAGTGTTAGTATCAAACTAGTAAATGACAAAGCTCTCGAATCAGCGATTCGAGCTACAATAATGTAGTGCGATTCGCCGAATCGTAAGGATGATACTTACAAACTTGTAAAACTGTATTAGAAATCGGCTAAATTACAACAATGTTCTTAAAAAATTGAAGTGTCCAAATACTGAAAACATGTATTTAATCGAAAAGATTCCCGATAATGAGATATCTATAACATTGGTCCATATTATGGTTTCTATTATAAAATAACTCCGCTAGGAGTTTAATTTTACTAGATTTTTTAACATCGCAAAACAAGAACCCGTCTTCGGGTTCAATTTTTTCTTATCCAAATAAACCAAAATGCAATCCCTAAGGGATTGATTTACAAATCTAATATGTTTTTCTATTATAATTTAATCCCTATCGAGATTTATTGATGCAAATTTAATCTCTCAATTATAACTTAATTCCTATCGGGATTGATTGACAGAAATATAATCCCAGATCCGTAATTAGAAAAAACATCTGTAAACTTATTCTAATACAAATAAGTGAGACTTACAAAAAGTGGCCATTAATTGCTAAAAATAATATTAGAAAATTTACTTCTTTTATATAAACTATTTTCTCATAACACATTTAATAGTAATGTGTTACGAAAGTAAAATTGTTTCTAATGACAAATTTTGGGATAATTTCAAAAAAATAGCTAAAACGAATAACCAAAACCCAAACTCATTATTTTTGAATTAATCATGCATAAAAAAGAAAAATGCTTGGATATTAGAAATTGGAATTTGGATATTATTTGGTTTTTTGGGTTTGTCGTTTAGTCTTTCAAAACGAATTTTACGGTTACTGAGCTTGGCAAAGTATTCGTAACCAAAACAATGAACTTGCAGTCCATAATGATTTATTTTTTAGAAAGTATTTCGTTTTCTAAAATATCTTGAAAATACTTAATCGTTTTTTCTAAGCCATCTTGCCTTATTACCTTCGGTTTCCAATCCAATATTTTAATTGCCCTTGAAATATCTGGTTGTCTAACTTTAGGATCATCAATTGGTAAACTTTTATAAATTATTTTACTCATACTATTTGTATGTTTTAATATTTCTTTTGCAATATCATTTATTGCTATTTCGTTTGGATTTCCAATATTAATTGGATTGGTTTCATCGGATAATAATAATTTATAAATACCTTCTGTCTGATCTGAGACATAACAAAAACTCCTAGTTTGCTCCCCACTACCAAATATTGTCAAATCCTCACCTCTTAAAGCTTGTGAAATAAATGTTGGCAATGCTCGTCCATCATTTATTCTCATTCTTGTGCCATACGTATTAAATATTCTTACAATCCTTGTATCAACATTATGATATCTATGATAAGCCATTGTTAAAGCTTCAGCAAATCGTTTAGCTTCATCATAAACACCGCGAGGTCCAATTGGATTTACATTTCCCCAATAATCTTCTGATTGAGGATGCACAAGAGGATCACCATACACTTCTGATGTTGACGCTAATAAGAATGTTGCATTTTTTGCTTTGGCAAGACCAAGTGCGTTATGAGTACCAAGCGAGCCTACTTTTAGAGTCTGAATTGGAAGTTTTAGATAATCAATTGGGCTTGCAGGTGAAGCAAAATGTAAAACATAATCAATATTTTCAGCAACATGAATAAAATTTGTTACGTCGTGTTTAACAAATTTAAATTGTTCATTTTCAAAAAGGTGTGAAATATTATTGAAACTGCCTGTAAGTAGATTATCAATACAAATAACATTAATATTATTTGAAATTAATTTATCGCATAAATGTGATCCAAGAAATCCAGCACCACCAGTAACTACTGCAGTTTTCATTTTGTTTCCAAAATAACAAAGCCCTCAAAAAGAGGGCTGTTATAAATTTATGTTGTTGTTTTATGTTTTACTTTTGCATTTTCTCTGTTATGAGAATAGTAGTAGTAATATTTATAATATGATCCGTAACCACTTCTATAACTAAATTTATTTAGTACAACACCAATAAATGAATTGTTTTCATGGCGCATTAAATCAACTGCCTTAGTCATTAGTTCCATATCTGTTTCTCCAGCAGAAGCAACAAGAATAGAAGCATCAGCAATTCTGGACAGAATTTCTGAATCAGTAACAGCAATGATTGGAGGAGAATCTATTACAACTAAATCGTACATTTCTTTCAATTTTTCAATAAATGAAAGCATTTGATTAGAACCTAAAATTTCAGATGGATTAGGAGGAATTGTTCCAGCAGTAATATAATCAAGATTTTTTAACTCAGATTTATGAATAATAGAATCTAAATCAATATCTCCTAAAAAATAATCTGTAAATCCAGGATATCTTTCACCGCCAAATACTTTGTGCATTCTAGGTTTTCTTAAATCGCAATCAAGAATTACTGTTTTCCTATTTGTTTGAGCAAAACTACCAGCAATATTTACAGAAACTGTTGTTTTTCCTTCCGATGGAGTTGAAGAAGTAACATGAATTGTATTAATATTTTTTTTATCAATTTTGGCAAATTGAATTTTTGTTCGCAAAGCTCTAAATGCTTCACTATAAATAGAATCAGATTTTTTAGCAATAATAAACTCAAATTCTTTATTAAGAGTTATTCCTTCAATTTTAGGTATCCAACCAAGAACATTAATATTTCTCTTTTGAATATCTTCTGGAGTTTGTACTGTATTATCTAAGAAATTACGAATAAATGCAAAACCAAAACCAATTCCCATTCCAAGTATTAATCCAATTAATACAATTAATTTTCTGTTTGGTTTGGAAGGTAATAAAGGACGAATTGCAGGATCTATAATTAATACATTTCCGGCTGTTGATTGCTCAACTATTAAAGATTCCTGATATTTTTCTTCAACAAGCTGATATAATTTTTCGTTTGCATTTAATTCACGAGTTAAGCGAGCTAAACTAATTGTTTGTTCAGGAAGTTCATTAAAACGGGATTCATAAACTGTTACAATTTCTTTTGTTTTTTCAAACGAGCTTTTTAGAGATTCGTATTTTACTTTAGCTTCTAACAATGAAACTGAAAGTCCTCTTAATTCTTCTGGTGAAGCAGCAAATATAGACTGTTTAAAAGTCTCTAATTCCCTATTTAACTCAACTTTTAATTCATTAATTCTTCTATTTGTCTGATTTAATAATAACACTTCAGAAGCATCAGAAATTGTAGTATCTGACAAAGCCAAATCTCTTTGCATTTCTAATTGAGCAATTTGTTCCTGAAGACCTTTTAATTTAGGTTCTGTTGCATAACTAGCAATATATTTACTTATGCTAGGATTCTGTCTATCTATTTCACTTTTGTAAGCATTTGCTTGTTTATTAGTAGCAATCATTTCTATTAAAGCTGCATCTCTCTGAGCTTCAAATGTTGACAGCATATCAATTAATGCTTTGGCTTGCTCATCAAGAGCAATTATTCCACCTTCAATCTGAAAAGTTTTAATTTTTTCTTCAACTACAAGAAGAGAGGCATATTTTTCTTTTCCTTGCTCTTTTAGGAATTCAACAACAGTCGTAAGTTGCTGTCTAGTATATTTTAAACTTAAATTTTCGTATGCATCTGCATATGAATTTGCAATTAATTTAGCTTCAAATGGAGAATGTGATTCATATGAAATTGTTACAATATCCAACCCACGTTTTTGTTCAATTTTTGTATCTTCAAGCATTTTAACTAAATCATTAATACTTTTCAATTTTAATGGTGCCTTATCAAAATCAATGCTTCTATCAAATAAATTGTAAAAACTATCTGGTTGATTTATAACTTTAAAAGAATCAATAAGTGATGATGCAACTATTGTTCTTAATCTATAACTTTTTAATATCTCAATTTCGTTAGCAATAAATCTATCATTTCCAAAATCAGAAAATTCTGGTAAAAGTGGAGCATCTAAAATTCCACCACCAGATGGTTTTTGAATTTTCAAAGCATTTGAAGCTGTATAAATATCTTTTGCCATTAATGCAAAAATGATTGCAACGGTTAAACCAGTTAATGTAATTAAAAGAATTGGAATAATATTAAGTTTAATAAGATTAACATAGTCTTTTAGAGAATTTGTTTCCTCTATTTCAAATCCTGCACCATTATTGTTTAAGTTATTATTCAAAATAAATACCCTATATCCTTAAAATCAATATTGTTAAAGTAGTTAAAACTGAAATTAGTGTTAAAGTTAATGAAGCCCAATCTTTAAAATACAATCTTGGAGAACCCGGAACAACCAAAACATCGCTTGCTGTTAAGTTAGGAATTGATCGTTTATCTAATTCTAAATTATCCGACCAAAGAATATCATTATAACTAAATGAGTGTAATTCATTAGTGCCATCTTTTAAAACTCGATAAAGCCTTAAATCGTCCAAATGTGCATCATCTGTTGGTCCCCCTGCCAAACTTAATAAATCAGATGCTGTAGTATTAATTGGCACAAAATATCTACCAGGATATTTTACAAAACCCCACACAGAAACTTTTATATTAATACTTAAAGGTTCAGAATAATCAAAATAACCACCTTGACTATTTGTCCTTCCAGAAGGACTTGAACCTAATTCATAATCTTTTACTTGAGCAAAACTTAAAGTAGAAAGGAGAAGTGTAGCAATAACAAGAAATAATAACTTTTTCATAACCCCCACATATTTTTAGTATAATAGTTTAAATTCATTTTATTTGTATATTATTTTTTTGTACTTGATTCATCAATTTTTAATGACAGTTTTTTTGTATAGAAACCTATTCCAATTGGACCAAGAATTAATCCTAAAAACACAAATGCAAAGTTAACTAAATATAAATAGTTATCAAATTTAATATCGGGATAAAATGTCTTTGAAAGGAAATAAAGTAAATTAAATACAACAATACAAAGTGAAGAAGAAACAATTCCAAATATCAGCCCAGTAATAAATAATGGAATTTTTATCGTACTCAATTTTGCACCAACCAATTTCATAATATTATATTGATTCATTCTTTCTGAGATAATCAATCTACTAGTTGAAAACAGTAAATAAAAGGCAATTAAAGTAAAAACAACTGTTAAAACAAATATTACAATTCGCATTGAACTTATATATTCTAAAATTGTAAAAGTTAAATTGTAATCGTAAATAACATCATTAACACCATCAATTTTTTGCAATGAGTTAATAATTTTATTTATTTTATTTTTATTTATACTATTCTTGAAACTAATTGTGTATGATCTTGGTAAAGGATTTTCGTCAAGTATTTTTGAGAAATCCTCTCCAGTCATTTCAACAAAGTTTTTATAGGCGTCTTGTTTTGAAATGAATTTTACTTCAGCAACTTCTTTAAATTCAAGAATACTTGCTTTAACCTTGGATAATTGGTTTGAATTGACTGAATCATTAATAAATAAGTTAATTTTTATTTCGCTTTTCCACGAGTTTTCAATCTTATTGGAAAGAAAAATAAGCGCAAATGATGATGCAATAAATAATATTGATATACTAAGTGATATAATAGCTATAAAAGAAGCCAGTTTAGCTCTGGTTATGGATTTAATACTTTCAGAAAAATAAAATTTTATCATTATTTACCTAGAAATTTGATTCATCAATCCAATTTACAATTTTCCAAACACCTTTGTTATTTTTTTCTAACTGCAAGTTTACACGACCATCAACTTGGATAATATCTGTTGGATTAAATGTAATTGTTAAATTAAAACTCCTAATAATATTGGTAGAATCAGATGCCATTGAAACGATGTTATTCCAAATTAAATCAAGCCTATCTACATTTTGAAATAAACCATACGTAACTCGCATATCTTCATCTCTTCCCCACGAAACATCAACACTCATATCATAATCACGATATATAAAGCTATAATCAGAGTTGAGTAGTCCACCATAAATTGTTGTATCCTTAAAAGTATATGAATATTGAAAATTCTGAAATAAACCCTCAATTGTTTTTTGAGAAGAAATTAATGATCCATTATTTCCTAAATTTGTATCTAAACGTGGGGCAAATGGATTTGTACAACTCCATAGAATCAGTAGAAGGAAAATTAATATTAAAATTAAACTATTTTTCAATACAATGTACCTTTTAGCTCACTCCACGTAGGATTATCACCAGATTTGAAATCTTCCCAACGCGAAATAACCCATTGGTTTCTGGAATCTAAATATATATTAATCTTCATATTACCGCGATAGGAGTTTTGAATTTTTTCATTTATAGGTGTTAATGACAAAATATATTCATATTGATAAACCGCACTATCCCCCATTGTGTTTTTAATTTCATTTTGCAAATCCAAAATAATAGGCACGCCTTCCTTTGTATTTATAATTAGATTATTAAAATATTGCTGCTCAGCAGCTAAATCCCAGCTAGCAAGAGTTGGGTAAGTAGAAACTGATTCGGACGATGGAATAAAAACAAAAGGAATTTGTGTAAAGGATGAATTGACAAAACTGGCATTGTAATTTTCGAGCACTTTTTCTTTAAACGCATTTTTAAGATTAGAAAATAATATATCTGGCGTTGTTGCGGGAGTATAAGTTTTCCTTTGAGTATCTGGCTTTTCGGGTTCACGAGTTGTTAGCAAATCGCAGCTAATTAGAAAAAGGAGTAATATAATTATGTATTTTTTCATCGTTTAAAAATAATTATCATTCTTTCAGATTCATCTTTATTGTAAATATTTTCTGAATAATCACCAAATGTCTCAACAATATTAAATCCATATTTTGTAAAAACTGATAATATTTCGTTTAAAGAATATAAACGAACAGACTCTAAAAATCTATGTTTATTTTTAGAATCTGATATTACAATTTCCTTTTCAACTCTATTATTAATGATTTTTCTATTTTCTATAATTTTCATGTTATTAATGTTTTTTTGGGACGATTTTACCAAATTGTTTATAACGTAGTTAGGATTTAAGTAGTCCAAAATAAAATATCCATTTTCAGATAAATGAGTGCTAGCAAATTTAACAAGTGAAAAATTATCCTCATCTGATTCAAAATATCCAAAACTTGTAAAAAGATTGAGGATTAAATCAAAAGAAGTTTTGAGAGGAATTAATCTTATATCTGAACATAAATAATTTATTTTTGAATTATTTATTAGTTTATTTTTTTGTGCAACTTTTAATAAACTTTTACTTAAATCAAATCCTACAACATTATATCCAAGTTGAGAAAAATTATTTGAGTGTCGTCCATTTCCACAAGCTGCATCAAGAATATTTGCATTTGGAGGAAGACTAATATTATTTAAAATAAGTTTTAACAATTTTTCTGCATCTGATTTATCACGGTGTGAATAGACTTTCAAATAAAAATCAGAATCAAACCAATCTTTATACCACTCTTTCATTATAATTGAATTCTACTTAATACAGCACGTCCAATTGTTGCATCATCAGCAAATTCTAAATCTCCGCCAATTGGCAATCCGCGCGCTAATCTAGAAACTTTAACATCAAATGATTTAAGAAGTTTTGCAATATACAAAGATGTTGTTTCCCCTTCTGTATCTGGATTAAGAGCTAAAATTACCTCAGCTGTTTTTTCAGCTCTTACACGCGAAATTAATTCTTTAAGATTTAGGGAGTCAGCATCTTTTCCACTTAAGGGCGATAACACTCCACCCAGAACGTGATAAAGTCCCGAAAATTCATTTGTCTTTTCAATTGCTATAACGTCACTAATCTCTTCAACTACGCAAATAATGGATTTATCTCTTTTTTCACTTTTGCAAATATCACAGACTTCATTTTCGGAAATGTTAAAACATTTTTTACAAATTTGCGTATTTTCTTTTAATTCCAAAATAGATTTGGATAAATTTTGCACTTCAGCTATCTCTGATTTAAGAATATGAAGTGCTAATCTCTGCGCTGACTTTCTTCCAATTGATGGTAACTTACTAAGTTCATCAATTGCCTTTTGTAATGTTGATGGAATTATCAAATTAGAATCCTGGAATATTCATGCCTGGAGGAATCATACCCTTTGTAACATTGCCCATTTCTTCTTCAGCCATTCTGCCAGCGGCATCAAGTGCTTTATTTACAGCAGCAACAATCAAATCTTCAATCATTTCTTTATCACCGCTTTCAATAATTTCACTATCTATTTCAATTGATACTAATCCTTTCTTTCCATTTGCAGTAGCTTTTACCATTCCACCACCACTTTCTTCAGTAACAACTTTATTTTCAAGTTCTTTTTGCACTTTTTCCATTTCTGCTTGCATTTTTTGAACTTGCTTCATCATACCTTGCATTCCACCTTTTAACATTATTTCTCCTTTATTTTTAAATTACCACACAACCAACTATAATGATACAAAACATAACTAAAATTATTTCATAGAACTCATAGTATTATTTTAACTATTAATTGGTTATTAAACTATTACTAAAAAACTTAATTCAAAATTAACAAAAATATAATTTACAAGAAAATTATGATTTTATATGTTAAATTTGTATTCAATAAATTATAAACAAACAATTAAAAATATGTTTACTCCTTATGGATATATCAATGTAATAGTGGTTGCAATAATTTCAATTACTCTTTTTGTAATATCGTATTTTTTAGAAAATTTTTATTTGAAAATAGGAATTTCTTCAATTACTTTATTGTTTCTTCTTTTTACACTGTACTTTTTTAGAGATCCCGAAAGAACATCTCCAAAGTTGGATAATGTAATAGTCTCGCCTGCTGATGGAAAAGTATTGCTTATTAAAAAAGTTGAATCTAATAAATATGTTAATGGAGAAGCTTGGCAAGTGTCAATTTTTATGTCGCCATTAAATGTCCATGTAAACAGAATTCCAATAGATGGTAAAGTTGAATTGGTAAATTATGTAAAAGGTGAGTATTTAGTAGCATTTCACGACAAAGCTGATGAAAGAAATGAGCGCTCAGAATTTGGAATACTTAGCAAATTTGGAAAAGTCTTTTTTACACAAGTTGCAGGCTTTGTTGCCAGAAGAATTGTTTATTATTTAAACGAAGGCGACAATGTAACAATGGGCAAAAGGTTTGGAATGATAAAATTTGGAAGTCGTGTGGATGTTATTGTTAGTACTGATTGGGATATAAAAGTTAAAGAAAATGATATAGTAAGTGCAGGTGAATCAATTTTATTTGAGTATAATAAATGAGTAAATTTAAAATTCCAAAATCAATCATCCCCAATACTGCAACATGCTTAAATATATTTAGTGGATTTCTGTCCATTATTTTTGCGAGTAAAGGTGAATTTCATTTAGCTGCACTTTTTATTTTTATTGCTACTTTTTTCGATTTAATTGATGGCTTATTAGCAAGAGCTACAAAAACAGCTTCTCCTTTTGGTGTTGAGCTGGATTCACTTGCTGATGTTATTAGTTTTGGTTTAGCTCCAGCTTTTTTAATTTATCAAGCGCATTTTATTAAATACGATTTTTGGGGCATTGTTTTAAGCTCGTCAGTTTTAATTTTTGGAGCATTACGTTTAGCCCGTTTTAATGTTCAAGTAGAAGATATAAAAATAAAACAAGATTTTAACGGATTACCAATTCCAATTTCTGCTTTAACTTTAGCATCATTTGTCCTATTTTATTATAATGGAGTAAATATTGTAAAACCGTTCAATTACTTTTTACTGCCATCAGTTGTGGCTTTATCATTGTTAATGGTTAGTAAAATACGTTATAATACGCTACCCAAAATGAAGTATTTAAAGTTACTAACAAAGTTTTCAGTTTATGCAACTGCAATAGTGTTACTAGTTTTAGTCTATTTAACTAATGGTGAAGCTTTCTTTTATATGATTATATTTCATATTCTTTTTGGATTATTAAGGCATTTATATTTTGTGTTATTCAATAATTCCAAATTGAAAATGGCAAATAAATAATTTTTTTTAATTAGCGAGGTTGAAATGTTTAGTAGTTTAGGCCCAATGGAAATATTTATAATAGTTGCTGCAATTTTAATTTTATTTGGAGCAAAAAAAATTCCAGAATTTGCAAAAGGTATTGGCAAAGGAATGAAAGAATTCAAAAAAGCAGTTAAAGAAGTAGAAGAAGATATAAAAACAGATGATGAAGATAAAAAAGATTAATCGTCTTTAATAATAGAAGGAACTTTGTTTGTTACAATATAAAAACCATTCTGAAAAGCTTGCAAAAATACAATCTAAAGAGATTTCATTAATTGAAAATGTTCAAATATTTTTGGATAACATTGAATTAAAAAAAGATTTGAATGCATTTAATTTCGTATTTGATGATGCATTAGCGCAAGCCAATATTATTGAAAATAAAATATTTAATGGAACTGCTGGTAAATTGGCTGGAATGGTAATTGCCATTAAAGATGTAATTGCAATAAAGGATAAACCTCTAACTTGTTCATCCAAAATATTGGAAAATTTCAGTTCAGTTTATACAGCTACAGCCGTTCAAAAATTAATTGATGAAGATGCCATTATTATTGGAAAAACAAATTGTGATGAATTTGCAATGGGTTCCTCTAATGAAAATTCTGCATTTGGCAAAGTACTAAATCCTGTTGATAAATCTCGCGTTCCTGGTGGTTCAAGTGGTGGATCAGCCGCTGCAGTTGCTGCTAATTTATGCGATGTTTCACTAGGTACCGATACCGGCGGTTCAATTCGACAACCAGCTTCATTTTGCGGAATTTATGGACTTAAGCCAACTTATGGACGAGTTTCTCGATATGGTTTAACTGCATTTGCATCTTCATTTGATTCAATTGGTCCATTTGCAAATAATATTGAAGATATTGCTTTGGTTCTATCTGTAATTGCTGGAAAAGATCAGTTAGATTCAACAAGTAAAGAAATTGAAATTCCAAATTATGTAGAAGTTATTGATAAACCTTCTGTATTAAAAATTGGAATTCCGCAAGAATTTTTTGGAAACGGATTGAATGAAGAAGTAAAAATTGCAATTCAACAAAAAATCGATTACCTTTCAAAAAATGATGATATTGAATTTATTAATATTCATTTACCTCATAACGAATATTCTATTGCTACATATTATATTCTGACAACTGCTGAAGCATCTGCAAATTTACAAAGATATGATGGTGTTCGATATGGAGTTAGAGATAATAAGCAAACAGAACTTGACGAAATGTACACCCAAACGCGTTCAAAAGGCTTTGGTAAAGAAGTTAAACGCAGAATTATGCTCGGCACTTATGTTTTATCATCAGGTTATTACGATGCATACTACACAAAAGCTCAAAAAGTTAGAAGGTTGATTCAAGAAGATTTCACAAATGCTTTCCAAAAAGTGGATGTAATTTTAACACCAACATCCCCCTTTACAGCTTTTAAAATTGGAGAAAAATCATCTGACCCACTGGAAATGTATTTAAGCGATATTTATACAACTTCTGCTAATTTAGCTGGAATTCCTGGCATTAGTATTCCAGTTGGAAATGATTCTAGTGGATTGCCAATTGGAATGCAACTTCTTGCTAATCAGTTTAATGAGGAAATTTTATTACAAACAGCAAAACGATTTAACCAGTAAGGAATAAAGTGAATAAAGAAAGTTTAAATATATGTATTAGTTGTGAACGCACAGAAAATATAGTTCCATTAGTTTCAATTACATTCGCCCAAAATGCAACTTGGATTTGCACACAATGTCTTCCAACATTAATTCATGACCCACAAAAGTTAGTTGGAAAATTTGAGAATATGAATACAGATAATCCACCAGATGCATTAAATTAGTGTTTTCACGAATTGAAATTTATAATATGTAATTTCGATTTCGAGGTAGTTTGTAGGGAGAGAAATCTCACTCAATGCAAAATATTGATCATAGAAAAACTAGTTATAGATAACATGCCATTTATGCAAAATCTATATTAAATATTATTTTTTAATTATTTGATATTTTTATAATTTGGGTATTATTTTTTACGATATAAATTAAATAAGGAAATTTAAAATGAGTATTCTACTCGACAAAAAAACAAAAGTACTTGTTCAAGGAATTACTGGTAGTGAAGGTACATTTCACACAACGCAAATGCTTGAATATGGAACTAATGTTGTTGCTGGAGTCACTCCTGGTAAAGGTGGTTCAAAATTTAATGATATTATTCCTATATTTAACACTGTTGCCGATGCTGTAAAGGCAACTAAATCTAGCGCTTCCGCTATTTTTGTACCACCTCCATTTGCCGCCGATGCAATTCTTGAAGCTGCAAATGCTGGAATTAAACTTATTGTATGCATTACCGAAGGAATTCCCACAGCTGATATGGTAAATGTATATAATGTAATCAAAAATATGGACGTTAGACTTATTGGTCCAAACTGTCCTGGTATTATCTCTCCTGGAAAAGCAAAAATTGGAATTATGCCTGGCTTTATCCACAGAAAAGGTAAAGTTGCAGTAGTTTCTCGTAGTGGAACTTTAACTTATGAAGCTGTAAAACAACTTTCTGATTTGAAAATTGGACAATCAACTTGTGTTGGAATTGGTGGCGACCCAATTATCGGTTCACAATTTATTGATATTATTAAATTATTAAATGAAGATCCTGATACAGAAGGAATTATAATGATTGGCGAAATTGGTGGAAGTGCAGAAGAAGAAGCTGCTGCTTTTATCAAGAAAAACGTTAAAAAACCTGTTGTTGGATTTATCGCTGGAAGAACTGCACCTCCAGGACGTAGAATGGGTCATGCTGGCGCTATTATTTCTGGCGGAAAAGGTACTGCAGAAGAAAAAATGAAAGCAATGAAAAAAGCTGGAATTTATGTCGTTGAATCCCCTGCCGAAATAGGAATTACAATGCAAAAAGCACTATTAGAGCATAAAAAATAAATAAATCTATTGGTTCTAAATTTTAAGCACTTCATTAGTTTAACTTTTGAAGTGCTTTTTTATTAAATTTTGACAAAGAAAATAATTATTAAATTAAAAATAGGATAAAAATGACAAACAAAACATTCACAATGTTAAAACCTGATTGTGTTGAAAAAAACTTAATTGGAAAAGTAATTGCTCAAATTACTGAAGCTGGATTCAAAATTAAAGCTATGAAAATGACTCATTTAACTAAAGAATCTGCTGGTGGGTTTTATGAAATTCACAAAGAACGTCCATTTTATAATGATTTAGTTGCATATATGACTTCTGGTCCAGTTGTACCAATGGCTCTTGAAAAAGAAAATGCTGTTGAAGATTTTAGAAAACTTATTGGTGCTACAAATCCAGCTTTAGCCGAAGTAGGAACAATCCGTAATTTATATGCCGATAGTATTGAAGCAAATATTATTCACGGTTCAGATTCTGATGAAAATGCTGCAATTGAAATTGCTCATTTCTTTTCAAGAAAAGAACTTTTGGAAAATTATAACGGGTAATAGTTACATTCCCACTTACTTATTCATGAATCTATTTTTACATAATGTCATTCCGGCAATTTTTTAGCCGGAATCACTTTGTTAAAGAGTTTTGCTATTAATTTGTCAATTGCTAAAAAAGCCAAAAGCCCAACTTTTTTGAAAGAGTTGGCTTTAATTTTCAATTACTAAAAGTTGGTTTTAATTTTCAATTACTAAAAGTTGGGCTTTTTGGTGTTTCAAAAACGCAAATTATTTTTACAAGCAAAGTGCAAAAGCCCAACTTTTTGAAAGAGTTGGTTTTAATTTGTCTCTTGTTAAAAGTTGGGCTTTTGGGTGTTTTCAAAAACACGAATTTTTGAGTCAAGCAAAGTGCAAAAGCCCAACTTTTTGAGAGAGTTGGTTTTAATTTGTCTGTTAAAAGTTGGGCTTTTCTACCTTTCAAAAGTCGGGCTTTTCTGAAAGACACACAAAAAAAAAGCCCGACTTTTTTAAAAGTTGGGCTTTTTGGTTTTCTATTACAAATTATTTGTGTGACATATTTCTAATTCTAAATCACAAAAAATAATATTTCTATCAAATATCGTTTTTACCTATATTTAAATAATTATTTCACACTAATATGTAAGCAATTATGAGAAAAACAAGCTTTAGCAAAATAGTCCTATTTGCTTTTATTATAGGCAATTATGCATTGCAAATTGATTTATTTGCTCAACAAGTAAAAGTAAAAGTTGGTGCCGATGTTTTAGTATCTGATAACCTAAACTTAATCCAAAACAAACGAATTGGAATTGTTACAAATCACTCCGCAGTTTTAAGCAACGGAACGCATTTGGTTGATACATTAACAACTCTCGCAAATGTTAAAGTTACCACCCTTTTTGGACCAGAACATGGAATTAGAGGAAATGCTCCAGATGGAAATACAATTAGTGATGGAATTGATTCAAAAACAAAACTTCCAGTTTACTCGCTTTATGGCAAAATTAGAAAACCAACTAAGGAAATGTTACAGAATGTAGATATTCTCATTTTTGACATTCAAGATATTGGAGCACGATTTTATACTTTTATTTCAACTCTTTATTATACTTTGGAAGCAGCCGCAGAAAATAATATTCCAATTATTGTTTTAGACAGACCAAATCCAATTAATGGAATTACTGTTGATGGACCAATAAGAACTGAGGAATTCAAATCTTTTGTTGCAATTGCTCAAATTCCAATACAACATGGAATGACAATTGGTGAACTTGCAAATATGTTCAATAACGAAAAATGGCTCGAAAATGAAGTTAAAGCCGATTTGACAGTTATTAAAATGAAAGATTGGAAAAGAGAATATTTATTTAGTGATTGCAATTTACCATGGGTTGTTCCGTCACCAAATATTCCAGATTTGGAAACGGCAATTATTTACCCAGGAATGTGCCTTTTGGAAGGTGTAAATGTTTCAGAAGGACGTGGAACTTATGCTCCGTTTTTAACAATCGGTGCTCCATTTATAAATTCCAACGAGGTTTTAGCGGAATTGAAGAAACTTAATATTTCTGGAATTGACATAAAACCAATCACATTTACTCCAAAATCGATTGAAAATATGTCAACATCGCCAAAATATAAAGATATTGAATGCTACGGTTTGTCACTAAAAATTACAGATTCCAAAAATATTATGGCATTGAGATTTGGAATAGAGTTGTTATATTCAATTCACAAACTTTATCCAAATAATTTTGAATTTAGAAACAATTGGCTTGATAAGTTATTTGGAAACACAAACTTAACTGAAATGTTGAAAAACAATTCAACTCCAGAAGAAATATTTAATACTTGGGAGAATGAGTTAAGTAATTTTAAAACGCTTCGTGAAAAATATTTACTTTACTAATGGAATTTATATGCGCTATATTTTTGCTTTATTAATGGCTTTTACATTATTTTCTTGCTCAGAGAATAAAACTACTGACACTTCTTCAAAAGATTCTACCAATTCGGTTAATAATGAATTAGTTCTTCCTCCTTTAGCGGATAACTTTTATTTAAAGTATAAATTTAACATTGGTGATAAATTTAGCTACAAAATTAAAACTATTTCATCAAGTTCTCAGGAATTACAATCTGATTCCACTATGAAAACAAATGTAAACCAAACTGTTGAATATAAAATTAATTTTCTAATTGATGATGTTGATGCTAATAAGTTAGCAAAAATAAATGTGCTGGTTGAATCTATTTTAATTAATGGTGTAATAAATGGCCAACATATTTCGTACGATTCAAAATATATTCAAAGTTCTCAAGAGAAAATGATGTTTGCACAATACGAAGCAATTAAAAACCATCGCTTCTCATTAGATGTTACTGAGAGTGGAGAAATAGTAAAAATTTATAATACCGATATAATTGTAAATGAGTTACTCGCAATTCAGCCTCAAAAAGTGACCAAAGCTCAGAAAAAAGAATTGCAAAATAATTTTATAGAATCAGCTCTTCGCCCCCTTTCTGAACAAATATTTAGAAAGTTCCCAACTGAAAAAGTATCAATTAAATATAATTGGACAGAAAAATATTACTCTCAATTTGCACTTTTCAAGATAGAAAATGTAGCAACATTTCAAATATTAGATTTCCAAAAAGTGGAAGATGATTCGGTTGTTACAATGAGCGCAAATCTTTCAATTAATTGGGTTGGCGAACATGATGCAAGCGACCAAGGAATGACTTTCTATTTTTATGATCCAAAAGTTTCTGGAAGTGGAAAAATTAACTTCAATTTTTCTAGTGGACTAATTATAAATTCCCAAACCAGAACAGATATGGAAATGGTTACAGATATTAGTGGACTTAATGAAAATAAAATTCCCTTTAAAGCAAAGCGTATTGATAATACGTCCAATACTAATATAGTTACTTTAATAAATTGATTTTTTTTAAGTAAGTTATTAGTTCTATAGGTATTCCTTATCAAATGAAATAATATTGGGTAATCAATATTATCACCCATGTTTATTAAACAAGTATATAATTTTCACTATAATTCAAATTTTTTCAATTTTAAAAAAGTGTTTTAAGACACATAAGACATTATTATCATTGATTAATATAATATTTTCACTTAATTTGTTAAGAGCTAAATAATATTTGTTAATTATAAAATAAATAATAAATTTTATTTTAAAAAGAATCTAAAGAAAACACGAGGTACTAAAAAGTCAAACAATTAAGTATGCTACAAAATAATATTCAATTTTCTTCATTCATGCTTTTAATCATTTTTGAAAGTTAACTAATAATAATACTGAGGTTTATATGAAAACAGTTCCGATTTTTTTATTATTTTTAATCTTTTCGTTCCAATTGCTTGCCCAAACTACCAATACCTTCAATGAAACTTTTAAAACAAACAACGAATTAGGATGGGCTTTTTTAGCTTCCGATGCGTCAATATCAACTCAAAATGGTGAACTAAAAATTACTTCATATAATGATGATTTTATTTACATTTTACCCCCAATTGAAGCAACAATAGATGATTTTTCTATAAAAATTAAAGCTGGAAGTGGTCAAACAAATATTGAAGCTGGTGGAATTGGAAGAAGTGGATTCAAATCTCTTATCTCGCTCCTGATTTCAGATCCTCTTTACGGTGACTCAATTACTGTAGTTTATACAGATGATATTCAATCATATGATGAACCAAACTTTACTGTGCTAACTAAATATCCCATTCCGGATAATGTTAGTAGTCTTAAGCTTGATGTTTCTCGCTCAGGTGCTAATTTGAATATTAGTGCAAGTGTTAATGATAATAATTTTTACAACGGAAGCATAGCAAATGCCGACCCAAGTTTATTTTCAGGGAACATGATTATTATGTTAGACCCTATTGATGAAACAAATCTTGTTGAATGGACTTTGGATGAAATTGAAATCAAATACAATCCACTGATCGAAACTCCAGGGTATTTTTATGATGATTTCAACGATCCTAATTCTCCTTGGTTCAGATTTGGTGATTTTGATAATATTGCCAACTCAGTAAATATTCTTGACGGAAATCTTAATTTTAATTATAACGGAAATGATGAAACTGCACTTTTTGTAATTGCTCCTGTTGGAGCGGTAAAAGATTTTACAATTGAACTAGAGGGCAATGCAACTCTTAACCATAATTCCCCTTTTGGAATTAGTAGATTTTATGATTACAAAAATTATGTCACAATGTATATAGAAGAGGATACGATTTATTTAGGATATGCATCTAATTCTTATGAACCAACAATGATTACTTCAGGACAGTTTTCGGCAACTGGAGGTGCAAAAATTAAATTTTCTGTTGAGGGTAATTCACCCAATCTATCTTTAAAGGCTTGGGTGAATGATGTGCTAATTGCTTCTGGTAATATTACAGATGCAACACCAAAACTCGAAACTGGACTCATTTCGTTTGGATATGAAAGAGGAAATATTGTCGAAGCAAATATTTTTGATGTAACAATTAACTACGAAAGCTTTATTAAAGGTGAGGCAATATTTTTAGACCATTTAACTGAAAGAATGCGTTTATCAATGTTCAATAATTCATTAGTTGGGCATAATAGCGATGTTAGTCTGGGTTATGGCTTAAACTATTTATCTGTGGAAGATGATTATCTTTATACAGGTGGTTTAATATTTGGCAATCAGCAAAAAGGTATTTCTGGAATGTTGGGTAGTTTTTCAATAAGCGATTTAACTGCAGATGACAAAATCGTTTTTGAAGACCCAAGTTCATATTTTGACCAAAAGATTGTTGCAAAGTACTCCGATGTTAATTATGTAGATAAGTATGGAGTTCAAATAACTCAAGAGAGTTATTCAGAACAAAATAAGGATATGGTATTTATTAATTATAAATTGAAAAATGTTTCGGGAAATTCCCTAAACGATTTTTACATTGGAATGTTTGCAGATTTTGATATTATAGACGCATATACAAATCTTGGAGGATATGACGCAAACAGAAAACTGATTTATCAATACAGTCCACAATCTTCCATAGAATTCTATTTTGGAATAGTTGCATTAAGTGGAACAGCTTTGGGAAAAGTAACTAACGAAGAAGGTTCAAGAAGTATTCTTTTTGATTTAATGAAAAATACTGATTGGACTACACCAACTGTCGCTGGTGATTATAGAACTTATATATCATCAGGACCTTTCAATATTTCAAATATGGGTGAAGAAAATGTTACATTCGCTCTTATTGCCGCAAGTAATTATAATGATTTACTAATAGCCGCAGATGAAGCAAAAAATATTTATGATTCTCAATTTGTTGGTGTAGAAAATGAACGTGAAACTAGACCAACAGAATTTGCTCTTTACCAAAATTATCCAAATCCTTTTAATCCTAGTACGATAATTAAATATCAATTGCCTGCAAAAAACCATGTAAGTATAAAAATTTATGATATTTTAGGAAATGAAATTGCTGATCTAGTTGATGAAATTAAAGCAGGTGGAATTCATGAGGTTGAGTTTAATGCAAGCGGTTTAAGCAGCGGAATTTATTTTTATAAGTTAAGTGTCGGTAATTTTTTATCTGTAAACAAATTAGTTTTAATAAAATAACTAGTACTTTTACTAGTCTTCCGATTATAAAAATGGCAACTATTTTTTAACGAAATAGTTGCCATTCTCTATTTTGAAACTGCATAATAACATAAATTATAAATGTATTTTATGAAGTTACAATAAAATACTCAATGAAAATTTCTGAACATTTGATAATCTACCAAAATCAACATATGCGTAATCAACTTTTGCCGCAATATTATTAAGAAATTGAACTTTTAAACCAAGCCCCAAAGTAAATGATTCTTCTGTATCTGGAAGAAATAATGATTTATATCCACCTCTAATTGACAAAACGTCACTAAAAGTATATTCTGCACCTAAATTTATGCTTTCATAATCATCGCTTGGATGCAGTGCATCGATAGCAACTAAAATTTTGTGCATATTTGTATTTAACGGCGAGTAAGCAATTCCAGCTCTAAAATTTAATGGTAATTCCCAACTTTCTGTTTGAAGTTCGGCGGGAATTTTATCGTTATTAATACTTGTATTTGGATTTGGGTCATAAAGTACGAGAGCAGATTTTCCTTGCAAACGCATTGGTGTTCCAAAATTTGAAATACTCATTCCTAAAACAATTCCATCAAAAGGAGTTACATATTTAACACCCATATCAATTGCAATTGCAGTAGCAGACATTCGCCAAATTTTTTGACTTATAAATTTTGGATTAAATCCAATGGAAAAATTATCAGTTAGTTTAATAGCATAAGCAACACTAAATGCCACATCAGAAACGGAAAATGTTTCTCCAGTTCCTTCAGGGTCTTCAATTGTTGTTACATCCATATCTTCAATATTTGAAGAAATAAAACTCAATCCAATTGTTCCCCAACTTCCAAGATTAAACGAGCCTGCAAGATAATTGTAATTAATACCAGCAATCCAATTTGTATTTTCAAATAAAATACCATTCGAAGTTAGGTCAGTTAATCCCGCAACGTTCCAATAAATTGCACTTTGATCGTCAACTAAAGCAACAAATGCACTTCCCATTCCAGTTGCTTTTGCACCTTGAGAAATAGATAAAAATGAGGCTACAGTAGTTGCTCTTTTTGATATATCAAAATTGGTTTGTGAAAAAATAGTTGTTGAACTAATCACAATACTCAACAAAATAATAAATTTGAATTTCATTAATTTCTCCAGCTCTATTTAATTACTGCAAATTTTCCAACATGAGTGCCAATTTCGGGAGCATCAATATGATAAATATATAATCCATAAGCGATATCAGTACCATCTTCGGTTACCAAATTCCAACTAATTGCTCCATTATCACTCCCAGAATCTTTATTTAATGTTTTAATTAGAGCTCCCGTTAGTGTATAAATTCTAACAGTACATTTTGCTGGAAGATGAATAAAATCAATTCTTCGGTTTCCTCTACCTTCTTGGTTCAGGTTTCTTGTTTCCCAACTTGCAACTGCTACATAAGGATTTGGAACAACCTTAATTTTGTTAAGTTGGTCATTTGCAAGCTCTTTATCGGTAGTTGCAGCAATTGTTGAAAATGCAAAATAATCATCATCAATAAATTGTTTATTTGTTTTGATAAAAAACTTATTTCCTGCTTGTGGAAATGCGTCAATTGGTGCAGTAGTTGAGTGATTATAACCAATTCGCCAGGTTAATTTATAACTAGTTCCAACATATTCGATAATTACAATATCGTCACCAAGATCAAAAACATCGTTTTTATTATTATCAATAATTTCGGCATCAACAGTATCTCCGCGAGTTGCATTTACTACAAAAAATGGAACTGCAAATCCATAAAAAGGAGTAGTTACAGATCTTTCTGGAAGAAACTCAATTATATAATCAGAAGGCCATGCAATATTACGCAATGGATTGCTTTCATCAGGTTTAACTGGCATATAAAGATTGGAATAACCAACTAACCAACCAGTTTCGTCTAAGTTTACTTGAACTGTTTCGTGATTATTTACGATAATTGATAAACCATCAAACGATGGTCCCAATTTTCCACCACCAATACTATTTGTATCAACATACGATTCAATTGTATCAATTTGTGAATTATAATCGCGAATAATTGAATAAGAAACTGTTTCATAAAATGGCATGTCGCCTTTGGAATTAAAAACAATTTTATAATTAGCGTTATTTTTAATTGAATTTGGGTCCAAAATAACAGTCTGAATACTTCCAGTTCCCGTTCCTTCAGCTTGGTCCAGATTACCAGAAATTTGGGGTGGAAGATAACCAGCCGCAGGAGCATTTGGTGTAATTGCAGCACAATTGATATCAACAAATTTTAGATTTCCAACCAAATCGACAGTAATAATTTTTGTGTTTTCAGATGGAAGCAAACCGGTTGTTCCAAAATCTGGGTCGCCTTGATCATAAGCAACCAAAGCATAATAATAGGTAATTCCATTTACAACATTTGAATCAATAAAAGAATGTTGCAATCCAGAATCATCGCCTCTCCAAAAATGAGCCCCATTAATACCAACTGGGTCAGAGCCAAAAATGCCATCAATTAAATCATATTGCTGAATTGGCTTCCAATATTTTTCGTCACCTTTTGAATCTGTTATAATTTTAATATCGTTAAATTCAGGATCTTCACTTCTATAAACCAAATAACCTTCAAAATCCTTTTTGAAACCTTGAGTTGGGTCATCATTTTCATATCCTAAAAATGGGTCTCTTGATTGTTCTGCAACATCATCCCAAAACAAGAAAACCTTTTTATCGCCAGCAATTGCAGTTAAAGTTGGTTTTAAAGGTGGTTTTGCAAAGTTGTAATTTGCGTTATAAATCTGTTGCACAGTTTCTTTGTTAAAAATCATATCGCCTAAATTTGCACCCATAACAACAGCAACTGAAAATCTTTCGCGTCTATTTACTTCAAGTGGAAATGGACCTGAACCAAAAAGAATTTGAATATTAGCGTTAGAAAGAGTTGTATCAAAAACACTGTTATTTACTGTTTCCCAAATAACTTCGTCATTTTTTGGCCAAATTGAATCGGGACCTTTGTTAGTAAGTCTTTCAATAGCCAAACTTGTTAAACCAATTTGGTCTGATTCATCTTTGTCTGTTTTATCAAAATTAGGCTCGCCGTCAGTAGGAATTCCATCACCTTCGCCAAAATCGGGACCGTTGTATTGTATGTCATAAGGACCAACACCATCGGCACCTACATCATTATTAAGTGGTTCATTTTCAGCAGCATCCCAAACACCATTTAGGTTTAAGTCAAGGAAAGGAACCCAATCGCCGTCGTTATCAATTCCATCATCTCTTCTTTCATCAGTCATTCCATCTTCATCATCATCAAAACCATTAAGTGCATTACCTGGACTTTCCAAAAAAGCATAACCAACATAACCAGTTTTCCAATTTTCAGGAAGTGCGGTGCCATCTGCATCAAAAGCGTATGCAATATCAAGTTTTGTGTCATAAGAAGCATTATCATCACCGTTATCGCTTAAACCACCAACGCCAGTATCACAATAAAAACCAAAATATGTTGTATCATAAGTAGCATCTGATAAATTGACTATATCATAATGCCAAAATATTATATCTTCCGATAAAACATGCGACCATTGAAATCCCCTAACTTCAGTTCTTAATCCCAAACCAGCTCGGTTTGAGTCTGCTTTGATTGGAAAATAATTATATGGCGGTCGGCTATATTCTTTGTCTTGTGAATCATCCATAACGTAAAATGTTTCAAAATCGGCATTTTGAACACCTCTACCAAAATAACCGTACCAATAACCGTCCCAATTTTCATCAACCGATGGCAATGATCTTGACCACATTTCTGGCCAAGTTAAAGGTTTTGTGCTAATTGCTGGTTCTTCTGAACTTGCATTTGCATAACCAGGAACTGGTTCAACAACCCAAAGTTGGTTTGTAACAGGATCAAAATCAACATCTTCTCTATAAGAAGTTATAGCTGGATGTACAAATTGACTATTTCCCGGTGCAAAAACTGATGCAGAAATAAAAGGAGTAATTCCATCCAAGTAATTGTGTCCAGTTCCTTTGGGCCATTCACCCGAAGGTCTATCTGGATAAGCACCAACCTGCCCGTCGTTTCTAAAGATAGTACGGACCAAATTTCCGTCCATAATACCTTTTTTTCGATAAGTTTTATCGCCATATTCTTCGTCTCTATAAGCCTGAATTGAAGGGTCAACTTGTGCTACTAACAGACTAGCAAATAGCTGAAGGAATAAAACAAAAATAAAAGTACGATACATTAAACTCTCCATTGCTTAAAGTTAAAAATCAACTCGTAAACCAAAATTAATTTGTCGAGGACGCGAATAATCTGCAGGATTATTCAAATATTCTTCCATTGTATTTGCTCCAAATATTTGTCCAGTATATTCTTCGGCGTTCAAATCAATTCCTGCTCTTCCTGTTGAAGCACTTACACCATATTCATTTCTAATATCTAATAGATTATAAACCAACAAGAATACGTCGAGATGAACTCCAAATAAATTGAGATTTTTATTGGCTCTTAAATCCAAATTGAAATACGATGGTTTTCTGCCACTATTTTCAAATCTTAGACCTTTAGTATATCGAGTATCTTCTGTATAAGGCATTCCAGAACCATATCCAAACACAAGACCCGCAGTCCAATCGGAAGGATTTCCAATATTAAGAACTAAATTTAAAGTTGATGTTTGGTCCCAGTTTAATGGAACAACTTTTTTAGGAATTTCTACTGGTGGATCTGAGCGACTATTTAAAAATACTGTTTGCGGGTCGCTGGCATTTCCTGCAGCTAATTGATAAGTATAATCGACTTTTATACTATAAAACTCCTCTAGTAACATATCAAGAGTAAGAATTAACCCTTTAACATTTCCATAATCTCTGTTAATATATCTTCCGTAATAAAATCCTTCATAAGTTTCTATAATTTCCATTCCTAATAAATTACGAATATCGCTGTAATAAACTGATGCATCCAGCGAAACATTTGGGAAAATAACTTGCTGCAATCCTAATTCATATTTTACTGTTTTTTGAACCTTTAATTCTGGATTTCCAACATAAGAAGATGGTGAGCTTGTTTGGTCAATAATATATAAATTGTTTACAAAAAGATTATCGAATGAAGGAATTTGGAAAAAGTGTCCGTAAGAAAAATGGATTGCTCCTTTATCAGACATTGGGAATGAAACTCCAAAACGTGGACTAAATTGATATTCTGCATCAGCTTTTCTCCACAAATCAGCGCCAGGAAAGTTTGTATTTTTTAATGGATTTCTGAGATCAACTGGCAAAGTTGTATTTGAACTAAAATAATCAAATCTAACTCCAGCATTAATAATCATAATATCATATTCCATTTTATCCTGAATAAAAGCGGAAGCTTCAAAAGGCTTTTCATGATATGAATTATTAAATTTTGTATTTGGATCGCTATAACCCAACGAATAAATCAAATTTCCTTCATCATCAACTTGTCCAGTGGTTAAATTCATTAAATCTTGCCAATGGTTATATATTTCATGTAGTCTTCCTTCGGCTCCAAATTTGATTTTATGCTCTTTGGAAATTTGTGATTCAAAAGAAAACTGCCCAATTAAACTATTCGTAAAACGATCGTATCTGCTTGTTTCGTTTCCACCTGTTCTAAAAGTATAAGCCGAAGTTGGAGCACCAATAGAAGCATCCACATAATTTGAATCAAATGGGTCCTCGTATAAATATCCTTCATAATTGTTTGAGCTATACGAAAATTTTAGTGTAGATAAAGTCATATTTGAGGGATACCATGAAAATTGAAGCGAATGAATTTTATTATCGCGATAATGATTCATAGTTCCATCTGGAGCTAAACGGAATGCATGATTGTAAAATTTATTCCAATTTTCGTTTATAAACAAGCTATAACTTACTTTAAAACTTTGCATACTATAAGTAAGTTTTCCATTAAATGATTTTTTCTCCTCGGGATTCATTGCAACAAATGCTCCATCACCAGTCGGAGTTAATTCAAAATAATTTGGATTGCTTGGGTCGGGAAAAGTTGGTGCATTGTCATTTGTATTAAAAACTCTTTTGCCATACATATAACCATCATCGGCAAAATATCTTCCAGTTACAAAAAATGATAATCCATCAATAATTTTTGTTGGACCACTTAAACTAACTTGAAAGTTTCTTGGTCCAGAAATATTAAATTCATTCAAATTTTGGAAAAGAGCATCATCGGCTGTATAGTAATTTCCTAAATAACCCGAAACATTACCTTCAAATCTTGTGCTTCCATCCTTTGTAATAATATTTACAATACCAGACATTGCTTGCCCATATTCGGCGTTAAATGTTCCGCTAATTACCTGTAATTGACTAATTGAGTTGTTCTCAACTTCTACAGACATTGAACCATTAAAAATATCATTTACTGCTATACCATCAATTAAATAAGCTACTTCATTTGATCTTCCACCTCTAAAGTGTCCATCCACAACTCCAGCTTGCAAATTAACAACTTGTTGAAAATTATCAACAGGTAAAGTTTTTAAATCATCTGCTGTAATTATTGCAGAAGTTGAAGTTAAATCCTTTGTAATAAGAGCTTTTTTCGCTTTTACAACAACTTCCTCAAGACTAATAGACTGAGATGCAATTTTAATTTGACCAAGGTTAGTAGTTAAATCAATCCGAACAGAAACATTTTGGATTGTTACTTTTTGGTAACCAACTGCAGATAATATTAAATTGTAGTTTCCGGGTGGAATATTTGGAATCATAAAATATCCATCCAAATCGGCAGCAGCACCAAAATATGTTCCCTCAACTAAAATATTTGCACCAATTAACGGTTGTCCAAATTCTGAGTCAAATATTTCACCCACAATTTTTCCAGTGGTGCCAGCTTTAGTAATTGAGAAAATAAACATTACAAATATTAACAAATACTTAATTTTAAGTTTCATAATTGTTCTATTGTGATAATTGAATAAAAATAAGCTTTCCTAAATTTCATTTACTGTTAAAACAAAAAGAGCTAACCAACTTAAAATAGACTGGTTAGCTAATAAATATTTTATCTTAATAACAGCATTTTTTTAACACTTGACATATTTCCAGCATTTAACTCATAGAAATAAACTCCAGAACTTAAGTTATTTGCACTAAATTGAACTTTGTGGCTACCAGATTGTTTGTATTCGTTTACTAAATGTGCAACTTTTTGACCTAGAATATTAAAAACGCTAAGTTGAACAAATCCTGGTTTATCAATTGAGTAATTGATAACTGTAGTAGGATTAAAAGGATTTGGATAATTTTGAGAAAGTTCAAATTTATTAGGTGTCATTCCTTCATCTTCAACAGCTGTCCATTTATCACCAATCCAAGTGTATGTCCATCTTGAAGGATCGCTCCAAGATTGATCTTGATTTCGTGGAGAATAAGTCATAACTCCTTCTCTTTCACCAGTCGCATCAGCATCATTTATACCAGAATCGATTCTAATTCTTTTTCCAACCATTGGAGTAAAAACTGCATCGCCAGAACGAACTGCGGCAATTTCTGCAAAAGATAATTTACATTCAACTGTGTAACCGCCAGTAAATTTTTCACCCCAAAAATAATTTTCATCAGTTGGGCGCGCAATAATATAATCGCCAAGATTTGCAATTATTGCTTGATTGCTATTAAATCTGAATTGATAATCTGGTTCTTCCCCACCTTCATAACTTGTGTGAGTAGTTGTTCTCCAATCATAAAGTCCTAAATGAACATCTGGACAATCTCTAAGATAAGAAGCAAGAACTGTATCACTGCTTACAATATCATCATTTACATCAAAAGCGAAATAGACATTTTCATTATCCATTGCAACCCACATTTCAACTGATAAATCATCATCACCATCAATTAATGAATTTGAAACTATTGTTCCACTTCCATCACTAGGAAACATTCTGAATGATGTAATTCCAGACCATTCATCCAAATCACCATCTGCTGCAAATGAAACTGGAGCTTCGGGATGAATTGTGGTAACGCCTTTTGCTGTGTTTGTAACTGGACCTGTTGAAGTATGAGTTCCAACATTTCCAACATTATCAATAGCATTTACTGCATAATAATATGTAACAGGTTGGTCAACAGCTGGTGCAATTATAACGTGAGTAAAATTCTGAGTCCCTTCATTTATACCCAATTCTGCCACATCAACACCTTGTGCGTCAATACTTGAAATTGGAGATGAACTGAAATAAACGTTATATTCTTCATTTTCTTCATTTGGCACGTCACTCCAAGCAACAATATTTGTGTATGTGTTGGTTAAAGCAACTACGTTTTGCGGAGCAACTGGTGGAGTTAAATCGGTTGATTTATAACCACCTTGTTGCATTAAATCAATTAATAATGTTCCAGTAAATTTTTCACCAATTGAATAACCATAATCATTGCCTAAAGATAATAACTCTAATCTGTATGCATGCACAAAATCTTGATTAAATCTTCCATCGCCTTGTGTTCCAGCGCCAGGTTGAGCAAAACCATTTGAAGGATAATAAGTCACTTCTTTTTCATTTAATGTATCTTTTAGAATCGGTTTTTGAACAAGAGGTAAAACGTATCTTTCCCATTCTGAGGATTTATTTAGCTCAATTGGAATACTTATAACCCAATCTTCATTTACACCAGAACTATTTTCTTTCAAAAACAAGTGCATTTTTAGTCTTTCAGTATTTACACTTGTGTTTGGAACTAGATTTTTGATATATAAATAAAGTGAAGTTCTTTCACCAAAATTACCAATTGTATCACCCAAATCATGGTCAATACTTACAAAACCACCCCAATCTTGTGAGCTATTAACAGTATAATCCAATTGTAGTGAAGATGAACCTTCTACTAAATCAGTTGAATTATTTGTAAGATTAAGACTTCCTGCACCTTCACCAGCCCATGACATGTAGTCAACTACAAAACTTTCATCCGAAGCAACTGCGTCAAATGTTTCAATTATTGGATAACTACTTCCAATAAGCTGCATATTATCAAACAAAATTGTTCCAACTGCTGAAGGAGGATTTGCTGCATTTCCTTGAGTTATATATACAATTGCAACTTCGAAACCTACAATCTTATCCAATTGTAATATTGCATCACCACCTGTGCTTGCTTGAAGAGCAAAACCAAGAGTTTTATCTTCCGTCTGTTCTAATGGCATTGAAAGAGTAACCCAACCGCTTGCAGTTGTTAAATTTGCTGGCGTTTGATAATAAAACAAATCTCTACCTGCATCGCCATTTTCCTCTGTCAATTTCCACTCAATAAAAACTGAACCAGGTGCAGACAAAACTGCTGGATCTACAACCTTATAATTGACATTAAGAAAAGTTCCGGCTGAAAGGTCCATGTATCTTTTTTCCGCAAAAGCGCTGTCTGTTCTAAAAACTCTTACTCCGTAACCGCCCCAGCTATCTTTTGCCTCAATGCGATATTCGCATTGTAATGAACCAGTTCCTTGAACAAAATCAGAATTATTATTACTAAGATCCATTTTAGCTGTAGCAGAACCATTAGTATAGAATTGATTAAGCCAATATCCAGCATTTCCTGCGGTATCATAAGGTTCAACAACCCATTGTGCCGATGTTAAAGTAAAAAGAGAAACCAGCATCAAAAGTGTAAATATTCTCTTCATTTGTACCTCCAATTTGTTAAAAAAACTGATTTTATTTATTATATCAAAATCTATGTAAACGTTTACATCCTTTAATGTAAATTAATATTTTTTATCCGTAAAAAAAAGTAATAATTTAATTTTAATTCAATAAATATCTCTTTTGTGTAATTAAACATAAATTGTATTTCCAGTTAATTCATCAAAGAAATAAAGATTATCTGCATTTATATAAAGGTCAATTTCATTTCCAACTTTTTGTTCTATTATTCCAGGAACTCGTGAAACTATTTCTTTACCTCCGAGATTAAAATAAAGGAATGACTCATTTCCCATTGGTTCAAAAACACTTATTTTTATTTTAATTTTCACAGAATCATCATGATTTGGCTCATAACTAAAACTTTCTGGTCGTATTCCGAGTTTAATATTTCTGCTAGACCAATTTTCCAATTTTTTGATGTATTTTTCTGGTAACAAAAAAACAAACGATTCGTCCAGTGAATTGAATTCCAATCCATTATTTATTAAAAATTTTCCTTCAATAAAGTTCATTGAAGGAGTTCCAATAAAGCCAGCTACAAATGTATTTACTGGCTTCCTATATAAATTTAATGGAGTATCAACTTGTTGAATTGAGCCATCTTTCATAACAACAATTCTATCACCCATTGTCATTGCTTCAGTTTGATCGTGTGTAACGTAAATCATTGTTACACCTAATTTTTGATGCAATTTGGATATTTCGGTTCTCATCTGAACTCTTAATTTAGCATCAAGATTGCTTAATGGCTCATCGAACAAAAACACTTTTGGATTACGAACAATTGCTCTACCAAGTGCGACTCTTTGACGCTGTCCGCCAGAAAGGGCTTTTGGCTTTCTGTTTAATAAATCGCTCAATTCGAGTATATCCGAAACATTTTTTACTCTTTTTTGTATTTCATTTTTGTCAATTTTTCTTAATTTTAATCCAAAAGCGATATTATCAAATACTGTCATGTGTGGATAAAGAGCATAATTTTGGAAAACTAAAGCAATATCTCTATCCTTTGGTTGAATATCATTTACTAATTTTTCATCAATAAACATTTCACCAGTTGAAATACTTTCCAAACCAGCAACCATTCTTAATGTAGTTGATTTTCCACATCCAGATGGACCAACGAGTACTAAAAATTCCTTATCTTCAATTTTTAGATTAATGTTATCAACCGCTTTAACATTTTCGCTATAAATTTTTGAAACGTTTTTTAATTCAACTGTTGCCATAATTTTTATCTTTATTTAATTAAAATTTTTCTAAAATGTAACACATCATTTTAGTTTTATCGATATTACATTTAATCATTCTTTCACACTTCCCATCATAATGCCTTTTATATAATATTTTTGAAGAGCAAGAAATACTATTATTATAGGAATTATCGTTATTACTGAGCCAGCCATCATCAATTCTGGGTCTTTTGTATGCTCGCCCATTAAATTAGCAAGTGCAACTGGAAGCGTGTACATTGAGCTATCCGTAAGCGCAATTAGGGGCCAGAGAAAGTCGTTCCAAGTTCCCATAAATGTAAATATTGCTAAAGTTACCAATATTGGCGTGCAAAGAGGAAGAATAATTTTCCAATATATTTGAAAATCTGACGCACCATCCATTCTTGCGGATTCAATTATGCTATCTGGAATTGACATTGCGTATTGCTTTATTAAAAATATTCCAAAAATATTTGCCATTCCTGGAATTATAATAGCCAAATATGTATTTATAAATCCAAAAGATTTTAGCATCAAAAATAGTGGAAGCATTGTAACTTGAGCAGGAATTATCATTGAACTAAGTAGCAACGAAAATAACTTATCTTTTCCAGCAAATCTGTATTTTGCAAACGCATATCCAGCCATTGAATTAAAAATAAGCGAAATGAAAGTAACAAGAAACGAGACAATTACGCTATTTAATAAATTTCGCGAAACACTTAATCGAGAAAATAGTCTTTCAAATTGAATAAAAGTAACTTCATCGGGGAAAAATCTTGGTGGATAAACGCTTGCGTGTCCGTCGTTCATTAACGAAGCAGAAACCATCCAAATAAATGGAGCAAGAGTTAATAATCCTGCAATAATCAAAAATATGTGTAAAGTGATTTTTTTCATTAGTTAAACATTCGCATTTTTTTGAATTTTCATTTGAATTATAGTTCCAATCATAATTACAGCAAATAACACAAACGCAATTGCAGCAGAATATCCCATATTCCACCATCTAAATCCTTCTTGATACATATATTGAACAATACTTAAAGTACTATTTAACGGACCGCCTTGCGTCATAATATATGGCTCGGCAAATAATTGAAAATATCCAATCATTGTAATAATTCCAACAAACAGAGTAGTTGGTGCCAGCATTGGAATTGTAATAAACTTAAATTTTTGAAATCCCGTGGCGCCTTCAATTTCTGCCGCTTCGTATAAGTATTCTGGAATATTTTGTAATCCCGCAATAAATATTATCATATTATATCCAAAATTTTTCCAAACTGACATAATAATAATTGCTGGCATTGAAAAATTTGGGTCGCCAAGCCAATCTATGCTTTCAATTCCGACCAACTCAAGAGTATAATTCAAAAATCCAAATTTTGGATGATATATAAATCGCCAAACTATTGCTACTGCAATTAAAGTGGTAATTACTGGAATAAAAAAGTTTAATCTGAACAAACTTTTGAACTTCACTAATTTTGAATTTAGCATAATTGCCGCAGTTAGAGAAACCATAATTGATAAAGGAGCCGAAACAATTACAAAATAGAAAGTATTTTGTAAAGCCGTCCAAAAAAGCGGGTCGTAAAATAGTCTCAAATAGTTATCAAATCCAACAAAACGAGCATTTCCGTAATTGCTGAGCGAATAAATATCAAAATCAGTAAAACTGATAATAAACGCTGCAATAACTGGAATAAAGAAAAAGACAAAAATTGCCATTAATGCTGGTGCAAGGAAAAAATATGCCGAAATAGTTTTATTTTGCATTATTTTGCTCCAATAACCATCTGCGTTTTTCGAGAATAATATTTACATCTTTATCCATATTTTTAAGAGCTTCATTAACTGTTAATGAATTTCTTGCTGCTAATTCTGCATATTGTTGAAGTTTCGAAAACGCAATTTGCTCCCATTCTGGAATTTTTGGAGTTGGAACAACCGAATGAAATTGCGTATAAAATGCAATTAAATATGGGTCATTTTGCAATAATGGGTCTTCCCAAGCTGTTTTAACGGCTGGCAAACTATTTGCCAATTCATAAAATTTTAGTTGAGTACTTGGAAGCGACAAAAACTCAATAAATTTCCAAGCTGCGTCTTTTTTCTTCGAATTTTTGCTGATTACCAAACTTGCGCCACCCGCCAAAGAAATGCCAATTGAGTCAGAATTTGGCGATGGAAGTGGAGCCGTCATCCATTTATCTTTTAAATTTCCAGTCATCCATCTTTTGAATTCTTTAATATTCCAAGGACCTGAGATATACATTGCAAAATACTCTTCCGCAAATGCTTGATAAACGTTATTAACTTGCGAAATGCCAATTGGTGCTAAATTTTCTTTGTGGAAATTGATTAAAAATTCAAATCCCTTTGTAAACTCTGCTCCACTAAAATTTCCGTAAGAATCGTTATCCTTTAATACTTTTGAGCCAGCTTGCATTCCAAAAATAACAAATGGTGCCCATTCATTTACTGGAAGATAAACTGCATATTTATCATCATTTCCAATGTTTTGCTTAATTTTTTTTGAAACATCATAAAACTCAGCCCACGTTTTGGGTGGATTGTTATATCCAGCTTTTTGAAGGATATCTTTGCGGTAAAAAAGCAATCTTGTATCAACATACCAAGGAATTCCATAAATTTTGCCAGAAATTTCATTTGTATTCCAAATGCCTTCAAAATAACTTTCTTTTTTTACAATTTTGGATTTGCTCGTAAATTCGTCCAAATTTTCTATTGAATTTAGCGCAACAAATTGAGGAACCCAAGTATTACCGAGTTGGAAAATATCTGGCAAATTTTCACTTGCGTAAGCAGAAATTAGCTTTTCTTGAGCTGCTGTCCAAGGAATCATTTGCACTTTTACTTTTATTCCAGGATTTAATCGCTCAAATTCTGGAATTAATTTTTGAATCGATTCCCCTTCCGAACCCATTCCCCAAAAAGTAATTTCAGACATATTTTGCTCATTTTGCGAACATCCAACCAAAAACAGAAGAATAAAAGTGAATATTAAATTCAATTTTTGGGAGCAATATTTGTTAAAAATTGTCATTATTTGATTAACATCATTTTTTTAGTTGAAATATTGTAATCTGTAATTAACTGATACAAATAAACACCGCTCGAAATTTCTTGGTCAGTGGATGAACTTCTAAATTCAACTTCAAAATTTCCAGCCGATTTATGTTCGTCATTTATTAAAACTTTTACCAATCTTCCCAAAACATCGTAAACTTTTAGGCTAACTTTTGATGCTTGTGGAAGCGAATATTTAATTACTGTTGATGGATTAAACGGATTTGGATAGTTATTGAATAATTCAAATTTTGTTGGTTTTTGTTCATTATTTGCAACATCTGTTGGATCTGCAACAAAACCGATTGCTGTTAACATTGGAGCAATTTCTGGATTTGACATAAATAAATTCCACAATAATCCCGAACGATAGTTTTCAACCATAACTATTATTGGACCTTGGTCAATTGCTAAATAACTTTCTGCATACCAATTTTGTTGTGGATTAAACGAATCGGTAAATCCATATTTTTTCCAAATTTTTTCGCCATATTTTTCGTATAAACTTCTAAAAGCAGCCATTGATTCATTTGGAGTATAAGGAAAAGATGAAAGTGCTGCTGTTGGAGTTATTGTTCCATTATCGCGTGAGTAAGTTGGTTCGTGAGCAGAATATCCAAAAGGGTCATCGCTTGCGGTTAATCCCCAAATATTTTCACTATATCCTGCATAATTTTTAGGATTATCGGCACAATAAGCTCTATTAATTAAAGTATGATTTTTATTGTTCACAAAATAATTGGTATAAGCGTCTTTTTTATCGCGTGGGTCAAAGCCAAGAAATGAATAATGTGCAAAAAATAATGGACCGCCAAAATCCCAGCCGACATCAAGTTTGTAATTGTAAAAGGAATCACCATTTAAGTAATAAGGACTTCCAGCCCAACCTGTGTGATATAAACTTGCTGGAACTGAATGAGTTGGCGATGCAATTGCTAATAAATAGGCAATCATTACTTCATTTGGACCCTGAAGTCTAAAATTCATTTGCCAATTATAATTTGGCGACCAATGCCAAAATAACGCAGTTTCGGTTTCAGTTTTTCTATACCAATCCCATTCAACATTTTCCCAAATGGTCGTTATTGTTGATTTTATGAAATTTTCCGTTTCGTTATCTTCATTAAAATATTGACGAGCAGCTAATAATCCTTGAATTAAAAACGAAGTTTCTACCAAATCGCCACCATTATCGTATTGGCTAAAAGGAATTACATCGCCATTTTCGCCATTTAACCAATGTGAAAATGCTCCGTGAAATTTATCCGCTTTGTTTAGCAAAAAGTCAGATATTTTTTTAATTCTGTTAGCACCTTCTTCGCGAGTAATAAAACCTCGTTCAATTCCAACAATAATTGCCATTATTCCAAAACCACTTCCGCCAGAAGTAACTGTATTATTTGAACCATCTCTTTCGCGACTTAATCCCGAAATTGGATGTCCATAATCCCAAAAATACTTAAAAGTATATTCTTGCAACATTGTTAAAAACTCATCATCGGTCATTGCAAAAGTAGAGGCGGAAATTACTTCGGATAAATCGGATTCGTTCAAACTTTCATCAATTGCGGAAATTTTATATTGGTTTGTAACTCCGCTAATATTTGTGAAATGAAAATATTGAGAATCGCTTGGTTCTGCAAAACCGACCATTTTATATTCATCTTCTATAAGTTGATAAATATTATAACCTCGTAAATCTGATTCAGAATTAAGATTCCACTCAAATTCAATATGTTTATCGAAACCTTTTGCAGTAATATTTTGTGGAGTAATTGGGGCAATTGTGTCAGAAATTGCGCTTGCAGAAATCATACTAATTTCATCAATAAACCAAGTATGTTCTATTCCAGAAGCCAAATTTTGACCAAAAAATATTGTTTTTATCTCAGTTAAATTTGCACTTGCTGGATTATCTTTAAAAATCTGAAGTGGAATTGAAATTCTTTGCCAATTTTTCTGGATAATGTCATTATTAAAATCAGAAATTGGAAATCGTTCGGTTTTTTGATTGCTTAAATCCTCAATATAAATTAGCGGAAATTCACTTTTGGGAACATCTGAATCGGAATAAACATAAAAAATGATTGAATCTTTTTTAGTTACATCGTGTTTAATCCAGCCATCTTCGGCAACTGCTATTTCCCAATTTCCACCAGTTTGCGATTTCCACTGAAGTTTTAAGCTATTTAATCCAGCAAATTTATTTACAGCACTTACTGGAAATTTATTAATTTCGCCACCAGCTAAAACAAGCGTACTTGGTGAATTAAAATATCCCCAACTTGGCTCAAGATACAAATCAGATGCGCTATCTGTAAAAAATACATAATCTTGTGCAACTATTTGAGAAATTGTAACCAGAAAAATCACGATTACAAGCAGTTTAATTTTATTCATTTTCATTCACCAATTCAATTTTAAATTCGTTTTCGGATAGAACTACTGTTTCGTTAACCAAAACGCATTTTAATTGGTATTTTCCAGCTAATTTGCTTTTAGGAATTTGAATATCGAGTTCTTCAAAATATATAAATGTTGTATCGTTTTTATTTACTGTAATATTATTTTTTTCTGAAATTATCTCGTTATCCAAGTAAAATAAAACCGAAATTTCATTCAAAACGCTATTTGTATCGTTAATTACCCAAATATCCAAATTGAGTTTTCCTTCAACAAAATATCTATCTTGTCGCAAGTTTATTGAAAGCAAAATTGGCAAAAAAGCATTTTTTATCGATTCAAAACCCTTTTTCTTTTCAAAATAAAAATCCACAATTGACCAAGTTATTGAGGACCAACAATCGATGAACATAAACTGAAATATTCCAGTTATTCCATTATTCTTTTTCCGTCTATAAAAATGAACAGCTTCGGTTAATAATTCAGCCTGATAATTTTGCGAATTATCAACAAATTCACCCAAACTATTGCCAGTTTTTACTTTTGCAATATTAAATGTCTGATTAGGTTGAAAATTGTGGAACGTCCACAAATCAAAATTTGGCGGAAATAAATCCCTTTTTTCTATAAATTTTTTCAAAGATTCTTTTGAAGGCAAAGCTTGAGCACCAAACTCGGTTACTAAAGGTCCCATTGGCGTTGCGGCATAATGCTCTTTTTTCCCCCAATACCAGCCATCGTAAGGATGCTCTTCATAATTTGAAGCTAAACGAATAATTCGCGAATTATCCTCCGATTTAACTGCTTCAAACAATTTTGGGTCGAGAGTTTCAATCTGCTTTCCTGGTTCATTATGGCAACACCAAAATGAAATAGAAGGATGATTATAAAGCAAATTTACCATTTCTTTAATCTGATTTACAGCATTTTGCTCAAATTTTGCCGATTCGTCATAAGTCCATTGCAGACTAAAATCTTGCCAAACTAAAATTCCTTGTTTATCAAACTCGTCATAAAGCTCAGTTCTGTTAACGTGAGCGTGAACTCGCACAATGTTTATATTTGCTTCGCGAATTAAAGAAACCATTTTTTCAATTTTTTCGGGAGATAAATCGCTTAAAAATTGAGTTGGAATTATATTTGTCCCGCGTAAAAATAACTTTTGTCCATTGATGAAAAAGTTGCTTTTTTCATCAATTTTAACATTTTTGATGCTAAAATTTTTATAAATATCCTCAAAAAGAACGGATGATATTTTGGCTTTATACATATTTGCTTCGCCAAATTCCCAGTTCCACCATAATATTGGATTTTCAATAACAATTTTATAAGTCTGTTTGGAATCGCCTGGAATTACTTCCAAATTGAAATCGAAATAGATTATTTCATCATCTGGTTTTGCAATTTCAACTTTTACAATTTCTGTAAAATTGGAATTTGATTGCACAATAAATTCAAAAATTATTTCCGATTTGGTAAAATTTTCATTCACATTGGAAGTGATTTTAACATTTTCGACATAAATTTTATTGCCCAAAATCAATTCAACATCGTTCCAAATTCCACCAGTATTTTGGTCTTGTCCACGTTCCATACTCCAACCGCCTGGACGGCAATCGTGGTGATTGAAAATTCCTTTAATTAATTGTTTTTTTAGGGGCCAAATATCGCCAGGTTTCTCCTTTGGCGAATTTACCTTAACAATCAGCAAATTATCTTTCAATTTCAGATATTTTGAAACTTCAAAAGCAAATTGCTGAAAATATCCTTCGTGATTACCGAGTTGCGTTCCATTTAACCAAACATCGGCAAAATAATCAACTCCATTAAACTTAATAATGTTGAAATCAATATTGGAAATATCTTCAATCACATCAAATTTTTTGATGAACCAAATAATTCCACTATAGTTTTCAATTCCTTCCAACTGCCAATTTGAAGGGACTGAAATATCATCCAATTTATCCAAATTTTCAGAATATGCCAAAATATCAAAAATGGAGAGTTTTTCACTCACATCTTTTATAAACTTCCATTTTCCATTTAACTTATTTATTGACATATACTTAGCTTAATTTTTTATTTAAGAAATACTTTAACAAAACATTCTTTTTTGCTTGAAGGAGGAATAACATTTCCTTCCAATTTTTTTTCATCAATTTCAATAAAATCGACTTGCTTTCCAGAATCAGAATTAACCGTAAATTCAATATTATAAACTGTGTTTCTAAAAGTCCTTTTTACGGAATATTTTTTCCAATCGGCTGGAATATGTGGATTTATAACTAATCCTTTTTCACTGGCTTGAACTCCCAAAATCCATTCAATTACAACTTTTTGAAACCAAGAAGCAGAACCTGTGTACCAAGTCCAACCGCCCATTCCATAATTTACTGAATCTGGACCATCAATATTACCTGGCATAACAAATGGTTCAGCAACATATTCATCAGGTTTCATTCCCGAAATAATTGGGTTTAGACTTTTATATGCTTGATAAGCTAAATTATTTTCGCCAATTTTAGCAAAAGCCCAAATTGCCCAAGTTGCAGCGTGCGAATAAACTCCGCCATTTTCTCTTCTTCCTGCTGCATATCTTGAAAGATAACCAATGTTTTTATCAGGTTTAGAATAAGCAGGTTGCAACAAAAGTGCTCCATTTTTTTTGAGCAATTTGTTTGAAACGGATTCCATTGCAACTTTTTGTTTTGCAACTGGAGCAATTTCGCTAATTACTGACCAAGTTTGAGGATTTAGATAAATTTTGCCTTCTGTGTTAGAATCGCTTCCTAATTTTTCCATCGAATCTTTTGTAGCTCTCCAAAACCACTCGCCATCCCAAGCATGTTTGTTAAAACTGACTTGCAATTTATCCGCAGCAGTTTTGTAACGTTCCGCTATTTCTGGTTTTCCGTAAGTTGTGGAAATTTGTACAAATTTATTTAAAACTAAATAAAGAAATTCTGCCAACCATATAGATTCCCCTTTCATATCAAGTCCAACGGCGCTTAAACCATCATTCCAATCACCAGCACCAATTAGAGGCAAACCGCGTTTGCTAAATCGTGATAAAACTTTATCAATGGCAAGACACGAATGATTAAACAAAGTAGCTTTATTTTTGGAATTATAAAAAGGCTCTTTAATATCCAAAATCTTATAATTTGAAGTTTCATCAATATATTCAGAAATAACAAAAGGAAGCCAAATCAAATCGTCAGTCATTTCGGTTTTAAGTCCAGTTTCAGATATTGGATGCCACCAATGCAAAACTGAGCCATCTTCAAACTGGTGTTTTGCGTGAAGACGAATTTGATTTTCGGTAAGTTTAGCATCAATTGGCAAATAAACCAGACTATCTTGAAGTTGGTCTCTAAATCCAAAAGCTCCACTTTGTTGATAATAAGCCGTTCTTGCCCAAAGTCTGCCAGCAATTGCTTGATAACGAAACCACTTGTTTACTGACAAATTCATTGCTTTATCTGGAGTATTTACTTCGAGCGTTCCAAGTAAATTTTTCCAAGTATCTTTCACTTTTTCTAATTCAGCTTTAATTTGATTATCTTTTTGGAAATTTTCCAACGAGCTTTCAATTTCTGAAACGGTTTTCTTAATTCCAATATAAAAATCAACTTTTTTAGCTTTATTTGGTTCAATTTTCAAATCAACTTTTAGCGAACCGATTGAATCATTAAATTTTCCAGTAGTTTTTGTTAATTTGCCACTAGTTACGGCTTTTGGATTTTCCAAGCTATTATATTGACCAATAAACGCTTCTTTATCGCCTTCGTAGGATGATATTTTTCTATTTGTGGAAATAAATCCAGTGTATTCGTAGTTTATATTCCAATGACCTCTATCGCCTAAAGGAATATCCCAAAGTCTTTTTGTAGCAATTAATCCATTTACATCTTTATTAAAACTTGTTTCCAAAAATTGCTTGTGAAACTCTCTGTGATGATCGTTTGATGAGCCTAATACCCACTCAAAATATGTAAATATTGATAAATCAACAATTTCTGAGCTATTATTGATAATATTAAAATCCCAAATTTCTAAACTATCATTCATTGGAATAAAAATTAACAACTCAACAGTAATATTTTTGTATTCTGTAATAAACTTTGTGTAACCAAATCCATAAATTGCCTTATAGCTATCCAATTCAGTTTTAACTGGTTTCCAAGTTGGGTTCCAAATATCGCCAGTTTTATTATTTTTGAAATAAAAGTATTTTCCCCAATTATCCTGAATTAAATCCTGATGCCATCGCGTAATTCTATTAAATTCAGAGTGAGTTTCCCAGCTAAAACCGCCTCCAGTTTGAGAAACTACTAATCCATAATTTCCATTAGATAACACATTAATCCAAGGTTTTGGAGTTTTTGGCGTTTTAATTATATATTCATCACCACTTTCTGAAAAGTAACCGTATTTTGTTTCAAAATGATTCAACTTAATTTTCCTATATCTTTTGATAAACTAATTTTTATTTACAAATCCCAACTTTTTTAATCCTTTTTTAATTACACTATCTTTCATAGTATAATTCCAAACCAAACCAGTGCGATAATTTTCAATCATAATTATAATTGCTGCTTGATCTATTCCTAAATAATCTTTGTCATACCAATTAACTGTTGGGTTAAAGGCATCAGTAAATCCGTATTTTCCCCATAATCCCTCATTTCCATACTTTTCTTTCAAATTTATGAGAGTAGGAATTACTATTTCTGGAGCAAAAGCAATTGAACCACCAGCAGCAGTTGGAGCAATTGTTCCGTCATCGTCATGAACATTATTTGGTCCGCTTGTACCACGAGCTGCATAATGATTAAATTTTTTATCATCAAAATTATTATCAGATCCTGGTCCATCACATGCTGTTAAACCCCAAGTAAGTGAATCATAACCAATCCAATTTAGTGGATTTTCAATTGCATATTTTTGTTGAACTAAAGTAGCTCTTTTGGAATTTTCAAAATAATCAATTCTCTTTTTTTGCATATAGTCGTCAGCAATTCCTCTAAAATCGATAAAGAAATGCGAATATTGGTGACCAAATAATGGTGGAAATGCTACATGTTCCAATCCTTCGTAAGGATTTTCCCATTTGTATTTGCTTAACCATTGATTGTATGCTGTGCTTACATTTTCATAATCTGAACCAGCAGCGATTACATATAAAAATAGTGATTCGTTATAACCAGTCCATCCGTAATCGCTAAATCCATTTTTGGGGTCCCAACCTAAAGATACTGTGTTTTTATAAAATCCCGTATCAGGAAGTGTTGCCCAAGTCCAATCAACTCTAATTGTAACTTGCTCAATAAGTTCTCTAATTTTTATTTCAGTTTCATTTTCTTGATTAAAATATTGAGAAGCAAATCTCAGTCCAGCCAATAACCACGCGGTATCAATTGTGGATAGCTCACAATTCCACATTCTTTTACCAGTTTTCATATCAAGAAAATGATAATAAAAACCTTTAAATCCAGAAGCAGTTTCGCTTTCACTTTGCTCAGAATTGATAAGAAAATTCAAAAGATTTAATGTTACATCCGAAGCTTGCTTGCGTGTAATCCAATTATGTTCAACACCAATTGCCCAAATAGGAATTGCAAAACCAGTTGCAGCAATACTTGCGGGAGAATAATCAGTAGATCTGTCTTTAACTAATCCATTCTCAAAATTTAATTCGTTCCAAAAGTACTTAAATGTTCTGTATTGCAAAGTGTCTAAAAATATACTTTCATTATCTGTTAACTTAGGTTTGGAACTTGAAGCATTTTCATTGTCAATATTTTTTCCGCAACTATAAGTACTAAATACAGTTAGCAGAATGAAAACATATTTTAAGTGAATGATTTTTTTCATTGAATTAAGTTAATTGATGAATAATAAACTAACAAATAAACTGAGTGGGAGTATAAAAACCCCCCACTCAAATAACTATTTTATTTTAGGAGAACCATTTTTTTACTTGCGATAAACTGTTTTCCATCAGCAGAAATAGCGTTAATTCTATAAAAATAAATACCAGATGCTAAGTTTGTTGCATTTAATTGTGCATTATGGAATCCAGCACTCAAGTTTTCATTAACAACATCAACTACTTTTTGGCCAAGTAAGTTATATATGGATATATTTACTTTTGCCGCTTGAGGTAATGAGTAATTAATTGTTGTTGTTGGGTTAAATGGATTAGGATAATTTTGACTTAGAGCAAATCTTGTTGGAACTTCTACAGATTCATTTTCAACATCAGTAATAGTTTCTGTGCTAAGGGCTAAAGTTCTTGTGTCAGGACCCCATTCACTTCCCCACCATCCTTTTGCAAAACTACCATTAACGCCCCAAGCTCCAACGCCATCGGAGTAATTATCAGGTTCAAAAATATTTATTAAAACCTGTACTTCTGATGGATTTGTGAAACCTAAGTCATCTAAATTTATCATTAATTCTGCAGTATAACCGCCATCAACGTTTGATGAGTCGTTAACAATTGTGCCAGCACCTTTTACAGCCATTCCTTCAAATGAACCAACTGGACCATTTGATTCTACAACTATTTCTGGGTCAACACCACCAGCGTTATAATAAATTTTGTATTCAACAGCTGTACCAGCAGCGTTAGTAATTTTCATAAACATACCATCGCCTTCCCAGCTATCGCCAAATCGGCAAACTTGTTGGTCATTTGAATTTAATGATATATAAAGATGCGAACCGTCGTGTAAAAATTTAACATCTGTGGTTGATTGGTCGGTATAATTACCTTTAATAACTACTTGGTTTGTTGGTGTGTGCATAGTACCTTCTGGCAAAACACCAAGACCGAATCGCAAGAAATCAACATCTTCTTTCCAATCTTGTTCGTTTAACTGACCATCAACAACAATTGAAGTAGCAACTTTAAAGATTGTAAGTGAACTTGGATCTTGTTTTGGGCTATCCAAAGTTAGGGTTCTATAAGTTCCACCCCATTCACTTCCCCACCATTGTTTACCAAAACTTCCAACTTCACCCCAAGGTGCATCACCATCGGAGTAATTATCAGGATCAAAAATATTAAGCATTACTTCCAATTCGGCTGGAATTTCTGTGTAACCCAAACTATCAAGTGATATTTTAAGTTCAGCGGTATATCCATTATCTTCGTTAGTTGCATCGTTAACAATTGTTGTAGAACCTTTAACAGCAGCACCTGAATAAGAACCAACTGGAGCAGCTTTTCCACCAGATTCAACAACAATATCTTGGTCAACACCAGCAGCGTTCCAATAAACTTTTAATTCTGTATATTCACCATTTTTCCAAGGCAATTTCATAAATAAACCATCGCCTTCCCAGCTATCACCAAAACGGCAAACTTGTTTATCATCTGATTCAAGAGCAATATATAAATCCATTCCTTTTACGGCGAATTTAACATTGGTTCTTGTTGCGTCGTCATAAGGAGTTTTTACAATCCATCCACTTGTTGGAATAAAAGCATTGTCTTCTGGAGCACCTGCAATTTTGAATTTCAAATAGTTTGCATCTGAACTCCAAACTGCTTCATTAAGATTTCCATCAACTGTCATTTCTTCATCAACTGAAGTTACATGCATTGATTCTGGGTCAACATTTGAATCATTTAACATTAATTTTCTTGTGTCTGGACCCCATTCGCTTCCCCACCATTCTTTAACAAAACTACCATTTACGCCCCAAGCACCAACGCCATCAGAATAATTATCAGGGTCAAAAATGTTAATTAATACATCAAGACTTGTTGGAAGTGATGTGTAGCCAAGGCTATCCAACGATACTTTTAAAACAGCTACATAGCCATTATCAACATTAGATGAATCATTTACAATTGTAGTTGAGCCTTTAACAGCAACGCCAGTATAAGAGCCAACTGGAGCGGCTTTCCCACCAGATTCGACAACAATTTCTGGGTCAACACCACCTGCATTCCAATATAACTTGAACTCTGTAAATTGCCCGTCACTCCATGGCATTTTCATAAACATGCCATCACCTTCCCAGCTATCACCAAAACGACAAACTTGCGCATCGTCAGATTCTAATGAGACGTAAAAATATTCGCCATCTTGAGCAAATCTAACAATAGTTTTGGAGCTATCTACATAATTTCCTTTCACTACAGCATGATTTGTTGGTGTGTAATTTTTGTCAACAGGAACAGCTCCCAATTGGAAAATCAAAGCTGATTCCGAACCATCCCAAATTGAACCAGCTAAAATTGAATCAAGCTCAATTCCTGCTGGAATTTCTTTTACAAATATTGCTTCTGGATTGCCAATTGCTTGCCCAAACAACTGAGTGGACATTAGCAACAACACCAAGAAAGCAAGTAGATTTTTTTTCATTTTTTGCATAAATACTCCTTAATAACTTATTTGTGAATTGAATTATTTTTTTTGTGATTTAGTAGAACCACCAATAATAAACCCAGTAGAAATTTTTGTATGTTCAACCGAAGTTTCTTCTTCAGAATTAATTTGCTTAAATAGTAATTTTGCCGCTTCTCTTCCAATATCAACAGTAGGAACGTGAACGGTAGTAAGTTTTGGAGTAATAAATTCGGATAAGAAAACGTGGTCAAATCCCACAACACCAATATCGTCGGGAATATTTAAATTAAATGATTGAATTGCTTTGTAACAACCAGCAGCCATCATATCGTTACAAGCAAAAATGACTTCTGGTTTTTCATTAAGACTTAATATTCTACTACAAGCAAGTTCACCACCCGTTACCGAAAAACCTCCTTCAATTTCCCAATCTTCATTATGCGAAATATTATTATCTTTTAATGCTTTAAGAAATCCTTTTCTTCTTTTAGTAGCATCATAATTGTAAGAAGGACCTTTAATTAATCCTAACTTTGAATATCCCAATGAATTTATCAAAAAACTAATCATTGAATAAGTCCCTTGAAAATTATCAATTCCAACAGTATTTATAGCCGGAAACTCACCTTCACCATTAATTGCCACAATTGGAGTTGTATGATTTGCAAGAATATCTTTCATTTGGTCGCTTAAACTTGGCAACATTAAAATAATTCCATCAACTCTACTTTTTTCAAGAAATTTTAGCGTTGTTTCCATGGTATTACGCTGGCTGTGCGAACTTGCAACTAAAAGTTGATAATTACTATTAAAAGCAACTTCATCAACACCTCTAATAATTTCACTAAAATAATCACCGCCAACTTCTGGTAAAATAAATGCTATTACATTTGTCTTTTGAGTAATTAAATTTCGAGCAATTAAGTTTGGAGTATAATTTAGTTCCTTTGCAATTTTTAGAATTTTTTGTTTAGTTTCTGGAAGAACGCTTTTGTTATTATTAAGTGCTCTTGAAACTGTTGCAATTGATACGTTAGCTTGTTTAGCTACATCTTTAATATTTACCATTAAAAAATCTCTTGTAAACGTTTTCTTGATATGCTAACATATTCAATTATTCTTCATATGTCAATATATTTTTATTGCTTTAATATTTTTTCTTGGACATTTGTTTATTCTTTTCATTCGTTTTTATTCATTATTTAGTGTTTTTGATAAAAATATTATGTTTTGGGAAAAATATTAAAAATTATGTAATTTTACATGGTCAATGAAACGTTTACATATTGGATGAAATATGAAAATTTTTGTAGTGCTTTTATTTGCAATACTAACTATTTATAGCAATGCTATTTATCCACAAAAAAGAATTTTGGATAGTTTTACAACTGACTCAAATCAAACAATTATCAAATCAGAATCCGTTTTGGTGGAGCCATCAATTGTAATTGAAAATGATGAAAAATGTACGCAGGTTAATTATGATTTTATAAATGGTTCTGGTTATGGAGGAATTCAAAAAAATATTGGACTAACTACCGATGATAATTTTCAAATTACATTTTGGGTAAAAGGTTTGGGATTGATAAACAACTTTGAAATAAAATTTTCTGATTTATCGGGCGATAATGTTTGGTGGGTTAACAATAGGAGTTACAAGTTTTCGAATAGTTGGCAACTTTTCACAATTAAAAAACGAGATATCGAGTTTGCTTGGGGACCAACAAACAATAGAGCTTTCAAATCGTTTAACTCAATTCAGTTTATTATAGCGTCTGTAAATGGTGGTAAAGGCTCGTTTTTTATAAAGGATTTATCTTATGAGAAACTTCCAATTGAAGATAATTCAATTTATATTATTAAACTTTCAGCTACTTCTGAATTAAATAGTAAATTTTTAATTGATAATATTATTGATAGTAGCTTAAACACGCTTTGGAAAAGTTCGCAAAACGAAATTCAATCAATAACAATTGACTTAAATAAAAAACGCGAATATGGCGGAATTATTATCAATTGGGATGAAATTGATTTTGCAACGAATTTTGCTGTTCTAAAATCTGATGATAATATTAATTGGGAAGAAATTTACAATGTAACAAATGGCGGAAATGGAAAAAGATTTCTAAATTTTAACAGAAATGAGTCAAAATTCATTAAACTAAATTTTGTTAAAAGTAATAATGGAAATGGTTATTCCATTAAAGAAATTGAGCTAAAAGATTATAAATACACTAAAACTAAAAATGAGTTCTATTCCAATATTTCAGCTAATTATAGAAGAGGAATTTTCCCTAAATATTTATCTCGCGAAATGTCTTATTGGACAATTATTGGTGCTAATTCCGATACAAAAGAAGCTTTAATTAATGAAGAAGGAATGATTGAAGTTGATAAAGGCAGTTTTTCGATTGAACCATTTATTAGTGTAAACGATAGCTTTTACACTTGGAATGATGTTACACTAAATCAATCACTCGAAAATGAATATTTGCCAATTCCAATTGTGAATTGGAAGACAAATCAATTTAGTCTTGAATCCAAATTTTATGCTGGTGGAATTGCTGATAGTTCGTTTGTTATTTCGAGTTATAAAATTGCAAACACAAGTTATGATAAAGCTAAAATCAAATTTTACTTGGCAATTCGTCCTTTTCAAGTAAATCCACCATCGCAATTTTTGAATTTAACAGGTGGAGTTTCGTCAATTTCCAGCATTTCTAAAAATGATTTTGGAGCAATTTTTAACGAAAACAAGCAGATTTACAACATTACAAAATCAAGTAATTTTGGATGCACATCTTTTGATGAAGGTGATATTGTTGAATTTATTTCCAACAATAAAATTCCACAAAACAATAAAATAAATGATAAAACAGAACTAGCATCAGCAGCTTTTGAATATTTTATTGAATTGCAACCTGGAAAAGACACGACAATTTATCTTGGATTTCCCTTCCATAATCACTTTCCTCAAAATCTTGCTGATTTTACAAATTCAAATCAAAAGAAATTGATTTATAATGAGTGGCAAAAAGTAAAAACATTTTGGGAAAATAAATTAAATAAGTTTGAAATTACGCTTCCTGATTCGGCAAAAAAAATTACAAATACACTTAAATCAAATTTAGCTTATATTCTTATAAATCGCGATAAAGCTGGAATTCAGCCTGGTTCAAGATCTTATGAACGTTCTTGGATTAGAGACGGTTCACTAACTTCATCAGCGCTTCTAAAAATGGGAATTACAAATGAGGTGAAAGAATTTCTAAACTGGTATTCAGAATTTCAATTTCCAAGTGGAAAAGTTCCTTGCGTAGTTGATTCACGCGGAGGCGATCCAGTTCCAGAAAATGATAGTCACGGACAGCTTATTTACGCTTATCTTCAGTATTTTGAATTTACGCAAGATACTTTATTTCTTTTTGATAAATTTAATCACGTGATAAAGGCAGTCAATTATATAAACGCACTTTCTGCTGAAAGAAAAACAGATAAATATCGTTTCGGAAATGATAGTCTAAAAGCATTTTATGGAATTTTGCCCGAATCAATAAGTCACGAAGGCTATTCCGCAAAACCAATGCATTCTTTTTGGGATGATTTTTTTACTTTGAAAGGACTAAAAGATGCAGTTACAATTGCGCAAATTCTAAAACTAGATGAATTTGTTACAAAATTTTCGGAAATTAGAGATACTTTTAGAACAAATCTGTACAATTCGCTTAATAAAACTATTGAAATGCACAAAATTAACTACATTCCCGGTTGCGTTGAATTGGGCGATTTTGACGCGACTTCAACAACAACAGCAATTACTCCAGTTAATGAATTTGAAGAGCTTCCACAACCATATTTGAATAATACTTTCCAAAAATATTTTAGCTATTTCAAAACCAGAATCGATTCAAGCGATTCATGGAACGCATATACGCCTTACGAATTAAGAATTGTTGGAACTTTTAATTACTTAAATGATGCTGAAAAATCGCACAAATTGCTCGATTTTTTCTTTTTGCATCAAAGACCAAAAGGTTGGAATCACTGGGCGGAAGTTGTTTGGAACGATGCAAAAGCTCCCGAATTTATTGGCGATATGCCTCATACTTGGGTTGGTTCGGATTACATTAATGCAATAAGGTCATTTTTCGTTTTTGAAAATGAGCACAAAAATTCGCTTATAATTGGTAATGGACTAAAAATGGAGTGGATTAACGACCCAATTGGTGTTGTCGTTAAAAATCTGCCAACTTATTATGGAATTATAAATTATTCAATCAAAAAATTAGATGAAACTTACTTTTTGGAATTGGATGGCGATTTAAAAATTCCAGAAGGTGGAATAAAAGTTAAAAACTTTTGGAAAAATAGAATCGGAATTGATGAATTAGATAACAAAAATGAAATTGATTTATCGCAAGACTATATTGAAATCAAAAATATTCCAGTAAGAATTAGAATTAAATAAACAAATTTTAATTTCTAATATCCAAACTTTACAGTTTTAAAAGCCCAACTTTTTTAAAAAGTTGGGCTTTTTTTATACATGGACTTAAGGTTCATAGTTTTGGTTTGGTATAGATTTGGTACTGAAAGACCAAACGACAAACTGCAAAAACCAAACAATATCCAAATTTTAAATTCTAATATCAAAACTTTGCGGTTTAAAAAGCCCAACTTTTTTGAAAAGTTGGGCTTTTCTGTTTTCATTGGTAAAAGTTGGGCTTTTTTTATACATGGACTTAAAGTCCATAGTTTTGGTTTTGTATAGATTTGGTGCCGAAAGACTAAACGGCAAACCACAAAAACCAAATAATATCCAAATTTTAATTTCTAATATCCAAACTTTACAGTTTAAAAAGCCCAACTTTTTTGAAAAGTTGGGCTTTTTTAGTTTTCATTTGGTAAAAGTTGGGCTTTTTCAGTTTTCATTTGGTAAAAGTTGGGCTTTTTTTTATACATGGACTTAAAGTCCATAGTTTTGGTTTTGTATAATATTTGTATTAAAACAACAAAATTATCCTTTTGTAAAAAGTTTAAGTAGCATTATATTGCATTTCATTTTGAAATTAATTCCAAATTATGATTAATAAAGTAGTTGAAAGCATTAATATATTTGATACAGAATTTGCAGTTCTCGATTTTGAAACAACTGGAACTTCTGGAAGACACAATAGAGCGATAGAAATAGGGATAGTGCGCGTTAAAAATGGTGAAATTTTGGAAACATTTCAAAGCTTTATAAATCCAGGAACGCATGTTCCTTATTATATAACTTCGTTAACTGGAATTACAAATGACGACGTTCACGATGCTCCTTTTTTTGAAGATTTAACATCGCAAATAATCGATTTCATTGGCGATTCAATTTTAGTTGCTCACAACATGCCTTTTGATTACAGCTTTTTGCAAAACGAATTTATGCGAGCCGATGTTCTTCTTCCCAAAAACGAAACTCTTTGCACATTAAAATTGGCTCGAAAATTATATCCTGAACTAAAAAGTAAATCACTTGGCAATTTGGTTCAGCATTTTGGAATTAGACATAAAAATGTTCACCGTGCTTTGGGCGATGCAATGGTTACGGCAAAGTTGTTAATTAAAATGACTAATCAGCTTCAAGAAGACCAAAATATTACAAAATTAAACGAATTACTTGCCTATCAATCCGCTTCTGCAATAAAATCTAATTTTAAGATTATTAAGAAAAAGTTAGCAATCGATTTTGCAAATGTTCCATCAACAGCTGGCGTTTATCTTTTTAAGGACGGAAGTGGAAAGATTGTTTACATAGGCAAAGCTAAAATTCTAAAAAAACGAGTTTCTAACTATTTTTCCAATACTGCTGCTCGTAAAGCAAAAGAGATTGTACGCAAAGCTTCTGGCTTAGAGTATATTCCAACAAATTCTGAATTAACGGCTTTAATTTTGGAAAGCGAGTTAATTAAACACCACAAACCACCAATGAATTCACTTTTAAAAAAATACTCACAGCAATATTTTATCAAAGTGAAACAAACTCACGATTATCCAAGTTTTTCATCCGTTTCCAAAATTGATTTTGATGGAAACGACTATTTTGGACCATATAATAACAGAGAAACTTCCAAAAATTTAATTGATATTCTTCACAAAACTTATCGTTTACGCGAGTGTTCTGATAAGGAATTAAATCGTGGGAAAAAATGCTATCTACATGACATTAAAAGATGCATCGCGCCGTGTATTTTTGCAAATAAGGACGAATATAAAAATGAGTTGGCTTCTGCTTACACTTTCCTTTCGGGTGAAAATCAAGATGCGGTTAATAAACTGTTGTTAAAAATGCGAGCACTTTCGGATGAAAAAAAATACGAAGAAGCTGGCGAAATTAGAGATATTGTTAATCAAATTTTGAACCAATTAAATCGATCGTCAATACTTGCCGAACCAATAAATAAAACGAACGCCTTAATTGAAGTAATTTCAAATCAGAAACATGACTTTTTGCTTTTTATTGAAGGAAAAGTGATAATCCAAAATATGCCAAACGAAACTGAAAATTTATTTAAAATCCATATTGAGGATTATTTTAATTTCCATCCAAATATGGACGAAAATGCTACAAATAAGGATTTAGGCAGAATGAAAATTGCGTTAAGTTGGTTAGTAAACAATCGTAATTCTTTTAAAATCCATTATTTAAAAGATTTTAGTTCTGCAGAACATATTTTTAATATAATTGGAATTGAGTAAAGACAATCTTTTTATATTTATTAAAAACAGAGTTACAACAAAGATTTATTTTTCAGATAGTTCAATCAATATTTTTGTGTATTGTCTGGAGTATTTGTCTTTTAAAAACTTTCTTTTTTTTACTTCGCTCAAGGTTTCAATTTCTTTTAAATGCTTTTCTATTCTTGCTTTCTGCACATTATAGGCTCTCACCTTTTTTGCAAAGCATCCGCAACTTGATGTTTTTCCACTCCGTATTTGACTGTCTCGTGTCACGAACTCTGTGCCACAACTGCATCTATAAAATGAGTAATGATTATTTGCACTATCGGCGTGGGACCAACGAATCCTAACTGGTTTGGATGGTTTTTCCAAAATTGTTTTCCCCTCTTTTAATTCATCCTTTTTTTCCTTTTTACTCACAGCTCACCTTCTGATGAATATTAAAATTAAACATGTAATTTTTATCAAAAATAAATTGTATTTATACATTAACACAAATAATGAATCTTACTATTTATGAAGATTTTGGAGGTTATTTACTTTGCAATTATTATTGTAGTTTGCCTGGTTAAGATATGACAAACTATTCCTTTTTTCAACGCTTTTCTTAAAATTATTATACTAAATTGTAAATTGAGACTGTCTCAAAAGTAAAATTATTTTTTCACAAAAAGATGAAATTTTTAACCTCTTACTAAAGATTTATATCTCAACTCTAAGCAATACAAAATTTGCACTTTTGAGACAGCCTATTAATCATTACAATTTTTTAACTTCTGTATACCATTTACTTGAATCCTCAAGCATAGAGTTAATTCTATTTACTAATTTATGAGGGTCTTGCAAATATCCTTCTAGCAGCAATGATGATTCATACAATTGTTCCGTAACATCTGTAATATATTTATCGTTTTCATCTGACTTAAATATTTTTATAAGATTGCGAACCAATGTATGGTCTTGATTCAATTCCATAATTTTTGCTGGAATTGATGTATTATTTCCCATCATGTTCATCATCTTTTGCATTGAAGCCGACATTGTATTATCAGAATTTACAAGACAAGCTGGAGAATCCTCTAAACGTTCTGATATTTTAACATCAGTAACTTTATCGCCTAAAATATCTTTCATTTTTTTAAGAAGTGATTTAAGCTGCTTTGATTCATCTTTAGATAATTCTTCCGCTTTCTCTTTTTTCTCTCCAGAATCAGCTAATTTCTCAAGAGATTTCATATCAACTTGGTCAACTGATTTTAGCTCAAACTCTTTATATTTATTGATTGAGCTAATTACAAATTCATCAACTGGGTCGTAAAGATAAAGGACTTCAATTCCCTTTCGTTTAAATATTTCAAGATGTGGATCCATAATTAGTCCTTCTCTACTAGGTCCAGTCATATAATAAATTTCTTTTTGATCAGGTTTAATTCTTTCAACATATTCGGCAAATGCAACAAGTTGATCTTTGTTTTCATTTGCAGATGAATCAAAACGGAGTAATTCAACAAATTTTTCTTGATTTGCATAATCGGCATAACCCATTTTGAAAATTCTTGCAAATTCTTTCCAGAATTGAGCATATTTTTCTTTATCGTCTTTAGCCATTTTAGCTAATTCAGATAAAATTTGTTTTGTTACACTAGACGATATTTTTGCAAAAACAACATTTTCTTGAAGTGTTTCGCGAGAAATATTTAATGGTAAATCTTCAGAATCAACAACACCTTTAACAAAGCTTAAATATTCTGGAAGTAAATCTTTGTTTTGATGATTTATTAAAACTCTTCGCACATATAAATCCAAACCATAATTTTCACGATTCATTCCAAAGATATCCATATTTTTCTTTGGGAAAAACAAAAGTGCATTAAATTGAATTGGTGCATCAACTGCTTTGTGAATTATATGAAATGGATCTTCAAAATCGTGAGATAAAAATTTGTAGAACTCATTATATTGTTCTTGTGTAACAGATGATTTAGGCTCTCTCCAAATTGCAGTAACTTTGTTAACTTGTTCGTCGTCAATTTTAATTGGGAATGTAATAAAATTTGAATGAGTTTTAATTACATTTTGAAGTCTATATTTTTCAGCATATTCTTTAGAATCCTCTTTTAAGTGAATTCTAATTTCAGTACCACGTTTAATATCTTCATCAAGTTCTTCAACTTCAAAACTACCAAGTCCATCAGAAACCCATTTAATTGGCTTTGCATCTACTTTATAAGAACGAGAAATAATTTCCACCTTATCAGAAACCATAAATACTGAATAAAATCCAACACCAAATTTTCCAATGATATTGTTTGCTTGTTCTTTATTTTCTGAAAGTTGTTTTAAAAATTCGCCAGAACCTGATTTAGCAATTGTACCAATATGACTAATTATTTCATCTTTTGTCATTCCAATTCCAGTATCAGAAATAACTAACATATTTTCTTTTTCATCACCTTTTATTGATATTGCTAATTCTAAATCGTTGCTAAATATTTCAGTACCTCGTGTTGATTCAAAACGTAGTTTATCCAATGCATCCGAAGCATTTGAAACTAACTCACGAATAAATATTTCACGATTTGTGTATAACGAATGGACTAGAATATTTAGTAATTCCTTAATCTCGGCTTTAAATTCAAACTGGTTTTCTTTTTTTGTTTCTTCACTCATAAATTTCCTCCATATATTAGATTTTCTAATAACATTTTAAATTTGTTTTCAAATGGATATGATGCAGTATACATCAAATGGCTTCATATTTTGACTTATTTCAGAGCAATTTTTTGTATAATAAATCTTACGATAATAGCAGTAGCAAACATTAAAGCTAGATATATTAAAATAGTTTTTAACGAAGTTTTATTAAGACCAAAACTAAAACGCTTTCCTCTCCATCCACATTCTCTACATCGATAATAATTAAAAATGCCCATTTTTTTCACAACTTGTTCAAAAAATGATTGTGCTCTAGAACGTCTTAGTTTACCAACCGCCTTACATTTTGGACATTTATCAAAAGTAGCATCTCGCTTGAATGATAATTCACTCATAATTTAATACCTAACATAATTTTTATAACAACAACAATTAAAAATACCGAAAATATTCTTCTAAAGGTAGGAATTGGTACTTTAAAAATTAATTTAACTCCAAAATAAGCTCCAATTATTGCTCCAATTCCTAACAAAAGTGCAGATGCCACATTTAAATATCCCAATTGAAATATATTTGAATTCCATTCGTTATTGAGCAAAGCAAATGAAACCGTAGAACTGAACATAGTTAGAAATATTACAATTGTTGATGTTCCAACAGATAGTTTTAAATCTCCTTGAAGAAAATAATATAGAATTGGAACATAAAAAATACCGCCACCCAATCCAGAAATAGAAGCAATACCTCCAAAAAATATTCCAAGTGGAAATAACCAATTTGTGTTTACCTTTCTTGCTACAACTTCAGTTTTAGAATTTGCAAAAAATAGTTTAACAGCCACAATAAAGATAAAAAAAGAGATAATTACTTTTAATATTTCTGGATTAATAGAAACAATAATATTTGGGACAATTAAAGCAGAAATAATTGTTCCAAATCCAAATATTAAACCTTCTTTTAAAAGAACATTATTTTTTTTTGCATGGTTAAATAAAGAAGAAGCAGAAGCAAAACTACCCGCAAATAAAGATGTTGCAACAGCGCTAACTGTTACAATACTGTTATCAACACCAATTAAAGGCAATACAGTAAGAAGAACTGGAACAAACACAACTCCCCCACCAATTCCTAAAAGACCTGCCAAAACACCAGTAAAAAGTCCAATAAGCAATAATGATATAATTAGTAAAATGCTAATCCTTAACTCCAAGCAATTTATTATAAATCATTTCATTTTTAAGTATATCAAGAGCAACATTAAATTGCTTATCATGTTTAATTGATTGCAGAATTCTACCTTCTCTTCCAGATAAACGGGAGGCTAATTCCTTTTTAATTTCGCAGATAATTTCTGGTTTATGCTTTTCAAGTTCTATCAATTCCTCAACTTTGTATTTGCTTTCTAAATCCTTAATTAGTTTCAGTATTTCTTTATTCATCTCCTCTTCCAAGGCAATTTTTTCAATTTCATCCAACATCTTTTCTGATTGAGAAGTGTAATCAAATTTATGCTCTGATAAGTATTTTAAGAATTCAGAAAAAACTTGTGTGTCATTAACACTATCAATATTAGAAATAGAATTTGTATTAAAGTAATTTGTAGCAAATTGGAAAAACATTCCTCGCGCTAAAAGAGTTTGAATTTGTTTAGACTGCGAAGCATTTGAGACAATAGAATCTGGAATAATCCCTCCGTTAGCAAAAACTTCGCGTTTGTTATCAGTATAAAATTGTTTTGTAATCTGCTTTTTCGCATCTCCAAAGATTTCATCGTTGTTAGAATAATCAATTTCTTGAATGCAACGTCCACTTGGAGTATAATATTTTGCAGTTGTAATTTTTAGCGATGTATTAAACGAAAGCGGCAAAACTGTTTGTACAAGTCCCTTACCAAAAGACTTTTCACCAACGATTACACCTCTATCATGGTCTTCAATAGCGCCAGCTACAATTTCAGAAGCAGAAGCTGAGCCACCATCAACTAGGACAACTAATTTACTTTTATCGGCTAAAGGAATTTCTTCGGAATAGTATTGAGAAATTTGTGATGTATCTCTTCCCATTACTGAAACAATTAGATCTTTGGGATTTAAAAACTTTTCGGAAACATCTATAGCTTGGTCAAGCAATCCACCAGGATTTCCTCGTAAATCAAGGATAATAGATTGAATATCCTTTTTGCTTTTCAATTCAAGAATTGCATTTTTAACTTCATTTCCAGCAGAACGAGAAAATCCACTTAATTTAATATACGCAACATTTTCTGCTGGGATAAAGCCTGAATATGTAACGTTTTTAATTACTATCTCTTCCAGAACAAGCTGAAAAATTAAACTATCCTTAATTCCTTCTCTTCCAATTGTTAAATTAACAATTTTACCTGGTTCACCTTTAAGATAATTGCTTAAATTTTCGTAATTATCTTTATTAATTTTAATGTTATCAACTTTAAGAATAATATCGCCAACCCTTAATCCTTGTCTCTGAGCTGGGTAACCTTCCATCAAGTCAAGAATTGTAACATTATTTTTTCTGAGTCCAACACTTGTTCCAATTCCACCATATTTACCTTTAGTAAGAATCTCCAAATCTTTCTTCATTGTTTCATCAATATAGTTTGTATATGGGTCCAAAGATGAAAGCATTCCTTTAATACCAGCAAGCATAAAATTCTCTGGATTTATTTTGTCAACGTAGTTTATACTTACTTCACGATAAACTTTTCCAAAAGTATCAATACTTTTTGCAATATTGAAATACAAATCAGAATTTACAGTTGCAAAACCAGATATAAAAATTGCTCCAATTATTAAAAGCCAAAATCTATTTTTTTTAATTATCTTCATAAATAATGTTCTTTCTTAAAAATTATATAAAAATCTTAATGTCACTTAAGTAAACTGTATAAGCTCAATATTAAATGTAGAATTTAGATTTATCTAAATATAGGAAAATCTATTTGTTATTTACTATCCAATTTTGGACAAAATCAATAATTTTACCATGAATTTCATCAATTGAAAGAGTCCCATCAATTGAAATAAATCTATTTTCCATTCTGCTCATTTCTAAATACCCTTCTCGCACACGATGATAAAAATCAATTTTAGATAGTTCAATTCTATCTAAATTAGTTGCCCCAAATTTTTCTCTTCGTTTATCAATTTCATCAAATGGTAAATCGATAAAAAAAGTTAGATTAGGGACAGCAGAACCAATTGCAAAATGTTGTATCGTTTTAACTGAGTCTAGATTTATTCCTCGTCCATAACCTTGATAAGCGATTGAAGAATCATGAAATCTATCCGAAATAACAAAATGCCCTTCTTTCAATAAAGGCATTATTTTTTCGCGAACTAACTGAGCACGACTTGCAGAAAAAAGGAGTAATTCTGCTTCTATATGCATTTCAGAATTTTTTTTATCCAAAAGAATATCTCTAACTTTTTCTGAAATTTGAGTACCGCCTGGTTCTCTAATTAAGGTAACTTTCTTACCCATTTCCTCAAGTTTTTCTTTAAGCATTTTAACTTGAGTTGATTTTCCACAAAAATCTAAGCCTTCAAAGGTAATAAACATAATCAGTTTTGCTTTATAATATATTTTAATGTTTTAGGATTTACATTTGTTAAAACTGTAAAATTTGGAATTGTGATTTTGGGATATAATACACCGAGAGAATCGAGAAATGCATCGTTAAAATCAACACTTATAGAAACTGAATCGACACTCATTTTACCCACATTTTCTAATCCACCTCTTAATGTAATATCAACATTTGGGGGAAATAATTCTAAAGTTCTTAAATTTGGAACATTTTCAACTTTCACTGGAACATTATTAAATGTTTTATCAACTATTTTTTGAACTTTGAATTCAATGTTTGTGAATTGATTTTCATATTGGATATATCTTAAAGGCTTCAATGCTATTTGAGTTGATATATTTTCGTCAATATTTTCAAATATTTCTGCCTCAGTAGAGATATTTTGTATTGAATTAACTAAAGATTGTGGTCCAGATATCTTAAGTGAGTCTGGATTTAGAATAATTTCTGAAACCAAATTATATCCTTTTTCAATACTAATGGCTGCATCTGAAACAATAGGAACATTTTTATACTTTATTCTTTCAATTTTATAATCAACAAATGCAGGAGAAATCATTGCAACTTGAACACTTGGATTTATCCATGAATTTTCACTAATAGCCTCTCGTACATCTTTTCTTTGAACACCAAATTTTTCATCAGTAGAAATTTGAAAAAATACATCGGATCCAGAAGATATTTGAGCTAAAATCCAACCTTGCCCTTTAAGTGTTAGATTTATTTCGTTGGTCGATTGCGATAATATGGCATTACCTTCTCTAATATCAGTAAATTTAATTGGAACTCTTATAGTATTTGTATACTCATAAGAAAATGAGACAAAAATCCATAGGGTGATTGAAAAAAGTGTTGATAAAACTATTTTAAGATATTTTGGCGTCATTTATTTTTAAGTTACATTTTATGTAAAGAGAGTGAAATATAAAAAAACTCTATGTAAATTGAGTTGAAAATTTTTAATTTATAAAATTTCATCAAAATAATTTAGAAGTAAACTTCTATTAGCTTTAGAAATTTCTCTACCTTTAATTGGAAAATTTGGGTTGTTTCTTGCCAATTTTCTTAATTCATGAACATTCATATTTAAATAATCACTTGAAACTGATTCAGTTTTATCTTCAATATTTTTTCCCAAACTATTAGAGATTTCTTTTTCAATTTCCAACTTTGCTTCAGCTCTTAATCTTTCCAAATGGCTTAAATGAATAAACATATTCTGTTCTTCATTTATTTCTTCAACTTCTAGTTCTGGAAGATCTAATTTTTCTGTTTCTTCAACCGCTAATTCTGGAATATCTAATTTTTCTGTTTCTTCAATAACTATTTCTGGAACATCCAATTCTTCTGCTTCCTCAACCGCTAATTCTGGAGCAACCAATGTTTCTGGTTCTTCAACTGTTAATTCTGGAGCATCCAATTCTTCTGCTTCTTCAACTACTAGTTCTGAAACATCTAATTTTTCTACTTCTTCAACTGTTAATTCTTGAACATCTAATTTTTCTGTTTCTTCAATAACTATTTCTGGAGCAACCAATGTTTCTGGTTCTTCAACTGCTGGTTCTGAAACATCCAATTTTTCTGTTTCTTCAATAACTA
>Ga0180007_10000538_pt1 | contig 62336 bp, 53 predicted proteins | sample MM_PC_MetaG_FD_121122 | JGI IMG/M metagenome (GOLD analysis project Ga0180007, IMG submission 121122) | Groundwater microbial communities from the Aspo Hard Rock Laboratory (HRL) deep subsurface site, Sweden - MM_PC_MetaG | ecosystem: Environmental > Aquatic > Deep subsurface > Groundwater...
CGACCTACTTGATCGACGGCCCCGGCACCGAGGCCGGCGATTACTGGCCCTGCACCTACGAGTGGAGCGGCTGGCCCCACGCCACTTTCGCCTCGACGATGCAGTTCGCCGACACGGCCCGCCGCCTCTTTGACGCTCTCGACGGCGACGCCCGCCAGGACTCGACGCTGCTCTCCCTGTCCGACGGCATGGCCCTGGTCACCACCCACGGCCAGAACACGCGAGACCTGGCCGCCGACGGCCGGATGTTCACGACCGTCAAGGACATCTGGACCGTCTATCATCGCACCAGCTGGTATGAGCAGAACTTCAACACCGTGAAGTTCGTGCTGAGGATGATGAACCTTGATCCGGCCCTGGCGCCCGCCGACGAGGATCATCTGCTCGGTTGGACCGCGGCGGTCACGGCGATCGACTACTCCGGGCCTGCGGTTGTCTACGACACGATCGGAGGCGCAGGCCAGGAGCTGTTGAAGCTGGCTTCCAGGCCGACGGAGGTTTTGGCTGCGGGCCTCGTTTTGCCGGAGGTGAGCGAAATCGACGGCCAGGCCGAAGGCTGGACCTGGGAAGGAACCACGGGGCTGATCCGGATCCGGCACCTCGGTGGACCGGTCGAAGTCTGGCGAGACGCGCCTTCGCAGGCTCTTCCCGATCCTTCTGTTGTCCGCTTCGGCGTCGCGGCGCCGAATCCCGCCAACCCTTCGGTCACGATCACCGTCCTGGTCGATACGGCGGCCCAGGCTCGTGTCACCGTTCATGACACTCGCGGCCGAAGGATTCGCGAGCTGTGGAACGGCCCTATGGCTGTTGGTCGTCGCGCACTGCGTTGGGACGGCCGCGACGAATCCGGTCGGGCCGCGGCCTCGGGCGCCTACGTCGTGAGGCTCGAAAGCGATCGGGGCGACGACACGCGTCGCATCCTCCTTGTCCGGTAGAGTTGCCAACGAGGATCGCGTCGGCTACTCTGCCCGGACGTCCGGATTGTCCCTCTCCACCCCCGAGGTCGCTTCATGCGTGGCGTTCAACTTTTGTTGATCCTGATCCTGTTCGCGGTCCTGCTTTCGGCCTGTGCTCCCTGTGGCCCTGCCAGGGAGTGCCCGGTGACGACCGATGTCGTTCCGGCTCCCATGGCCCCGCCGACACCGGGCGAAGGCCCCTGGAACATGACGCTCTTCCATCTGAACGACCAGCACGCCATGTTCGAAGCCGAGCCGGCCACCTGGCGCGATGATCGCGCCCTGGTCGGCGGGTTCGTGGCCCTGAAGTTCCACCTGGACGAGCAGCGCGCCCAGGCGACCGCCTCCCTGACCCTCGACGCCGGGGACTTCATGACCGGCCATCCTGTCTGCGAGATCGAGATGCACGGCGTGCTGGGCGGCGGTCTCATGGACATGATCAATCTCCTGGGGATCGACGCCGGCGTCATCGGCAACCACGAGTTCGACCTGGGGCGCGAGAACGCACGGCGTCTCGTGGCCCACGCGAACCACCCACGCATGGCGCTCGACCTGCGCAACGAGCGCGGAGATCTCGAGTTTCCCGCCGAGCCGATCATCTTCGAACGGGGAGGCCTCGACGTTGGCGTGCTGGGCGTGACCTGCGCCGGATTGATGGATGTCTGCGCCGACTCGCGTGTCGAAGGTCTGGTCCTGGACGATCAGGAAACCGTCGCCCGCCGCTGGATCGAGCGCCTGGATCCTGCAACCGATCTCATCGTGATGATCACCCACAACGGCGTGGCCGCCGACACGACCCTGGCCCGCAAGCTCGTGGGTTCGGGCGTCGATGTGATCGTCGGCGGTCACTCCCACACTCGTCTGAGAAGCCCCCTGCTGATCGGCGACATCCTCGTGGTGCAGGCGGGCTCGCGCACCACTGATCTCGGACGTCTCGACGTGTGGGTGGAGAACGACCGGGTCGTGTCCTACGACGGACAGTTGATCACGACCATGGCCGCGGACCGGAAGGGGCCGTCCCAGCTTGAAGCCCTGGTTGACTCTTTCGCCCTCAGGATCGAACAGGAATTCGGCCAGCAGATCGGCCATCTCACGACCGACTGGCTGCGCTCCGGACAAGGCGAGAGCAACGTCGGCAACTGGATCTGCGACCGTCTGGTCGAAGCTGCCGGAGCCGACGTCGCCCTGCTCAACTCGGGCACTCTGCGTAAGAACTTCTCCGCAGGACCGCTGACCCGTCTCGACATCCACCAGTTGATGCCGTTCAGCAATCTGCTCGAGACCTTCGAGATCGACGGCGCGGGGCTCGAACGTATCTGTCTGGCCAACGCCCGCGGGGCCGAGTCGGGTCATCACGGGATTCTCCAGGTGGGCGGGCTTCGGTACACCTCCACGGTTGTGGACGGTCAGGTCGAAATGGTGGAAGTTCTTGTTGGGGGGCAACCTCTTGATCACTCGCGCGTCTATAGGGTGGCCTGTCCGGATTATGTCGTCATGAAGGCCGATCTCTACCTGGACATGGATAAGCCCGAGACCCATTCGACCGGCGTGACGATCACCGATGCGATCATCGCCGCGGTCGAGTCGACCGGAGACATCGTGGCGCAGAAGGACGGGCGTATCGCCCGCAACTGAAGGGGACCGACGTGGCACACGTGATCGACTATGAAATCATCGGCGACGACCTCCAGGGCGTGATCGTGGAGCTGGACCAGGATGAAGCAGTCCAGGCCGAGGCCGGCGCCATGCTCTTCATGGAGTCCGGCATTCAGATGAACACCGGAGCCGATGGCGGCATTTTCGGTGGCCTCAAGCGCGTGTTCACCGGCGAGAGTTTCTTCATCACGACGTTCAAGCATACCGGTCCGGGCAAGTCCCACGTGGGCTTCGCGGCGCCGTACCCGGGCAAGATCATTCCCCTCGACCTGCAGACCCTCGGCGGCAGCATGCTCTGCCAGAAGGATGCCTTCCTCTGCTGCGCCTACGGCATCGACATCAGCGTGGCGTTCACCAAGAAGTTCGGCGCCGGCATGTTCGGCGGCGAGGGTTTCATCCTTCAGCGTCTTGCCGGTGAGGGATTGGCTTTCGCCCATGCGGGTGGTGCGATCATCCAGCGCGACCTCGCGCCCGGAGAGACCCTCCGGGTCGACACGGGCTGCCTCGTCGCCTTCCAGGAGTCGGTCGATTACGACATCCAGTTCATCGGCGGTTTCAAGAACGCTCTGTTCGGCGGCGAAGGATTGTTCCTTGCAGCGCTCACCGGACCAGGTCGTGTGTATCTGCAGACATTGCCGTTCAGTCGACTGGCCGGTCGAATCGCCGCGGCCGTGGGACGGAACAAGGGAGAGCACCGCGGCGTTGGGGGGCTGGCGGGCAAGGGCGGAATTCTCGGGGACTTGCTGAGCGGAGACTAGGTTCTGGTGCGCCAAGCCGTCGACTCCCTGCAGACCAATCGTTGAAAAGAAATCCGTCAGCGGCTAGTCTCGCCTGGAAATCGCCGGATTCCGCTCTTTCCAGCTGTCGCCAAGGATGCACCCCATGCACGACTACGACCAGTCCTACCAGAACACCGACGACTACTTCGGCGATGTCAGCCCTCTGCTGACGACCCACCTCGAGGCTATCCGCCCCGGAGGCAGGGTTCTGGACATCGGAGTCGGTCAGGGTCGCAACGCCCTCTTCCTCGCCGAAAGGGGATTCCAGGTTACCGGCATCGACACTTCGGCCGTAGCGATTGATCAGTGCCGCGCAGACGCCAAGTCGCGCGGGCTCGAGCTGGATCTACGCCACACCGACGTCTTCGACCATCACACCGACGAGCCCTACGATGCAGTCCTCTGCTTCGGCCTCATGCAGCTTCTCTCCCGCGGCGACAACGCCAGCCTCGTGCATCGAATCTATCAATGGTCCCATGCCGGGTCGGCGCTGTATCTCACCGCCTGGCACGTCGACGATCCGTCCTTCGATCGCATCAGCGACACCTGGGAGAAGGTCGCTCTCCACAGCTTCCGCAATCCCGACGGCGAGTACCGCACCTACCTGGCCCGCAACGTGATCAAGAACCTGTTCCGGCCCTGGCGCATCTTGCACCACCAGGAGGACGTGGGAGCGGCGCATCGTCATGGCAGCGGGGAGGAGCACCAGCATGGGGACATCGAGTTGGTGGCTGTGCGGAGGTCGGACTGAAGTTTCTTGGCGATGAGGAGGAGGCTGGATGACAGTCCAAGTGTCGATGATCAATATCAGAAGGAGAACATCATGATTGAAAAAATCGATCTTTCCATGCAGCCACGACAAGAAGAACTCCAAGCCAGCCCAAAATGCAGCTGCACCTGCGGGTGCCCATGCTCGTGCCCGTCGGGTGATTCCGCGAGCGCGCTTCAGACGACGTATCCGGGGGGTCAAGTGACGGATTATACCGGCAACCTGAACATCCAGCCAGGCTAGTGCCGAAAAGCCGCCCATTCGTCCATGTCTTGATCCATCGGGGGCGGCACTTCGCCTACGACGTCGGATCCTCAATGTTGTATGGAGTGGATCGTGCCGTTGCTGAGGTGCTTTCCGGAAATCCCGCAGATATTCACCGATTGTCCAAACCCGAAATCGATACCGCTACCGATGAGATCGCCGCAGCTCAAGGGAGGCAGATCTTTCTGCCTTGTCGCCCAGTCCGGTTCGAGCCCTGTCCCAACTGCCATACTCCGCCTTCGGGCCGCCATACCATCGAACAACTGACGCTCACGTTGACCGAACACTGCAACATGCGCTGCCGATATTGCCCCATGACCCATGGAGGTCTCGACTGGCAGCGCGGTCACAGCAACGATGTCATGCCATGGGAGATCCTCGAACCGTCGCTTCAGTATTTTCTCAATCGCTGCGAGGCCGCGCCCTCACCGGCGGTGTCGTTCTATGGGGGAGAGCCCCTTTTGGCGGGTGAAATGCTGAAGCGGGGGTGCGTGTTTATTCGCGAGCATGCCGACCGACCGGATCTGCGAATCATCATCGACACGAACGGACTCATGCTCGAACACGAGGCGATGATGGATCTCGTGATCCAACACGAGGTGCACCTACAGGTCAGCCTCGACGGCCCGCCTGACATTCACGATCGCCACCGCGTCGATGTGGTGAACCGCCCCACCCATACGCGGATCATGGCTGGGCTTGAAGCGCTGGTCGACAAAAGCCCCGCAGTGCTCGATCGGTTGCGTTTTCAGGTGACTGTCGTCGACGCACGTGATCTGGTGTCGGTCGCCGATTGGTTCGCCGAACTTCCCTGGTTCGTGGGCGGACCAGCGCCGACCCTGGGTCTGAACATGGCGGATCTTCGTGGAGCGCCGGGAGATCTCAGGGGGAAAGGGTCCAACGGGGAAGAAGCCAGACAGGAGCTTTGGCGACGCCACTTGTCTGCTCTGGTCAGAGGTGAGCGTGGAGATCCGGTCAGCCGGGCGCTCTTCGAGGCGCCGCTCATCAGCTACTTTCATCGGTCACGACGCCAGCAAGGAGACGTTTTGAGTCCTGCGGGTTTTTGCCGCATGGGGGAGCGGCGCCTGCATGTCACCGTTGATGGTATGTTTCAACCCTGTGAGCGTGTGGGGTCTTCCCTGAAAATCGGCGATGTTGATCGGGGCTGGAATTCGGAACGAGTTGACGCCCTTGAGCGGAGATTCTGTGAGGCCATGAAAGAACGGTGTCTGGGATGCTGGGCTCAACGCTTGTGCGCGGTGTGCGCGACGTCGCTTGCTCCGACCAACGGCGTCGATGGCTCGATCCCGGTCGAAGTGTGCGAAGGAGTCCGCGAGCGGACAGAAGAAACGTTCCGACTTTGGCTCGACCTCGTCGAAGCCGGAGGCGAGGCGGCAAGATTCCTGGAAACGTCAGTCGTAAGGTGAGTCAGAACGATAACTCCAGAGAAGCAGATCACCCAACACCGAGTCCCGACAGGCGTAGAGAGACACCAGGAGCTCTTCGCCCTGCAGGATCAAAATCGTATCTCGTGAAGCAGGGGTGCTGGTGTCGAAAACGGTCGAGCCGAACAGCCGGGAATACCGGGATTGATAGAATTCTAGGATCTCTGGCCAGTCGGCATCCGTGGTCCGGATATCGTGCCGGATCGATACAGGCCCATGGATTTCTGTTGAATCCGACACGGTCTGATAGAGGGCGTTCAGATTTGTTCGATCTCCAATCGTAATACCGGTGATGCTCTCCAGTCGAGTCAGGCCAGCCAGGTGCAGCGCCTGAAAGATCTCAAGCTCTTCCTTGATTCGCAGGGCCTTGACGGCGCTCAGTGCGACAGGCAGGTTGTCGCTGTCGGATTCCCCATAGGCGAACGATCCGACATGGGACGATTGTCCCTCGAACACGAGCGCATGCCCCAGCGACCCGACCAGATTCAATCCGAAGTTGAAGCTTTCCAGGGGCTCTTCGTCGAGCATCGTGAAGCCGAAGACCATCACGACGACGACGGCCAACGCCATGGAACGCCTGGGCTTGTCCTCAAGGCTGCGGGACATCAATTCGGCGCGCAAAGAGGCCTTCATCTCAGACGATGGGTGTCCGTGAAGCTTCAAATCCCCGAGTCGTTGCTCCAGGTCTCGATGGTCACTCATGATACTCCTTCAGTCGGCCTCGCATCTTGGTGAGGCACCTGCTCAGCCGCGCTTTCATCGTTCCTTCTGGAACTCCCGCGATCACCGCGACCTGGGGTGTCGTCAACCCCTCGAGGTAATGCAGTGTGATCCACGATCGGCACTCGGGCCCGATCTCCTCTAGGCATCTGGCGAGCGCCTTGTTGTCGAGTCCAGCCAACAATTCTTCGTCCTGCAGCACCGCCGTGTCGACGAGTTGGTCGATGTCGATGTCCGGGGGTGCGGCGTTGCGCGCCTTGCGTCGCCGGTCTTCCATGTTGGCCAGATTGGCCGCGATCCGGTAGAGCCAAGCTCCGAATGTCACTCGACGGAACCGGAAGCTCCAACGCTTGTCGAAGGCCTGGATGAATGTGGCCTGACACAATTCCCCGGCAAGACCCGGATCCCGAGTGCGATTCAACAAGAAGCTGTAGATGCGCTCATAGTACTTGTCATAGAACCGCGCAAACTGCTCAGGATCGACCCGCGAGAGCAGAAGCCATCGGCGCTCGATCTCGATCTCGCTGGTCTTCTCCTGTTGAACACAATGAGGCTCGGGCTGAATCGTTGCATTATTAAATGATTCTTTTTGTATGTCGTCAGTCATAACGAAACTAGTTTACACAACAACTAATTGAACGGCAAGGAGGTACGGGAGCCAGCCTGAAAAGACAAGACCGGCGTCCACCCCCGCGCGACGCCGGCCTCGGAATGATTGGATCCATCATCGGGATCCGGCGATAGAAAGCCGAGGACCGTCGGAATGCCTCTCGCCCAAAAGACATTAAAGACTGACGATCCCCGGCTCATCACCAATCCAGAACGAAATTTCGGCCTGAACACCGAAAAATCCCCGACCTCGACATCTGAAACGCCTGAAATCAGGTTCTGGTGATTGTCTCCCTCGCCAAAGGTCAATGATCAACTCCCGAAACCGTTGCCTGGTATTTTCAACTTACTGGCGTAGGCCAGCCGGATCGTGATTCCGGCCCCGGGAAAAGCCGCCGGGCACCGCCCCGCTTGCTCCCCCATGAGGCCTCTGCTACCTTGGCCCTCCACGCCGGTGTGCGAGGGCGCTGAACAAAAGGGACACCATGGCCGCCATTCCCAACGACACGCTCCAGAACTTCATCGTCTTCCTTGAAGGGCGAGGCGAACTGATCCGCATCTCGGAGCCGGTGGATCCCTGCCTCGAGGTAGCCGAGCTCGCCGATCGCTTTGTGAAGGCCGGGGCCGGCCCTGCTCTGCTCTTCGAGAACCCGGTGCGAGGTGAACTGAGCCGCGAGCGGGGCTTGAAGACCGACGCCCAAACGACCGGGGGTCGTCCCGTTCCCATCCTCATCAACCTTTTTGCCACGGAACAGCGCATGGCCTGGGCGCTGGGCTGCGAGTCTCTCGCCGAAGCCGAGGCGAGGGTTCGCGAGCCCCTCGCGCTCGGCCCTCCTGAAGGCCTGTGGGAAAAGATCAAACTCTTGGGCAAGGCCAAGGAGTGGGGTGCCGGCATGCCCAAGACAGTCAACCGCGGGGCCTGCCAGGATATTGTGGTGCAGGGTGACGAGCTCGACACGCGAGGCCTGCTCGACCTGATGCCCGTGCTGACGACCTGGCCCCTGGACGGCGGTCCTTTCATCACTCTTCCGCTGGTGATCACCCGCAATCCGCTCAACGGGCGGCGCAACATCGGCATGTACCGCATGCAGGTCTATGACAATCGATCGGCCGGACTGCATTGGCAGTTGCACAAGACCGGCGCGGCCCACTTCAGGGAACATGAGAAGACCGGGGAGCGCATGCCTGTCTGTGTGGCGATCGGCGGCCCGCCCGCGCTGACCTACGGAGCCACCGCACCGCTGCCGCCCGACATCGACGAATCCCTGTTTGCCGGATTCCTGCAGGGCAGCCCGATCACCTGGACCAAGGCGGTGACCAACGACCTGCTCGTACCGGCCGAGGCCGATTTCGTCATCGAGGGTTACGTCGAGCCCGGGGAGCGTCGCACCGAGGGTCCGTTCGGGGACCACACGGGGTTCTACACTCTCGAAGAGGAGTTTCCGGTTCTGCATGTCACGGCGATCACGTCGCGCCGCGAACCGATCTATCTGACCACGGTGGTGGGCGTGCCTCCCATGGAGGACGAATTCCTCGGCCTGGCCACCGAACGCCTGTTTTTGCCTTTGATGCAGAAACCGCTTCCCGAGGTCGTCGATTACCATCTCCCTGCGGCGGCGTGCTTTCACAACCTGGCCGTCGTCGCCATCCGCAAGGAGTACCCTGGACACGCCCGCAAGGTGGCGTCGGCCCTGTGGGGGATGGGTCAGATGATGTTCTGCAAGACCATCGTCGTGGTGGACGAGGACGTCGACGTGCACGACCTGAACGATGTGCTGTGGCGTGTGGCCAACTCCATCGACCCGAAGCGCGACTGTTTCTTCACCGAGGGCCCGGTCGACCACCTCGACCACACGGTGAACCATCAGTTCGTCGGCGGGAAGATGGGGATCGACGCCACCACCAAGCTTCACGGCGAAGAGGGCTTCGAGCGCGAGTGGCCCCCCATCGTGCGCATGGACGCCGACGTAAAGGCGGCCGTGAACGAACGCTGGGCCGATCTCCTGCAGCGGGCGGGGTCCCTGCGGTGACCGACCGCCAGGATCCCAGGGCCCCGATGCACGAGCGCGACCGCGGGAGTTGGACCGTCGCCGACCCGGCAGCCCACGACCGCACCGTGCGCGGCATGTTCGGCCGCATCGCCCGCGTCTATGACTTCATGAACCACCTGCTGAGCTTCAACCGCGACAAGGCGTGGCGGCGTGCGCTCGTGGCGCGCCTCGACCACGACAGCTGGGAATTGCTCGATCTGTGCGCGGGCACGGGCGACCTGGGTCTCGAGGCGCTGAAAGCCGGCCGCTGCCGTGAAGTGTTCGCATCGGACTTCACCCACGAGATGCTCGTGGCCGGCGCCGGCAAGGGGCTGGCCCGATCCGGCGGCGTGTTGGCGATCACTTCCGACGCCCAGAACCTGCCGCTGCGTGATCGCACTGTCGACGCGGTGGTTGCCGGTTTCGGCGTGCGCAACATCGCGGATCTAAGCCGGGCGGTGGCCGAGGTGCGCCGGGTGCTGCGACCGGGAGGTCAGTTCTACGTCGTCGATTTCTTCCGGGATGATCCGACGGCTGCCGGGGAAGCGATCGGCCCGCGCGGACCTGTGCGCTGGGTCCTCAATCGGATGCTGCCGACCGTGGGGCGCCTGGCTGGCAACGACGAATCGGCCTACGGCTACCTCGCGGTCAGCATGCAGCGGTTTCTCACGCCGACGGAGTACGCCGATCTGCTGCGCGAACATGGATTCGGTGACGTGACGATCGACCGTCTGACGTACGGCATTGCGCATGTGATCGGTGGAAGGCTGGACCCGTCCTTTGTATGATGGTCGACGGGGACCAGAATCGATGCGGACTCGAAGGGACAGGAACTCAGTGAACAATCTCCCGATCACCATCGCATGGACCGGAGCCAGCGGACTCGCCTACGGCGTGCGCCTGGTCGAAGTTCTGCTCCGCGCGGCCGTCCCGGTCGACCTGGTGCGTTCCGCCGCCGTCGACCAAACTGCAATCGCGGAACTGGGCAGCCCTCTGGCCGACGTGCTGGCCGGTCTCCAATGCGCGGCCGCCGAGGCCGGTGTTGCCCTGCGCGAGTTCGGGCTCACCGAGTTCTCCGCCCCGGTTGCCAGCGGCTCCGCCCCATCCCGAGGCATGGTCGTATGTCCCTGCACCATGAGCACCCTGGCGCGCATCGCCACCGGAACCGGCGACACCCTGCTCCACCGCGCCGCCGACGTGTGCCTCAAGGACAGGCGACCGCTGATCCTGGTGCCCCGTGAGACGCCCCTGGCCACGCACCATCTCGAAAACATGACCCGACTGTCGCGCAATGGCGCTGTGATCCTTCCGGCGATGCCGGGCTTCTATCACCGGCCGGCGAAGGTCGGGGATCTCGTCGATTTCATCGTGCAGAGAATCGCCGACCAGCTGGGCGTCGCGATCGAGTTGACCGATCGCTGGGGAGACCAAGGATGAGCGGAGCTGTCGGACGCTACCTGGGGCTCGTGAAGTTCGAGCACACGATTTTCGCCATGCCGTTCGCTTTGATGGGATTGCTGATCGCCTCTGGTGGGAGGCCGGATCCCCTGACGCTGCTGTGGGTCGTCGTGGCCATGGTAGGAGCACGCAGTGCGGCCATGGCGTTCAATCGTCTCGTCGATCGCGGGTTCGACGCCCGCAACCCTCGCACGGCCGATCGTCATCTTCCAGCCGGAGCGGTCAGCGTCGGCGGCGCCACCGTGTTCACGGCGCTGGGGTCAGGGCTGCTCGTGCTGGCAGCCTGGCAACTCAACACCCTGTGTCTTGTCCTCTCGCCCGTCGCCCTGGGAGTCGTGCTGTTCTACTCGTTCACCAAGCGGTTCACGGCCTGGTCGCACCTGTTCTTGGGCTTGGGCTTGGGCGTCGCCCCGGTGGGAGCCTGGCTGGCGGTCACCGGCGAGTTCGCCCCGACGCCCCTGCTGATGGCGCTCGGCGTGTTGCTTTGGGTCGGGGGATTCGATGCCATCTATGGCTGCCAGGATGTGGATTTCGATCGTCGAGTAGGCCTGCACTCCTTGGCGGTTCGGTATGGTGTGCCAGGGACTCTGCGCCTGGCCCGCGGACTTCACATGCTGGCGATCGCGGCTCTGGGGGGCGCGTTTTGGATCGCTCCGGGCTTGGGTTTCGTCTCGCTGGCTGGCGTGGCTGTCATGGCCGGGCTGCTGATCTGGGAGCACCGCATCGTCCGGGGGGGAGACCTGAGTCGCATCGACGTGGCGTTCTTCACGATCAACTCCTGGATTGGCTTGATGCTCTTCGTGTTCGTGATATTCGACATCTTCCTTCTCTAATTCCACGATCAACATTCGGGGCCCGTGCAGATCGCCCTCCATCGGGATGCGAGACGGCGTTTTGCGGCACCAAAGGGAACGCTGGGCCATGGGGACAGAACAGCCGGGGGCCTGTCTTTCCCTTTGAACGGGCGTCCCCGAGCGCAGTTTCACACAAGTGAATATTCCTCTAACACACTGAAATAATGAATGTTCAGGACATGCCAGCGGGGGTTGAGCAGGGCGGGATCGTCGTTCCTCGCAGATCTCATGAATCAATTTCAAAAAATTGCTGCAGGAGGGCACATCCCTTGCCGATAGAGGGCTAGTTCACCCCGGCCCGACGCCGGGCCACTGTGACCCCGCCCGTCAACTGCCGGGCTCATCGAAAGGTACTGGAATGAAGAATTGGAAAAGCCTGCTCGTGATCGCCGCCCTGGTGACCTTCGCTGCCTCCGCCATGGCTGTGCCCGGCATCGGTGTGTTCTTCGACGTCGATGGATCCCTTGACCACGCTGAATACAATGGTGGCCTGGGCCAGATTCACACTGCCTACGTGTGTGCCGTGGATGCCGAGATGATGGTTGCCGGCGCGTCCTTCAAGTTGGTGCTGGATCCTCAGATCCTGTTGCTGACCGCGACGTATCCCATGGGCCTGGCCATCGGCGAGATCGCTGCGGGCGTCGACCTGGGACTGACCACTCCGATCGCCGCTTTCTTCGGTGACGCCGCTGTGCTTTGCACGCTTCAGCTGACCACCTTCGACAACCTGATGGATCAGGCTCCCCTGGCCATCGTGGCTCACCCGAACTACGCGACACCCATCGTCGCCGACTCGCAGGCCACGCTGCACCCTGCCACCGGCCTGACCGGCTACCTCACGATTCCGGTCGCGAACGAGCCGATGACCTGGAGTGAAGTGAAGACTCTCTTCAACTAGAAGAAGAGGACATGGTCGGCATTCCCCCCATTGTGCCGACTCGAAGCGGAGAGGTGACCGGGCGGTTCCTCTCCGCTTCTCGTTTTGTCTGCTACTCGAGGCGTTGGATGATGTGGAACCCGAACGGGGTTTCGACAAGATCGGAGATTTCTCCAGGGCGGAGGCGGAACAGGACGAACTCGAAATCGGGATGGGTCGCCGAGGGTTCGATCACACCGAGAGCCCCACATTCGAAGCGTGTTCCAGCGTCGTCAGAATACTGAGACGACAGTCGGCAGAAGTCGGCGCCGGGCAGCCGGCAAGAGGCCAGCACTTCTTCGGCGAACAGGCGGGCCTGGTTGCGGGTTCGGTTCGTGCGTGTTCCGGTCGTCTGCGAGCCGTCCCAGGTCACCAGGATGTGACGGGCGGTGGCGAGGCGAATGGGCAACCGCTTCAGGACGTGATAACCCTGATCGGTGCGCACGGCGGGATGAATCTGATCAGGCTCCAGGTTGAAAAGCGCCACTTCGAACTCGAGGGGCAGGCGCCCGCTCGACAGGATGCCGAGGTAGCCGCCGGTGTTCGCGGCGCGGGGATCATCGGAGTATTGGCGGGCCAACTCGAAGAAGTCGGCGCCGCGCTCGTTTGCAAGGACCGAATAGCGATACGCCAACTCCAGCGCCTCGTCTGCTGATCGTATGACCCCGGGAAGGGGCGGGTCGCTCTCGGCGTGGGCGACGAGAATATGGGCGGCGGCGGCGGTGAGGCTGTCGTTCACCGCCGGCAGGAGGCTCGGGTTTTCGTCATCGGAGGGGTGACTGCCGGCGCCCCTGCCGCGTTGCTGGACCCCCCAAAAGATCGCCGCCCAGCCGATCGTGATCACGGCGACCAATACCAACCACTGGCGCAACGTCATGGCGTCTCCTCATTGATCTCGCGATCCAGCAGGAATCTGGGTTCTCCCAGAGCCTTGAGCGTCTTGCGGGCAAGCAGATGATAGATCTGCATCTCCCAGTTCACCATGCCGGCGCGCATATGCATCTGGCGCAGGAAGGTGAGAAACTTCTCCCGTTCGAAGTTGCTGTATCCCACCGCCGACATGACGGATCCCAGGTGGGCGTACATCGTGTCGAGCTCGAAGTTCGTCGGTGTCTTGCTCGTTCGATGGGGGTGGGTCGGACGCGACGGGCGCGTGGGACCTCCATCGCCGTTGGCCCGGCGCCAGGCCTCGCGGATTTCGTAGGCGTAGACCATGACGGCCTGGGCCAGGTTCAGCGACGAGTGCGCGTCGTCGGTGTCGACCATCGTCAGGTAGCGACACTCGTCAATCTCGTCGTTGGTCAGGCCGGTTCGTTCGGTCCCGAAAAAGATGCCGACCGGCCCCTCCTCGGCGTGCTTCACCAGGATGTCGGCACACTCGCGCGGCGACATGTGGTCCCACTTGCGCAGTTCCCGCCGACGGGCGGTCGTTCCAGCCACGGCGATCATCGACCGTACGGCGTCCTTGGGATGCATCACGATCCGAGCCCGGTCGAGCACGTCTTCGGCCCCGTGGGCCATCGCCCGCGCCCGCTCCCCGTGTGGGTTTTTGGGGCTGATCAGGGTCAGATTCGGAATGCCCATGTTCTTCATGGCGCGGCAGGCCGCGCCGATGTTCATCGGTTCGGTGGTGCGGCTCAAAATCATGTGGATGTTGTTCAGGCTCATGGATTCCTTTTCAGGTGTTGCTCCAATATGCCTTTTCTCCTTCTCGATGGCAACGGGGAGACCGGGAGGGGCAGGTGGCTCCCGGGGCGTGGAGACGATCGTTGAATCTGGGATAGAACTGCGGCAGCTAGGATGAGCAGGCCGCCAAGGAGACTCCAGGCGTCAGGCCATTCCCGCCAGGCCAGCCACCCCGCCAACAAGGCCAGCACGATGCCGCTGTAGTTCACTATGGAGATTTTCGCCGCCGGAGCCAGCTGGTAGGCGTATGTCAGTCCGAACTGCCCCATCGAGGCTCCGAGACCGATTCCGAGCAGAGCTCTCCATTGAGTCGCGGACGGAGAGACCCATGCGTGCAGGGCGAGCGGCAGGGTGATCAGGGTGGAGAAGGCCGAGAACCAGAAGACAATGCGGTGCGGAGGCTCGAGCCCGCGCAGGGAGCGGACCAGCGTGTAGGCGATCGCTGCGAAGACCGAAGAGGCGGCGCCGATCAAAGCCGGAATCATCGTCACCTCGAATCGAGGCTTGATGACCAGGACGGCGCCGAGAAAGGCCGTGATCAGGGCCACGATCATGGCGCGGCTGAGTCGCTCCCCGAGAAAGGTCCCGGCGAGCAGGAACACGAAGAACGGCGAGAGTTTGTTGAGCATCGAGGCGTCGGCCAGCGGCATGCGGTCAAGAGCGTAGAAGTAGCAGGCCACTCCGAGCAGGCCGCTGAGTGAACGCAGGATCAGACGCCAGGAATGGGGCTGCCAGGACAGTAACGGACCGTGGCGATCGCCGGCGACCCAGAGGGCGGCCAGCAGCACGGTGATGGCGTTGCGGGTGAACACCTTCTGGACCAGCGGCAGGTCTCCAGACCAGCGAACGGCCACACCCATCAGGGTGAATCCGGCAGCAGAGGCGAGCATCAGGAGCACCGCGAGACCGAGGCGATCTTTCGGATTCGGAGGCTTTCTATGAGACGAATGGAAGGGCATGGATCCTCCGGTTGGGATTCTCCCATGATCATGCCAGGCACAGGCTCACGCAACGTCGGAGCGAGGCCAGTGTTTGACGGCACAGGATCGCCGTCGTAATCTCAGCCTGATTCCTAGGCCATGTTCGAGGAGAGATCCATGAAGTTCCTGATCGCTAGTCTGGCCTTGATGCTGTCGTGCTCCGCGATGGGAGCCATCTCCGAGGATGGCTTCGGGTTCGCCGTCGATCCGAACAGGGCTATCGTCGTTCATCACACGACCAGCGGCCAGTTCCAGGAAGTGAACCTGTATCTGTGCATTTTCGAGCCGTCCCTCGGTGGAGTTGCCGGATGGGAGTGCTCCCTGGACATCGAAGGCAATCCCATCGCAGCGAACTGGACCATAACGGCAGGCCTGAACGTGTCCGGCGTGAGCAACGTTTTCCAGGTCGGCATCGGTTACGCCGTGGCTTTGAGGCCGGGCCCGTCCGGACTCGTTCACGTGGCCACCTGGAGCGCCTTGGTTTCGGACAGCTCGTCGGTCATCAAGCTCTATCTCATGCGCTATCCCGACTCGGTCACCTTCGACAGCACCGCCGGGTACGCCGGCCCGAACGAGGGCCTGATGGAGCTCTCCACTCCAGGCAACTACAACAACATCCCCGATTTCCAGATCAACGGTACGAACGACGCCTTCCAGGAACGGACCTGGACCGAAGTGAAGGAACTTTACCGGTAGATACAGGGAATCCGATCGACTCCTCTTTGACCAGAACCACCTTCGTCCAGCTTATCCCGCTGTTTCCGGCCGACCATACCATTGTCTGAAACGCAAAACGGAGGGGTCAGGGAACGGCGTTCCCCAGAGAGTTTGCGGGTCGTAGCGGGCCTGAGCCTTTCCAGCTCCACAGGTCGAAGAATTTCGAGTGACCTTCGAGCATGTAGTTCGACAGGAAATGTTCGCGGTACTCGTCAGAAAATATAGCCTCGTGGGGCGGGTACCAACTTCGTTTGATGAAGGGTTGCTGTCCGCGGGGAATGAGCCAGACGTTGATGACTCCTGAGTCGAGGGAGTCGATGCTATCGGGCGACATGGCCAGCTTGGCGAGCTTGGCATCCATCTGGCTGATGGCGTCCAGGGTGACCGGCTGACGGTCGAAGGCCAGCAAGGGGCGCAGATAAGTGGCGATGAACGAGCGCCCTTCGCCCCCGTACCCCATGCCCACGGTCCGGCCGTTGCGTTGGGAGAGAATCGTGGTGATGTCGTTGCTGAGGTCCTTCGAGTTGGCCATGATAGCTTCGGCGCGTCGGCCTGATCGGTAGCCCACGACCGAACCGAAGATGAGTGCCGTCACCAGAAAGGCGGCGACAGCACCCTGTCCCCAGGCGGCGGGGGAGGCTCTCCAGTTCGCATGGCGGTCGGGAAGGGAAGACCAGAGGATCGCACCAAAGACGACGTTAATCGGCACCAGGGGGAGCAAATGGACGAGGCCGGCCCCGGGCTTGGTGGCCAGGACGATGACGGCCAGGTTGCAAGTGGCCCAGGCCAGAATCAACTCTCTGGCCATCCGCGGCCGCCTCGAGAGGCGGGCACCCAGGGCGATCGGGATGAGCATGGGCAGCGCAAAGAACACGGCACGTCTCAGCAACTGGGGAAGCGCGTCGGCCTGCAACCCGTGCTGCAGGGAGAGCTTGACCCATTCAACATAGAGGAAGGGATCGATGCCGGGATGAAAGGCGAACGGCGCCATGACCAGGGCATGAGCCAAGCCGAAAGCGAACAGGAGCGCCTTCCAGCCGTGCTTGAGGTCGAGGAGCGCGAGCACCGGCAGCATGTAGAGGCCGGCGTGAATCTTCAGATTAACCGAGAACCCGAAGGCGATCGCGACGACCAGGATCGCGTCACGACGGCGGTTCAATCCCGCCCCGTAGAGACCGAGCGCAGCTCCGAAGACGAGGAACGGATCCGGCCTCAGCACGAACGGCGAAGTTCCCGTGGTCCAGAGCAGCAGGGCGGTGACGGCTGTCATGACCAGGGCCGTGTTGGCGCGCACCGATCTCAACAAGGTGGCGAAGACGAGACCCAGCGCGGAAATCAGAGCCAGGGTCGCGCCGGTCTTGGCGATGGGAATCGAGGGACCGAACAGCTCGAGCATGCCGCCGGTGATGAGGTACACGGTCGGGCCGTAGAGGATGCTGTACCGTTCGGCGGCGTCGATCGTGTGGTAGAGGGCCTCGCCGTCCTGCAGCAGCCATGAGACGGTGGCCACTTGAGGTTCAACCTCGCAAGCGAATCCCGGCTGCTCGGCATACCAGACTGCGAATCCGATGAACGCCAGGAGAACCACCAGGGCCACGAAGCCGGCCACTGGCCGCCCGTTGCGTTCCAGTGCCGAGGGGAGGGAGTTGCGCACAGGGCGCCAGCGCAGCAGGACAATCCAAAAACCTATCAGCACGGCGATCGACACCAGCGGATGCTGGGACACGGCAATCAGCAGATCCTCGATTGGACGGGGGATCATGGACAAACCGGCTTTCAGGATCGATAAGCGATGTCAATTCTGGGGTGCTATCCTTGCACGAGGAGCATGACCTCCGATCCAGGAGATGATCCACGGAGTCTATCATAATAGACAGAAATGTCAAATGATGGCTCATTGAGTCGGGTTTGAGGTGCCTCTTTCGGTCAGGCCTCAGTCCGGCTCAGCATGACCAGTGTCTCGACATGGCTGGTCATCGGGAACATGTCGATGATCCGACCGCGAGTGATTTCGTACCCCGATTTGGTGAGGGCCCCGCAGTCTCTCGCCAGTGTCGCCGGATCACAGCTCATGTAGAGGATCCGGGCCGCCCCAAGAGCCGACAGGTCGTTGGTGACGTGCTCTCCAAGTCCCGTGCGGGGCGGGTCGACCACGATGGTCGTTTTCGACCAGTCGATGGCCCTGCCCTGAGCCGAGGCCTTGACCAGTTCGGCGTGAACCGGATCATCGGGCTTGCCGCGCGGTGGCTGGCCACCGCCGTCGCGAGCGAACTTCCAGGCCTTGGTGATCTTGTCGACCGGTGCGCAGAACACCGTCGCCTTGGCGTTCGTCTGCTGATCGCGCTGGTAGTTGTTGCGGGCATCGAGCACAGCCTGGCGATTTTCCTCCACGCCGATGATGCGACTAAAACGATCCCCGAGAGCCAGGCCGAAAAGACCCACGCCGCTGTACAGGTCGATCAGGGCGCCTCCTGGTGTTTCGGTCGTCAGACCGGCCTCGTCCAGCCAGGAGGCCGCCAATTCGAGGGCCGCGACGGTTTCGCCGAAGTTGACCTGGAAGAAGCTGAGGGCGTGGCAGCGCCAGGTTTGACCGTCAAGGCGCATGATCAGGTGATCGCGACCCCAGACGGGCCGGTTGTTGAACAGGATGCCACGGCAACCGGGCGCAGGCTCGCCCTCGATCTTGTCGAGAATGGCCTTCAGCGTGCGCAGACGCGCCGGCTGACCGAAGAGCAGGGCCAGCCAGCCGCCGTCGGTGTCGAGGCGGATCACGATCTGATCGACCGGCGGCAGCATGCGCACCCAGGGCAGGATCGTGTCGTTGAACAGCTCAGGCATGAGTCCGTGGTGTTCGATGGGCAACACGTCGTGACTGCCCTGGTGAACGACGCCCCACATGCCTGTCGGTGAACGATGCAGACGCACCTTGTTGCGGTAGCCGAGACCATCGGATTCCGAAGACGCTTGCTCGAGTCGTTCGCCCAGATCGATGCCGGCCTGGCGCATGAAGCAGTCGAGGACGATACCGTGCTTGGCGTGTCTTTGGGCCGCGATCGACAGATGCTGCAGGTCGCAGCCGCTGGCGCTGCCGATCTCGCCGAGCGGCGGTTCCACGCGGTCGGCTGAAGCCTCGAGCACCTCGACAAGCTCCGCCTGCATGAATCCCTTCTTTTCCGCGACGACACGGGCGCGGATTTTTTCGCCCGGGGCCGTTCCGGGCACGAAGACCACGCGACCCTCGAGGCGGCCGAGGCCGGCGCCCCCGGTCACGATGGTGTCGATGGTCAGGTCGAAGGGATCGGCGATCGTTGTCTGTTCGTCGGCCATGGCGGCGCTCCTCGGGTCGGGTGAGGGCCTCAAGCTAACAGACGGAGGCTCGATCGCCAAGAATCGCCGGTGTGGGCGCGAAGTTTGCATCTGGATGATGACCATGAGAAAGGCATGCTTTACATTCGACTCCATGAGGCACTCGCGGACATGGATGTCCTCCCCGGCGCGACCGCACCTGGCGGCCGCCGTTGTTGTGCTTCTCATCGTATGGACTGCAACCGGTTGCGCGCCCCATCGTCGCGGCCAGCTACCGCCCGAAGACCAGTTGACCCGCACGCAGAGTCGTCCCCGCCCGGCTGTCGACGCGACCCGATCGACACCAAAGAGCCCAAGCCCAGCCACTCAGCGACCTGAAATCGATCATGACGCCCCGGCTGCGGACCGTGTCTGCGCCCTGGCGGAGTCGCTTCTGGGAACTCCCTACCGATGGGGTGGAACGACCCCCCGGGGGTTCGACTGCAGCGGCCTGGTGCAGTATGTCTTTCAAGCTGTCGGCGTCGAGCTGCCGAGAAATTCGGTCGATCAGGCGCGCAGCGGGCAGACCTCGAAGGTGAAAGACCTGAAACCCGGCGACCTGATCTTCTTCCGAATCGACCGCAACGTGATTTCCCATGTGGGGATTGCCGTAGGTGGCGGGGAGTTCATTCATGCGCCGGGCACCGGCAAGACGGTGCGTCGGGATTCCCTGGAAAGCGACTGGTGGCGTCAGAGGGTCAAGGCAGTCCGGAGGGTGCTGTAACGCACCCCCCGAAGCGGCTTTCAGCAGCTACCGGCGACTATTCTATGGTGTGGAACGCTACGGACGACACCCGCCGGCAGTATCAGCGACCGAGGGTCAATCGTCTGGTCACTGTTCGTTCACCGAGCTTGGCCCGCACCAGGTACACGCCCGACGAGAGGCTTCGGCCCTGTTCGGTTCTTCCGTTCCATGACAATTCGGATCGTCCTGCGGCCGCAACGCCGTCCAGCAGCGTGCGTACCACATGGCCGCGCAGGTCGTGAATCGTCACGAGCGCCGGGCCGGAAAAAGGAATCGTCAGCACGACGGTCGTCGAGGGGTTGAAGGGATTGGGATAGGCCGTCAGTTCGAGAGCGGGCAGGGCGGGGACGTCGGTCGCCGACGTGAGAAGAGTGAAGGTCATGACGCCCAGCGGCTCTCCCGGCGTGAACGGTGCGCCGATGATCGCGGTGATGAGCTCCTGGGGGATCGAAAGTTGATCGGGCGAAGTATACGAAACCCCAGAGTCGGTGCCGGCGTCGAAGGGGAAGACGTCGACGGCCAGGGTCTCGACCCAGTCATCGCCGTTGCGCAGGTCGAGGCCGTCGACACCGGTGAACCAGTCGGGACTCGGGGCGATCATGGTGACGATCGTCGCCAGGGGAGATTCTGGAGTCACCGTGAACGTCGTGGTCACCATTCCAGGCGACACCGGATTGGAGTCGCTCATGATGATCTCGCCGGCGTGGCCGGCGACGATAGCCGTTTCGATTTCCTGGTCCAGGGGGGATGTGCTGCCCCATTCGGCCATGCGGCGGATGCCCAGCGTGGCGAAATCTCCGACACTCCAGAAATCGACCTGATCGTCGTGGGTGCCGCCGATCAGTCGGGAGAAGTGCGGGTTGGGCGGAAACATGGTAGGGTGGGTCGCCATGCTCCAGGTGGCGTCGAAGGTGACGCTGTACACGGCGGCGTGGCCGGGTTGCGCGACACACGGCATTGCGATCGTGATCAAAAGGGCGATCGGTAGCAGGCGAGAAACGAATATCATGAGAGTTCTCCAGGGCTGGGGTTGCCGGCTGGAGACAAGAAAAGCAATCTTGTTGAAATGGCCATGTCGGTCCTTTGAGTGCATCCTGGCCACAGGGAAGCTGATCGAACATCCGCCCAAAGGAGACCCCATTGGACATCAAACTCACCTTCTGCGGCGCCGCCGGCAACGTGACTGGATCGCGTTACCTGCTCCAGGCGAACGGACGCAGCGTTTACGTCGACTGTGGCCTGTTCCAGGAGTGGAAATACAAGAAACGCAATTGGGAGCCTTTTGCGATACCCGCCGCCGACACCGATGCGGTCGTGCTGACCCATGGGCATCTCGACCATTGCGGCCTGATCCCGCGGCTGGTTCGCAAGGGATTCGCGGGCCGGGTGCTGTGCACCGCGGCGACGGCGGACATCGCCGGGATCGTGATGTCGGACGCAGGTCGCATTCAGGAGGAGGATGCGCGATTCAAGGCCAAGCGCCATCGCCGGGAGGGCCGCGAGGGGGCGGGACCCAAGGAGCCCCTCTTCACTTCCGACGACGCCGAGCAGGCGCGATCCTTTTTGCAGCCCTGTCCCTTCGACACAGAGGTGCCGGTGACCGAGGGCATCACCGCGACGTTCTTTTCGGCCGGCCACATCCTCGGAGCAGCTTCGGTGGCATTGCATGTCGACGATGGCGTCGAGTCGAGGATCATCGTTTTCTCGGGCGACCTGGGACCGTGGGACATGCCGATTCTCGAAGACCCCGTTCCGCCGGTGAAGGCCGACTACGTCCTGGTCGAATCGACCTACGGCGACAAGGACCATCCGACCCTCGAGCCGGTCGAGGACCAACTCGCCAGAGTCGTGAACGAGACCTACACGGCCGGCGGCAACCTCGTGATTCCCAGCTTCGCGGTGGAACGCGCCCAGGACATCCTCTATCACCTGGGCGGCCTGCTCCACGCCGGTCGTATTCCGAAGCTCAAGGTGTTCCTCGATAGTCCCATGGCGATCAGCGTCACCGACGTGTTCATGCGGAACCGCGACCTCTTCGACGAGGAAACCATGGAGATGGTTCTGCGCGGCGAGCATCCGTGCGATTTTCCTGGGCTGGCGTTCAGCCGCACCCGCGACGAGTCGAAGGCCATCGCCGACGAAAAAAAACCGGTGATCATCATCGCCGGTTCGGGCATGTGCACCGCCGGTCGGGTGAAGCACCACCTTGTGCACAACATCGGTCGGCCTGAGGCGACGGTGCTGTTCGTGGGGTATCAGGCATCGGGGACCCTGGGACGCAACATCGTTTCGGGCGACCCTGAGGTGCGCATCTTCGGTCAACATCACAAGGTGCGTGCCCGGATCGAGCAGATCCACGGATTCTCCGCCCACGCTGGACGCAGTGACCTGAAGCGCTGGCTCTCGTCGTTCGAAACGCCGCCGCGGAAGGTGTTCGTGACCCATGGCGAGCCCGACGCGGCGGAGCCGTTCGCAGAATTGATTCGGAGCGAACTGGGGTACCAGGCGATGCGGCCGGAGTATGGGGAGACGGTTGAGCTGGAGTGAATCGGGTCAGCGAAAGAGCGCTTTGATGTTGCTCCAAGAAAAGTGCTCGATGGATTTACTCGCGACATCCGCCTGGCCGATCAGAGACCATTGGGTCACGCCGTCGGCGGTGATCGGCACGGCGTAGAAGATCTGGTCCGACTCGACGGTCATAGTGCCCGAAGGGTGCATGAACACGAAACGGATCTGGTAGACTGCCATCTGAACACCCGGAATGTCCCCGAAGTGGGAGTGAGACGCCAAGACCGGCTCCCAGACCCCACGAATCAGAAGTTGATCCACCACGATTTCGCTGATCGCGCTGGTCAGCACGCCGTCGGAGTTCGTCAGGGCCTCGCCGCTGAACATGTTCCCGGTGCTGATCAGGTCCTCATCCTTCGTCCAGAGGGTGCCGCCGTTATTGAAGAAGAAGAGGAAGCGGTCATCGAGCAGATCCCGGTATCCGGCAATGTCCATTTCGCTATAGACGTCGTTGAAGTTGGCCATCAGCTGGGTCGGTGAGACGGCGCCGGGGTTGGTGTCCGGCGCGACGAAGGAATCGTCGGAACATCCGGCCAGAACAACGGCGAGAGCGACCAGCATCATGAGGTATGCAACGCAGCGCATGGGAAAAACTCCGGTTCGATGGAATGGATATTGGATCAGGATCACCGGAACGGAGTCTACCATAAGCAGCACGTTGAGGACAGTCCGATGAGTTCGTATCTCAGTCCTCGATCCGACCATTCACTCCGATCTTGATCTTCACCGAAGTCGTGATCGCCTCGGTCACCGCCGCCATCAAATCAATTTTCTCCGACAACATTTCCAGCGTTTCCGGCCGCGCGTTCAGCTCCGGCTTGGGTGATCGGATCGAACAGCAGTCCCGATACGGCTCGATGGACGTCTCGAACACTCCGATGCGCCTGGACAGATCGGTGATCTCGATCTTGTCCAGCCCCACCAGCGGCCGCAGGATCGGGAGCGTCACGTCGGGGCTGATCGCGCGCAGGTTCGGCAACGTCTGACTCGCCACTTGGCCGACGCTGTCGCCGGTCACCAGGGCGTGGCACTTTCTGCGGTAGGCCATGCGCTCGGCCGTCTTCACCATGAAACGCCGGAACAGCACCATGTCGTGGGAGTCGTCGACCACACCCACCGCGCGCACTTCGTAGGGATACACCGGGACCATGTGCACCGTCAGGGGCTTGGCCGACCAGCGGGCCAGGCCCTGGGCCAACCGCTCGATCTTGCCGATGTCGGCCTCGTGGATATTGCGTCCGGCGTAGAAGTGGATGAAGTGGGGACGGCAGCCGCGCTTCATCATCATCCAGGCGGCCACAGGCGAGTCGATGCCGCCGCTGAGCAGCACCAGCAGCTTGCCGCTCACGCCGAAGGGAAGCCCGCCGGCGCCCCGCATTTTGCGGGTGAAGACGAGGATCTCCTCCTTGAGCACCAGCACGTGGATGATGAAGTCGGGATCCTTGAGGTGGACCGGGAGACCGAACTGCTTGTGGACGGCTTCGCCGACCCGTGCGCTCAGCGTCGGTGAGTCGAGGGGAAAGCCGCGATCGCTGCGGCGGGTCTTGACCATGAAATTCTTTGCGGCGCCGGCGTCGCGGTGGGTCAGCGTGACCGCGACCTCGCGCAGCCTGGCGATGTCGGCGTCATGGTCCTCCGTGCGCGGCATCGTCTCGCTGATCGACAGCCACTGGAGTCCGAACACGCGCCCCAGCTTGTCGGCGACCCGCTCGGTGGCTTCGGGATCGCTCATGCGCACGAGAAAACGGCTCTCGATGTGGTTGCACGACGCCACCGGTTCGCCGGCCATGGCGGTCATCATGTTGTCGCGCAGCTTACGCTGGAACATGCCGCGGTTCTTGCCCTTGAGGGCGATCTCGGAGTAGTGGGCGCTGATGACTGGGGCGCCGGGAGCGACGGGTTTGTGCGACATGATTCGTCTCCGATCAACGAGGATGCCCCTAGGATGGACCTTCGTCTCGCGATGTCCAAGGGGGGATCTCAGCGGGAGAGCGTGAGCGATCCGGTCAGGCGTCGGGGATCGTCGGTTCCGTCGAGGGGGCGGCTCGTGACCGAGTAGAAGTAGGTCGCCGCGGCGCAGGCGCGGCCCTCGTCGTCTCGGCCGTTCCAGATCAGCGAGCGATCGCCGGCGGATCTCTCGATCGAGGGGAACCTCCGCACCTGCCGTCCGCGCACGTCGAAGATCAGGACGTCGTCGCGGGAGGAGGTCGAGGTCGCCCAGCGGATCTCCGTGCGACCGCGGAAGGGATTGGGCGAAGCCGGCGCCAGCGAAAGGCGGGGCGTGCCGACGGTGTCGTCGACGTCCGTCAACTCGACGAGGGTAAAGAGGAGCCAGCCGTCGGGATCGAGCACGATGGACGTGACCGGGGCCGGGGTGGCGACCGTGATCGAAAACTCCGTGTCATCGAGCATGGCCGTCCACGTCGTGTCCCAGCCGGCGGCCGACATCTTGATGTCGATCGGCAGGATGAACGGAGCGTCCCCGTCGACCGGATCGGGCCCCTGGGTCTGGACCAGGTGCAGTTCGGCCGTGTATCGTCCGGCGTTCTCGTCGACCGACCAGAGCATGGAGATCTCGGGATTGACCGTGCGGTAGAGCCATTGGTCGAAGAACCAACCGAGGCTCCGCCCGGCCGTGTGCTCGGCCATGTCGACGAAGTCCTGGGAGTCGGCCACGTCGTAGCGCAGGTCGGGTGCATCGGTCCAGGCGCGCAGGATGGCGTTGAACGTTTCGTCGCCCACCTCGCGTCTCAGCATGTGCAGCACCCAGGCACCCTTGTAGTACACCATGTTGGCGAAGTAGTACCAGGGGCTGGTGTTGTCTGGAGCTCGGACCAGGGGGACCGTCCACCAGGTGGTGCTCGAGCGTTGCCGCATGAAGGTCTTGAGGCCGTAAGCTCCGTTGATATGCTCGGCCCACAGGGCTTCCGCGTAGGTGGCGAAACCCTCGTTCAGCCAGGTATGTGTCCAATCAGTCGGCGAGATCAGATTGCCGAACCACTGGTGGGCGAGCTCGTGCAGCACGATCGTGTCGAACCAGTGATCTCCGGTCAGGAACATGGATGAATAAGTGGTGACCGTGGGGTGCTCCATCGCGCCGTCCCAATCGAACAGGGCGTGGCCGTACTTCTGGCCCGGGAAGGGATACGGACCGAAACGTTCCTCGCAGAAGGCCAGCATGTCGTTGAGAACCGAGAAGTCCTCGATGGCCGCGGGGACGAGGTACGGATAGACCCAATGCCGGATGTCGAGAGTGCCGGACTCGGACTCGTAGGTGTCTTCGATCAACTGGTAATTCGAGGCCGCGATCGAGATGTGGTAGGTGGACAGCGGGGTGATCGACTGCCACTTGAAACGATGGAAAGACAGGACGTCCTTGTCGTACAGCGGTGTTCGCAGGGCGGCTTCGCGCCACAGGCGTTCGCCGCTTGCAGCCAGGTCCGAGGAAATCACTTCGCCGGCGATGAGCTCGCCGTTGGAGACGGCGGTCATGTCGTTGGGCACCGACAGTTCGCAGGAGTAGGTAGCCTTGTCCCTGGGGGTGTCCTTGCAAGGCCACCATGTGCGGGCGCTCCATGGCTCGCTCAGGCTGGCGACGAGCTGCTCGCCGTCGGGACGGGTCGTGAATTGGAAACCGTACAGGCCGTGGGGTTGAGGCTGGCCAGTGTAGATGACCGCCACGGTGAACGACTCCCCGGCGGTGTAGGTATGCGGCAGATCGAGCGTCAGCAGATCGTCGACGTGGGTGAACGCCGTGGGCTCATAGCTCGGATTGACGACGGCCGCGGCCGCGACCGACAAAGTGTTGGAAAGGTCGAGGACGATTTCATCGAGGTCGTCCAGGGCGTCGAGCACGACGAAGACGACACCCTGGACCTCTTCGGAGTCGGGATAGATGTTCAGGCCGAGGTGGTAGTGCTGGACGTCAAAGAGATCTTGAAGCGGATGCCCGGATGTGGTGCCCTTGTCCCCGGAAGCGAGCCCCCCGAACTTCGACTTGCCTTCGAGCAGCCAGGAATCGACGACAGGCTCGGACGCAGCAACGCAGGCTGCGGAGACGATGACGACACCGAAGCACAGCAAAAATAACCGCATGGAATGGCGATGGGCGAGCACCGCGGCCGACCTTTCCCAAAACATGACTTGAGCCCGACGGCTCCACTGACCAGAATGGATGATAGCCTCTGGTCAGAGTGACCGAATAGTAGCACATTTGAGGTCTGATTGCATCCCGTCGCGGTCGATTGTCGTCTGAACGGCCCGATTCCACCCTGGAGGACCAAATGACCCAACTGTCCGGCTTTCACCTCTCCATCGACAACATCCTCTCGACCCTGCCGTTCGACCGACTGGAAGAGAAAGCGCCGATGATCCAGGGAGTGGCCCGACAGCTCGAACGTCGCGAGGGACCGGGCGCGGACTTCCTAGGCTGGCTGGATCTGCCGCTGACGATGATGGGCAAGGGGCTGGCCAGGCTCGAGGATCACGCCGAAAAGGCGCGGGACGACAGTGAGGTGATCGTGGTCATCGGCATCGGTGGTTCCTACCTGGGCGCCGAGGCGGCCCTGGCGGCCCTGGCCGACCGCTGCAGCGGACCCGAGATCCTGTTCGCCGGGACGCACCTGTCCTCGACGGCATTGAAGCGTCTGCTCGACAGGGTCGGGGATCGCGACATGCGCCTGTGTGTGATCTCCAAATCCGGGACGACCCTCGAGCCCGCCATTTCGTTTCGCCTTTTCCGCGAGCTGATGGTGCGGCGCTACGGGCGCGACCGCGCCGCCCGCCGCATCACGGCGATCACCGACGCCGAGCATGGGGCCCTGAAGGCCATGAGTGATCAGGAGGGCTACGAAACCTTCGTGATCCCCGACGACGTGGGGGGCCGGTTCTCCGTGCTCACGCCCGTAGGGCTACTGCCGATGGCGATGGCCGGCCTCAACGTCCGCACGCTGCTCAATGGCGCCAGGGCCATGCGGGAGGCCTGCACCACTGTCGAGCTCGCGGACAATCCCGCTCACCTCTATGCGGCGGCCAGATCGGCGTTGTACGACGAAGGATTTGGGATCGAAGTGATGAGCACGTTCCATCCCGATCTTGGCCCTCTGCAGGAGTGGTGGAAGCAGCTCTTCGGCGAGAGTGAAGGCAAGGAAGGGCGTGGCATCTTCCCGGCTTCGTGCCGCTTCACGACGGACCTGCACAGCATGGGGCAGTATCTCCAGGACGGACGCCGTGAGCTGTTCGAGACGTTCCTGGTCGTCGACTCGGGTGCACCCGAACTGGTCGTCACCGCCGATCTCGCAGAGGAGGGCGGCGATGATCTGAACCGCGACGGCTTGGCGTATCTCGTCGGCCGCTCTCTCGACGACATCAACGGCAAGGCCTATCAGGGGACTCGTGCGGCCCACACCGAAGGCGGCGTGCCGAACATGTCCCTGGAGCTGGAGTGGCTCGACGAAGCGACTCTGGGCGGCCTGTTCTACTTCTATGAAAAAGCCGTGGCGATCAGCGGCAGGCTTCTGGGTGTGAACCCCTTCGACCAGCCGGGTGTCGAGGCCTACAAGCGGGAGATGTTCCGGTTGCTGGGGCGGCCCTAGTTGGAGGCGATGACACGATTGTCGAGCAGGGAGCGAATGCGGACCAACAGGCTGCTGCGGGTGTACGGCTTGGGCAGCAGCTCGAGACCTTCGTCGAGAATGAAGTGAGTGTGAATCGATTCGCCGCCGTAGCCGCTGCAGAACAGGACCGGCAGGTCGGGTCGTACCGCCTGGATGGCGTCGTGGACTTCCCGTCCATTGAGCCGAGGCATGATGATGTCGAGCAGGGCGAAATTGATGGTTTCAGCATCTTGCTCGAACAGCGCGAGAGCCTGCTCCCCGTCTTCCGCGACCAAGACGTTGTACCCCGCCCCTTCAAGAACCCTCACAGCAAAAGCTCTGACGGAGTCGTCGTCTTCAGCCAGCAGAATGGTTTCACAACCGCCCGTGACAACGCCCAAATCCTGTTCGCGGGGAGTGACGGCCTCGCCCTGGCTCAACTTCAGGAAAATCTTGACCGTTGTTCCACAGCCCGGAGCTGAGGAAACGTGAATCAGACCGTCGTGCTGATCCACGATGCTGTACACCGTCGCCAGGCCCAGGCCCGTGCCACCGTCGGACCGCTTAGTCGAAAAGAATGGCTCGAAGATCTTGCTGAGTGTTTCCTCGTCCATGCCGATGCCGTCATCCTCGACTTCGAGCAGCAGGTAGTCGCCTTCGCTGGCCCAGGAATTGTCGCGGCAGAAATCGGCGTCGAGATGATGAGGCTCTGTGCGGATGCGGATTCCGCCCTGATTCTGTTGGGCCTGCCTCACGGCGTCGCGGGCGTTCACGGCCAGATTCAAGAGCACTTGTTGGATCTGGGAGTCGTCGGCGAAGATCACTCGGTCACCACAAGCCAGGTCGAAACTCAGAGGGATATCGTCTCCCACCGAGCGGGTGATCAGACTCCTCATGCCGTCGACGATGCCGTCGAGCGACAGGTGATAGAGCTGGAGAACCTGATAGCGGCTGAAGGCAAGCAATTGTCGGGTCAAGCCGGCAGCCCGTTCGGCGCTCTGGTAGGCCTCGAGAATATCGTGGTGGACCTGTGACTCCTGTTCGACGTCGAGTTGGGCCAGCTCCAGGGATCCCATGATCGACTGCAGGATATTGTTGAAGTCGTGGGCGATGCCCCCGGCGAGGTGCCCGACAGCTTGCATTTTCTGGGATTGGCGGAGTTGTTCTTCGAGGCTGCGCTGGGACGTGATATCGCGCCCCACGAAGACGACCGATGCCATGGAGCCGTCGGCCCCGAGGACCGCGCTGGCCGACCAGAGGCACCATCGCCATCCCGAATCGGTCAGGGTGCGGATCTCGAGATACCTCATATGGGGCGGCTTCAACAGGTCCACCAAGGCGCCAGTGCAGATCTGTCGATCGTCGCCATGGACCAAAGCGAAAAAATCACTGCCGATCAGGTCGTCTTCTGTTCGGCCGGTTGTTCGACAAAACGACGGGCTAACGAAGATGCATTGTCCTTCACCGGTCGTCTTCACAACAAATTCGGCCTGGTTGTCGATCAGCAACTTGTAGTTGGCACGACTTCGATCGAGATGCGACTGACGGATCAGGTTGACACGCAAGAGGATGCACATGAACAGCACGAGCAGAACGCTGCCGGCCGATAAATAGCCGTAGAGGGAATTGCCATGAGCCGCGACCAGGGAGTGGCGAGGCCAGACCATCAGAGTCTGCGGCTTGTCCACGAAGCGGACTGCCTGCATTGAGGTCGGCGCTCCCGTGGAGCGGTCGCGGTCAGGGTCATGGGCGTAGGACTCGAAACCGCCGGGTTCGGTCAATGTGAAGGCAAAGCGATCACGAAGCCTTGTTTCGGCAAAACAATCGTCCAGGAGCGTCTCGATTCTGAACACGCCGTTGATGTATCCGATGATCGTCTTTGTTTCGGAACCAATCACGGGACAGTAGAGAGCGAATCCGGATCCGCCCTGCAGAAGCTGAATGGTGTGGGTTCTTGTCATCGAGCGGGATGTTCTGGCCCGCTCGAAGGAAAGATGAACGTCTTCTGATGGGTGCTCCATCAGGTTGATGCCGAGCGCCGGCAGGTTCCCCTCTTCCGGTACCACGATAGCGATCCGGCCCTCGGTGTCGACAAAGTTGATGGCCTGAAAACCCGAATAGTGCCCCATGAATTCGGTGGCAATCTCGCGGAATTCTGGGCCATTCACATCAGCGGGAAAGTCATGATTGTCGCTGATATGGTAGATCACTGCGATACGGTCGTCGACCCAGTTCTCGAGCCGGATCTTCATGTGCTCGGCCGTGACCTGGGTTTCGAGCTGGAGCCGTTCGGCCGCCTGGCCCTGCATCGAACTCCAAGCGACAACAATGGCCGTGACGCCGGCAAGGAAGAGGAGTACGGGCAGATAGATGGCCTTACTCGGGGTGTAGCGGCGAATTGACAAGATGAGACCTGCTTGGCTCCGTGATATGAAAAGCGAACATCCGGAGTTTAACATCGGATTGCCCACCCACAACTTGAATGATCAATGACTGTCAGATCAAAGCTGTTTGTGGTCGGTATCACCGAAGATTCCGCGCAGGGCCTTCATGCGGCGCAGGCGTTCGTCCTGGGTCTCGGCGTCGCGCAGCGAGGCCATGGAGCGTCCGGTGACCTTCTTGATGAACTGCTGCAGGCTGCGTTCCACGGCCTCGGCGATTTCCGCCGACTCCTTTTTGCGGACCCAATCGACCTGCTTCTCCTTGATGTCCTCGAGGTAGGTACGGAACTCGTCGACGGTCGGGAGCAGGTCGAGGTCGCTGAGCCATTCGTCGAAGTGGGCGAGTTCCTTGGCGAGGATGGCTTCGGCCCTGGGCAGCTCCCGCCGCCGGGCCCCCAGGTTCGACTGAACGATGTCATCGAGGTCGTCGAGACCGAAGACGAAGGTGTTGGCCATGGCGTTGACGTCGGGATGCACATCGCGCGGGACGGCGATATCGATCAGGAAGAGGGGGCGTCCGCGACGGGCTCCGATCATGCCGGGGCGAATGACAGGCTCGGTTGCGCCGGTGGTGGTCAGGACAACGTCGGAGTCGGAAAGGGCGCTGTCCAGCTCGGACCAGGGGCGTGCCCGGGTCCGGATCGCCTTGCCGTCGTTGAGGTCGTTGGCCAGGGCGATCGCCTTCTCGGGGCTGCGGTTCACGACAGTCAGGCCGCCGATGCCCTGCTGCAGGAAATGGCGCGCCGCGAGGGTCCCGGTTTCGCCCGTGCCGACGAGCAGGGCTCGGTGATCCTCGAGCCGGGTGAAAAACTTGCGTGACAACTCCACGGCCGCGAAGGCCACGCTGACCGCCCCGGCGCCGATGTCCGTTCCGGTACGCACACACTTGCCGGCGCGGAACGCGCTCTGGAAGGCGCGCATCATCACCGGGCCGAGTTCGCCGTGGGACTTGGCCTGGCGGTAGGCGTCCTTGAGCTGAGCGACGATCTGCGGCTCGCCGAGCATCATGCTTTCGAGTCCGGCGGCGACGCGATGCAGGTGCTCCACGACGTCGCGGCCGTGCAGACGCAGGCCTGAATCGCCGGTGAACAGGGCCGGGTCCACATTCAGGCTGCGCAGGACCCTGGCCAGGGCATCGGCGACCGGGGCATCGGGAACGACGTCAAGGTAGATCTCCGTCCGGTTGCAGGTGCTGACCGGGACGCAGGACACGATGCCGGCCTCCTGCTGCAGGGCGAGAATCAGGGCCGCGACCTTTTCCACGTCGAGATGGGCCTTCTCTCGCATCTCGGTCGAGGCGCGATGGTGGTCCAGTCCCCACATCATCATCTTGGCGGGGGTCGCCATCAGACGCCGTCCCGCAGGCTGAAGTCATGGAAGGTCGGGAAGACGTGATGGATGATGCCGAGGACGATGACCACGATGATCCAGGTCGCGATGGCCATGCGATTCATCCGCCGTCCCCGCCAGCCCCAGCGATCGTGACCGATCAGGCCCACGCCGTAGATGATCAGGATCACCCAGGACGACAGCACCTTGGGGTCGAAGGGCGAAAGCCGGGAAGCCTGCTCGGCCGAAAGCATGTCCCTGAGCGAATACATCCAGAGATGGCCGCTCGCGAGCGCCAGGAACAACATGGGTACCCCCAGGCGAACAGCGCTGACGCTGAGCCGCTCGAGGGTTTCGAGGGGCGGCAGGCGCCTGAAGGCCAGGCCGAACGATCGGCGCAAGAGCTGACGGGAAAGCCATCCGTACAGGACCGCATACAGGAACCCGAGACTCAGGGCCGTGTAGGCCAGCAGCACCAGCACGGCGTGGATCACGTAACCGGGATCGTGAAGCAGAGGGTTGTCGGCAGGCACCTGGAAGGCGAACGCGCTGGCCAGGAACTGGAGCAGGAACGCCAGGCCGATGATCAGCACGCCGGTCTGGCATACCTTGAGCACGCGCTCGATCACGACGTAGATCGTGGTCAGGCAGAGGGCCATCATCGAGGCGAGCTCCAGGGGCGAACCGAGAGGAAAGCGCCCCAGCTCCTGGCCCCGTAAGATCACGAGACTCACATGGACGAGGAGCACGACCACCGACAACACCCGTCCCCAGCCACGGGCCGAGGCCTTCTCCTGGTAAAAGAACCACAGGTAGCTCCCCCACAGCATGAGGTAGAGCATGGGAAGCAGAACGGTCGCCAGTCCGGTCAGCATGGTGATCATCGCGGTCCTCCGACCGATGAGGGTCCGATAACCTGGAGATTGGCCAGAACCCGGGCGGCGGCCGACTCCGCTTCCTTGGCGCAGTGGTTGACCGAGATGCCGTGGTAGGAACTCCCGGTCAGGGTCAGGCCGGGCAGGACTGCCAGACGTGCTTCGATGCGGCGGAGTCGCGCCAGGTGGCCGGGACGATACTGGGCGATGGCGTTCGGGTGGCGGATGATCCAGGACTTGACCGGATCGCCTCGCAGGTCCAGCAGGCCGCGCAGCTCGGACAGGGCGGTGGCCTTGAGTTCATCGTCGCTCAAGGAGAGGATGTCGGGATCCAGGGGACCGCCGGTCATGCAGCGCAGGAGAACCGATCCGTCGGGAGAGCGCCCCGGGAAAATGCTGCTGGTCCAGAGGGCACCGAGGAGGCGCCGGTTTTCGCGGGTGGGAACCAGGTGGCCGAAGCCGTCGAGGTCGTGTCCGACGTCGGCCCGCCGGAATCCCAAGGTGATCACGGCCATCGGCACGTAGCCGATGCCGTCGAGCTCGTCGGAGAGAATCGGGTCGGGCACGACCGGAGCGGTGGCATGAGCGGGCGCGGCGCCGATCACGGCGTCGGATGGTTCGCCGCCGTCATTGATCAGCCAGCGGTCGCCGTCGCGGCGCAGGGATCGGATCGGATCACCGGTACGCAGTTCGACTCGGTCGTCCTTGTTCAGGGTTGCGGCCAGGCCCTCGATCATGTCGGCCATGCCGCCCTCGAAGGAATGCAGCACGCCGGCTGGGCCTGCCTCGGCGGCCCGCCTGCGCTGCTTCGAGATGGCCGCCAGGGCCTTGAACAGACCCCCGTGATCGCGCTCGAGCTCGACCATGCGGGGAAACGCCGCGGCCAGGCTGAGCTGACGGGAGTCGCCGCCGAAGATGCCCTTGACCATGGGATCGAGAAACATCGCGGCGAATTCGGCCCCGAGACGACGGGTGCCGAACTCGTCGATCGTTTCGTCATGCTCGGGATCGACGGCAGGATCGAATCCGCGTCGTGCAGGGACGAAGATTTCACCGGCGACACGCAGCTTGTCGTGCCAGCGCAGCAGGCCCGTTTTCAGGAAGGTGCCCGGAGAGGTTGGGAGTTCGTGGAGACGCCCGGCTTTCATCAGGAAGCGACGACGTGCGGCGTCGGTGCTGCGCACCAGGGCGTGGCGCAGGCCGACCCTGTCGACGAGCCGCAACGTGGCAGGTTCGTTGTCGAGAAAACCGTTGGGGCCCCATTCGATCTGCCAGCCGTCGTCGACCAGGGTCCGCAGGTGACCTCCGGGGGCGTCCTCGGCTTCGTGGATCACGACCTGCAGGGGCAGTCCTTCGGCGGAGGCCGCGTCGAGCAGGTGCAGGGTCGTCGCCAGACCGGCGATGCCTCCACCCATGACAGCGACACGGTACGGCCCCTCAGTTCGAGGCATGATCGACCTCCGATTTCGGGTGGATCGAGAGAATCAGATGTTCGGCCAGGGACGAGAGCCAGGACTCGTTCAGATTGAGGGCTGAGCCCCGCGAGAACTCCTCGATCCCGACCAGCCCAGCCTCCTTCCCCAATTCGATGTCGAGCTCATGGAGGGTCTCGATGTGCTCGCAGGTGAAGCTGACCGGCTGCACATGCAGACGCCTGCAGCCGGCCTTGGCCAGGCGGCGCGTCTCGTCCTGGACGTCGGGGCCGAGCCACTTGATGGGGCCGACCCGGCTCTGAAAGGCCAGCAACGGCCCGCCGCCGCCGGGCATCCTGTCGAGCCAATTCGTGGACTCGGCCAGTTCGGATCTGATCGCGGCATGGACGGCGCCGACGGTGGCGCGGGATTGGGACAGATACGGATCCCCGGCTTTCACGAATTTCTCGGGCAGGGAGTGCGCCACGAAGAGAAGTGAGCAGGAGGCGGGGTCGACTTCCGACTCGATCCAGCGGCGCAGGGTGGCAGTGGCGGCCGTCGCCAAAGCCGTGATGAATCCTGGCAGCAGTTCCCAAGAAGGCAGCACGTGGACGGCGGCGTCCGGTTGGATCCTGGCGAGGGCGTCGAGCACGAAATCAATCGTGCTGGCGTTGGTGGCGTCGCTGAACTGAGGGTAGGTCGGCACCACGACGTACTGACCGCAACCGAGGCTCTTGAGATCAGCGACTGTCTTGGAGGGGAACGGATGCCAATAGCGCATGGCTGCTCCCGGGTGCCACAGCAATCCGTGCGTCGCGGCCAGTTCCGCTAGACGAACCCCCTGCTTCAGGGTCGTCTCCAGCTGGGGGGATCCACCGCCGTGGCCGATCCGGGCGTAGCGTTTTCGCACCGCCGGAGCGCGTCGACGGGCGATCAGGCGGGACAGGATCGGGGCGAGGAGCCGGGGAATCGGGATGATGCGAGGATCCGAAAAGAGATTCTGCAAAAAGGGCCGCACGGAGTCGGGGCCGTCCGGCCCTCCCATGCCGCACAGGATCAGTCCGGTGGGCTGGGCGGGGTCGAGCCGGGACTGCGGGAACCTCGGAAGCATGACGTCTCCTAGACGGTGCGGCTGAACAACGGCTTGGACGAATCGCGATCGAGATAGGCGTCCAACTCCATGCACACGTTGCGCGCGAAATGACGGCCGAGCTCGGTGATGACCAATCGGTCGGAGTGGAACTCCACGAACCCCTCGTCCTCATAGGGCTTCATGGCCATGAACTCTTCGGCGAGAAGCTGGTCGGCCGGAGCTCCGAATTCGGACGTGGTCAGGTCGAAGGGCAGCTCGTTGTTGCACATCAGGGCCAGGATGGCTTGGCGACGCAGGCGATCGTCCAGGGTCAAGGCGTGGCCGCGCACCACGGGCAGTTCTCCGGCGTCGATCGTGGCACTCCATTTGGACAGATCCGGGACGTTCTGGACGAAGCAATCGCACACGTCCCCGATGCCGCTCATGCCGAATGCCAGCATATGCGGTGCCGGCCGCGTGGTGTACCCCATGAAGTTCCGGTGCAGACGTTTTTCCCGCAGGGCGACGGAGAGTTCGTCTTCGTGTTTGGCGAAGTGGTCGATGCCGATCCAGACGTAGCCCGCTTGTTCGAACATGGCGATGGTCAGCTGGAACAGGTCGAACTTCTCGTAGCCGGTGACCATGAGGGTCGTGTCGACGAGCTTCTGGTTGGGCTTGACCCAGGGGACGTGGGCGTAGCTGAAACAAGCCACGCGGTCGGGCTGTTGCTCGATGACCACCTTCAGTGTGTCGGTGAACGATTCGCGGGTCTGACCCGGCAAGCCGTACACGAGATCGACGTTCACGCCCGCGAACCCGGCGTCGCGGCAGCCATGGAAGACTCGCAGGGTGCGTTCGAGGGACTGCTTGCGACCGATGGCTCTCTGCACACCCTCCTCGAAATCCTGCACGCCCATGCTGATGCGGTTGAAGCCGATGGACGCGAGGTGGGCCGACTGCTCGGGGGAGCCGATGCGAGGATCGATCTCCAGGGAGATCTCGGCCGTCTCGGCCACATCGAAACGGTCGCGGAACAACTGGAGGGCACGCTCGGTCTGGGGATCCTTGAGATAATTCGGCGTGCCTCCGCCCCAATGCAACTGCACGACACGGCGTCCTGGTCCGATGATGTCGATGACCATGTCGAGTTCTCGTTCGACGCGGTCGAGGTACCTGTCCACCGCATCCTTCTCCCGCGACACGACGGCATTGCAGCCGCAGTAGTGGCAATGCTTGGCGCAGAATGGAAGATGGAGATAGAGCGACAGTTCTTCGTCGGAGCGGTCGGCCAGTTCGACGAGGGCCTCACGATAGCCGGAAGGCCCGAATCCATCCGACCAGACCGGCGCGGTGGGATAGCTGGTGTACCGGGGGCCGGCCTTGTCGTGTTTCTCCAGGAGTTCTTTCGACACGCGGACGGCCACGATCAGTCTCCCTTGCGATAGCCCTGGACTGTCTCGACCAGGGTCTCGACGTTCTCGATGGGCGTGGGTGGCAGGATGCCGTGGCCCAGGTTGAACACGTGGCCGCGGGCGGTGTCGCCCCGGCGGCAGATTTCCAGAGCGCGACGACGGATTTCGTCCTTCGTGCCGAACAGGCTGAGCGGATCGAGATTGCCCTGGACGGGCTTGCCGAGCGTCGCTGCGGCTTCGGCCAGATCGAGGGTCCAGTCCAAACCGTAGGCTTCGGCGTCGACTGTCTTGACTGAAGCGAGGAATGGAGCCGAACCCTTCAGGAAGTACACGCGAGGCACGCCGGCGTCCCTGAGTCCGTTCATGATCCTGTGAATGCCAGGCAGCACCATGTCGGCGTAGTCCTGAGGGTGAAGGATACCGCCCCAGGTGTCGAACAGCTGCAGAGCGTCGACGCCGGCTTCGACCTGCATCAGCATGTAGTCGAGAATCTGATCGGCCAGCTTGTCGAGCAGTTCGCGCAACAGCTCGGGCCGGCTGTAGAGCATGGTCTTGAGATGAAGGAAATCCTTGGAGCCGCCACCCTCGATCATGTAGGAAGCCAGCGTGAGGGGCGCGCCGGCGAAACCGATGAGCGGCGTCTTCTCGCCGAGTTCGCTCTTGATCAGCCTGATGGCGTCGGCCACGTAGCCAGTATGTTCGCGCGAGTCGACCACGCGCAGGTCCCGCACCTGGTCTTCGTGACGGATCTCCTTGTCCATCTTCGGTCCGCCGTCATCGAAGGTGAACGGCGCGCCCATGGGCTCGAGGGGCACCAGGATGTCGCTGAACAGGATCGCCGCGTCGAACCCGAAACGTCGGATAGGCTGCAGGGTGACCTCACAGGCCAGCTCGGGAGTCTTACAGAGGTTGATGAACGATGTCTTGGCCCGCACCTCGCGGTACTCGGGCAGATAACGACCGGCCTGGCGCATGATCCAGATCGGGCGTTGATCGTGGGGTTCGCCCTTGAGGGCCGCGAGGTAGGGGGAACGGGTAATGGTGGTCATGACGCTCGATCCTTGTTGATGCCGGTGCCGCGCCCGCGGCATTTCCCGCCGACAAACGTAAAATTCGAGTGGTGCCTGTGTGTCACGGAGACGTCATGGAATGGGCGATTGTGTGATTTCTTTGACGGCGGCCAAGAGAGCCTGGGATCGAAAAAGCCCCCCGCTTCGCAGCGGGGGGCTCAGTCGTGATCCAACGGTCATTCACCTATGGCGAGTGGCCACTCGAACCGTATTAGACTTCGGTCAATTGGGCGATTGACTAAAAAGGGCCATCTCCAAAGTCCTTGGCGTGGCACTTGTTGCAAAGCGACCGCTGGTTCGTCGGGAACGTGTAGTTGTACCACATGTTCGCGAGGTCATCGACGGTGGCGCCTTCGGCTTCGCTCGCGGGATGGGCGTCGGCCATCCAGGTCTCGCCGAAGTCCCAGCGACCGGAGTCGGCGAAGGGCGACGCGTGGGCGCGGTGGCAGGTCAGGCACATGACCTGATCGACACCGGCCGGACCGGCCGTGTAGTTGGTGGAGCTGACCGTTTCCAGGTCGACGTCCACGTCTTCGAAGGGCACCAGGCCGCGGTAGGCGGTCAGGGCGTCGCCACCGGTCAGGTCGTCGGAGCTGACGTAGGCGTTGTAGACGGCGGCGACGCTGCTGCCCAGCTGCTCGCCGGCGGGGTGCACGTGGTTGATGCTGCCGACCGAGTACATGTCGGCGTGGCAGTTGCCACACCACTCGCTCATGCCGCTCTTGTAAACGGTATGGGCGACGTCGGTTTCAATACCCGAGCCGGAAACGGTGCGACGGCTGTTGCCCTTGGCCAACGGAGCGTCGGCGGTGAAGTTGTAACGACCACCGGGGTAGATCGGGCCCTGGGCTGAACCGTACAGCAGGCGGAAGCTGGTGTTGCCATGGGGGTCGTGGCAGCTGGTGCAGGTCAGGTACGTGCTGTCGAAGTCGCCGCCGGGGGCGCTGCCCAGGATGGCGTCTTCGGCGATGCCGTAGACCGGGGAGATCGAGTTGTGGCCGTGGCTGTCGCCGGTGCTCTCGGAGGTGTTACCGTGGGAGCTCCAGGTCCAGGTCTTGGTGACCCAGTAGAAGTCGCCGCCGGCGCCGTAGCCGGCACCGTCAGCGAACTGACCGTAAGCGGCGTGGCACTGCAGGCAGGTGTCACTGCTGTTGCCGTAGTTGAGCAGGTACTCGTTACCCGAGGTGTGGGCGGCGTCGACATAGTCGCCGTCCTGGCTGTTGTGCATGGTGTGGCAGCCGGCACAGTCGGCGACGCCGGCGTCGTGGAAAGCCCACGCGGTGGTGGACAGGGCGATGGTCGCAACCATCACGACGGTGATCTTGAGGATGTTCTTCACGGAAAGGCCTCCAGCGATTGTCGGCTCGATGTACGAACCGGAGTAGCGATAGCTTGAAAGTCCATTGCTGCGAATCGGGGTGAATTCCCCTGCAGCGCGATCAGGAGTGGCTCCTTTCAGGTGCGGTCGGTGAATCACGACATCTCCATGATGAGCGGCGCGTTAGCGCCCTCGGTTGATTGCGTCCGTGCTGAACACGTCGTAGACCTGAACGCGGCCCTCGAAACCCTGGGCCACGTACACGCGTCCCGACGCGTAGGCGAGCGAAGCCGGGTGATAGAAGGCGCCCGGCGAGGCACCCATCCGTCCGTACTCGGTGATGAATTGGTGCTCCTGGTCGAACACCAGGATCACGTGGCGCATGCGATCAAGCACCATCACGGTGCCTAGAGGACCGAAGGCCACGTCGACCGGGAAGGAGAACTTGCCCGGCGTGGTTCCCAGAGTGCCGAAGGAGCCGTCGGGGCGACCATCGGCGGTCAAGACCAGGATGCGGTGATCCTGGCTGAGGGGGATGTAGATGCTGCCGTCCGGAGAAACCGCGGGACGGCCACAGACCGTTTCGGCGCCCGTGTTGCTCCAGAGGGAGCGCGACCACAGGACTTCACCGGATTGATGGTCGTGTTTGACGAGCAGTCCGGAGGTGTTGTCAAGAGTCAGGAAATGGCCGTCGGCTGAAAGAGTCAGGTGATCGGGTCTCCATCCAGCGACCGGGGAAACGGCGAGATAGGACACCGGCTCACCGACGAGGTCGAGACGGCGAATAGTCCGAGCCTGTTCGCTGTTGGAATCCAGGAAGACGAAACCGCCGTCCGCCGTCAGGGCGGCATCGGAGGGACTCGACAGGCCGGCGATCATGCCGGTCACGAAGCGGGCACCGCCAGCGGGATGCATCACGTGGAGAGCGGAGCCGGCGGCGTCGCTGACGACGATCTCGCCGGTCGTGGCGTCGGTGCTGACCGAGACGGGCCGGGGCTGTCCGTGACGCCCCTCATCGAGGCGCAGGTTGCCGGTGAATTCAAATACGATGGCCGCGCTCGCGCTCGCGCATAATGCGAGCACCATCATGCACGATGATAAAACCGTGACGGCCGTCACGGAGTTGTCATGGTGGTGGTGCGAGCCCCGGTTCATTTCGTATCCTCGGCGTTTCGTCTGGAGAGGGGGATTGCGTGTCGAATCAAAAAACCAACGTGATGACAGAGAGATCATAATATGCTTGTTATACTTTCGTCAATAAGAATGCACATTGAAACGCCATTATTTTAACAATAATGATTTTGGCACTCATTTCGGATTGGAATATCATGAATATGACGATTATCGCAACGATTCTCTTGGGGGCAGAGAGAAGGCCGCCCCTTAAGTTCGGAGCGGCCTTCTATGTTAAACAATCGGCAATCATTGATGCATTATGAGCTTATCGCTTTTCCCGGATCATTTCGGTGTGGCAACGAATGCACAGTTTTCCTTGAGGATCAGCGTGAAGAATGAGCTTCGTTTCCGATCCGTGGGGGTTGTGGCAACTCACGCACCGGACCGGAACGTTGCCGTTGACCTTGTCGATGGTGTCGGGGCCCATGGGGTGATCCGAATGCTCGCTGTAGGTATGGCAGGCGAGACAGATGTCGTCGGCCGACCGCTTGGCCTCATCGCCGGTGCTCAGGAGGTGGGGATCGTGGCAGGCGGAGCAGGTGCGGCCGTCGGGATCGGGGTGGGTGAATGACGATGATCCGATCAGGTCCGCCTGTTCCTGGTGACACTTCCCGCAGACTGCGGTCTGACGGCCTGTCAGCAGCTTGCTCACCGGGGCGCTGTGGGGTGCGTGGCAGACCGTGCAGTCGTCGTCCTCCAGTGGTGCGTGGGGGATTCCCTCGGACAGCTCGACGGCCAGGCCCGAGTGACAGTCGAGGCAGAGAGTCTTGGCTCCGCCGGCTTTCACGGAGCCGCCTTCGGCGTGACACGCATTGCAGTCACGGTCCTCGAAAGGCGCATGGACCACGGAGTGGGGCAGGCCGGGGGTGAGAGACCCATGGGGGTCGTGACAGCCGGAACAGTCGGCCCCGGAAAGGTCGAATCCCCGATGGCCGGTTCTCAATGTGCTGCTGTTGATGTCATGGCACTCGGCGCACAGTCCTGGCGGCGGGGCGACCAGGGTGTTGGGATGCTCGCTGCCGTGGGCGTCGTGGCACGAGAAGCAATCGCCGTCGGCGAACGGCTCGTGCCGTACGGGCAGGGATTGCTTGACCTGCATGTCGGCATGGCACGAGAGGCAGAGTTTTCCGCTTGCCACCTTCAACAGAGACGCCTGGTCGGAGCTGTGGGGGCTGTGGCACGAGGAGCATTCTCCATTGCGTACGGGACGGTGAGCCAGGTCGGCATCGGGGAACAGGTCGGTCAGTTCGTGACATCCGGCGCAGGTGGCATCGGTGCCGCCCGCGGTCAACAGGTGCTCGCCACGAGCAGCATGAGCGTCGTGGCAGGCCGTGCAGTCGCCGTCCTCGAAGGGCGCATGGACGACGGTTCCGACCTCCTGCACGTCATCGTGGCAGGTAAAGCAGAGGTCCTGTTGATCGGTGATGGGGGCAGAGCCTTCGTGGCAGCTGGAACAGTCGCGATCCTCGAACGGAGGGTGGATAACCGTGCGCAACAGGCTGGGCTGGGATGCATGGTGCGGATCGTGACAACTCACGGTGCAGTTGAGGTCAGCCAGGTTGCGGCCCAAGTGGGCGGCCTGAAGCCGACTGCTCGACTCGTCGTGGCACTCGAAGCACAGGCCCGGCTGCGGAGCGACCAGGAAGGATCTGTCGTTGCCGCCGTGGGGACGATGGCAGGTCAGGCAGTCTTCCAGCACCGGTGGATGCACCGAGACGGCGTCTGAGACGTCGGCCATGCCGTCGTGACACATGACACAGAGCAGAGGCTGCGGTGCGGCGATCAGCGCGCTGCGATCGGAAACGTGAGCGTCGTGGCAGGAGCTGCACTGTCCGGCGGCCACCGGAGCGTGGTCGATCCAGTCGTCACCCTCGGCAAGGTCGTGGCAGTCGAGGCACAGGGACGTCTTGGACTGCAGGAGCATCGCTTCGTTGTCGTTGCCGTGAGGGTGGTGGCAGTCGAGGCAGGCGCCCTCTGCGGCCGGAGGATGGAGGCTGCCCCCTTCAGGCCTGGTAGCCTGGTTCTGGTGGCAATCGATGCAGAGAGCCGACGGTTCCCTGCGCAGTAGGAAATCACGTTCCGACTGGTGGGCTTCGTGGCATTCGAGGCACTGTCCGCGAGCAACCACGTCGTGGGGGTGATCGGTCGCGAGCTGCATGCGCACGTTGAGGTGGCAGTCGAGGCATAGGGTACCCGGGTCCGACACCAACAGGGACACCGTGCCGGAACTGTGGGGGTCGTGACAGACGGAGCAATCGCGCTTCACGACAGGGGCGTGACGATTGAGGCCGGCGTCCTGGTCGGCCAGGATTTCGTCGTGGCACTCGAGGCAGACCATGCGCCCGTCGGACACCAGCAGGTGCTCCGAGTCGGAGGCGTGGGGGTCATGACAGGTCGTGCAGTCGCCATCGGCGACCGGGGAGTGTTTCACGCGGCGGTCGAAGGGCGCTTCATCATGACATTCCAGACAAAGGGATCCCTGACTCGCGGTCAACAGGCCCGGCACCGAGCTGCCGTGGGGAGCGTGGCAGGCGATGCAGTCCCCGTCTTTGGCCGGTGGATGGGCCGTGCTGCGGCCGGCGATGGGGTCGTCGTGGCAACTGAGGCAGAGGGCTCCACCGGCCTCGACCAGAACTGTGGCTCCGGTCGTGTCGGTCTCGTGGCAGGCGGTGCAGTCCTTCTCGGCGACGGGCTCATGCTGGTAAGTCTGCAGGAGTCCGTCCTCATCCGAACTGTGAGGATCGTGGCAGGTGGCGCAGCCCGTGAACGAACTCGCCCCGTCGCCGTGGGCTTTGGCGAGCTTATCGGCGTTGTCGTGACAGGAAAGACAAAGATCGTCACCGGGCAGGATCAACAGGCCGGCGTGCTCGCTGCCGTGGGACAGATGGCAGGCCGTGCAGCCGTCCTTCTGCAGGGGGCGATGGACCTTCTTGCGGGTGTAGGCAGCATCGTCGTGGCAGACATAGCAGGAAGCCGAGCCTTTGGCGGACAGCAAGGCGCTCTCGCCCGAACCGTGGGGGTCATGGCAGGCGATGCAGCCGTCGCGGCTGGCCGGCGCGTGCACGTGGGCCATGTCCATGGCGGCGGACAGGTTCTCGTGGCAATCGAGACAGAGGTCGTTGCCGGGGCGCTGGAGGGTGAGGCGGCCCACGACGCCGTGGGGTTTGTGGCATGCCGCGCAGTCCTCGGTGCGGAAGGGCTCGTGGGCGTTCTTCTGCTTCAGTTCGGCCTTCAGATCGTCGTGACAGTCGATGCAGGACTTGGACTTGAAGGGTCCGGCGGCATCGGCCGAAACGGCGAGAACCAGGGTGAGCAGGACGGCGATCAGGGCGTTCCTAGACATCGTTCTTCCTCTTCCACTCAACGAGGTGCTCGGCGACGAGATCTTCGGCGCCGGGGACGATCACGATTTCAGACGAATCCTCGAGCAGTTTCACCGAGTCCGTGATGGCGTTGCCGGTGCGCTGGGCCAGGAAACGTCGCATCACTTCCTCGCGGCACTCTTCGAGGGGGACCGGCGTGGTTTCTTCCATTTCGGTGATGATCGCGACGACCCAGCCACCGGGGACTTCCATGGTGTCAAGGATCAGGCCCACGCGGGCTTCGCCCGGCTCCAGGCCGATCATCGGCGGAGCCAGCCAGGTCGTCGGGATGGCGGCGATGTCTTCGAGGACCTCGGCGGTGCGGCCGGCCAACCAACCCATCTCGGCTCCCTGGACAAGACGGTTCCTGAAGGTCTTGGCGGATTCCTCGTCCTTGAGGATCACGCTCTTGACCTTGACCCTTCCGGGTGGCGTGAGGTGCTTGATGTTGGCTTCGTAGAAGCTGCGGATCTCGCTCTCGTCCGGTTCAGCTCGCACCTTGGACAGGATGCCGATCGTCTCCTGCAGCATCAGATCGCGCGTGTGGTAACGGGCCAACATGATCATCTCGGGCTTGTTGGGGATGCCTCTCTGCTTGGACTCGTAGGTCAGCAGCGCTTCGGCCAGCCAGTCCCGAAAGTACTCGTCGCGGATCTGATCGGCATTGGTCTTGCCTACCATGCCGTGAAACTCCTGGAACATGAGATTCTTCGTCAAGCTGCTGACGCGCATGGCTCCGGTGGGAGAGAAGCAGACCACGTCGTTGCTGTTGCGAAGATACGCCTGCATTTCGGGATCGGCGGACGCGTAGTCGAGAGACTGGATCAGCGTAGTGTCCACCACCACGTCGTATTTTGTGCGGAGATCCTGGATGAAGATTTCGATGGCGTCGAACTGCAGTTGCTTTCGATCTTCGGCGTCCACGGGAACCGAAAGGGCCACCGAGTCGACCAGGGCGAGCACGCTGCGGTGGCGCACGTTCTCGGTCACCTGGTTGAGGATCATGCCGTCCTTGTCCAGGCCCAGTCGTTGGCCCTCCTGGAACAGAAGCGTGTTCTGGATCAGGCGCTGGAGGACGGCGCCGGCCTCGGGAAGCACGACCGAGTCCTTGCTCTGCTGGCTCTTCATCAGGAAGAGTTCGACATCGAGATCGTCAAGGGTCAGCTGCTCGCCGTTGACGGTCGCCAGAAGAGCAGTCTTCGCCGGGGCGTCAATCGCTCCTGCGGTCGTCACGGCCGCCAGAAGAAACAGGGTCGCGAAGAAGGCGGGTCGTACCCGTCGCTGGTCCATGGAAATCCTCCGTATGTGATCCGAGGTCGCCCCAAAGCTGCCCGGCGGCTTCGCCGAGGATCTGGCGGGACGTTCGTGTTTCGACAATTCCGAACCAGCCGATGCGTGGTTGGTTGTCGTGGTAAAGGCCTGCGCAGCCCAGCAGGATGCCGGACCGCAGGTCCGTGAGCCGGGCGAAATAGGTGAATGCAGGCAGGACCGACCGTGTCGTGGTGGTCGGATCGTCGAACATGAGACCAGGCGAGCCTCGGCCGGTCTCATCGGTCAGCAGTTCGGCCGAGAGCATGCTGTCAGCACCGAGAACGAGAGCCATGTGCTTCATGCCCTCGACATCGACACGACGTGGGTCATGCCCTGCCTCGATCAGCAGATGGTTGAGGATGCCGGGATCGGTCACCACCAGGCTGTCGTCGTCGAGAACGGTTTCGAGAAGGGTGTGAGTGGCGGTCATGACGTCGCTGCGCTCCAGGCCACGGGACTGGACCGGCAGGATCACGAACGGCCGGCCGCTGGGTGAGCGACCGTGATCGTCGAGCCTGGCCACCAGATTCGTGATGCCGAGCTCCAGGGCCGGGACCCAGTCCGGATCGGTCCATGTCACGGGGTCGACCGTTCCAGCGTCCAGAAGCAGGCCGGTTTCCGTGTCGACCAGACGTCCGGCTGCCAGGATGCGGCCCTTTTCGAACATCATCTGGACGATCAGGAGGCGGGAGGCTCCTGTTTCAGCGCGGAGGTCTTCGAGGAAGAGCCGGTTGATGACCATGCTGCTGCGAACCCGGTGAAGAACCTGCAGGGCCCGCACGTTGTCGGCATCGACGCCCGGCGCGCCGACTGCAGCGATGGCCGTCGAGATGGACGCCTCACATGCAGTGCGGAGGTCGGCCTCGGATGCGGGGAGGGCGTCGCGTGTTCTGGTCGAGAGGAACAGAAGCGTCGCGGTGCGTTCCTGAACAGCAGGCGCGCGTCGGTCGGTGACGGGTTCTTGGGCCGAGGCCGAACCGGACAGCAGACTCATGCAGACCAGAGCCGTCATCAGGGCGGCTCGGATGGTCTGGGTGGTTGTGGGTCGAGTCGACATGGCGTCCTTGTCCCGGCCTCAGCGGCTGGAGTCCCGGTCCTGGCGTCCGGACGAATCGCCGCTCGGGTCGAGCAGCGTGTCGAGGGCCTGGCGGATGGCGTCGCGAGACACCTTGTACAAGCTCGTGGGCTGTCCGCCGAAGAGCTTTTGCCAGAGTGAAGAGCCGTCGGTATTGACCTGGGCGCTCCAGATCACGGAGCCGGATGTCGTCTCTGCTAGGCCGAAAACGGCGGTGATCGTGTAGGTCTTGTTGCCGCCGAGACGTTCGAGGCCGTATTCCTCGACCGAGCCGGTGAAGATGGCGTCGACACCGAGCCGCTCACCCAGGGCCATGACCTGATCCGCAGAGAGCACGGCGTTGGCCCTGAAACGGAGATCGCTCCAGGCCTTGAGAACCTCGCCGGGGTCGATGATGTCGAGGCCGTCGTAGCTGAGCAGTTCGGACAGGAAGACCGACTCCATCCGCTGCGCCGCGAAACGGTCCGAGCTCAGGTTCTGAAAAGGAACCACCGCAGCGCTTCGGATGAAGCTGAAGTCCACGTCGGTGCTGACGTAATGCACCGGCGCCGAGGCACAGCCGGCGAGGGTGAGCATTGCCAGTGAGAGCCACAGGGCCATGGTCGTCTTGATCGACATCTCGTCTCCCGTCGTGCACACAGACTGCGGATCAGAAGGTCCAGGTCGTGCGCCACTGGGTGTTGAGCGGAGTGCTCTTCACTCCGCTCCTTTCATGAGCCTGCAGGTCCATGCGTCCCTCCATCCGCAGACGGGGGCGGGCGTGCCAGGCCAGAGTGACGCCTCCGCCCCGCTGTCGGGTGTCGGTGCGCGTATCGCTATAATGATTGACCGAGAACCTCATGTCGAGGCTGCCGGTGGTCAAGGGATTCCAACTCAGGATGTGACGCCAGAGCCATTCGTCTCTGTCCCTCGACTCGTACCGGACCTGTCCGGAGTAGGTCAAGAGGGGAAAGAGAGACCAGCGGACCGAGGCATCGGTATCGTCGAACTGCGAGTAGTCCTCGCCGAGGTCCCGGCTGACCCAGCGACTCGAGCGGTTGATGTCGAGCGAGAAGTTCCGGCGCGGCTGGCTGCGCAGGGTCGTCACCGAAAACCAGGATCGGGATTCGAGTTCGAAGATGTCGTCGTCGAGAGTTCCGAAGCCCAGCTTCTGCAGGAGACTCAGGCCGGGCGCCGCCCGCCAGGATGTGTCGACGGCGATGTTGTCGGTGATCCGATTGCGTTCGAGACTGCGATCGAGGTCGTGGTGCCAAGTGACGCGGGTCCACAGAGGGCGTGCCACGTCGCTGGTCGCCGAGACGTTGAGGGTCCTTGTGTCGGTGTTCATCCTGGATTGGCTCGTGAGCGTGTTGATGCTGTAGATGGTCGCGAGATTCCAGCCGTCGAGCCGCAGACGGGTGTCGAATGTGTGGATCGCGCCGGAGAGGTCGCGGGCGTCCTGGTCGTACTCTCGTCGGGTGAGATTGGCCCGATAGCCCACGGTGAGCCGCGAAGTGAGTTGATAGGACAAGGAGCTTGCCAGGCGGTGCCTTCGGCTGGAGGTCTCGACTTCGTGGACATCGGCCGGCCGCGAATCGTAGAATTCGATTTCATTGAGGAAGATGTTCGGCTCGGTGGGTCCCGTCTTGATGTTCACGAGCTTGAATCGACGAGCGTTGACCGGTGACGAAAGAAGGAACTCCCAGCCCTGCCGTCCGTCGTCCCACTCGCGCCACGAGGCCGACAGGGCGCCGGCGGACACTTCGGTCCAGTCGATTCCCTCGGGGTCGTCGCTGGTCAGCATTCGCCACTGCATGAACTCGGGGAACCGGACGATGCGGTCCACGTAAAGGGCGACGGAGCCGACTTCCTGCGGGTCTCCGAAGTCGACGACGATGTTGCGGTAGTCGCCGCCGTACTCGCGGACGACCGGCGTGTCGTCGCCGATGTTGAGGGATGTGGGCGTGTCCCGGTCGAGATCCGACAGTTCAACCAGGGGTGTCAGTTCTGGTTCGAGGGGGTCGAGCTCCTCTGGTGTGTCGTCCAGCACGTAGCCGATGCTGAGGGGCGTCAGGCGGGAGACGGTGATGGCGAGGTCGGAGGTCACCTTCTCGTCGAACAGGTCGGTCCGGGCCTCGATCGAAGCGCGGCCGCGGCCGGCGTTCCAGCTGGTGTTGCCACGGTAGCGCAGGCCCTGGCTCAGGCGGTCGCGACGCGTGCCCGATGTCAGGGCCTCGTCTCGCGACAGGGATCCAGAGTAGAGGAACTCGCCGATCATCGTGTCGTATTGCAGGCTGCCGCGCACGGCACGATCGCGGTTTTCGATCCAGGCGCCTGATGAGGTGCGCCGGTCGGAGGACGAATCGTTGGCGCGCAGGGTCAGGTTACCCTGCTCGAAGTTGGTCTGGAAGTAGGCGGAGGCGTCGAAACGCTCGTCGAGACGCTCGCCGAAGGTCCCGCCCCTGTAGTCGCGCCTGTACCCGTCTCCGTTGAGGCCGGCACGGATGCTCGAATTGCGGTAGTTGAGGGAGACGGACGGCAGCAGTGTTCGTGTTCCGTAGTCCGAAACGAAATCATTGCTGCGGCTTTCGCTGTCTTCCACGAGGTTGCGGAAATTGGCGCGAAAAACCAGATCCGAGGAAAGTCGAACGTATTGCTCCAGGGACGAGTCGATCCGCAGGACGCTGGTCGTGTAGGGATTGGTGATCGTCAATCCCTCGTTGCGGACGCCTCGGACATCGATTCTCCCGTCGAGAGCGGAGGCGCCGAGAGGGCCGAGCACGATCAACAGGGCTGCGGCCAGTGCGGTTCGACCGGCCGACCCGAGAGTTTTGAGCATCTCAATGTCGGACAACGACCTCACACCACACCCCTAGGATCCCGATCAGCAGAAACGGACGATGCGACTGAACCAGAGAAATATATATCAATCTCCCAGCAGAACGTTATTTTTTTATCTATCGAGAATGAATCTCAACAGACGTGGTAGACTTTGGGATTTTACTGTAAGAATCTATCACATATACCAAAATGGCGTTGGATAAATCATATTAAGTACTCAAGTTTTCGCTGCATCAGCCGATGCAGACGTCATGATGAATCAAATACAACAGTCTCGAACCATGTTCGCACGCTCATTTTGCGGCTTGGTGTTGACTCTCGTGTTGCCTCTGTTTGGTGCCGCTGCCGACATCCCTCCAGGTCACCAGACGCTGGCTTGTGATTCCTGCCACTTGCGCACGATCGGCGCGGGCGGCAGCCTGGTGGTTGAGGATCATCGGTGTCTGAGTTGCCATGTCCCGTCGCAGGCTTCGACCGATTTGGCCAAGGTTTTTCATGGTCGCTCGGGGGAGAGCTGCACGACGTGCCACTCGTTCCATCATCCCGAGGAACTCAAGGCCGGCGAAGAGCGGTTTGCCCATGACATCGGCAACGAGGCGGTCGGTCGGCACTGTGTGGCATGTCATGCAGGGAGTCGATCCGTCGACAAACTCAGTGATGGCCATCGCTCAGCGAGAGCGATCTACCACGGCAACGGTCCGCTGATCGAAGGATTGACACCGTCGGAAGGCTGTCTGCTCTGTCACTCGAGGCACGACGCCGATCCTGTCGCCCTGAAGACCGTCAACACCCCTCCCCGGTTCAACGAGCATGCGAGCCATCCCTATGGTGCGAGGGTTGCGTCCGCGGCGAACACTGGAGGATTCCGGATCAGGCGAGTGGTCGATGGCCGATTGCCTCTGTTCGATGGCCGCATGGAGTGCCAGACCTGCCATGACGTCACTGGGGAGGCCGAGGATCTGCTGGTGAGCTTCGACACACCGATGGACATGTGTCTCGGGTGTCACCAGCGGACGGGTATGGAACCGTCGGTCATGGCTGCGGCCAAGCCGACGGTCCCGATCGGGAGTGGCCGCCCTATCGGCATGAGTCACTGAGGGCGCGTCGCGCTGAGGCCAGCGTAGCATCCACGTCCGCATCCGAATGAGCCCCCGAGAGGAAGCCGACTTCCCAGCCCGATGGAGCGAGGTACACACCCTCGTCGAGCAAGGCCCGGTGCAGGCGTCCGTACAATTCCATCCTGGAGCCGTCCACAGCTCTGAAGCTGGTGGGGGCTTCGGCCTGGAACACGGTCCAGAACAACGAGCCAACCTGAACGACCGAGGCGACCACGCCGGCTTCGGTCGCAGCGTCGCGCAATCCCTGGCAGAGACGTGATGTGCGTGCTTCGAGGTCTTCGTAGAAGCCGTCGCGCCCCAATTTTTCCAGCGTCACCAACCCTGCGGCCATGGCTACGGGGTTGCCGCTCAGGGTTCCGGCCTGGTAGACCGGTCCGGTGGGCGACACGTGATCCATGATGCTGCGACTGGCGGCGTAGGCGCCTACCGGCATGCCGCCGCCGATGATCTTGCCGTAGGTGGCTAGATCGGGGGTGATGGCGAATTTCTCGATCGCCCCGCCACGGGCGACGCGGAATCCGGTGATGACCTCGTCGAAGATCAGCAACGCTCCGTGGGCGGACGTCAGATCGCGGCACGCCTGAAGCCATTTACGAGTCTGGATCAACAGACCCGCGTTGGCCGGGACGGGCTCGACGATCAAGGCCGCGACCTTGTCGCCGTGTTCGGTGAAGAAATCAGCCAGACGCTGCTCGTCAGCCAAAGGGAGCACAACCGTGTGCTTGGAGAAATCCGCGGGGACGCCGCCGCTGCTCGGTGTGCCGAAGGTGGCCAATCCGCTGCCGGCTTCGACCAGCATGTGATCGGCGTGGCCGTGGTAGCAGCCCTCGAACTTCACGATCATGTCGCGTCCGGTGACGCCGCGGGCCAGTCGGATGGCGCTCATGACCGCCTCGGTCCCGGAGCTCACGAAGCGGACCTGGTCGAACACGCGCAGCCGCTCGAGCAGGGACTCGGCCAGCAGCACTTCGCGTCGACTCGGCGCGCCGAAGCTGCAGCCTTCGGCCACGGCCTCCTCGATGGCGGCCTGCACGTCCGGGTCGGCATGGCCGAGGATCATCGGGCCCCAGCTCTGGCAGTAGTCGATGTATTCCCGGCCGTCCTCGTCCATGAACCTGGCACCCTTGGCGCTGCGGAAAAACACGGGATCGCCGGGGACCGACTTGAAGGCCCGCACCGGCGAGTTTACGCCGCCGGGCAGCACCTTCTGGGCCCGTTCCCACCATTTCGCATTACTCACTTGATCCACCCTCCCCGCAGTGCGTCGCGGCCGTGGTACGTGATGATCAGGTCGGCGCCGGCGCGTCGCATGGCCAGCAGGTTTTCCATCACGATGGCCCGCTCGTCGCAGTATCCGGCGGCGGCCGAGGCCTTCACCATGGAGTACTCGCCGCTCACGTTGTAGACCACCACGGGAATGAGTGTCTCCTCCTTCACGGCCTTCACCACGTCCAGGTAGGCCAGCGCGGGCTTGACCATGACCATGTCGGCGCCTTCCTGAACGTCCAGCATGGCTTCGAGCAGCGACTCGCGAGCGTTGCGGTAGTCCATCTGGTAGGTTTTGCGGTCGCCCTGGGGGGCGCTGTCACAAGCGTCGCGGAACGGACCGTAGTACGCGCTGGCGTACTTGGCGCTGTAGGCCAGGATGGCCGTGTTGACGAATTCCTTTTCGTCGAGCAGGTCGCGGATGGCGCCGACGCGGCCGTCCATCATGTCGCTCGGGCTGACGATGTCGACACCGGCTTGGGCGTGGACCAGGGCCATCTTCGCCAGTTGCTCGACCGAGTCGTCGTTGGTCACGACGCCGTCATGCAGGAAGCCGCAGTGACCGTGGCTGGTGTAGGCGCAAAGGCAGACGTCGGTGATCAGGATGATCTCGCGACCGAAGCGATCGCGCAGGGCTCGCAGGGCCCGAGGGATCACGCCGTTGGAATCGATCGCTGCACTTCCGGTTTCGTCCTTGAGGTCGGGGATGCCGAAGAGCAGATGGCTGGTCAGGCCCAGCGCCACGTCGGCGGTGACTTCCTCGACCAGCTTGTCGACCGAAACGTGGGTCACCCCGGGCATGCTGGGGATCTCATCGAGCACGCCCTCGCCTTCGACCACGAAGTGGGGTGTGATGAGGTGACGGGCCGCCAGGTCGGTTTCGGCCACGAGCTCGCGCATCAGCGGCGTGGTGCGCAGGCGACGGGGGCGTTGCAGCAGATTCATGACGTCTCCTTGGAGTCGGGAACGGGATCCGGGCCGGCGGCCCGGATCATGGCGATGAGATCGGGTGTGTCGGCAACAACTGTTTCGAATCCGGCTTCGCGGGACGCGATCGCGGTGGTCTCCCCTATGGCGACGCAGGGAGCGACAGCCCCCCATCGTGCGGCGCAGGCTCGCACGGCGGAGGGGCTGGCGAAAAAGATCAGGTCGCCCGGGCGCCATGGATCATCGGGCAGTTCAGTGGGCGCGACGGCGTCGGTTCGATAGAGCGGGAGCTCGACCACGTCGAAGCCGGCGGCGACCAGCGTCAAACGGGGGTCGTCCATGCGTCGGTCCGGCCCCGGGAGCAGGACTTTCGCCGGCGGCGTGATCCGCCCCACGAAGTCGCGGGCGAGACCGGTGCCGTCGAGAGCGCGAACTTTCAGGTCGTCTTCATGCCCGCAGGCTGCCAGAGCGGCGGCAGAGCCGTCGCCGAGCACACCGAAGCGGGCCTGTCCGGCCGGGAATCCGGCGTCGCAGAAGGCACGGACGCCTTGGGGCGACGTGAAGAGGATCCAGTCGAAGGCGGTTGTGTCGAGATCGGAGGGCGGATCGAGGGGGACATACCGGAGCAGGGGAAGCGTCAGAACATCCATGCCGAGCGATTCGAGAGTGCGTCGCCAGGGGCGACACTGCTCGGCTGTCCGTGTCAGGACGATGCGACGCGGTCCGCTCACGGCGTCGGGGCCTCCCGTTTTCGTCGAATGATGTCGTAGGCTTCGTCGGCCAGGGCCATGGGGTCGGGGCCGTCGAGCCGAAAACGCAGGGGGGCGTCGAAGACTCCGGCCGGGCACCAGAAAGCCACCAGACGAAATCCGTCGGCGAAGGGTCGTATGTTCACGCCGAAGGGCAACTGACAGCCACCGTCCAGTTTTTCGAGCAGCCGACGCTCGGCCTTGACCGGAGCAGCAGCTTCGGCGGTTTCGAGGCCGTGAAGGAACGTTCGGAGCGGTTCCTCGTCACGGCACTGGATCGCCAGCATGCCCTGAGCCGGAGCCGGCACGAACTTCTCGACGTCCAGGGCCACGACGTGCAGGTCGGTCAGGTCGAGTCCGAGTCGTGTCACGCCGGCGCGCGCGAGCAGGATGGCGTCGTACTGTCCTTCGCGCAGCTTGCGCACCCGGGTCGGGACGTTGCCGCGCAGGTCGACGATCTCCAGGTCGGGCCGCAACTCCTGGATCTGGGCCTGACGGCGGGCGGCGCTGGTGCCGATTCGGGCTCCGTCGGACAAGGGGATCGACGAGTCGGCCCGGTTGCCGTCGACGGCGTCGGGGTGCACGAGCAGGAGCTCCCGCGGATCCTCGCGGCCGATCAGCGCACAGACGGTCAGGCCGTCGGGCTGCTCGCTGGCCATGTCTTTCATCGAGTGGACGGCGAGGTCGACGCGCCCATCGAGCTGGGCGTCTTCGAGTTCCTTGGTGAAGAAGCCCTTGCCTTCGAGCTTGCTGAACGGCACGTCGTCGATGAGGTCGCCGCGCGTCTGGATGATGGTCAGCTCAGGTTCGGCGCCCATCTCCGTCAGGAGATCGCGCACGTGGTTGGCCTGCCAGAGGGCGAGATCGCTGCCGCGTGTGCCGATGCGCAGGGGGCAGGGCAGGTTGATGGGGGGATTCGAAGCGCTCACGGGTTCTCCTCGGTTCGTCCTCGGATTCGGTGATTGGGCTAAGTTATGACACGTCCCCGGGGATTGTGTCACGACGTCGTCATCGCTTTTGTTTTGATTACCTGTGAAAATCCGTGTGGGTAGGGGTAGCTACCGCAGGGTGGACGATGCTAGAATCATCCCTGTTCGGCAAGGGGTTTGGGAGGCTCGAACAACCAAGCGACATCGACTGATTCGAGCACGCTCGCCCGGTGCCCGGATTCGAACTCATCAACGAAGAGCACCCATGGAACTTCGCCCGTTCCGGCTTCTGCTGATGTTACCCCTGTTGTGGACAGCCGTGTCCTCGGCGGCGGGGGATCTCCTTCCATTGACCATCTCCCGCGACCAGGCTCATCGTGTGGGCCTGAACTGGGTGGCGTATCTTGCAGCCAACTCGGAGGGGTGGGGTGATTCCCTGCGTCCCGATCTGCTGGAGATGAATCCTGTCGTGCAGGGCGACACGCTGTTGGCCTGGCACGGGAGAATCGCGCCGGCCGGATACATCGTCGTTTCGGCCCGCTCCGAACTGCCCGCGGTTCTTGCCTACAGCCAGACCGCCACCTGGCCCGAGGGAGAAGAGAATCCGTTCCTGCCTTTCCTGCGCCAGAGCCTGGCTCCCAAGGTTCATCATCTCGCCAACGAGATCGACTCGTCACCTGTTGGCGACCGCATCGCCGATACCCGCAGCCACCAAACCTGGCCAAGGTATCTCCTGCCCACTCAGCAGTTCGAGCAGGAACTCGCCGGCAACACCGTGTCGACCTTCGAGGAGTCTGGTCCGCTGCTGTCGTCCCGCTGGCACCAGGACGTTCCTTTCAATCTCGAATGTCCCACGGTCAACGGCCAACGGACCTGGGTCGGCTGCATGGCCACGGCCACGGCCCAGTTGATGCGTCATCATGAATGGCCCCTGTGGGGAGCAGGATCGGGATCCTACTGGTGGGACGGCGACGACTGCGACATGCCCCCTGTGGGGGAATGGATCACCACAGACTTCGAGCTGCCTTTCGACTGGGCCAACATGCCCGATCAGGCGAGCTCCGACATGCCGACGTCCGAAGTCACGGCTCTCTCTGATTTCAGTTTCCGGATCGCCTCGTCCCTGCAGATGGATTTCAGCACATGCGGTTCCGAGGCCTCCATCGGCATGGTCCGTGCGGCCCTCATGAACAACTTTCATTATCGACTAGGCATTCGCGATGTCACCCGGTTCCGCTACACCGACCAGGGCTGGTTCAACGAAATCCGGGACGACATCGATCGGGGCAATCCCATTCTCTACACGACGATCATTCACGCCATGGTCTGCGACGGCTGGCGCGACGCCGACGGCATGCTCCAGATCCACCTCAATTACGGATGGGGAGGCACTTCGGACAACTGGTACACCCTCGACGACATCGAGACCTCGTTGAATCCCGGGGCCGAGCGGATGCTGCTGGACATCGAACCCGATACCGACGTGAGTTTTCCCCTCGATGTGCTCGACTTCCAAGTCCTTGAATCGCAGAGCGGCATGGATGTGTCCTGGGATGTGCCGACCACCGGCACGACCATCCTGTTCTGGCCGCTGCGCTCGGGCGGTCCCCTCAATTGCATTCCACTGCCCCTGACCGAAGAGCCTCTCAGCGGTCAGGTGGCCTACCAGTTCCTCGATGATACGGTCACGGCGGGCGAGTACATGTACTGGCTCAAGGCCCAAAGAGGGTCCGAGGAAGAAATCTGGTTCGGCCCGGTGATGATTCAGGCCACTGTCGGTGTCGGGGAGTCCGAACACACGACGGTTCTCCGTTTTCCCGCTCCCAATCCGGCCAACCCGCGAACGGAGGTGGCGTTCACCCTGCAGGAGAACGCAGCGGCACAGGTTCGGGTCCTGGATGTTCGGGGGAGGAGTGTGGCGATCCTCGTGGAGGAAGAACTTCCCGCAGGCGATCATGTGGCTGCCTGGGACGGACGCACGGACGAAGGCACAACCGCACCTTCTGGGATGTACTTCATCCAGCTTCAGGCTCTTGGGGAGCAGTTCACCCGAAAAGTCGTTCTGGCTCGTTAGCGGGCGTCGGCAGGTGTCGATGGTACCGCCTGGCGATGAACCTCTGCACGACGTTCATGCTCAGGTAGCGACGCTGCAGGTCGGATGCCAACATCTTGAAATCCCGGACGACCTCGCGGCACTCCGGTTTTCCGCAGGCACAGGGCATGATCCAATAATCCTCGTCCATCGTGGTGGAGTAGTCGAAACAGATCTCCTCATCCGGAACGATGCTCCTGATCGCCGTCAAATAACGGTTCTGGCGGATGCCGGCATTGGGGTCACAGGAGTGGTTCGCGTACACTCCAGGTGGCTCGAGCAGGATGTAGGACTTCCTGCCTGTCTGGAGCAGGTTGGCGCCCTCGGGGAACGAATGCAGGGGATCGTTGCGGTCGACTTTCGGGCCGTTGAGGCGAACGATCAATTCATCCGGTTCGAAGGCCCGCAGGGCGAACAGGCCGCGGCCGAGGGTGCAGGCCCTGACCGCGACGCCATCAGCATAAAACCGATATCTCATTACCGTGTTTTGAGCTCGACGAACAGGTCGTTCAGCCGACGTTCGATGCGTTCACGCGAAGAGCCGCGATGCCAGGCATCACTGACCAGCAGCGGCAGGATCGTAGTCGCTTCACCGAAGACCATCTGCTCGTAGGTGGTGTCCACCTTGCCCCAGGAGCAGGCCTCTTTCAGCGTCGAACCGGAAAGAGCGCCGTCCCGTTCATCGGCCACCGTGATCTGGATCGCATAGCGGTGCATGGGCCGATCCTCGCCGATGATCTCCGTGGCGACCACGACGTCCTGGGCGAAGTTCTTGGGCACGCCGCCGCCGATCATCAGCAGGCCAGATTGTTCGAGGGCGAGCTTGATCTGGGTCAGTTCCCGGAAGTCGGCCACCGAGTCGATGGTCAGGGTCTGTGCGGAATTCCACTGGTGATGGAGCAGACCGAATCCGGCCGAGCAGTCGCTGAAAGCCGGACAGAAGATCGGCACACCCTTCTTGTAGGCGGCGTGGACGATAGACTTGTCGGCCTTGACGCCCTGCTTGTCGAGGAAGGCGCCCATGGCGATGATGAACTCGCGCGAAGAATGGGGTCGCACCGGCAGGCTATCAGCGATCTCGGCGATCGTCATGTCGCAGACACGCAGGTCGTCCTCGGAGATGTAGGTGTCGTAGATCCGGTCGATAGCCAGTTCGCGGAGCATCTGATCGTCGACGTGGGGGGAGCCCTTGTAGTGGCGGAAGCCCAGGGCTTCGAAGAAGTCCTGGTCGACGATGTTGGCGCCGGTGGAGACGATGACGTCGACCATGTCCTGCTCGATCATCAGGGCGATGGCGTCCTTGAGGCCGGCGCTGCACAGCGAACCGGCCAGGGTCAGGATGACGCCGCAATCCTTGTCGGCGAACATCATGTCGGCGATGTCGGCGGCGTTGGCCAGATTGCGCGCCTGGAAGGCCATGTCGCGATAGGCGTTGATGATCGTCCTGGCATCGAACGAAGTCGGGTCGACATGGCGTACGACATCCTGCAGAAGAGATTCCCTGTTCATGATTTATTCCCCTTCCCGGCCGAGACCGAGATAAGCCATCAATTGGTAGACGAGTCGGGCAGCCAGGTATTCTGGCGCCCGGTTTCCCGTGATCGGCATGAGCTCGACCACGTCGAAGCCGACGACGTCACAGTGCCTGCAGACCCCGGCCAAAAGGTCCATGATCTGACGATAGTGCAGGCCGCCCGGTTCCGGCGTGCCGGTCGCCGGCATTTCGGAGGGGTCGAGCACGTCGAGATCGACGGTAATGTAGACCGGGCCGTTCAGGAGCTCCAGAACGGCAGCCGTGGTTTCCGGGCCCGAAAAGTCGTGAGCGAAGAACGTGCGGCTACGATCCAGGGACGGAACTTCGGAGATGTCCATGCTGCGGACGCCGACCGCCACGGTGTCGGCGACTTCCCGCGCCCGGGCCATGACACAAGCATGATTGTGGCGCGAACCCTCGTAGGAGTCACGGGTGTCGGAGTGGGCGTCGAGCTGAAGAACGGTCAGTCCGGGATGGCGTCGCGCTTGCGCCTCGATCAGGCCGATGCTCACCGAATGCTCGCCGCCGAGTCCGACGATGAACTTGCCCTGCTCGAGGAGTTCGTCTGCAGCGAGACCGACCGCTTCGACCATCTGCTCGGGCGTGTCGAAACCCTCCATGGCCGCCAGCGTCACCATGCCCTGTCGCCAGGGCTCGCTGTTGGTCTCGATGCAGTAGAGCTCCATGTTGGCCGAGGCCGTCAGGATCGCACCGGGACCGTCGTCGGCTCCTTTTTGCCAGGTGGACGTCCCGTCGAAGGGAATCGGGAGGATAACGAAGCGGGCGGTCTCGAAAGCCTGTGGCTCTTCAAGACCGCCGAACGCTCCGGGATCGTCGTGGAGACGCCAGTGGTTCACGACTCGTCGTCGAAATCGCTGTCGTCGTCGATTTCTACATCCAAGTCGTCGTCTTCTTCCAGGTCGTCTTCGTCCAGGTCTTCGTCGTCGAAATCGTCATCGATTTCAAAGTCCAGGTCGTCGTCGAGACCCTTGGAGAACGGCTTGGGGCGTCGAATCGGTTTAGGGGTGTCGCTTCGGCTCTCTTCTTCGGTCTGAGCCTTGGTGAAGCGACGTCCTTTGCTTGAGACTTGCTTCTCGTCGTTGCGATCCCATTCGTGGTCGTTGCCTTGCATCACTCCAACTCCTGCAGGCTGAAACAGTAAATTGGGCTCAGGTCGCCGAGGCCGAAGCTGGCTGACCCGACCCGATGAACCGACCAACTTCGCGGATATCCGCGTCGATAATGCCCAGTTCGTCGCTGATGAGACTCCAGACGAACCTGGGGTCGGTCGAACCGCAGGTAAAAATGTCGAAAGCCATCATTCCCGCATCGGCATACGAGTGCACGGAGCAGTGACTCTCGTCCAGCATCACCACAGCGGTGCAACCGGGAGGAGAGTCGGCCCCGAAACGATACCGAATCTGGGAAATGACAGTCGCTCCAGCCTTCTTCGCCGAACGAGCCAACACGTCGAGCAGCAGCTCGTCGTTCAGGCAAAGCTGGGAAGGAACGTTATGGCAATCGATCAGTAGGTGTGTGCCTTTGTACAACTCATGTGCCCCCCACAACTAAAGAAAAGTGCTGTGCCGCCTTTGTGCTTCTGCTCCAGAGAAGGACTTGGGCTTGGGGGCGGCAGGAATACTTCCCCATGATCGGGGATGAAAAACTATCTGTTGTGGCCTTTTAAAGTCAAGGAAAAAGGCAGAGCGCAGAAATTTTATTGTGACACTAACTTCTTTGCTGGCAATAGATTGAGTTTTTACAGGCCTGAAAAACCACAAAAAATCGGAATCAGGGGCCCAGCACTAGTTTGTAACCGACTCCGTGGACTGTCAGGATGTGCGTCGGATTGGCGGGATCTTCTTCCAGAATTTTCCGCAGATTCAGGATGAAGTTGTCCACCGTCCTGGTTGTGGGATAGGCGTCGTATCCCCAAACGCGGTCGAGAATCGTCCGGCGCTTGACCGGTTCGCCCGCTTTTTCGGCCAGGACGCGTAGGATCAGGGCTTCCTTTTCCTTGAGCGAAGTCGTTCCGCTGGGTGAAGAGATCGAGAGACCCGGGAGATCGACGCGACAGCGCCCGATGATCAGGGTCTTGGTCGCTGCCTTTTCACGGATCCACTCCTGACGACGAAAGATGCCCTTGATGCGGGCGAGGAGCTCCTGGAGGTTGAAGGGCTTGGTGATGTAATCGTCGCCACCCATCTCCAGGCCACGCACGCGTTCTTCGTCTCGACCACGGGCGGTCAGAAAGAGAACCGGCACACGGTCGCCCTCGTCGCGGATGCGCCTGCAGAATTCGAAGCCGTCCATGCCCGGGAGCATGACGTCGAGCAGGATCAGGTCAACACCGCCGCGCCTCCAATAGGCCAATCCCTCCTCGGCGGTCGTGGCCATGATGGGGTCGTAGCCCTCGAGTTCCAGGTTCAGGCGCAGTCCGTCGGCGAGATGTTCGTCGTCTTCGACGACCATGATTCTGGGGTTCATCGGTTCTCCTCATGGACAGGCAGAATGATCGTGAATGTGGAACCGCGACCTTCTTCGCTCACAAGCTCCACAGATCCGCCCAGGTTCTTCACGAAACGAGCCACAAGATAGAGTCCCAGCCCGGATCCGCGCGGCCGCTTGGTGAATGAGCCGGCGGGAGCGTCGAGCCTGGTGAAGCTCTCGAAAATACGCTGTCGATCCTTGCGGGCGATGCCCGGGCCCTCGTCCGCCACCGCCAGTCGCAGGCGGCGCCCGTTGCGGGTCAGGGAGAGGCAGACTGTCGCGGGCGGCGGACTGTAGATCACGGCGTTCTGCACCAGGTTGCGCAGGGCGACCGCCAGAGCTGTCTTCTGGCCGAAAATGCGCATATCCGCGGGCAGGACGGTGGTGACACGGGCGCCGTGACCGTTGAGAAACGGTGCCAGGTCCTCCATGACGAGTGTGGCTTCGTGCCCGACGTCGAGCACTTCGTCGGGGTCGCGGCCCAGCTCCTCCTCCCGGCTCACCAACAGCACTTGCTCGACCATGCTTTCGAGGCGTTCCACGTCATCGAGCATGGTGGCGCGGATGCGTGCCCGCTTGTCTTCGGCCAGGTCGGGGCGGTTCAGGGTTTCAGTGTAGAGACGCAGGCTCGCCAAAGGCGTCTTGAATTCGTGGGTGGCGCCGGCCAGGAACAATTCCCGTGCGCGCTTGAAGTCGCGTTCGCGACGGAAGGCGACCGTCAGCACAGTCGTTCCGGCAAAAAGCAGCAGGATGAACACGGCGCCTTCGGTCATGAACATGCGGCGCCGCCTCGTGGCCTCGGCGTGGACGGCCTGATGGGCTTCGTCGACGACATGCACGTTCCAGCCCTCCCGTGTCATGACGAACCGCAGATGCGGATAGGTCTCGCCGAGCATGCGGACCGGATCGTGGGCGACGTCGCCCACGGTCTTGATGAGATAATGGGCGTGAAGCTGGTCGGTGGTGTATCGCTGCATCATATAGCGTTCGTAGTTTTGGCTCTCCTGGGTCATGAAGTAGACCCACCACACGCCAATAGCGACGATCAGCGTCACCAGGACGCCGTACAGCAGGCCGAGCTTGTTCTGAAGGTGGGTCATCGGTCTCCCCGGGTCGAACGTGTCGCAACATGATAACAGCCGAACCCGATCAGGTCACGTCGTCTCCCCCGGGGGACGCCTCGTCGTCGATGTGTCGAATCCAGCCGACAGTCCGACTCGAGGCAGGGCTGCAACCGCCTGCCCTGGGTCCGTTGTCGCCCTCCGAAAGCACGGCCTGCTCCTTGCGATGGCGCCGCGATGGAGGCGAGACCAGGAGGGCCGCGCCGACTCGATGACAGGAGGTGCCCGATGAGCGCGAAGAAGAACAGGAATCCCGACAGGCTGGACGACACCCTCGAGCGGTTGGGAGTGGAGGAACTGGAAGAGCGACTCGAGATGACGCCGCTGGTAACCGGAGAGACAGCCGCCGAAGGCGATGGAGATGGGTGTTGTCGCGATCTCTGCGACTGCACGTTCACGCTTCCACAGCCCCGGATGCCTGATTTCTGGGTGAGGTAGATCATCGTTCCGACGCGCGGCCCTCTGACCGTGGGCCGCGCGTGTCCGTCACCAGGGAGGGAGTCATGACGGATCGCCATCAAGGCGCCACTGGTCGGCAGTGGGCGCTCTGGAACCTGCGAGCCCTACAGCCTCACGCCACCGAAGCCAATCTCAAGGCCCTCGAGGAGCGCCGCCGGGCGTTCGTGGAACTCGAGGGGAGGGTTCTCGAGCGGGGAGAGGGTGACCTTGTCCGATTGCGTGACGATGCCTGGGCATTTCTTCGGGCCCACCCCGAGATCCACTCGGGACTGGTCGTCACTCTGCACATGGGGCCCTATGCCCTGCTACCGGTCGTGTACCTCGCCGAGGGTGTCGAGCCGGCCATCGTCCTCGACCGCTCGGCCCACGATCGTATTCGCCCCGACGCCGAACGACAGCAGCGAAAGCTCGGTCTCGGTGGTCACATCCACTGGATCACGACGGACCGGCCTCTCTTCGCCGGTCGCATTCTCAGGGCGCTCCGGGCCGGTCGCCCGGTTCTGGTCTTCCTGGACGGCAACAGCGGCAACGGGGGCATGGAGGCCACGCGAGACCGCGGCATGCCCTACCGCCTGCCAGGCAGGACCATCCGTGTGCGAACCGGTCTGGGGCGCCTGATCCATCGGACGGAGTGCTCCGTGCATGCCGTCTCGGTGCGATGGCGGACCGATGGAACTCTCAGCTGGCGGGCCGTGAATCCCGGAAGCTGGGACACAACCGCAGGCGCCCGTCAGATCACCCGCCAGCTCTACGACTGGCTTTTTGACGAGGTGGCCAGGTCGCCGGAGCAGTGGAGCTACTGGCCGATGATCGCCCGCACGAGCGAGTGCTTCTCTACGATCGGCCTGGACGATGGCGCGGAACAGGAGCAGCGACGTCGCCGGGCC
>Ga0180007_10000539_pt1 | contig 62266 bp, 63 predicted proteins | sample MM_PC_MetaG_FD_121122 | JGI IMG/M metagenome (GOLD analysis project Ga0180007, IMG submission 121122) | Groundwater microbial communities from the Aspo Hard Rock Laboratory (HRL) deep subsurface site, Sweden - MM_PC_MetaG | ecosystem: Environmental > Aquatic > Deep subsurface > Groundwater...
CCTAGCTTTCTTAACTTCTATTATAATCTTATCCTCAACCGCAAAATCAGCGTAAAATTTTCCTAAAGTGCCGTCCTCATAAGGCAATTCAATCGCTTTTTCTCTGACATGTTTAATATTATTCTTTTTTAAATTTAACTCAATAGCTCTTTGATAATGTTTTTCCTGATATGACGGCCCTAGCTCGTTGTGAATCTTATAAAACAAGCCCATTAATAGATAGCTCAACTCTGGAAAAACTACCTTAGCCATAATATTCGAGTTTTATTAGTGTTTTTATTCGTGTAAATTCGGGTAATATTAGGGTCTCACATCTTCGATGCCACCCTTCATATAAAAGGCTTGCTCCGGTACGCTGTCGTATTTGCCTTCCAAAATCTCTTTGAAACTTTTAATGGTATCTTTGAGTTTTACATATCGGCCAGCCGTGCCTGTAAATGTTTCTGCCACATGAAATGGCTGGGATAAAAATCTCTGGATTTTGCGCGCCCTGGTGACAGTACGCTTGTCTTCATCGGACAATTCTTCCATGCCCAAAATGGCAATAATATCCTGCAAGTCCTTGTAGCGCTGCAAAACTTTTTGCACGCCTCTGGCCACTTCATAATGTTCCTTGCCCACATATTCAGGCGCTAAAATAGTGGAAGCGGAATCAAGCGGGTCAACAGCCGGATAAATAGCCAGCTCTGACAAAGCGCGGGACAACACCACCGTGGAGTCCAAATGAGCAAAAGTAGTGGCTGGCGCTGGGTCAGTTAAATCATCAGCCGGTACATAAATGGCTTGCACTGAAGTAATGGATCCTTGTTTGGTCGAAGTAATCCTTTCCTGTAATTCACCCATTTCTGTGGCTAGGGTTGGTTGATAACCAACGGCTGAAGGAATGCGACCGAGTAAAGCGGAAACTTCTGAACCAGCTTGGGTAAAACGAAAAATGTTATCTATAAACAGCAGCACATCCTGCTTTTCCTCATCGCGGAAATATTCAGCCAAAGTTAAACCGGATAAACCGACTCTGGCCCGCGCACCCGGTGGTTCATTCATCTGACCAAAAACCATGGCTGTCTTGGCTAACACGCCAGTTTCTTTCATTTCATTATACAAATCATTGCCTTCACGCGTTCTCTCGCCCACGCCCGCAAAAACAGAGTAGCCGCCGTGCACCTTGGCAATGTTGTGGATTAATTCCATGATGACCACTGTTTTGCCCACGCCAGCTCCGCCAAACAAGCCGACTTTACCACCCTTAACAATCGGACAAATCAAATCAATGACTTTGATGCCTGTTTCTAAAACTTCAGTCTTGGTTGATTGATCAACGAATTTTGGTGATGGACGATGAATAGGATAACGTTTCTTTGTTTTTACGGCTGGCAAGTTATCAATAGGCTCGCCCAGTAAATTAAGTAAGCGTCCCAAGGTTTCTTTACCAACCGGCATGGTAATCGGCTGGCCAGTGTCAGTCACTTCCATACCGCGGCTTAAGCCATCAGTTGAACCCATAGAAACTGTTTTTACTTTATTGCCTTCTAATTGCTGCTGCACTTCCAAAACCACCCGCTCCTTCTCTTTTTGGTCAGAGCTTTGTTTATAAACTTCCAGGGCCGTATAAATCTCCGGCAATTCTTTTTCAAATTCAACATCAACCACTGGACCAATAATTTGCGTAATTTTGCCTATATTTTGTGTCATATTTTTTAATTTAAAATTAATTTGACAAAATATTTAGTATATTATAAGGTAAAATAAACTGAAACAAAAATTGTAAAATGGAGGTAATAAAGTGAGTTACTTTACAACACGCATCATAATAGCACGTATCATATTGGCATTATTTGATACCGCGGTTATTCTTCTAATATCTTTAGCAGTTTTCATAGTCATTTGCGTCGCTGGAGTTTTTTTCCTGGCTCCAAACCCCTGGATTTTAATTGGAGCGGCAACCATTATGTGCCTCGTGGTAGGTATACCAGGTCTTATCAGAATCATAAGGAACAAAAAATCAAAAGAATCAAAATAGTTAGATTCAAAAGCGCGGCGATCACTTCAAAGCGCTTTTTCTTTATTAAAATTTTCAAAGATTACTTTTCAAACCTTCATTCGTGTAACATTCGAACATTCGCGCGAACGTTCCCATTTAGAATTCGTGCGTTTCTACTCAGCTTTAGCTGAGGTGCTGGAATTGGAACTTGAGTTCCCTTTCATGCTTGGCAATGGCTAAAGCCATAATTCTAGCACCCGAACTAAAGTTCGGTAGAAATCCGCACATTCGCGATGACAATTCGCGATTATTAGCGGTCATTAGCGAGTATTCGCGATTACTCCACGGCCGCTCTACCAGCCGAAATATCCGCCAGCTCGGCGGTAATCGCCTGCTGCCTAGCTTGGTTGTAGCTCAAAGTCAGGTCAAAAATCATATCAGAAGCCGCTTCAGAAGCGTTTCTCATCGCCAACATCCTGGCTGAATGCTCGGAAGCATCTGTTTCTAAAAGAGCTTGGTAGATTTGTAATTCAATTAATCTATATAACATTTGCTCTAAAACTGCATCGGGTGATGGTTCAAATAAATATTCGTATTCCTCCAGCTTTTCCGGTTTAGTGCCAGTGACAAAGCCTAATTCATCATCCTCCCTTTCAATCGGCAGGATTTTTCTGATTTTCGCTTTCTGAATCATGGCTGATTGATAATCAGTGTAAGCAATCACCACCTTGTCATATTTACCACTAATATATTCAGTAATGACTGTTTTGGCCATGGCTGTGATTTCTGCCACGCCCGGCGACACATCCAGCTTGTCATATTCAGCGACAATTTGATGGCCATACTTAAACATAATATCACGTCCCTTTTTGCCCATCAGAATGACCTCAGCCGCTATCTGCACCTTCTGTTCTTTCTGCTTTTTCAGATAGTCAGCGACTTTCTCCACAATCTCGCGGTTAAAACCGCCGGCCAAGCCGCGGTTGGACGCGATGGCAATCAAGCCGAGCCGCTTCACTTTTTCCCTTTTTTGCAGTAGGGGATGGCGAGAAGGATCAGTTTTAGCCGCCAAATCTCTGATAATTTCCCAAGCTGAACGCGCGTAAGCTCTGGTCGCTAAAACAGCCTGCACGGCTTTGCGCATTTTCGCCGCCGCCACCATTTCCATGGCCTTGGTGATTTTGTGTGTATTCTGGATGGAACGGATTCGACGCTTTATTTCCCTTGTCGCTAACGGCATAATGTTTCTTTTAAGTTTTATTCATGGATTAGCGCAGCTTGCTGCGCTCTGAATCTCCTTGCGGCGCGCCACCAGTGGCGCTACTCCACAATTAAGTTTTCTGACTGTAGTCCGTAGTCTTCTTAAACTCATCAATGGCCATTTTCAATTTATTTTCAACCTGATCGGTTAACTCGCGCTCTTTACTTATTAATCTAAGCAATTCCTTCTGGCTTACTTTCAAATATTCGTGAAACTTATTTTCAAATTCCTTGACTTTTTCCACGGGGACATCATCTAGATGACCGTTAACGCCAGCGTATAAAATACAAACCTGATGTTCTACTGGCATAGGCTGATACTGCACTTGCAATAATATTTCCTGCAGGCGTTTCCCTCTTTCCAACTGCTTACGGGTCGCTTCATCCAAATCAGAGCCAAACTGGGCAAACGCGGCCAGCTCACGGAATTGAGCTAAGTCTAATCTTAATTTGCCCGCTACTTTTTTCATGGCTTTAATCTGGGCAGATGAACCGACCCGAGAAACTGAAAGACCGACATTCAACGCTGGCCTGATGCCCTGGTAAAACAAATCTGATTCCAGATAAATCTGGCCGTCAGTAATGGAAATCACATTAGTCGGAATGTAAGCGGAAATATCACCGGCTTGTGTTTCAATAATAGGCAGCGCGGTCAGAGAACCACCGCCGTAGTTTTTATTAAGTTTGGCGGCTCTTTCTAATAACCGGGAATGCAAATAGAAAATATCACCTGGATAAGCTTCGCGGCCCGGCGGACGTCTTAATAACAAAGAAATCTGGCGATAAGACCAGGCGTGTTTGGATAAATCATCATAAATCAACAGAGCGTCCTTGCCGTTGTCCATAAAATATTCTCCCATGGCGCAACCAGCATAAGGCGCGATAAAGGAAAGGCTGGCTGGGTCAGACGCGCCGGCAAGAACGACAATGGTATGCTCCATCGCTCCATGTTTTTCTAATTCAGCGACAATTTTCGCTACTTTTGACTCTTTCTGACCGATGGCCACATAAATACAAATGGCATCCTGGCCTTTCTGATTAATAATGGTGTCAATCGCCAGCGCTGTCTTGCCAGTCTGCCTGTCGCCGATGATGAGTTCACGCTGGCCGCGGCCAATGGGAATCATGGAATCAATCGCTTTAATGCCGGTTTGCAAAGGCGTTTTCACTGGCTCACGGGTAATGACCCGAGGCGCGATTTTTTCAATGGGATAATATTTATTAGCCTTAACCGCGCCTTTGCCGTCCAATGGCTCACCTAATGGGTTAACCACGCGTCCGATTAATGATTCGCCCACTGGCACTGATAAAATTTTACCGGTGCTTTTGACTGTGTCACCTTCTTTAATGGTTTCATACTCACCGAGAATCATCGCGCCGACCGAATCTTCTTCTAGGTTCAACGCCACGCCAAATTTATGGCCAGGAAATTCAATCATTTCCGACGCCAAGCAATCTGACAAGCCGGAAATTCTTGCAATGCCGTCGCCAATTTCTTCCACTGTGCCGACCTTCTCAGTCACAGCCTTGGCTTTGTAATCTAGAATTTGTTTTTTGAGAGTTTCAATGATGTAATCCTTATTGCTCATAATTTTGTTATTATTCACCACGAATTTTATCTCCACTAATATCACGAATCCTGTCTTGGCTAGCTAAATAGTTTATTCATGACATTCGTGTAATAGAGATTCGTGGTGTATTATTTCATTAAATCTTTTAAAACATGTAATCTTCTTCGGATACTCCCATCAATCACTGTATCCTGGTAGCTTAACACAACTCCGCCAATCAGTTCAGGCTCAACTTTTTCCTTCAAATGAATTTTTTTATTTAAAGCAGCCTGCAAATGATGAATAATGCTCTCTTTTTCCGCTTGAGCTAAGGGCTTAGCTGACTTGGCTTCTACATCTAGAATCCCTTCTCTTCCCTTCGCATATTCATCAAACGCGGCCATGATTTTAGGCGCTTGCGATAGAGCATTGTTCTTAATCAATAACTTGACAAAATTATCCATCATCAACGGCAATTCAGACTCTTTAATGCCTAAAGTGGCTTCATATAAACTAATAGCGTATTTTTTAGGACTGATTTTGCGCATAATTTTAGTCGGAGTAGAAGCTTCAGCTTCTCTAGCTGGCTAAAGAGACTAAAGTCTCTACTCCGGTCATTATTTAACCTGTTTAATAGTTTCTTCAATAAGTTTGCGATCTGTTTTTTCATCCAATTCCTTTTCAATGATTTTTCCACTAGCGGCAATCACTAAATCACCGATTTTACCTTTGGCTTCTTCGAACATTTTCTGCTTTTCCGCGGCCAGCTCGGCTTTGGTGCGGCTGGCTATTTTTTCCATTTCATTCTTTGTTTCTACCAGCTTTTCCTGTTGGATTGCTTCCGCTTCTTTGCTTGTTTTTTCCAAAATCAGCTGCGACTCTTTTCTCGCTTCCAAAATCCTTTCCTCTTTTAATTTATCAGCTTCTCTTAGCTTTTCGTCAACTTTCTTGGCGTTTTCTAAACTTTTTTCAATTTCTGAAGAGCGTTTATTCATAACCTTGAGTAAAGGCTTCAAGGCAAAACGCCAAAGCACAAACAGCACAATGGCGAAATTAATGAGCTGAGCAATCATCAATTTCCAGTCAATATGAAATGTTTTAATTAATTCTTCCATAAATTTATTCGCTTCCAAGGGATATTAGGGGCTATTACAGGGTATTAGGGGGTATTAAGGGGCGTCCTTACCGACTACTTCCCTTAATAACCCTTATTAACCCCTATTAACCTTTGATAACCCTTGTAATATTAGTTAACCTCATCACTACAGAAGACCTGCAAAGGGCAGACCTTCTGCTAGTCATAAGACTAAGAAATAGTGAAAGCAATAACTAGAGCGTAAATAGCAATAGCTTCCGCAAAAGCCGCGGCCAGCAACATGGGCACCAAAATTTTGCCCGCTGATTCCGGATTCCGGCCGATTGATTCCATGGCTTTTGCGCCGATTTTGCCGATGGCAATAGCCGGCGCAATACCGCCAATCGCAATCGCCAGTGCTTTGGCAATGGTTGTTAAATCCATAATATTGACCTTTCATGCTAACTACCTACTCGACGCTTATGATTTAATTTTTGAGTTTATTGTCGGTGGTGGTCAGCTAATTTATAATTATTAATTTAATTTTTTTATCTTTTAAAGCAGTTTACCCAGCGCACCCCTCTGTGGGTGCGATGGGGCATCGGCAATCCCAATCGCAGGCCCCGTATTACGGGGCAGGCACAGACCCGCCCGCCTTCCTACCCGTTTTTTGGAATTTAACCTCGTGATTGAGAAAATTCAATGTATCACACTCACTAGTTAATAAAGGGAAGGCAGGTGGGCAGGGGCCTGCTCTTGATTAAATGTGGCCAGCTAGTGCTCCTCCGCTGTCGACGCAATCGTAAAGTAAACCAGCGTTAGCATGGCAAAAATCAAAGCCTGCACAATGCCAACAATTATTTCCAAGAAAATAAATGGGATGGGTAAAATAAAAGCAAAGATAATAGCCAGTGAAGACAATAAAACCTCACCCGCAAAAATATTGCCGAATAACCTGAAAGAGAGAGAGGCAACCTTAGCTATTTCACCGATTATTTCCACAATGCCCACGAAAAATTTAATCGGATTAATAAATATAACAGCTGGTTCTTTAAAAACCTTTTTCGGAATGGCTAAGATTGAACTGATACCAACAAACTTATTGAAATGTCGCCACGCGCCGACCATAAATATACCGAATATATTAGCGCCTAGCACTGAAAATAATGCTAAAGCTAAGGTAGTGTTCAAATCAGCCGTGCCGCCGCGCAAAAATGGAATAAAAACAGAATGGCCGGCTGTTCTCTCCAAAAAGCCAATAGACCCGACGCCCGGCAATAAACCAAACCAATTGTTTAAAAGTATGAATAAAAAAATGGTGAAAACTATGGGAAATATTCTTAATGTCTTTTTCCTGTCGCCTGTCACTGAATCAGCCATATTCAAAGCGCCATCGACAATCATCTCAAAAAAATTCTGGATACCCTTAGGTACTTTTTTAATCTTTTTGGCTAGAACTACAGAAAAAATTACCAGAATTAAAACAACTGTCCAAGAAGTAATAAGAGAATTGGTAATCGTTAATTTGCCAATATGAAAGATCGGCTCGGAAAATAAAGTCACTTCACTTGACGCTTGCTCTTGATTTGTTGTTTGAATTTCAGAGTTTGTTGTTTCGCTCATTGTTTTTATCTTGCTTTAATTTCTTTTCTTTAGTTTCCCTTTCAATCTGCTTAATATATTTGACAGTAATAATGACAATACCTGAAATAGAGATGAAAAAGGCCATAAAAGTCAGTCCAAGAAAAATCCAGGGCTCACTGTGATATTTCCTGTCCAGGGCTCTGCCAACAAAAAGAGCAATGACTATCGGTGCGACAATCCAGCCGCTGATTTGAGCAAAAATCTCCAAACCCGGCTGCCACCAGGCTTTTTGTGGTTTTTTCTCCATACATATTCAGTATATAAAAAAATTAACAACTATGCTACAAAAACAAGGCTTTTTTCCACATTTCTAGAATATTTTACCTTATTTTCTCAAAACAATCAACCCACGCCTAATTTTTTTGGCTAATCTAAGCAAAAAGCCCCAAAACATGGGGCTTATAATATTAATTTCCAATATCATTTCTCTGCTGAGGTATGCTCCTTAATATAATCAATCGCCTCTTTGACCCTGGTTATTTTTTGAACCTCCTCGTCAGGAATTTTCAGATTAAACTCTTCTTCAAAAGCCATTACTAACTCTGTCATATCCAGAGAATCAGCACCTAGATCATTAAGAAATATCGCCTCGTCAGTAACCAGAGAAGAATCAACATTCAACTGCTCCACAATGATCTCTTTTACCTTAACAGCTACTGCATCATTACCCAACTTTTTCACCTCCCTCCTGCGAGGTTAAAGGTTTTCCATTAGAGCAGAAAAAACCTACCGTCTGGCACAACCTTCTGAAAATTATGTTTTTCGATCAAAACATCAGCGATTTTTTTGACAGTCGCATCGCGTCCTAGACCCTAACTTATCTCTTGGCATAAATCACTGAACCGCTCATTAGTAATTATTTCTTCTGTTTTGAGGAAAATTATATCAACTCCGCCTGCAAAACAAGCTATTTCAAAAATCATCACAGCCATCTTTATACCTCCTTAAAATAATATTGTTAAAGGTGCTATTTTGTTTGAATTTATATCTTAGCAGACCTTAAAAATTTGTCAATAGTTCTGTAGGTAGCCAAAGGCTTTTCACGGCCTGAGCTTGCCGAAGGCATGCCTTTGGCATATCTATAAACGGGCTAGGCATAAAAGCCTAGCCTACCCATTAAAAAGGATAAAAAATTATTCCTCTTTTGGTTTTTCCAGCTCCATCGGCTCCACTTGACCGCCAAAGTTCAAATTTTTAAGTAATCTTGCATTATCTGCCAAGACTTAACTAGATCCTCATCATTTATCTCAAACGAGAGATACCCTTGATAATTTATTTTTCTAATAAAATTTAAAAATGATAATAAATCAACTTCGCCTGCCTGATTAAAACCTATATGATCTTTGTTTTGTTTGACATTATGCAAATGAATGTCGGCAACTCGCTTTGAATATTTTTGGAAAAATAACTGGTAATTATCATTACTTTTAACACAATGACCAATATCAACAGTCATATAAAGTTTTGGCAAAAGAGCCAAAATTTTCTCTACCTCTGACAACTTGCCTGGATAGCCAAAATATGCGCCACCTTTATAAGGTAGGTTTTCTATAGCCAGTTTCAAACGGCCGCCGGCAAAATCTAGAAGCCTTTCAAGATAGCTTGCACAAATCTCAAGAGCTTCATTTTCTGAGACAAATTCTGGGCGGGAGCCAAGGTGAAAAGTAAAAACTCGACCATTTAATATCTCTGTTAATCGAATAGCCTGTTTAAGCGCTTCAAAACTGTCCTCAACTATTTTTTTATGCGTACTAACTAATGAAAGATCGATTTGTGGAGCATGGACAAGACAATCCAAATTTCCTAGTTGTTTTCTTAACCATTTGGCTTCGTTTTCTGAGAAATTTCCTCGCTCCAGCCATACCTCCACATGTTGAAGTTTCGGTAGTTGTAATAATAAAGATAGCCGTCTAGCTACCTCAGCTCGGTTTTTTAAATTGGCATGAAAGAAAAAACTACCTAAAGAAAACATAATTTTCCTTATTCTTCCTTCGGTTTTTCCAGCTCCATCGGCTCCACCTGGCCGCCGACTTCAGCGATTTTGAGAACGTCCTTATCCACCTTTTTAAACTCCTTGTAAGCTGTATTGTAAGTGGTCACCGCTGTACCAAGGTGCTGGCCCAGTTTCTGCATAAAATTATCGTAATTCATCAGGTGCTTCCCAAGCTGTTCAATGCGTTTCCTGATTTCCTTGGCTGACTCCTCAATCTGCAAAGCCCTTAAGCCCTGCATGACAGTCTGGAGATAAGCAAAAAACGAAGTCGGCGAAACAATAATCACATGCTTTTCCTTAAAAGCGTATTCTATTAAATCCTTGGTGCTGACTTTGACCGCGCCGACTTGGTTGATCAGTAAATCATAATAAATCGCTTCCGCTGGTATAAACATAAAAGCGAAATCCATAGTATTCTCGTTTGGCAGTATATATTTAGAAGTCTCGTCAATCCTGTTTTTCAAATCCTGCTTAAATAATTTTTCTAAGCGCTCACGTTCTGTAGCATCGCGCTCGGCTAAAATCTTGTTATAATTATCCAGGGAAAACTTGGAATCAATGGGAATAATTTTATCCTTGACGAAAATTACGGCGTCAACCACCTCGCCATTCTTAAACTTGTATTGCATCTGGTAACTTTTAGGTGGCAGCACATTTTTCAAAACAGTTTCCAGATAATATTCGCCCAGCACGCCCCTTTGCTTAGGATTTTGCAAAATATCCTGCAAATTCTGCAACTGGTCAGCAAAGCCCACCACCTGCCTGTTTGTTTCATCCAGCTTTGTTAAACGCTCAGTCACATCCTGAATAATTTTGGCTGACTGGCCAAACTGGGTTTGCATGTGCTTAACTGACTCGCCTAATTTTGTATCAAGAGTCCTGTTCATTTCATTCAGCTGGTTTTGCAGCATTAAAATAGATTTGTCCTGATCCACATCTTTTTTACGCCGAGCCAGCAGCCAAATAATCGTGGCAAAACCAATGACCACGACGATTAAAATTATAATTGAAAAGGTATCCATATTATTTTAATTTAAAAAACTCAATCGCATTTTGAGTAGTCATGTTTTCAACTATATCATAGGGGGTTTTCTTTATTTCTGCAATCTTTTCGGCAATGTATTTAACATACTGTGGTAAATTTCGCTGGCCTCTTTTAGCCTGCGGTGCCAGGTAAGGCGCATCAGTTTCAACCATGATTTTCTCCAAAGGCACTTTTTTGACCACTGGAATTAAAATTTTGGCATTCGGAAAAGTTATAATACCTGTAAAAGAAATCATCAGTCCTAAATCCAAAAACTGCTGGGCAATCTCAACATCAGCACCAAAGCAATGAATAACGCCTTTAACCTCGCCAAAGTCCTTCAAAATCTTAATCATATCTTGGTAAGCTCTTTTATTGTCTTCTTTATCGCCTCGACAATGTAAAATCACTGGTTTATCATGTTTTTTAGCTAATTCCAACTGTTTTAAAAAAGTCCACTTTTGCTTATTCTTAAACTCTGTTTTGGATATATTATCAGGCTTATGGAAATAATCCAAGCCAGTTTCGCCAATCGCCACCACCTCTAGCTGGCTGGCTATTTTCTCATATTTTTCCATATGAAATTCTTCAGGCTTAGTTTTGAAAGGGATTTCTATTTCATCTACCTCCAGCTCAAATAAATGGATGGGGTGCATTCCAACCGAAGCATATAATCTGCCCAAATATTGCTTAGCCAAATCAATCGCTCTCTGACTCGTACTTAGTTGAGAGCCAACATTAATTATTTTCATACCATCTTTAATACAATCAGCAATGACGTCATGAACATCATTTTTAAAAGCAGCAAAATTTAGATGAGCGTGCGTATCGATTAACATATTTTGATATTGCATGTTGCGCGTCGCTTATCGCTCGTGGCTACCGACGACGGGCGACAAGCAACTAGCGACGTGCCGGTTTAGCAAGTTAAGTGAAATAAACCAATCACTCGCCTACCCTGATTTTCCAGCCGATTGTATTCTTGAATGGCTTCAGTTGTTCGCATTTCTAACAAGTGTATGTTATTTAACTCAATGTAATCCCGAATGTTCTCTTTTACATTCATCAAGCCAGAATCACCCGTGCCAATCACAATAAACTCAGGTTTTTCTGCTACCGCTTTTTCAATATCCTCCTTAGCTACGTTATGACTCTCGGCTCGCCACCATTTTTCAGTCAAGCCAGGCGCCACCTTCACGTCATCGTTAAAAGTCTGGTCAGCAATGTGATCACCAATGGTAATGGAACCGAATTTATAATCTTTTATCATAATATTTGTATTTATTCACCACGAATTTTATCTCCACGAATATCACAAATGCCATCTTGGCTAGCGATTTAGGCTATTCGTGAAATTCGTGTAATTGTATTCGTGGTGCATTGATTCATAATCCTATGGCATTATATTTTGTAAATATTTTATAGAATCAGGGATTAATGGCAAAAGAATCTTTGCTACCTTAATTAAGATACTAGCAAACGCAGAACTTTGTATTGTTTGGACGAGTGGCATATCACCTAAAAATTTGGTGCCTACATATAAAATAGTACCCAGCACCAAGGCAGCTTCGACAAATGATAAAAGTCCGCCGCCCAATCTGTTAATTGAAGAAATAAATGGAATTATCTTGAATATCTTAAAACCCTTATCAATCATGCGTACGGCAAAACCAACCAAGCGATTGACTAAAACAAAAATAATAATAAAGGCCAGCCAATTGGCAATCGGTTCCTTGAAAAATAAAAACTGTAAAAAAGGCGAAAAATCATCATAAAAATATGAAGCAGCCAAAATAGCAAATATAATACCAATAATATTCCCAAGGATATGCACCAAGCCAAACCAAAAACCTGAAACGACAAAACCAAAGAAGATGATTAATAAGACGATGTCGATGGCAGCCATAATATTTGTAAATAATGATAAATAAGGAGATTGCTTCGGTCGCTTCACTCCCTCGCAATGACCGAGCCCGTGCCAGTCACTGCGAGCGTAGCGAAGCAGTCTCGCTAGCTATAATTATCTTCGTGAGGTTTTACAAATTAGATTCTTTTAAATAACGGCTCACCTTTAGTAATCTTTTCACACGTCAAACTATCCAAAATCTTCTTAGAAGTCTCCGGCATAAAAGGTTCAATCGCTTTCGCCAAATCGCAAAGAAGAGCGACTAATTCTGATAAAATTTTATCTAAAGCCTTTTGTTTACCCTCCTTGGCTAATTTCCAAGGCTCGCTCTGGTCAATATAAACATTAGCCCAAACAATCGCTTGCCAAATTTCTTTCAAGGCTTGGTCAAAGGCGAGAGCTTCCATAAGTTTACCAACCTTATCTAACTTTTTTGGGTTTTTAACCATTTTCGGTATTTTACCATTACAGTATTTTTCAATCATATTCAAAACGCGGCTGACTAAATTGCCAAAATTATTCGCCAAATCAGCGTTATATTTCTCGTCAAACTTCTGCCGGCCAATGTCGCCATCGCTGCCAAAAGTGGTAGCGCTCATCAACAAATAACGCGAGGCGTCTACGCCGTATTTTTTAATTAAATCACTGGGCGCAATCACATTGCCAATAGATTTGCTCATTTTCTGACCGTCAATAAGAAAATAACCATGGATAAACAATTCCTTAGGCAATGGAATATCCAAAGACAGTAACATGGCCGGCCAAATCGTGGCATGCACACGCAAAATGTCCTTGCTCATTAATTCCATATCAGCTGGCCAAAACTTGGGAAACTTGCCGGCGTCACCTTTCCAATCAAGGCCAGTCAAATAATTCAAAAAAGCATCAGCCCAAACATAAGTGGTATGACTTTTATCCCAAGGCATCGGTATGCCCCACTTCACATTTTTACGGGAAAATGAAACATCTTTTAAGCCTTCGGTTTTGTAGAAGCTGAGTATTTCATTCTTGCGTGCTAGTGGCCTGATTTTAAACTCATCTTTTTCAATTTTTTTCAGAAGCTCATCTTTATATTTGGAAAGCCTAAACATGTAGCAATCCTCACTCAATTTTTCCGGCACAATGTTGTGGTCCCGACACTTGCCGTCTATCAAATCTCTTTCGCTTTTGTATTGCTCGCATTGTGGGCAATACAAGCCTTCGTATTGGCCCAGATAAATATCGCCTTTGTCATACATCACTTGCAAAGCTTTTTGCACGGCTTTGATATGGCCGGCTTCTGTGGTTCTGATAAAACGGTCATTTGAAATATTCAACTCCTGCCAGGCTTTTTGGAAAAGGCCGGTTACTTCATCGACAAAAGCTTGCGGCTCTTTACCCGCTTTTTTAGCCTTTGACTCAATATTAGCGCCGTGCTCATCCGTGCCAGTCAAGAAAAAAACCTCATACTTTTTTGAGCGGTAATATCTCGCCAGCACATCAGCCGCAATCGTGGTATAAGCGTGGCCGATGTGTGGCTTGTCGTTTACATAATAGATAGGGGTGGTAATGTAGAATTTTTTAGACATAGCTAAATAAACTATAACTTAAAATGATGAGTTTTTCAATAGAAAAGGATTTTGAACATGGCGGACAAAACAAAAAAACATTCGCACATTCGCGCGAACGTTCCCGTATTCTACCCGACTTCAGGCGGGGTGCTGGAATTGGAACTTTTCCGCCGGAGGCGGATGCGCCTTTGGCGCAAGTTCCCTTTCACGCTTGGTAATGGCTAAAGCCACAATTTATGCACCCGAACTAAAGTTCGGTAGAAAATATTCGCGAATTCGCGATAAACATTCGTTATTATTCCCCGCTCCGCCAAGGCTTCGCGGGACAAGCGCGGACATTAGCGAACATTCGCGTCAGCGTCTCCCTTCCACTAAAACCACAAACTCCCCTTTAACCTGTCCAGCCTTTACTTTTTCCAAAACCTGCGTCGCTGTCCCGCGATAGATGGTTTCAAACATCTTGGTCAGCTCGCGGCCAATCACGAGCTGGCGTGTTGGCTCTAGAACTGCCGCGAGCGATTCCATAGTTTTCAGGATGCGATAAGGCGACTCATAAAATATCACTGTTTGCTCAGAATTTTTAATGATTTCAAATAATTTTTGCCGGCCTGATTTGTGCGGTAAAAAACCAAGAAATAAAAATTTGTCTGTGGGTAAGCCAGCTACTGAAGCTAAGGTGGTCAAGGCGCAAGCGCCAGGCACCGGAATGACCTGGACGTTCTCGCCCAGTTCATCAATCACTTTTTTTACCAAAACATTGCCTGGATCAGAAATCCCAGGCGTGCCTGCGTCAGAGACCAAAGCTAAATTTTTATCTTGCTTTAATAAGCCAATAATCTCCTCAACTTTCTGCAACCGCGAATGCTGATGATAGCTTATTAATGGTTTCTTAATCTGAAAGTGATTTAATAGCTGAAGCGTATGACGCGTATCCTCGCAAACAATAAAATCAGCCTCTTTAAGCATTCGCAAAGTTCTTAAAGTAATATCTTCTAGATTGCCGATGGGTGTAGCCAAAATGTATAACTTAGCCATATATTTTTGCGAAAGGTTCGGAAAACACTTTTCAAAAAGGGTTTTCTGATGTAAATTAATTCATCGCGAGGCCACGGGTCTTGTGGGTCCCGGGCCGAGCGATACAAAAGCTTTTACAGAAAGCTGTTGAAAACCGCTTTTCAAAAAGGGGTTTTCAAATATTTTTGGCATTTGACTTATTTAATTATTGTGCTAAGATAGTGTAATAAAACAAAAAAGGTATTTATTACAAAGATATTTATAAAACGGAGGGAAAAATGTATGTCCAGCGAAAACCAGGAGAAAGCATTGAAAGTCTAATCAGAAGATTTACAAAAGCCACTAAAGATATCGTCGAGGAATGTAAAAGACGCAAATCTTTTGTACCAGAAAGTCTTAAAAAACAAAATAAAGAAAAAAGGTACAGAAAGAGAATATTCGTAGGGAAAATTAAAGGCAGACAACAATGAAAAAGGTCTGCCTTATATTTTTATAGAATTATTCCGTAGCTTGCTTGCCGATAAAAAAGTCTTCAGCAAATACTTTTACTATCAAAGCCACTGGCACAGCTAAAATTAAACCTAGAATGCCAGCCACCTTTGCGCCGATCAGCATCACAATAATGACAACCAATGGATTCAAGCCAGCTGTTTTCTCCATAACCTTTGGCACTAAAATATGATTTTCTACCTGCTGAATGACAATATACCATACAACAACAAAAATAGCTTGGAGAAAACCAGAGGTGGTTAAAGCAATGAAAACTGCCGGGATGGCGCCTAGGAAAGGACCGAGGTATGGTATAAACTCTGTTAAGCCTGCCCACAGCGCTAGAACCAATGCGTATTTAACACCACCAATGCCTAAACCAATAAAAGCAAAAACACTAATAATTAAACATAAAATTAATTGACCTTTCAACCAAAGTCTAAGCCTCTCCTGTGCGCGATTCATTAACTGAAAAATATAAGGCTGGAATTTTACTGGTGTGATAGAACGCACAAACTTTTTTAGGGCGTTCTCTTCAATTAATATATAAAATGTAATAACAATAACGCCAATAAATGAAAGGAATCCGCCAAAAATACTGACTACAGTACTAAAAACGCCAGCCGTAGTTTGTGCCAAATTTGTTTGCAGAGCTTGTAAGGAATTCTGTATATTCTGTAAAAAACCTTGTTGTATTGAAAACTCCCGGAACTTCTGAAAATCAGAAATAATTCTATTATAATAAATTGGTAAATTCTTAGAAATCTCGTTTATCTGTTTAGCCATCGGGGGGATAAGCAAAATTAGAATAACAATAAAAGCACCGAAAACAGCAATATAAATAAATGCCGTGGCTAAAACACGTGGCACCTTTCTTCTTTGTAAAGCATTAACCCAGGAATTCAAAGCCCAGGCCAAAACAATTGAAATAAGCAAAATAAGAATGACGTCTCTTAGTAAATACAAAACAGCGACTAATAAAAGAATTAAGATTATCTTAATAATAGTTGCCGTTGAAATATTGATGTTTATATTCTTTTCCCCATTGTTATTCATATCATTATTATTATACACCTTTGATTATAATTTTAAAAGCTTTTGAAATTTGCCTTGTTCTTTATTGGGACCGATCATGGCCAAATTAATCTTTCTGTATTTAATAATATCATTAGCCACATTTTGAATATCTTGACTGGTGACTTTTTCCAATTTTTCAATCTGCTGCTTTGGCGTAATAATTTTATTAAGCAGTAATTCCTGTTTACTGAGCCAGGAGGCAACGCTTTCTGAACTTTCTAATTCTAAGATCAATTTGCCTTTTAAAAAGTCTTTTGCTTTTTTTAATTCATCACTGTCCACTTTTTCATTTTTCATTTTTTTCAATTCATCAATAATTGCCTTTATGGCCTCGCTCACTCTTTTTTTATCCAAGCCGGCTTGTATCTCTAGGTTACCAGTATCCTGATAAAGACTCACTGCACTGCGTATAAAATATGCCAATGATTTTCTTTCCCTAATAGAAATAAAAAGTCGCGAGCTCATGTTTCCCCCCAATATTACGCTTAAAAGATAAAGAGGGTATATCCTTTTGTCAAAATATGAATAAGAAGGAAATCCCAAGCAAATATGCACCTGCTCTGTCTCTTTATAATTTAATTTTAGTTGCGGTCTGCTTTGCACTATCTTTATTTTCTTAAATGAGGAGGCTGGCTTTTTTAACGTATCAATGTGAAAATACTTTCTGATTAAATTTAAAATATTCTTATCAAACCGACCTGATACGCCGATCAACATATTTGAAGGCTGATAATAAGTGTTTACGTAATCCATAATTTTATTTCTTGTAATATTCTTTACATTCTCTCGAGAACCTGAAATTTGCCAGCCAAGAGGTTCATCACCGTAAATTGTTTGCTCAAAAAGATCGCCAATATACATTAGGGGGTTGTCTTCAATCATATTTATTTCTTCAACAATTACCTGTTTTTCTCTTTCTACCTCCGCGCTGTCAAATTTTGAGTTATATAAAATATCTGACAAAACATCCAGAGCTAATTCTATTTTATCAGCACTGACTTTCACGTAATAACCAGTGTGGTCTTTGGCTGTGAAGGCATTATATTCAGCGCCAACGCTATCCAAAACCTTTGATATATCAAGCGTTGACTGTCTTTTTTTTGTCCCTTTAAACATCATATGCTCGACAAAATGCGAAATGCCATTGATATCTTTTTTTTCGTAGCGCGAGCCAACTTTAAACAAAATCAAGGCTGTCACTGCCTTTGTTTCCTCCATCGGTGATAAAATCAGTCGCAAACCATTTTTAAATTTGATTTTTTTAAAATTCATGGCTATTTATTTTTCAACTGTAAAACTTTTTTTGCACTAGTAAGGTAACCAGTCAGAGTAAAGTTCTGTCCGTCTGATTGATAGCTATAATAATATTTTGGGTGTTCTGGATCTTTTAAACCATAATAAAATGGCTTAAAATCTTTCAACGATAAATAAACTGAATCAGTCTGACCGTCTAATTTCTCCAGACCAATGGAAACAGGAAATTGTTGATAAACCTCATAATATCTTAAAAGATCATATTTTAAAGTAAATAAATCATTTTGACGCCTTTGATTAATATAATCAACTGTCCTGTCCATTTTTTGTAGCCTTTCCTCGCTTTCCATTTCTGATAATTCTTTCTCTTTAGCTGGCGAAATATTATCGCTCGCTGTATTTGTGTTAGTATTGAAATTATAATTTCCCAAACCAAGGTTTACATTAATGTTACTGTAGTCAAAAAAATCTTCATTTAATAATGTGGAATTGTCTGTAATAACATTATCTCTTGAAGATTTAACATAGTAATAGATCCCCCCAAAAACCAAAACAAAAATTATAATTGGTGTCAAAACAGCCATAATGGCCCGCCACAGCGGCAAACGATAAACATCTTTTATAATAATTGTGTATAAACAAATAAACCAAACCAGCCAAGCAAAAATAAATAGTATATCCAAAATTAATTTAATAAGGGAGTTGTCAATAAAGTTGGTTAAAAACGTTAGCAAAAAAACTATTGGCCCAACAATCAAAGAAAGTAACTGAATATAAAGAGCATTTATAGCTAATTGCCACCATTTGCCGCGACCGCCGTATATATTAGCGAGCACATGACCCCAGAAAAAGGAAGTTACCCATCCCAACAAGACACCAAAAATCACCAGGAAAATAATATAAAAAAACATCAAGATAGAAGAAAGCCACGCTTTTGAAATAAACAATTCTAAGAAATCAAATAAATTAGCGCCTTTTTCTTTGATCAGCCAATAAACAACCAAATATACAATAGCGATCAGTATGATTTCCACAATAAAGATACTGCCTAATAGCCAGCCAATCTGATCATTCTCCTTGATCGTCGGGATAATATTTCTGGGCTTAGAAACCAAACCCCAAAGATTAGACCACACTCTTTTAAAAGTCATTTTCTCACCGATAATTCCTCGTCCTGCCTGATCATCTGGCTCTTGCTGGCTTGTCATTATTATTTTTCTGTCATCCATATTTTTATGTTAATTTATGCACGGGTAGATCGGGGCCCTCGGCACTTAATACGTGCCTCGCTCCGACCGAGACGAGAACCCAAGTGAGGATTCGGGTTCTACCCGCCGGGGAAACAAAATTTGACAAATTTCTCACAATAGATTAAGCTAAATTAATAAATTTCGCACATTCAAAAAACCAACAACTTTTAACAATTTTAAGGAGGTAGAAAATGAAAAATCTGTTTGATCGTCTATTTTTTAAGGAAGGGCTAGCAGGTGTTTGGAAGAAGAAAATTTTTCCTTTGGGTCGGGTAGGTGCCATCTTACTTGCTGGTTTAATTATGGTTATCGTCTATTTCCCTCTGAAAGGTCTGATAATAATAGGTAAATTTATCTGGGAAAAGAGATGGCCAGTATGGGAAAACACTATGGTTGTCGTAAAATGCCTAATGGGTTTTATCTTACTCATTGGTATCTTGCTTACTAGCATTGTTACTGTCCTATACTCCGCAATTGTATTTCCCTTTGCTTTTCTGATTTCTGGATCCAAAGGCATCAATAAATTGAGGGAGTTATTGTGTGACGATACGTGTCCATTCTTGTGGAATATGAAATCCCAATGGCCAAGTATAAAACAATTTCCTCTTTCTGGAGTAAGCATTTTATCTGGTGTATTCTTAGTCAGTTTTGTTTTCACTGGGATTCTTCCCGCTTGGATCAGTATATTTGTATTTTTCCTAGGAATGACTCTTGCTTATGCCGGTATTATAAAGTCCAGTGAAAATGGCTATGAACCAAGTGAAGCTTTATAGTTTCACTTACTTTAGTCCTTATCTCTACGTCAACTGTCGGCGTAGAGATTTTTTTAAAAAACATCTAACATTCGCGCGAATGTTCCCATCTTCTACTCGGCTTTAGCCGAGGTGTTAAAATTGAGACTTTAGTCTCTCGGGAGTCCGCCAAATGGTTAAAACCATAATTCTAGCACCCCCGCTTCCGCCTCCATTTTTATTACGGCGGACAAGAAAGCGGGGTAGAAAATTCGCGATGAAAATTCGCGATGATTAGCGGACATTCGCGATTATTCGCGACTAACCCAGCTTATTTTGTAAGTAGCTGTTTAATTCCTTAATAAATACCCTGTCCTGCTTCATGGTGTCGCGGTCTCTAACAGTCACTTTTTTATCACTCAAACTTTCAAAGTCCACGGTCACACAACACGGTGTGCCAATTTCGTCCTGCCTGCGATACCGCCGGCCAATGGAAGCCACGTCGTCATAAACAGCCATAAATTGTGGCCGCAAACTGGCGTAAATATCCTTGGCTAACTTGGATAACTCTGGCTTTTTGGATAAAGGCAGCACCGCCACTTTATAAGGCGCTAAGTCTTCGTGCAGACGTAAAACCACTTCCATCTCTTTGTTGCTTTCTGTAGTGGTGGTACGGCCTCCTTTGACTTCCTCATAAGCGTTTAACAAAAAAGCCAGCGCTGACCGGTCAATACCGCCCGATGTTTCAATAACATAAGGATAAAAAGGCTCTTTGTAATTATCGTCCTTGTATTTTAATTCTTTGCCGCTATATTTGCCGTGCTGGGACAAGTCCCAATCGCCGCGGTTGTGGATGCCTTCAATTTCATTTTCACCAAACGGAAATTTATAAACCACATCCATACCCTGTTTAGCATAATGTGCCAGTTCATGCTTTTTATGCGGCGAAAATTTAATATTTTCCTTTTTAATGCCTAAACCAGAATACCATTTCATTCTTTGGTCTTGCCAGTAATCAAACCATTTATCAGCTTCTTGGGGATGGACAAAATACTGCATTTCCATCTGCTCAAACTCGCGCGTGCGGTAAGTAAAATTTTTGGGCGTAATTTCATTGCGAAAAGCTTTACCGATTTGTGCGACGCCGAAGGGGATCTTTTTTCGTGTGGCATTTAAAATTGTCTCAAAGTCTACATAAATGCCCTGACAGGTTTCCGGCCTTAGATAACTAATCGCTTTCGCGTCTTCCACTGGTCCTAAAAATGTTTTCATCATTAAGTTAAATCTTTTGACGCCAGTGAGCTCGCCACCACATTCCGGACATTTTTTCTCGTTTTCCAACTCATCCAGCTTAAAGCGTTTATGGCAGGATTTACATTCTACAAGAGGATCAGTAAAGTTCTCCAGATGACCAGACGCCTGCCAAACTTTTGAACTCATCAAAATGGAAGCGTCCAGACCAACCATATCGTTTCTAGACTGAACCATCATTTTCCACCAAGCTTTCTTGATATTATTTTTCAATTCCACACCTAGAGGTCCATAATCATAAGCTGAACCCAAGCCGCCATAAATTTCCGAAGAAGGAAAAATAAACCCGCGACGCTTACAAAGTGAAATGATTTTTTCCATTAAATCAGGTGATTTGGGCATATATTTTTGTTATTTTCTTAGTTTAATTATAGCGATTTTTTACTAAAAAGGCAAAGGGTTAGCTGACATAAAGACCATAACCACAACAAGGCTTGCTCCACTAAATCATTCCAAGAGATGGGGTTTGGGGGCTTCATTCACCAGTCTATGGAAATAGTTTGATAGCTATATTCAAGTTATCTGAAGCCCCCAAAACTTTTTGGCTACTTTTTAGTTATAAAAAGCAGCGGAAAAATATATTCACTTAAAAAAGCAAAAAGCCGACTCATGTCGGCTTCAGCCTATTAAACCTTACATCTCCATGTATGGCTCAACAGTTTTCATTACATTCTCTACTGCCCTTCTAGGCCTCTCTCTACAAAGGAAAACAACTAAAATAACCAGTGACGGTCAAAATACCACGGTAGCCAACCAAAAACTTCTGACAGAAAGAATGGCGGCTATCGTAACATCTAGAACAAATAATACTGCAAAAGTAATAGGATTCATCTTGCCTCCTTTACTGCGAACTTTTACCCCACAGCCCTTTAGTTACTCTCCAGGGACTGATGAAGAGTACATAAAGGAAAGTCAAAAACGCCAACGCCAAGCCAAACATCATCTCAATTATATCCGAGAACCATTTGAATGACGAGGGTAGCACGAAGTAAACGAATGTGGCGAGCAACGCTCCCGTTATAATTAGCCCTATGGCTGGCAATAAAAAACAACTTAAAAACTTTTTTATGGCCTCTTTCATGACCACCTCCATGTTATTGTTTAAAATGAACAAACAACTAGATAAAAAGCTGATTATAGGTTAGCAATTGTAAGAATTTTTGTCAATCTTTTTAGATAATAAAACACCGCTTCGTACCTGAAGCGGTGCTAGAAAATTAAGGCAATTCCATTAAATGATCTGATGCATTTTTGAGAGAATTTCTGGCTAAATCAATGTTTCCTAAAGTGTAAACTTTTAAATAACCGTAGCTTAATTCTAATTCCCTCATCACTTTTTCTTTTGTTTGAAGGACAAAACCTGATTCGGAAATCTGACCAACTTTTCTTGAGATATCAATGAGTTCACCTTTAAACCTATAAACATCTCCTAATTGTTTTTTAAAAAGAAGGATGGTCATTCTCTCAATGAGATCTTCAATCTCCCTTTGAATTACTTTTAACTTCAGCGATTCTAGGCTGCGATTGATTAAAACGACCGCTTGATCAACTCTCTGCTCTTTAATATTTGCCGCGGCTTGTTTTAGCTCATTTTCAATCATCCGACAGGTGAATAAATAGGGTTGGATGTCAATTTGACCAATTTCTGTAGCCAGTTGAACAAGGCGCGTTCTTATCCTCTGCTTTTCTACCTCTTCGGCAATGAATCTCTCTAGGTTAAATCTCTCCTTAATCAGTTCCAAAAAATGTCTGGCTGTTAACAAACGATATTCGATCAAGTCTCTAATAGTAACAAGAACCCATCTTCTTTCCTCAATGACCGGTTGTATGCGTAAGATTTCCTGAAACCTGCCTTCAAACCTTCTTTTTGCTGTTAATGGCTCGACCATTTTCACCGTTTCTGAAACTTTACCTGATTTATCCTTCATTGTTCTCAATCTCATTAAATAATGTAATCCTTCCTTGATGAACAGATTATAATGAGTTTTCCCGATTCGGCCTAATATCTGCTCGATTAGCTGATTTATTTTATCCTGATAGATTTTTTCATTCTCTTTTCTTAAGCCAATAACAGACAGATTAAGATTCTGAGCGGCCTCAATAAGCTCAAGTATTAACTTTTTTTCTCCGGCCACAAGATCCACGCCATATTTCTCTACCAAGATATGAAATGTTTTCCTGATAGCATAATAAATGGAAAGAACTTTTTCCCAAACAATTTTGTCTGGTGTCCATTCTATTTTGGGGATATCGCGAGTTGTTGTCACAAATCTTTTAAGAGACCCCCAACGTGGCATTAAAATCATTCCTTTGAAATAGCCTTCTTCTGTGATCACGCCTATACCACTACCTAAAAGGCCACCCCTTGCTGCAACAGTCTTTTTCCCCTTTCTTCCCAGGGAAATAGGCACATATACTTCTCTGCCGCCACCAATCATTTTACTAATCATTTAAACACCTCCGTAATTTTAATTGTTAATAAGCTATTTTTATCTTCTCTGGATATCTTAATCTTTACATTATCATATGTCAAGGCCTTTAAATTCAGCTTGACAAAATAGAATAATAAGCTTATAATATAAATGTTCTATGAAAAACAAATTCAGAAAAATAATTAATACCTCCCTTTTTACCTTATTAGGTTGTTTTTTGCTGTTTTTTCCATTTTATACCTTGTTAGCCCAAGACTTTGAATTTGACCCAGGCAATAATATACAAAAACGTCTAAACTTGCCCAATCCAAAGTACGGTCCAGAAAGCATTGCAACTAAAGTGATTCAATGGATTCTGGGCATTCTGGGACTGGTGGCTGTGGTCATGATTATTTTAGGTGGTTTCATTTGGATGACAGCGGCTGGCAATGAAGAAAAAGTGAGGAAGGCTAAAGCAATATTAACCTCAGCCATTATTGGACTTGTTATTGTTTTATTATCATTCGCTATACTTATACTTGTCGTCAGAACAGTCAATAACGTCACTACTTAAATTTAAAAATTAAAAAAACTATTCCTTCCAAAAAGAATAGTTTTTTGTTTATTATAATTGCTGAGCTCGTTCCACCCGAATCTGTCCGCCAGGCAATAAAATAGCCACATCTCTTCTGCCTAGTTTGCCTGATAGTAAATAATTAGCCAGGGCGTTGTCCACCTGATCTTGAATCGCCCGCCGGAGTGGCCTGGCGCCAAAAATAGGATCAAAACCAATACGCGCCAGCTCCTCTACAGTCTCGTTGGTCACCTTCAAGGTGATGCCACGCCCCAAAAGCCGATCCTCCACTTTCTTGAGTAACAATCCTACAATCTGAATAATTTCATCAAAGCTTAGAGGTTTAAATACTATAATATTATCAAAACGATTCAGAAATTCCGGTCGGAAATATTTTCCCAGTTCCTCATTTATTAACTCCTGCTTTATTCGATCAAGCGGGGTATCTTCTTTAATTCTTCTTTGAATTAATGGTGTACCAGCATTGGAGGTCCCGATTAAGATGACGTTAGTGAAATCAATAGTTCTGCCCAATGTATCTGTCAGCCGACCGTCGTCCATAACCTGTAGAAATACATTTAAAATATCAGGATGTGCTTTTTCGATTTCGTCCAAGAGCAGAAGTGTAAAAGGATTTGTTCTCACAGATTCTGTTAAATAACCACCTTCGGTGGCGCCAGAATATCCAGGCGGCGCGCCGATCAAGCGATTAATCGACGACTTTTCCTGATATTCTGACATATCGAGCCGGAGCATTGTGTCTTCAGAACCAAAATAGACTTCAGCCACAGTCTTAGCCAGTTCTGTTTTGCCCACGCCAGTTGGGCCTAAAAATAACAGATTGACAATCGGCCGGCGAATATCCCTTAATTCTGCGCGCGCTCTTCTCAAAGCTGTCGACACAGCCTTAACAGCTTCTGCCTGATCAACGATGCGATGGTGAATTCTTTCTTCTAACTGCAGGAGTTTCTCACTTTCTTCTTCAGTCACCCTAGTCACCGGTACGTTTGTTTTAGTAGATATAATCTCGGCTACATCTTCGCCTGTGATGATCGAGTTCTTGCCCTTTTTCTTGCGAACATAAACTGCCACTTCCTCTAGAATATTAATTGCTTTTTCAGGCAGATAGCGGTCATGAATATAGCGCTGCGACAGTTCAACAGTTCTCTCAATTGATTCATATGAAAAATAAACTTGGTTTTTATTTTCTATGATGCCAGCCTTTTCCTCGAGAATTCTAATAGCCTCATTATCGTCTACCTCCTCCACATTAACTTTCTGAAAAACTGATGTTAAGGCTGAGCTTTTTTCAATATAGCGGCGATAATCAAGGGGTGTGGTCGTGGCTATACACATAAATAACCCTTTTGACAAAGCCTGTGCTAAAATATCAGAGATGTCCAGATTCTCCGCCATCTCCGTAGAAACGCCAACCATGTTTTGTATATTGTCAATAAATAAAACTATATTGCCGGCTCTGACAATCTCATTGATAATGTCTAATAGTCTCCCTTCTAATTCACCCTGCCGGCCAGCCGCGCCAACCAGGGAGGCTACTGATAAACTAACTAGACGTTTGTCTTGTAAAATAGCTGGCACTTCTTCAGAAGTCATTAGCTCGGCGATGCCTTCGGCGATTGTTGATTTACCGACACCGGGATTACCAACCAGAACAGTATTATTTCTGCCGCCTTCTAGTATACGAAAAATTTCCTCTATTTCCTTTTCGCGTCCAATACAAGGCATGAGCACACCCATTCTTGCGAGCTGCGTCATATCATGGCTAAAACGATCTAATAAAGGTGTGGCCACTGCTGTCATTGATCGATTCATCACGCCTTTGGGTTTTTCCGCGGCCCGGCCTCGCCAACGGTGCCAGTGACCTGATAAAATTTGCTGAATGTTTATCCATTCCACCACATTCTTTATATCATTCAGCTCAATTTCCAAATCATATAAAATTTCCTTAGCTAAATTTTCAATTTTCATAATCGCCACCAAAAGTTGCGGGACATCCACTTTTTCTTGACGCGTGCTGTAAGCTTCTTCATAGGCGCCTAATAAAATTTTCTTTATTTCTGCTGAAAGCTCTGGATTTTCCTTGGCCGCAACCTGCATTTTCCTCAGGCTGTTTGATATCTTTTTTGTCAAATTTCTCGGATTTATACCTAAACGAGCCATCAACACTCTGATTTTATCAAATGGTAATACAACACCAAGCAAATGCAGAGCTAAAACCTCCTGATGCCCCAGCCTTTTAGCTAACAGCCAGGCTTCGTCTACGGCCTTGGCAGCCTCATTGGTGAATGTAACAGAAATCTCAGTTAATTTGTCCTTGCCAAGACCAGCTATCTGGTCAAATAAAAATTCTGGCGACTCTTCAGTCAAAAAAGTCTCGTATGACTTTCTTTTAACAGTGCGGTCTAAAATTGCTTCGCGCGTAATACGGTAATAAGCGTATAAATCAGTGATTAAACTGACGGCAAAAATTGTCATGAAGAAATTACGCTGGAAAAAAAATTCCCAAAAAAACATGCCTCTTTCCATAGTTTTTAACACTGTGAGTACAGCAAAAACCACACCCAAAATGCCAAAAATAATTAAAAAACCGTTAATGGCCAGACGAACAGTTTTTTCCATTTTTTCCTCAAGTAAATGCAGTATATCTAATTTTTTATTCCAAAATAAATAATCACCCTCCAGCCAGGCATAGGTTCCGTTGCCCTGACAACGTGTACACTCCTCTTTTGCTTCGCGGCCAGTACCCTGACAAACTGGACAGACAAGATATAAAAAATTTTGACCTTTTGGCTTAGGCATATATTTTACAGTAAACGGTCAAAAAAAGGCGCATTAAACAATTGAAATAATAAGTAGTAAATTAAAATGAGTGGTATTACTAACCACAAAATAAATACAGCTCCAGTATAAATAACCCAAAAAACAATAAGCACTAATTTGGCCAGTAAAACAACCACTCTCATCATAAAGCTGATAATCCTTCCTTCTTTTGTATAATCACCATACATTGGTTTGAACAGGTGCTGCAACCAGATTCTCAAAGCCAGTCTTCTTTCGTGTTTCACCAAATTTTCTATACAATAACTAACAATTCGTGAAAGGCCTTTTGTATACCACCAAACAGGAAAATAAAGAATGTCTAAAAAAACTTCTATGAGAATGTAGCGTAATGAAGTTGAAAAAGCACTTTTCGTCATATTTATAAGGTTACGCAACCACTAATCTTTTGGCATGTCGCTTATCGCATGTCGCGTGTCGAAAATCATCGGATGCGACAAGTAATAAGCAACAAGCGACGTACATGGATTATTAGTGTTGATTCGTGATGATAGATTAGTGATGGTTTTACAATTATATTCTAGCACATTTTTTGTATTTTGTAAACCCTGCACCTATTTCTAAAATAACCTATAGAATATTTTTTAGCTTATCTTTATTCACCTCACTTAATAATATTGCTCTAAAAAATAGGTGCAGGGTAAAGGCTAAAAATAATAAAAAACTATATTTTAAAACATAAAATACAGCTATTTTAAAATTGTAAATTTTAGAATCTTTCAATCAACCAAAGTATAATAAACAGCGCTATGGCAGAATTGATGCCGGCAAAAACGTCGTCAAGCATCACGCCCCATTGATTTTTAATTTTATTCAGCCTAGAAGCTAAACCAAATTTTATTACATCAAAAAAACGAAATAAGACAAAACCAATAAAAAGATTAAGCCAGGTCTTTTCATAATAAAAAAGCGGCAAATAAGTAATGAGCATGCCCAGCCATTCATCAATGACAATCGGCCGATTATCCCAGTCTTTGCCAAGCAGCGGCCGAAAATAAAAATCAGCCGTCGGTACAATTATAATACCCAGTAAAAAAATTGCTATCATGATCAATAAATACAAGATAATAGGCAAATCTAAGAGCCACCACCCCGCCACCACCATGACAGCCGAACCCCAGGTAGCCGGTGCAAATGGCAGATAACCAGTGCCAAAACCACTGGCTAGAAACAAAATTATGTATTTTTTTATTTTGTTCATTGTTAACTGAACTATTTGTTCACAGCCATAAGCTGTTCCTCAATCAAGCTTTTAAACTCATCAACAGTCTTGGCGCCGAGTACCCTATTTTCACCAATGAAAAAAGTCGGCGTCGAAACTATCTGTTTAGCCTGCGCTTCTTTCATATCATATTCAACCCTGTCTTTGGTCTGGTCAGAATCAAGGCAATCATTGAATTGACTTTCATCTAAACCTATTTCTTTTGCGTAACTTTTGAATTTATCAATCGCATCATCTGCATCCACCCAATCGCTTTGCTTTTCAAAAATAACATCGCAGTATTCCCAAAATTTACCTTGTGTAAAAGCGCATTCTCCTGCTTCAGCTGATTTCTCTGACCAGCGATGATTTAAATTATAATTATTATAAACTAATTGAACTTTGTCAGGATAAGCACTGACCGCCTCTTTTATATTAGAAGCAGCTAGCTGGCAGGCCGGGCAAGAGAAATCTGAAAATTCTGTAATGACTAGCTGGGGGCTAGGGGCGCCCAAAGTCGGATCATTATCTGGTGCGACATTATTATTAATGATATTCCCGCCTTTGACTACCAGCCAGCTGATTCCTGCCAAAACTAGTACAATAACAAAAATAATAATAAAGTTTGTAATCTTCTTATTTCTATCGCCCTTTTCTCTTTTCGCTAGTTTCTCCTGTTTTTTTAATTCTCGCCTTTGTCTTTTGGTTAGGTCTTGTAATTGTTCTTCCATGTTTTTATTCATATTATTTGATAAATCCTGCACCTTATACATACCACAGACAGCGCTTGGTAAAGATGTAACAATAAAATCTAACATCTAGGACACAGCTTATAGATAATGTATTCTTATGGTGCAGGATAAACTAATCCTATTTTTGACCAATCAATATTTTCCATTAATTCATTATATTGATCAAGTATCTTAGCTGTCAGAGTTACCTCTTCATTGCCAGAGTTATTATAGCTGGCGAATAATTTGAAATCTTGTTCCGTTTCACCTGTATTGCTATAAATCTCTTTGATGTTTTGGTCCTGGTCAACCACCAATCGTCGTGATGGAATAATACTGACATATAAATTTGTCTTCGCGCCTGCCTCTAGTCCTTGCTTCATCTCTTCGTAAAATGTTGACTGAATGATCAAACATTGATTATTTGTAACTGTTGTAATATTACCATCCGATGAAGAAAAAGCTAAAACTGGCTTGGTCAGGAAATGAGGCCAAATTAATAAAACAGAAGATAGGCCAATTAATAAGCCAATGATAAAAGTAAATAAAGTAATTCTTGAAGACCTTAAAAGAGGCTTATTCTTTTTAACTTTCCTTATTGTCTTTCGATAGCTCACCTTTCTTCTGGAAAGCTTTTTCTTTTTTTGCTTACCTCTCACACTATTATCCTTAATAAAAAAATAGCTTTTCTTTTTATTTTTGTTTTATAAAAGTGCAGATCTAAAGCTTGTTCTTACAAATAGCCATCCTAATCTCCTGCATTAATTGTAAATAAAATTTCAGATTATTTACTGCCGCCAGTCTTCATGATAAGTATTTAACAAATAATTTTCTCTTGCAAGAAAACGTCCTGGTAAAGTAATCCGTCATTACCTAAATAAAAAAGTAATGGTTTTACAGCCGATATCACCTGCTCGGGGATACAAACCCTGTATTCACCTATATCAGTAATAATGGTCAGCTCTTGCTGAGGCCAAGACAGCTCAACCTCTTCGGAATTTAAATTCTGTAAAGCAATCACCAACGGCGCCCCACCTTTGAGCACAACACTCGATAAAGGAAGATCTCCCTCAATCCAGCCTTCGTCCCATCGCAACCAGCCTAACAACCGAGGATCATAAATGTCCCCTCGGGTAAAGGCAATGGCTGCCTGATCGGGTAAAATAGTGGTATTAGCGGAAATGACCTGTTTTGGTATTGCCCCTCTTCCTAAAATTAATTCACAGTCTTCTGCCATAGCTTTTATGGTTAAAAAAGCATCTTCATAAGCCGTACCATCTTCACTCAGGTAATACACTTCTGAATCGCCTGGATTACCCGGCAAAAAAGTAAGCGGCAAACAAATATTTTTAACCTCTTCAGTCACATTCCATACTGTTACAATATCGGCTGGTACTATCAGAGGAAATGAAGCGCTACCGGTCGGATGGGGCGCAATAGCAAGTGGTGCATTACCATAAGCACGAGAGTAACAATCACCACACATTGCTTCTCGATCGAAACCGCGATCATCACCGAACAAGTATCCAAACTCCCAAATATCAGGGTAGTTAAAGCTCCCGCGCACTAATGCATGATAATCAAATCCATTGGGATAAACAGCACTCTTGCCGGCATCGTATACATTGATCACCATACCACCGCTCAGTTGGGTCTTACATGACTCATTTATTATTCTCTGAGTAAGTTTAATATCAGTGTAGGGCGTACCCTCATTATCAAAATAAACTATTTGACCATTTGTTAGTTTTGGTAAGCAAAGAGTATAATCATTCCCGTTTTCAGTATGGATTGTCAAATGTTGATCAAGAAATATATCACCATTTTCAATTAAGACTTTAAGTGGCGTATTACGTCCAGAATATATTAATCCATCAATGTATGGAGATTCACATGATTCTTTATCAGCTTTTAGCCTACCTAGGTCAACGTTACTACTGTAAAAGACAATATCACCAGTATTACAACTAGGAATTTCTGGGTGTCCAAATGGATGGTCAAACACATCGGTATGGACTTCGGATAAATTAAAAATTACTAATGGAACAGATTCGGGTACAGGAAGAAAAAATCTTGGCAGAATTGCTATAGCGTATATGGCTATTGCCAGTACACTTACCGTAATAAGTGGTATACTTCTAATTTTTAAAGCTGTTTTTTGTTCAATATTTTTATTAACCATATATTTATAATTTACCATTTTTTATAAAAATTCTCAATCTATACATTAACTGCAAGAAAAACCTCAGATTATGTATAGTGGCCAGCCTTAAAGCCAATGGTTCGCCACCCATAAACAAATGTCTTAAATAAGCCCGGCTATAATTCTGACATGTATAGCAATCGCAATGTGGATCAAGTGGTCTCATATCAGAAGCGTATTTCGCTTGCTTAATATGAATTTCTTCATAAAATTTTGAATTTTGGACTTCCATTTTGAATTTTGGACTTTGGATTTTGAATTTGTAAAGAAGCGCGTGCCGCGCATTCCTCGTCGGTATCACGCAATCAAACATATCAATCCCCTTTTTTACTGCTTCCACAATTTGCTCAGGCTTGCCGACGCCCATTAAGTATCTAGGTTTATCAACTGGCAAGCTTGACAAAACCCAGTCCAGAACTTCGTACATTTTGGCAACAGGCTCCCCAACAGCCAGGCCGCCAACCGCGTAGCCGTCAAAGTCTAAAATAATTAAATCGCTAGCACTCTTTAAACGCAAGTCTTTGTAAACTGAACCCTGGACAATGCCAAATAATAACCAAGAACTTTGAACTTTGAACTTTGAGTCTCTAGATACGTTGTTCTTTGTTCTAAGTTCTTGGTACTTAGTTCTGCATCTTTTCGCCCATCGAGTCGTCAGTTCAACGGACTTTTTGGCGTATGATTTCGGGCAAGGATATGGCGTGCATTCATCTAAAACCATCATGATATCGGAGCCAAGCGTTTTTTGAATTTCAATCGCTTTTTCGGGGGTAAGCAAGTGTTTTTGGCCTGACAGATTATCATGGAACTCTACACCTTTTTCATTAATCTTTCTGGATTTTGCCAGAGAGAAAACTTGGTAACCTCCAGAGTCAGTCAAAATCGGACCTGACCAATGCATAAATTGATGCAGGCCCCTAGCTTTTTTAATAACTGACAAACTGGGGCGTAGATAAAGATGATAGGTATTAGTTAAAATAATTTCAGCGCCTAAATCCTGGAGTTCTTCCGGCGTCACTGTTTTTACTGAACCGCGTGTGGCAATAGGCAGAAAAAAGGGTGTTTTAACCACCCCGTGTTTGGTATAAAGCCCACCAACTCTCGCCTTAGATTTCTTGCTTTTTTTATTAATTCTAAAATTTGACACTTTATAAATATTAATTTAAAATTAAAGTTGATATGGAAAACAAAAAATTCGGTATTGCCAACATTATCACGGTTATTGGACTGATTACCATTATACCGCTCATTTATTTTTTGGCAAAAAATAATGGATTGGGCGCATTAATCTGCGTCTGTTTTATTGTACTCACTGATTTAATCGATGGCGTAATCGCCAGAAAAATGAAACAAGTTAGCTTATTCGGCAAAATCATGGATCCAGTCAGAGATAGGCTTCTGCTTCTGGTGATTATTTTTTATTTAATTATAGTCAGTGAGAACCTTTTAGCTGTATGGCTTGTGATTATAACTATTATAGTGGAAGCTATCTCGACTGTTACTAAAACTATAATTTTTAAGAAACACTCTATTATTGATCATACATTAGTCGGCCAAGCGAGAATGTTTGTTCATTGTGTTATTATTATCTATCTGGTTGTCAATCAATTTTGGCTAAAGCTTACTTGGCCATCTATAGAAGAAGGACTTTTAATTATCTTTTTCTCCAGCTTTTTTGCTTTCCTGAGCCATTTTGAACAACTAAGAAAAATTAGTCAGAGAGTACCACAATAAATCCCGCACCTTCTCCGAATATCCCGCAGCTTTCCGTTGAAATGAAGTAATATCGAGTATATCCTTTTGGCGGAGTCTAAAACTCGCTGGAAGGTGCAGGATAAACAAAACGACATAATTTACTGTAAAAAGCTTATGTCGTTTTTATTTTTTTCTCAAGTCCCATTTACATTATTATTAGTTTCAGCGCTGACAACCATGCCTTTGCCTTTAACCTGCGGATCATTGGTTAAATCAGAAGTGATAATTTCTGTTGATTTACCAATAGTCATTACTGTGAAGTCATCTTTGGCTGTCAATTCAGTTTTATTAGTTAATATTAAGAGCAAGCCCAGATCATCCTGGACAGGTGTAGCTGATACTTCAAAGCTTGCTTCCAGGCCAGCGTACAATTGACCAGTGTGCACCGGAATTCTGTTTATTTCCCAAAGTACCTCGCGAGTATTGGGATCAAACTTTAAATTACTGCCGGCCGAAACAGAACTTTTACCAGTCCAAATTATATTTTTTGGCAGTGTTGTCTTGACATTTACCTCTTTTACTTCATTAGATGTATTAGTGATGTTCCAGTAAATACGGTAATAGGTAGTTTGCCCGACTTGCGGTGGGACGGGACCAAAACCAACCTTGATATATTCATCGTCATAATACCTGCCTTCAGTAATTAAGTCTAACCTTGTATTAATTTTTGTTGTCACGCCATTACTTTCAACTTCAAGCGCATTGCCGCCCAAATCAACAAGGCTTCCCGATATAGCCTTTGCCCGACTAATGATAGAATAATTTTTATCAGTTTCCTTAGCTGGTGTAATATTATTTTTGACTCTTATCTTAAAATTTATTTCACCGCCCTCGCCCTTTTTTAAAGCAGCGAGTTTTGGTATTTTGCTTTTATTCCAAGTAATTACATTGTCCTTAACTTCGCCTTTGTTCGTATCAATCAAACTTGTCCAATCCAGAACTTCAGAGGTCAGGGTGCTGGAGACGACCAGATCTTTTATATCAATCTCACTGTCATTTTGATATTTAAGGGCATACTCAAGGTTCTGGCCGAAATCAGCTGTCCCATTTGCTTGACTGCCTCCAATCATTAAATTCAAGGTTAATTGAGGATTGATAATTAATAACAAAACTGACTTCTCAATTTGCGAATGAAAATTACTGTCTGCATCAACATATCCCATCTCAACTTCTATTTCTCTCATATCGCCTTCGCTGCCAGTGAAAACACCTTTAATCTTTATTTCCTCTTCTTTAGCACTTTCTAGCCTGTCGATTTCCCAAAGATTATTATTATCTTCAGCCTTTGGCTCAACAGAATTAATCACAAAATCATCTGGATAATGGGCTAGCACCCTTAATCTTTCCAGGGGCGCTTCTGAATTATTTTTATATTTTACTTTATATTCAGTCTCCTTACCGCTAATCACACGAATAGGTGCCTCAACACTCAAATCAATTATTGATGAAGTAATAACCAAAATGTGCGTCACTCTCTTTGTAAATTCTGAGTTGAAGTTAGCTGGCGTATAGATTAACGTGGCGGCTAATGCCTTGCTAGTGCCCACTTCACCAACAATCTGGCCGCGTATCTCTATCTTACCGTTAGAGCCAGCGTTAATCCGACCAATTGTCCAAGTGTTTTTCGCTTCATTTTTTGGCTGAGGAGAAGAAGACTGAAAGTTCCATCCCTCTGGCCAAACAATCGATAGCTCTGCTCCCTCTAGGGCAACCCTTTCGTTATTAGAATAATCAATTGTATACAAAACATCATCACCCGAAGCTATCTCTGTCGGCGCCGCTATCTCCAAACCAATTTTATCCTCAGAAAATTTGTCACCCTGCCGGCTAAAAATAAAAAACCCAGCCAGGGTAAAACAGAGTAAAATTAGTAAAATAAAAATTATCAAGCCAAATATTTTCTTGCGACGATTAGGATCTTTTCTGTCTATCTTTGCCATGTCAACAGGCTCACCAGTACTATTGCGATAAATGTCAGCAATGCGATGCGCTTTGGGTTTCTTGGACTTTCTAAAAAAATCACTCTTTAATTCTATTTTTGTTGGCTGTTCTTTCTTGGGCATCTTTTATTATTGCTTATTAATCTAACGATAGTATAACAGATTCCTTATAATTTTTAAATAATCGCCAAAAACTTACGTGAATTTAAATCTCTTTCCAAATGATATTTAAGAAATAAGTCGGTGATTTTACTGATTTCTTTAGCCAAATGTTGACTTATTTTGATTAATAATAGTTTTTTATAATCGTTCCTTAAAATAATCCTTAGTACCTTAATGACATCCTCGGAAATGACAATTTCATTATCTCCTTTGTCACATGAACCGCAAGCAACACCGCCGTAGGGAAAACTGAATAAATTACCTTTCGGTCCAATCTCTTTTTTGCAGTACGCGCATTTATAGAGATTTGGCTGATAACCCAGGAGGGATAAAAAATTCCAAATAAAGAACCATACCAAAGAAGATTTGTTATTTTCTATTTTGCTCAGCCTGTCTAATATCTGAAAAAAATCATTGAGCCATTTGTAAATTTTTAAATCACGGTGATATGGCTTGGTCAGATTATCGATTATTTCCGCACAGTAATTTGCAATCGCGTATTTTAATAAATTTGATTTAATGCCATTATAATTTATAATTATTTCTGAGGAAATCACTGTATCAAAACTTTTTCCTTTGGCTAAATTCAAATTTACTAAACAAAAAGGCTCCAGTGAGCCAGCTAGCTTGCTCTTTATTTTTCTGGAACCCCTAGCTATAACATCTAATTTTCCGTAATTCTTGCTATAGATATTTAAAATACGGTCAGCTTCTCGGAAATCTTTGTGTTTTAGAATAATACTTTCAGTAAAATACGTATTCATATCATTGTTTAGCAAAATATTTTTCGAGAACCTGATGATCCAATGTATTTATCTCAAAATCCTGATCGTTTTTTATTTTTTCCATAATCTCTTTATTTTCTGGTGTGAGTGACAATATTTCCTCTGATATCTCATGATCAGAGGCTAAAAATAGACTAACCCCATAATCAATAAAATAAACTTCTGGAAATGCCTTATCAAGAGTCTTATATAATGTCTTATTATATCCATAATTACCGCCAAAGCCCCATAAACCAAAGACTCCTCCTTGTTTTAAATGCTCATTAGCCATGACAAAATATTCATAAGTATAAAGTGGTGAGGAATGAGCTACCACTGGGTTTTGAACATCAATAATAATGCCGTCATATTTTTCATCTTCTTCCTGCAAAAATAAATATCCGTCACCAATAATTAGGTTAACCCTTGGGTCTTCTAAGGCATAATTATTTTCTTCCGAAAAATAATCTCTGGCTACCTCTTCAATTACTGTATTTATCTCAACCACATCTACTTCTATCACCTGTTTATACTCGAGGATTGACGACAGAGTAAAGCCACAACCTAATCCAATATTTAATATTTCCACAGGATAATCAAAATTCCTGGCCACCAAATGAGCGATTTCATCTTCTGATCCATGTCCAGGAATAGAACACTGACCCTTTTTATCTATTTGTAGATATTTGCCAGGGTCTTTGGTCTCTAATACCTCAACTAAACCATAAGGTGAATTTTTTTGAAAAATAACTTGTTCATAATCCTTTCGAATCGTTCCCGCATGATCACCTTTAACTTGTGCACTGGATGCTTGTAGTGCATTAGGAAATTCTAGTGGCTTAACAAATTCTGTTTTAATAAAATCACTATAATTGAATAAAAAAATGAATAAAAGGACTAAAGTAACCGAAAGAGTTAGATAGGCTCCTAATTTTTTAATATTTTTCTCTAGGATTATTAACCCGCTTAAAAAATTCAAAAATGCGGCAATAAATATAGTAATCTTCAGTCCAAAAATCGGTAAAAAAACAAAACCAGCCACGGCTGCTCCCAATATTGCCCCAAAAGTATCAAAAGAATATAAAATACCGACTTTCTTATCTGTTTGCTCATTGCTTTTAATAATCAAACTAGAAGCTAGGGGAAAGCAGGCCCCTAAAAATAAAGTAGGGATCAAAAGAAAGAGAAGGCTGACCAGAAATTTACTTAAAATTAAATTATTAGGCAAAAAATTGTAAGAAAAGGATAGAAACTTTGGCAATAATTCATATTGAGATAAAATAAACAGAGCATAAAGAGCGACTAATAACTGCAGCGTGGCAAAAAAAGTTCTCTTGTTTTTTATTTTTGACAATAGTTTAGAAATAATGAAACTGCCCAAAGCAATACCAAAAAGAAAAGCGATCAAAACTGTGGCCACTGAATAGGTTGTGGCGGCAAAATAATAAAATAAGGCTTTTGAAGAGACAACTTCATAAATCAAAGCAGCCGCTCCGGAAAAAGCCATAGCAGTTATTATCGTTAAATTATTCAATTTTTCCTTATTAAATAATTTACTCTCTGAAAAAATCATTTATTTGTTCTTTTTGATGGTAAAAGTGACTTTCTTACCGCCAAAATCTAAAACTTTCTTAAGCTCTATTTCCTGTGGTATCTTTTCCTCAGCTGAGGTGGCAATAACTTCAGTTAAAATTTGTGATTTATTCTGTTCAAAAATAGTTTTCAAAACTGGATCATCAGTATGGTAATAAAGTGTCACCAAATCACCGATGGTTAAATTTGCATCTTTGCGCATAGCGTTAATCTGACGAATTATTTCTCTGACTATGCCCTGGATTTTAAGTTCATCTGTTATGGTGATATCCAAACATACCTTTATTGAAGAATCCTCTTTTCTGACAAATTCATCACCAGTTGGTAAACGCTCAGTCAAAATGACTTCCCCAACGTTCAATTCATCTTTAATCAAATCTAAAAGTTCATCATCTAAATATTGATATTGTATAATAAACTGTGAAAGTGGCTGTCTCACTTTAATATTTTTTTCTTTTCTTAAGGCATGTCCCAGCTCCACTACTTTTTTGACGACAACCATTTTATCAATTAATGATTTATTAATTGCTCTTTTGTTTGGCGTTGGCCAGTCTTCCAAATGGACGCTCTGATTTTCCTTGACCAGCTCGCGATATAAATGGTCAGCCAAAAAAGGTGTAAATGGCGCGAGTAATCTACTTAACTCCAATAAACAATGGTGTAAAATAGCCAGCGCCTGACTTTTATCTTCACCTTCCTTCTTAAACCGTGACCGGCTCCGGCGCAGATACCAAGTGGACAGCTCATTAATAAAGCCCGAAATTTCCCGCGCCGCATCAGTGATTTGGTATTTATCCAGCTTTTTTGTCACCGAATCAATTAGCAAATTGAGTTTGGCCGTTACCCATTGATCAAGAATATGCTTTGGTTGTGTGGCGCCTAACTTTTTTGAACTAGCGTACATTTTATAAAAAGAAAAAATATTCCAGAAAATCAGAAAATTCTTTTTCACCACTTCTTCCACGCCCTTGATATCAAAATTCTTGGATTCGCCCGGCTGATTCATAGTGAATAAATACCAGCGCACCGCATCGGCGCCAAACTGATCAATCACATCTTTCGGAAAAATAATATTGCCTTTTGACTTAGACATTTTCTGGCCAGCTGAATCCGTAACTAATCCTAAGCAAACTACATTTTTATAAGGTGCTCCCTTCTCGAGCAATGTGGAAACCGCTAATAAGGTATAAAACCAGCCACGCGTCTGGTCAATAGCTTCTGAAATATAATCAGCGGGAAAACTTTTACTTCCATCAATGCGTTCTTTATTTTCAAATGGGTAATGCCATTGAGCAAACGGCATGGAGCCTGAATCAAACCAGGCATCCACGACTTCAAGGACGCGCTTCATTGCACCACCGCAACTACATTTAAGCTTAATTTTATCAACATACGGCCTATGCAAATCTAGCTTGTTGCTTGTCGCTTGTTGCTTGTCGCCATGAGTCGCGACGTGCGACGCGCCACGCGCAACGAGCTCATCGATGGACCCAACACACTCTTTATTCCCGCACTTCTCGCAAACCCAGATAGGTAGTGGCGTGCCCCAGTAGCGCTCACGCGAAAAAGCCCAGTCTTTAACTTCAAGAAGCCATTCACCAAACCGACCTTCTTTGATATAGGCTGGCACCCAGTTAATATTTTTGTTATTTTTAATTAACTGCTCACGTAAGCCGCTCATCTTGATAAACCAAGAATTTTTCGCGTAATATAGAAGTGGCGTTTCACAGCGCCAGCAAAATGGATAATCATGCTCATACATTTCAGTTTTGTAAAGCAATCCCCTGTCTCTCAAGTCCTGCGTAATATCCTCTTCCACATCTTTAACAAATTTACCCTGCCATTTTTTTACCTCTTTGGTAAAACGACCGCTTTCATCCACAGTGTGATGCTTGGGCAAGCCAACTTTTTCGCCTAAATTATAGTCATCTTCACCATACATCACCGCTGTATGAACCACGCCCGTGCCCTCTTCAGTAGAAACAAAATCAGCCGCGTAAACCTTGTAGGCTGTTTTTGATTTTAACGAAGGAATATCAAACAATGGCTCATATTCTAAGCCCACCAAATCTTCGCCCTTATATTCCTTCACTATTTTGTATTTGCCGTCCAAATGGCCAAGCGCCGCTTTCGCGAGAATATATCTCTCGTCATTTTGTTCCACTTCTATGTAATCGATATTCTCGCCTATCGCCAACGCCACATTCCCTGGCAAAGTCCATGGTGTCGTTGTCCATGAAAGTATATATGTTGGCTTGTCGCTCGTCGCTTGTCGCTTATCAGCACGACGTGCAACGTGCGACGCGCCACGAGCTTTAAACTTCACGTAAATCGATTCCTCCTTAATCTTTTCATACCCCTGCGCTACTTCATGAGAGGAAAGTGCCGTCCCACAGCGCGGGCAATGTGGGACAACTTTATGGCCTTGGTAAAGCAAACCCTTGTCCCAAACCTGCTTGATAATCCACCACAAGCTTTCAATATAATAGTTTTCGTAGGTAATATAGGGATGTTCCAAATCAAGCCAAAAGCCAATGCGCTCTGTCATTTCTTCCCATTCAGTTTTATATTTCCAAACGTCTTCTTTACATTTTTGATTGAACTTTTCCACGCCGTATTTTTCAATCTGCGGCTTGCCGGAGATTTTCAGTTCTTTTTCCACCTGCAACTCCACGGGCAAGCCATGCGTGTCCCAGCCAGCCTTGCGCTCTACAAAATAGCCGCGCAGGGTTTTATACCGGCAAATAATATCCTTGTAAGCCCGCGCCAGCACATGATGAATACCCGGCCGGCCATTCGCCGTGGGCGGGCCTTCAAAAAATACAAAAGGCTGACCATTTTTGGTTTTTTCCAATGACTTTTCAAATATTTTCTCCTTTTCCCAAAACCTAAGAATCTCTTCTTCCATTTTGGGAAAATCGGGTTTGGTGTCAGTTTTATTTTCCATAATATTAGCAATAATTATTCTACCTAAAATTTGGGGTATTGGCAAGACACAACCAAAACGGGTAGCCTGGGTCCCCCGCCCGCTTCGTGTTGCGACCCGCCCGACTTGCCTTCGGACAACTCGAAGGCAGGCCGGGAGCAAGGCGGGCGGGCTTGACCCAGGCGGCAAGGTCAAGGGACCTTGCCTACCCCAACCAAATCAATCCACCCTTGCCCCAACAAAAAATCCATGCTATAAATTAATTAGAGGCTGAACTAAACATTAAAAATCAGAACCATGAAATTCAGATTTTTGCCTAAGGAGGAAAAATTTTTTGAATTATTCAAGCAGCAAGCGGAAAATTTAAAAAATGGCATAGAAGCACTCCAGAATTTGGTGGATAATTACGTGGATGTGGATAAAAAATACCAAAAAATTAAGGAGATTGAGCACAAAGGTGACATCATCACCCATGATATTTTTACCAAATTAAGGGAAACTTTTATTACTACTCTGGAAAGAGAGGATATTCACGAACTCGCCAGTGGCATGGACGATGTTTTGGACTGCGTGGAAGGCGTCGCCAGCCGGCTTAATTATTTTAAAGTAGAACAACCAACCCCTGAAATAATAAAATTAGTGAATATCATTGAGAAGGCAGTTCATCAAATCTATAAAGCAGTCTCTAGTCTAGAAAAATTAGGCCATGTCCACGCTTTTTGCCAGGAGATTAATAATTTGGAAAACCAAGCTGATGTGATTTGCCAGACAGCTACCGGTGATTTATTTGAACAAACAAAAAAAGTAGAGCAATTAAAAGATTTAATTAAATTTAAAGAAATTTATAATCGTTTAGAAATAGCCGCTGACCGCTGTGAAGACGTGGCTAATGTTATTGAAGGAATTACTATAAAAAATGCATAGTCTGACTTTATTAATTATTATCATCGTAGTTGCCTTACTCTACGATTTTTTTAATGGCTTTAATGACGCGGCCAATGCTATTGCCACCACTGTTTCCACTAAAGCTCTTTCGCCAAGAAATGCTATTTTGATGGCCCAAATTCTTAATTTCTTTGGCGCTTTAAGTAATACTGCGGTAGCTGTTACTGTTGGTAAAGGAGTTATTAATCCTGGAATGATTGATTTAGTCGTTATTTTAGCCGCTTTAATTGGGGCTACTATTTGGACTGCCACCGCTAGCTTCCTAGGCATTCCGATTAGTGTCACTCATGCTCTAGTCGGTGGATTGTTAGGAGCGGGTATAATTTTTGCCGGTGTAAAGGTTATTGTCATTAATGGAATAATAAAAATCGTACTAGCTATGTTAATCTCACCCATTGTCGGTTTCTTAGGTGGCTATCTTATGTTTATCTTAATTGCCTGGATTTTCAGAAGATCAAACCCCGCTAAAATCAACAAGAACTCTAAAAGACTACAAATTATCTCGGCGGCCTGGATGTCTTTCTCTCATGGCATGAATGATGCGCAAAACGCTATGGGTATTATCACTTTGGCCTTAGTCAGTTATGGCGCTCTGGCTGTTTTCAAAGTCCCTCTTTGGGTGATGATTGCCGCTGGCTTAGCCATGGGTTTAGGCACCGCTTTAGGCGGCTGGAAAGTCATTAAAACCATGGGCCAAAAAGTCTTCAAACTAAAACCAGTCCATGGATTTACGGCCGAAACTTCAGCGGCCGGTGTTATCTCTTTAATGTCCTTTATGGGAGCGCCAATCAGCACTACTCATGTTATTTCTTCAGCCATTATGGGCGTTGGCTCAACCCAAAGATTATCAGCTGTCCGCTGGGGCATTGCCCGCAATATTGTGATTACCTGGATAATTACTATCCCGGCGGCGGCTCTAATTGCGGGCTTGGTCATGTTTTTTATTAAAGTGGTGTTTTGATAAAATTAAAAAAACTCTCCCTTTCAGAAAACCGGAGAGTTTTTATATATTCCTATTTCTTCAAACTTTCATAAACCCAGATAGATTCCAGGGCTCATTTTCGATTCATCAAAAAGTTATCTCAATAAATAACCTTGAAATAAATATAGCCTTATTGTAAAATAACCATAGTTTCTCTAATTACAATACCTCATGTTGAATGAAATTAAAATCAATAAATCAATTTGGTTATTTATTCTTGTCTGGTGTGTAGCCTTTATCGTTAGTGCTATTGCTATAGGAGACACCTTTTTATCTGATGAGTATGAATTTATTCATGCGGCGGCTGGGATAAATAATTGGCACGATTTTTGGAGAGTCGTCACATCTAAAATAGGCGGTGAATTTTATCGGCCTGTTTTATATTTCTCTTTTATCATTGATTTTTGGCTATATGGCCTGAGAGAATGGGGCTATCATCTCACTAACAGTATTTTACAGGCAACAAATAGTCTATTGTTAAGTTTGTTGGTCTGGCGCTTCGGAAAAATGTATTTTAATGAAGAATCAGTTTCCAGTAAAAAATCTCGATTGTTTTTTGTATCAATAATAACTGGCCTACTCTTTGCTGTTTTTCCCAATCATCACGAAAGTGTCACATGGTTAGCAGCCAGGACGGGCCTATTGGCAACCACCTGGTATTTAGCCGCTCTGTTGACAGGGTTGTTGTATTTGAAAAAAATCAATACATGGATACAACAAAGACTGATAAAAAAAACTGCGTTAATCAAACAATTAATGCTTATTATGTTATTATGTTTGTTGTCAGCTTTGGCGTATTTTACAAAAGAAGAGAGCGTCACCTTGATTATTATACTAATGGCGTTGGGTATTTGGCATGCATGGCGTTTACGAAAACAATATGACACTCAAAAGTGGTGGATTAATCTTATATTTGCACTGGCACCGCTGCTGGCTATATTTATATTTTATTTGGTTGTTCGCAAAAATATCGTGGGATACTGGTTTGGCGGCTACATGATCAGTGGAACATCCGAATTCCTTTCGATAAATCTAGATGCTATCAAAAATTGGCTTCTCATACCAAAAAACTTGGTGTTGTACCTTGTCAATCATGCCTATCTATACCATATTTTAACAATAAAGTTACCACAATTAACTTTTCAAAGTTATATACTGTTAATGAAAGGCGTAGTATATTCCTTGGGAGCAACAATAGTTGTAGCAGCCATTTGGGTTACTGTTTACCGGCGTAGGTGGCGGGTATTATTATTTGCTACCTTGCCAGCCATTATATTTATGTACGTTACGGCAATACCCACAATCGGTATTTTACATACAATTAATCCTGCGTTGGAATCAACACGGTTTTTTTATCTACCATCTGCTGGAATATGCATCTTAATGGCGTTGTGGTTATCTTTATGGAAAAAAATTTGGCTTTACTTATTAACATCGATTATCATTACGATAATGTCTGTATTATATATTTTCAACTATCAGCCATGGTCATTGGCTCAAGCCTCTTCACAATCTATTCAACAAGCAATCATAGAAAGAAAGAGCGAACTACAGAATGATGATTGGGTATATATCATCAATACTCCAGATAACCTCTATGGGGCGTATGTATTTCGTCGAGGATTGCCACAAATGTTTAATTTATTACAACCAGGTGTTAACATGAATCGTGTTATCATATCTGGACGAGGCGTGATTGGCACCTTTACGCCAGAATGTATTCTGACGCAATCCGAAAAATCCTGGCTCATGGTTTTAGATGGTAAAACAGGTTTCGTAAAATCATTCACCCATTTAACGCACCCAGATACGAAGCCGACTATCAATCTGCAGGTAGCTGAGCAGGTGTTCGAGCTACATGATATTGAACACCTAAAAGATAATATGTACCAAGTGACTAACAATCAGCCATATATATTATTGAAAAATCTTCAAATTAATCCCCAAGAAATAGCTTCCCTGAGAATGACAATAATTCCGGAACACCAATATCTTATGGTACCGCAACATATCTACTGGACGACTACCACTGAACCAAATTATCATGAATATTACCGGCATATCTGGCGATTCTTCGGCATATTACTAGATAGTGAGCCATCTCAGAGAGTTAAAATTTATGTCTGTCAATATCCTTCCTTTGTATTTTCAGACACAATTCAAGATGTTAAAATAACATTACCCTTCAAAATAGATGAAAAATTTATCTTGAAATAAAACACGTCTTGTTTGCCATATTCATCCCTCTAAATTTTTCTGTAATTATACTATTAAAAAACCAATTTTATTTTTTAAAAAATCGCCGGAATAACCGACGATTATTTTTATTTACCCCAAAAGGATTTTATCCCACTTTCTTCAAAACTAATCTTGTATTACTACTTCTTCAAACTCTCATAAACCTTTAGTGTTTCATGGCTGCACTTTGTCCAGCTGAAATTTTTAGCTTGCTCGATGCCTTTTTTTGCCAGCTTATTTTGAAGATCCTTGCTATTCAATAATTTCTTCAAAGCAGCCGCAATCTCATATTCTTTTTCCGGATCAACCAAAATAGCCGCTTTACCGACCACTTCAGGCATCGAGGAAATATCAGAGGCAATCACTGGCGTACCCAAAGCCATCGCTTCAACCATTGTTAAACCAAAGCCCTCATACAAAGAAGGGTTAACAAAGCAGCAGGCTTTCTTCATCAAATCAATCTTCTCATTATGAGAAACATAGCCAAGAAATTTTACGAGATTCCCTAATTTTAATTCCCTGACCTCATCATGGATTTCTTCTGATTTCCAGGATTCATGGCCAGCCAGAACCAAGGGACACCGCTCCATTTTTTTATCCCAGGTAATTAATTTTTTATATGCCCTGACAAGATTAATAAGATTCTTGCGCCGTTCAAGTGTACCGACGAACAAAATGAATTGAGGTGTCAACTTAAATTTCTTCATCACATCCAACCTTTTTTTGACTGGAAATTTGTCAACTATTAATCCTTCATAAGTCACTGCTATTTTCTTGGCTGGCACATTGAAAATCTGCTTTAAATCTTTCTTTGTACTCTCGGAAACAGCGATAATCCTGTCTGCCTTGCGTATACTTTGCGGCACCAACAACTTGGTACTGAAAATCTGCGAAGGAAACCAAGAGGGATCTTTGTAAATAGCTAAGTCATGAATGGTAATAATGCATTTCTTTGGATAAGTCAGGGGCAGAACATTGGCTGGGGAATGAAAAATAGTCAAACCGTCTTTAACTAAGTAAGCAGTGATCAGCAAATGTGAATAGGCAAAAGGCAGGAACTTTTTGTATTGTGAAAATGGGAAATGTTTAATCTTCACATTCTTCTGTTCGAATTCCTTCGTATCCCAAACACGCCAATCAAAATAAAGTACATACTCATTTTTCTTATCTAATTTGAGCAGGTTTTTCACAAGATAATAAGTATAGTGTCCTATACCAGCGTATTCACCAAGTTCAGGATTTAAAATTGTCCGACAGTCTATTCCAATGCGCATATTGTCTGCTTATAGCTTATAGCATATGGCTTATAGAATTTTACTATAAGCTACATGTCATCCGCCCTAAGTCAAATCACATCTTTTCTGGAGCGGACACGCCCATTGCTGACAAAACACTTTGCAAAACAATCTGTGTGGCTTTTACCAAATTCATCCTTGCCTCATTAATGACATCATTATCTATTACGCGGCATTGCGTATAAAAATCATGAAACTTGGTGGCTAAGGCAATGGCGTAAAAAGGAAGCTTCTGTACTTGATAAGTTTGTGCTACCTCTTCCACCAACTCCGGCCACCTCATTAATTCCTTAATTAAACTTATCTCTGTTTTTTCAAGTTCTAGGTTCTGGGTTCTAAGTTCAAGGTTCTTAGCCTTTTTTATTATACTACAAATCCGAGCATGCGCATACTGAACATAGTAAACAGGATTATCTTTTGACTTCTTCTTGGCTAAATCCAGGTCAAAGTCCATGTGTGTATTAAAATCATACATCAAAAAGAAAAATCTAGCCACATCCAAGCCCACCTCATCAACCAATTCTTCCAAGGTCACAAAAGTACCTAGTCGTTTTGACATTTTAATTTCTTTCCCCTCACTTATCAGCCTGACTAATTGCACAATAATAATATCAAGTCTGCCTTCCAAGCCTAAAATTTTCATCGCTGCCTGCATCCGCGTCACGTAGCCATGATGATCAGCGCCCCAGATGTCAATGGCTTTGCTAAATTGACGCTTGACAAATTTATTCCAATGATAAGCAATATCAGACAAGAAATAAACTGGCTCGCCATTTTCTCTAATCAAAACCCTATCTTTTTCATCACCAAATTCAGATGTTTTCAGCCAAGTCGCTCCTTCTTTTTCATAAACAAAACCTCTGTCTTTTAATAATTCCAAAATTTTATCTACTTGTTTTGTCTGATACAAGCTTTCTTCCGAAAACCAGCGGTCATATTTAATGCCTAATTTATTTTTTACCAGTTTCTGAATCTGGCTGATCATTTTCTGTAAAATCCTGCCTTTGATCTTGTCTCTCACTGCCCCCAACTTCTGCGTATTAGTCAATTTATAATTTGGTAAAAATAGATGCTCAGCCAAGTCTTCAATGTATTTTCCCTGATAACAATATTCCGGATAATCCATTCTGATTCCCTGATGCTGCCAGTATCGGCGCAATACTGATTCCGCTAAAATATCCACTTGATTACCCGTATCATTAATGTAATATTCACGCTGCACACGAAAACTGGCTAGTTTTAAAATATTGGCCAGTGTATCACCGGAAAAACCACCGCGTCCATTACCCAAAGTCAAAGGCCCAGTTGGATTAGCTGAAATAAATTCAACCTGTATTTTTTTATTTCTGCCTAATTTACTTTGACCAAATCGCTGTTTTTCCTTTAGAATTGGATTAACCTGCTTCTCGAGCCATTTCTTATCCAAGTAAAAATTAATAAAACCAGGCGCAATGGCCACAACTCTCTCAAATTTATCTATTTTTAACGACTCACTAATTTTTTGCGCCAGTTGCATAGGACTCGCCCTCAAAATAGCGCCTAGTTTCATGGCTAAATTAGTCGAGTAATCACCAAACCTATCTTCTTGCGGATATTCAACTTCAACAGTTAAACTGCCTGATAAAACCCGCTCTTTCACTTCGGGCCATAATTTGATCACTGTATTCTTTAATGAATTTTGTAATTGGCTTTTGAGATTCATGGTTTATAATGTTACTCTACCACTAATTATTCCGTCACGAATCAACACGAATTTCCTATCAACAATATAGCAAACCATATTGGTAATTAGTGTAGATTAGTGAAAATAGATTAGTGGTGATTTTACATTGTCATTATAGCAAAAAAATAACAAAATCGCACTACGCACTTGACAAATCAGGATAAAATAATATACTAACTTAAAGCGAAAAAAGAACATTATAAAAACAGGAGGAAAATTGAAAGAAATAGAATTTGTTCTTTCACATTGTGAGATAAGGGACAAGGATACAGATCCAAAATTCCTAGTTTATTTAGAAGAAAAAAATGGCAGCAAAAAAGTTAAACTGAAATTCCCACCTGGAGATTTCATTTATTTAGCAACAATCATACTGACCAGGCGGCTTGAGGCCTTTGAAGGCTTTGTAGAATTTATTACGAAAATTATCCCAAGCTATATTCCAAACATTCAGTCAAAAGAAGAAAATAACCTTTTTGACTTGATAATGTCAAAACTGGAAGCAAGGATAGTTAAATGCATCATGACAGATGTGATTAACGACACGCTGCAGTCAAAAATTGTGCTTCAAAAAATCGGGCAAGCCGAGGAAATAAACATCCCATGCTCCTTCCCTCAAGGTATTTTATATGCTTTTAAATCCAAAGCGCCTATTTATTTTACTGAGGAGGCGCTTCAAAAAGGTCAGCGGCCGCCAGACAAAGGTAAGGGTAGCGATGATTTAAAAGAGCGTATCAAAAATATAAAGCCAGAAGAATTTGGTAAATTCCCACAAGATTAAACAAAAAATAAAGCTACACTACAATGGTGTAGCTTCTTTTATTAACGATTTGACTCTTATACAATAGTAATATAAAATGTATATCATCATTTGACCTATTAATCAAAAAACAAAGAATTGTACATTTAAAAAGGAGTGAAAATGAATTTTACTTTTTTACCGAGCGGCTTAAAAAGAGGATTCTACCAAGCCATCAATCCAATTATTAACTGGATTTCTGCTCGTCGCATTCCTCCGAATACTATCACGGCTTTCAGCTTACTATTTGGCTTAATTTCTGCAGTCTTCTTAGCGATAGGCAATTTTACTGGCGCTTTTATATTTATCCTTTTAACTGGTTTTTGCGATGCCATTGATGGCAGTGTCGCCAGAAATAAAGGTCTGCAAAGTAAATTTGGTGCTGTTTTAGATTCAACCTTTGACCGCATCAATGAAGGTCTTCTGTTTCTCGGCCTCTCTTATTATTTTCTGTTTTTCCGCCATAAATTTTACGGCTTTCCTGATTTTCTGATTTTCTTAGTCATATTCGGTGCCCTTATCTGTTCTTACCTCATCAGCTATATAAGAGCTAAAGCAGAAAGCCTCGGGATAGTCTGCCAAAAAGGTATACTCCAGAGAACTGAAAGATTCATTTTGTTATTAATCGGCGTACTCCTTACTGCCCTATTTGGCAACGATATTTTTGTTCTTATCTCTGTTTTCGTTATTTTCATTCTTGGCTTGATAACAGTTTACCAAAGAATAATGCACTGTTATGAGCCCAAAAAAGACTCATGAATTTTGTGAGTCTTTTTTAATTTAAAAAGCAGCAGGAAAAACCTACTGCTTTATAAAACAACTATGCCGGCTCTTTACGAGCCTTCCTCTTGAAGATTAAGAAATGCTTTTTGCAGAACATTGACAAATCGCTGATTGTCTCTCTGAATACCTTTTGGCAGTCTTGGAATGTCAGAGCACAAAATATCTCTCCCAGAAAGCTTCTCAATGCCTTCCCATAACTTCTGACTCAATTTAATGATTAATCCCGAGAATTCGATTGCTTTCTCCGCAGGAATCGAAGCGGTGCTTACTGGATCGCCAAAAGGCAAACAATAAGGAAGAGAAATTTCCGGATTGTAAGGAACGATCTCGCCATTCTTTTTATAACCAGCAGTCCGGCCCGATAAAGGAATACCGATAAAAAAGTCACGCTCGCAGACCCAATCAATTGCTTTATCATACTCATAGATAGCTTCAAGTGGTACATCCGGATGCGCCTTAGTCAAATGATTGTTTTTTCGATCAATCAAAATCCCTACAACTATACGGCTTACAGCCAAACCTTCTTTGTAAAGCAGCTCATAAATCCTATTTAGTGTTGCTCCGGAAAAGCAGCCGTCATCAACTAAAACGAGCGGCTTATTCTTGGGCAAGTGCTTGATTTGCTTAGAAAGAGAAGGGCAACCAGGACGCTCAGCTTCACCAATAATTTCTGAGGTGTTAAAATCCGCAATACGATTACTCTCCAAATGGTACTTCGTACTATTGTAAATCTGATCAATAGATACGATTGTAGTTCCGCGCAATAGCCGGATTCTTTTTTTAAGTTGCCGATTTAAATCCTTTGCTTTAATCATCACCACATTCTTAAAAATGGTTTTTAGGTATTCAGTAAGTCTGTCTTGCAGTGACTCAAAAAAGTAATGACTGGGAACACAGAAACTTTTTTGATTTGTCCATTTCCGCATTAATATCTCTACATCCTCAGTAATTATATACGGCCTCATCAAACCTCCTTTTTATGAGTTCGACTAAACAATTTCAGAATTTCCAAAACGCCTTCTGTAACTAATGTCTTTGCGATAATATCAGCAACCGCTTTCAAATCTCCTGTTGCATTACCAACTGCGCAGAGGATATCAACATATCCTTTCAGCGACGCGTCACTGCGACCGTCTCCGATAGCCACAATCTGATAATTCTGATAATTCTTCCGTATCAAAGGAATGGCCAGCTTCTTCTCCACCCTTGGGTCAGAAAGAATAATAACTGAATAGAGAGGGTTCAAATCAATATCAATAGCTTGATTTACATAATAATGCTTTAGTGAATCCTTTAACGCAGTGCTTACTTCTTCAAAAATCGCTCGATCTTCTACTATTTGACGACTTGAATTAACTCCTCTGATATGAATACCAAAGCTGTGCTTACGATAAGGATTAACAATCACCACCATGTTTGATCCGGCGGGTATATTTTGAGGGGATTTAAGGAAAACACGATAACCCGTTTCAATAAAGTAAGCTTTCGGAAACGACTTCTTCAGCGCTTCTAGCAATCTCTCCTTAAGTAGTGGCCAATCAATAGTGTCCTTGAAAGTAACCTGCTGCCTACCGGATGGCCAGGTAATGACTGCTCCTTTTTCACTGATAACCGGTCCATGAAACTGAAATTCTTCCATCCTTTGCTTTAGTGTTTCGTAAGGCGTATCAGAAATAAGACCAAACACATCACCGGCATTTTTCCTTTGCTCTACTACTTTCTTGAATTCCGGAAGAGGAATTGTGGGGAGGTAATTCTGATCAATTAATGTTAAGTCTAAATCAATAAGAAAAAGATTATTACGCATGATCTACCTCCTGAGACAAGTTATTCAACAGGTCCCGCGTTTTCTGCTTCATTACCTCACGGAGCCACGAACGTTCTCTCGCCGAACAATAAACACAATTACATGCGGCATGCGCCGAATAGAATATGACCAGACACAATTTATATAATTCCTTTGAAAACAGACCTTCTTTAATCATTCTCTTGGATTCAGCTTTAACTAGATTAATCCCTTTAATTTTCATGGCGGGATTAAGCTGTTGTAATTCAAGTTCTTTCCTGCTCAGCGACATTTCAAGTGCGGCCATATCCACTACTATGGAACCTTCGGAATAACGTTTTGAGGAACGAGGTAGAGAAATCCGAGGATCAACTAATTTAATATCTATTTCTCCCTGTGCATTAGAAACCATAACATTACGAACAGTGAGATCTTTGTGAGATGAGGAAATAATAAGAGGTTTCAAAAATATTTTCTTTTTTTTCTTTAACACCTGAAGTACGGGAAGATAATCTCTTAAATTAGATTCCGCCAAATTAACTTCGAGTGCATCAAAACATTCAAGAAAAAATAACTCTTTTTCTCTATCCACATTCTTTTCTGTCTTCTCGAAAATTAAACATAACTTTCTGATAGACTCCCCTACAATTTTCTTGATCATTGAATTCTTCCTCTGGATAATAGGGTGCTCGATCGATAGAAAGGGCAACAGATTATTCATTTCAAAACAAACATCCTCAAGATTTCTGCCGTCTAAAAATTCTAGTAATAGTACAGCGAGGTCTTCTTGCTCGCTAACGAGTCGAAAGCGCGGAAAAATAGATTCGTATATACTACCAAGAGACTCTTTTAAATACTCATATGCTTTTATCTGGCTTTTTATGATTGATCGGTCACCCACTTTTACACATCCGTGAAAAAGATATGTTTCAACTTTTGACGCTCCCTCCTGCCAAGAGAACTTCACCATATCAGGAAAGCTTCTTCTGTTGCTTAAAATACTACTTTTCGCCAATTCTAATAATTTCGACATTTTTCCTCCTTTTTCAAATAACTTTTTTTATTTTTACTTATTAAAACAAATTTGCCATTTTTGCAATTGTAAGGATTTCTCGAGTACTTCAAAGCTGTCGGCTCTTAATTCAGAAACTACATATATTTTCTCCTTATTACATGAACTTATTAAATCCAATATTTTTTGCGCTGTTTTTAATGAGAAACCTAGAGGTAAGTGATCATCAATAACATTATTTTTAACCAATTCTCGCTTGTACCAAAAATCTCTCTCAGCCTTTTCTAAATCTTTTTTACTTGCCTTTTTTAAATACGAAGGTGTAAAAAGTGTATCAGAAAGATGTATTACTTGAATTCTTTGTAATAGCTTAGGAGATAATTTCAATTCTTGAATAATTGTATCTTCTGCGTCAACTATTGATTTTTCGGATTCTCGAAAAAGTACCGATAGAAGGTGTGCTGTATCAAGGGTAATGCTTAAATTCGCTAAAACATTTGAAGAAAAAATTAATTGAAAATCTCCGAGTCGTTTTACTCCACGATCTACTCCACTTCCATTTTCTAGTGAAAGAAGATTTAATGAGGCTAAATTATCATTTTTAAATTTCATTAATTCCTCTAAAAATGACTTTACTGACTCAATTACTTCTTTATCGGTATAATTCCTACTACTAAATAAAATCTCATCATAATCAATTTGATTAGCATGCCAGGTTGCTGCTTTTGCCTTTAATTCATTGGTAATTTCAAGCTCTTGACAAAGACGTTCTTGAATAATTTCCGGCCTGTTTCCGCCAAAATATTTCTCAATATTTTCATTAGTATAAAATGATCGCAGAAGCTCTTTTTGATTATTCCTGTATAAATCGATCCACTGATTCCAATCCGAAAGGTGACAAGTAATAATCCCTTTGGACCTGAAGTCTCTAAGTTTTTTCAGTTTAGATTCTGGTGAGTAGCCTAAAAAATCCTGCAGGCGGATTTCCATGCCATCAAAGCCCAAATCAAAACACCACTGTTCAATTCTTGACAAATCCCATTGAAAAGCTTCACCTATTGTTGAATTGAGAGAAATAAGATAAAATCGTTTTTCTCTCTCTTTTTTCCATAAATCATTCAAATCTTTTTTACAATCAACTGCAGAATTAATTCTTCTTATAATTAATTTGTTTTTTTCTTTGCTATTCATATAGAATTAAATTTTATCTTTTTTATTTAAGAATTCTATAGCCATTAATGCCACCTGGATAGCATCATTCACTCCTTTAGCTGCCCTAGGTGAAACTTCTAGTTGATAAACTAAATTAGGATTTTTAGAAATTTCTTCCAATGGTTCGCTGGTATTGACAGCTAAAACAGCGCCAGCTTTTAAGCCACGTAATCGGGCGACAGTAAAAATAGCGGAGCATTCCATTTCCGAACTGACTAACTCACCCTTTTTATACTCAGGCAAATCCATTAAGCGCAGGAAATTATCAGTCGGTTCATAAAATGCGTCATGGGTGCGATTGACACCCACAAAATATCTAAAATTTAAACGATTAGCTGAATTTTTTAAAGCTTCCAGTATTTCCTTGTCAGACCATGCTTCATAATTATCATTCACATACTCCTTAGTCGTACCTTCCTGTCGCAATGCTCTGGAAGGAATGATTAGATTACCCGGCTCTATTTCCTTTTTCAGTGCCCCACAAGTGCCAATGCGAATAAATACTTGAGCACCCACCCTGGCTAATTCTTCCACGGCAATGGCGGCCGAAGGTGAACCAATACCAGTTGAACATATAGTAACTGATGTTTTTTTATATTTACCAATTCCAATAGTAAACTCTCTATTTTTCCGCATAATCTTAAAATTTTTTAATCTTTTACCAATAATATAAACTCGCTGTGGGTCACCAGGCAATAAAATATAGGACGAAATGTCGCCTTTTTTAACTTTTAGATGTGGTTGTAAATTGTTCATAAATTTAATAATAAAAAACTCCCCGCTACCCTTCGGCTCATTCCTTCTTCGTCGGAATTCGCTCAGGGTATCCCGAGCTTACCGAGGGATAAACAAAAAACCTCTTTTGTTCTAAAGAGGTCAGCGAGGAGTTCTATTACTTAAACACGCCAAGTCAGCCTCTTTAGAAGAAACCAAAAGAGGTTTGGCGATGATGATTATTTTGATTTGTATAAATTATGCTCATATTTTTATGCGTTACAATGTGTTAACACGTTGATATATAAAACTAAAAAGTTAAAAAGTTTTTGTGAAAATTTAATTTAATTTCAACCTTCTCACCATTAACCGGTATCCTCCGGTCCCGTGTCTTAGCCAGTCACTCACCCTAGCAACGGTAGTGGTGCTAACACCCAACTTTTTGGCGATGTCACGATAAGGAATATCCTTAACAATCATTTTTACCATTTGCCAGCGATCAGCCATATCTGCCATTTCCTCTAAAGTGCAAAGGTCCCGGAAAAAACGCCGGCATTCCCCTGTATCCTTTAAAGCAAGGATGGCTTTAAATAAATCAAATGTTTTATATTTATTCCAAGCAATGGTTTTTTTAGGCATTTTCTTTGTATTAATGTGTTAACACATTGGTACATAACTGATAATAGCTTATTCCTTATTATCTGTCAAGTATAGTTATCCACAGCTCGACTTTTATGCTAAACTATAAATATGCCCACCCTAACCACCAACAAAAAAGCTTTCCATGATTACCATATTTTGGAAAAATATGAGGCTGGTATTGTATTAACTGGGCCAGAAGTTAAATCAACAAAAAAAGGGCAGATAAATTTAAAAGGTTCATATGTAATGACTAAAGGAAATGAAATCTGTCTAATTAACTGTCATATTTCTCCTTACAGAATGGCTAACTTAAAAAATTATAAACCAACCCGGGATAGAAAACTATTATTAAATAAAAAAGAAATCTCCTCTTTAATCGGCAAACTGCAGTCTAAAGGCTTGACAGTCCTCCCCCTCTCTGTTTATACTAAAGGAAGCTTAGTAAAAGTTGAGGTAGGTGTAGCAAAAGGTAAAAAAGAATACGATAAACGCGAGATCATTAAAAAACGCGAATCTAACCGCGCTATCCAAAGAGCTTTAAGGGGTAAAATACCTTAAAATCCCAAATCCTAAATCCTAAGCACTAAACTCTAGTCCGACTCGTCGGACGAGTCTAGGACAAATCCTAAATCCGAAATCCCAATGTTCCAAACAAGGCTAAAGATAATCGTGTTTGGAATTTGTTTAGAATTTCGTGCTTCGTGCTTCGAATTTAGAATTTAACAGAATAGCGTTTATTGCTAGTAATGTGGTAAAATACAATAAATATATGGGGATGTTTAAAAATCGATAGACGCCCTTTGTAAAAATGGCAGACAGTCCAGGCTAAGCTAAGACTCAAAACTACTTAGCAAATTATAAATGCCAAAACATTTGTAAACAAAGTGAAGACTGCTTTTGCTAACGCATTCGCGGTACCTTCATTTGCTGTTGCTTAACGCGATAGCCATCCACCGGTGCCACTCCTACTAACATCGGCTGGGTGTCAAAACAATAGGATAGATAGTTTATTTCCCGGATAAGCTGTCGAATTTTCAGGGATAAGGCGATGGGGATTTTGTTCGTTTTAACCTTGTCGTCTGAAAAATTTAAATGAACTAAGTCTGTAGATATTTTTATAAAGCAAATCTAGACGCGGGTGAAATGCCCGCCATCTCCACCACGTAAAGTCACTCACTTCGCGTATAGCGACGTGGTCGCTACGCGACTATACGTCGTTCGTGACCACGTGGTAGAACCACGTAATCTTGCATAATTAAAAACTTATCCAAGGATTTAACTTTACGTAGTCGCGTGAATCGTCAGATTTTTACGCGACATTCAAAAACATGTTTTACACTGTGTATCTCCTAGAAGATCAAATTGACAAAGGTTGGTATATTGGTTATACGACAAATCTTGAAAAAAGAATTGAATATCATAAAACAAAACAAGTTATCTCTACCAGAAATAAAAAGGATTTAAAAGTTATATACTGCGAATGTTATTTAAACGAACTTGATGCTTTAGGCAGAGAAAAATTCCTTAAAAGTGGAGCAGGTAGAAGATTTTTAAAGAAACAACTAAAGCATTACCTATCAAAAAAATTAAACAATACTTAATAATTAATTAAATCACCTATTCAAAAGCTGCTCAGAGTTAACCAACAAATTAGAGTTCCCGCAGTAAGACTAATTGATGAAAGTGGCAAACAACTTGGTGTGGTTGATACTTACCGCGCTCAACAGCTGGCACGAGAAAGGGGCTTGGACTTGGTAGAGGTTTTTCCCGATGCCCGACCACCTGTCTGCAAAATCATGGATTACGGCTCTTATCAGTTCTCGCAAGCCAAAAAGGAAAGAAAGCAAAAAGCCAAGCAGAAAAAGATTGAGGTCAAAGGCATTCGCCTTTCTCTAAACATTGCCAGCCATGACCTGGAAATGAGAAAAAACCAGGCCTTAAAATTCTTCCAAAAAGGCGACAAGGTTAAGCTAGAAATGATCCTGAGAGGCCGTGAAAGAAATTTTGTGGCAAGAGCCAAAACAATTATGGAAGAATTTGCCAAGTCACTCGGCGAAAATGTCATTGTTGAGCAACCGTGGACAAGACAAGGCGGCCGGCTCTCCATGCTGTTGGCTAAGAAATAACTCTCCCTATAACAAATAAATTCAATTTGCACGAATAACCCATATGATAAATTCGGGAAATTCGTGTTAATTAATTCGTGGTGAATACTAACATTAAGACATCTATGCCTAAAATAAAAACGCATCAAGCAACCGTCAAAAGGTTTTATCTAACTGGCAAAAATAAAATTATGCGCCGACAGGCTGGCCAAGATCATTTTAATGCCAGAGAGTCTGGCGTGACGACAAAAAGAAAGAGAAGAGACGTCGCCGCCCCGAAAATGTTTCAGAAAACCATTCGTAAATTAATATAATCAACCTTAAAATTCCAATCGTTCGCAGCCACTAGCCACTAGTAAGTTAGTAATTAGCAGAAAAATAAAATTCACTAGTGGCTAATCTACTAGTGGCTAATTAACTAAAAAATTTATGCGTATCAAAAGAGGAATAATGCATGCAAAAAGAAGAAGGAATCTTCTCCGTCAAACCAAAGGCTACATGTGGGGTCGGAAAAGCAAGATAAAACTAGCCAAAGTGGCTGTTTTAAAAGCTGGTGTCCATGCTTACCGCGATCGTAAAAGGAAAAAACGGGAATTCCGAAGACTCTGGAATATTCAAATCAATGCCGCGGTCAGGGAAAACGGCTTAAATTACAGCAAATTTATTTATGGATTAAAAAAAGCTAAAATAGCTTTAGACCGCAAAATCTTAGCCAATTTAGCGGAATATCATCCAGAAGTTTTTGCGGAAATTGTGAAGGCAGCAAAATAACCAACCATAATAAAAAAAATCGCTGGCTAAAACCATCGATTTTTTAATTTAAGTTATTTATTGCGCCATAGAATAGTTCCAAAAAAGACGCCTAAACTATCGACAGCAACGTCCAATAATCTCGCTTCCCTGCCAGAAACAAAACTCTGGTGATATTCATCAAAAATAGCATAAATGATGCCAAATAAAATGGCCGCGAGATAAACATATTTTCTATTTTTTGGTGCTTCATTTCGTAAACCCAACCTTAATGCCAAAATTGCCAAAATAGCAAACTCGATAAAATGGGCGATTTTTCGTAAAATCAAATCCCAAACATTTGGCAAACCACTTTTCAGGTCAGGGATGGAGGACAGCAAAAAAATCAAAATCACCCACATAAACAATGGCAGCCAATATTTGAGAAAAATATTTAAATACTTCATATTTAACATATATAACATTTGAACATTTTCAACGTTTTGAACAATTTCAACGCCTTTAACAATTATAACATCAAAACCTAGACAATCCCAACTTTTTTTGCTAAGATTATATTTGTATAATATGGAGCGGTAGTTCAGTTGGCTAGAACGCTGCCCTGTCACGGCAGAGGTCACGGGTTCAAGTCCCGTCCGCTCCGCTTGCCTATCTAACCGACAGCCGATGTGTTTAAAGTCCGGCTTACCTCACACATCCTCAATTTCGTTTATGCCAGCAATGTCAGAAAATTTTAATTTCTCTTAAAATTATGTTTTATTTCAAAATCAACAAAAAATCTCCAAAGGGCTGGTTTTGTGGTCCCTGGAATTCTAAGCTGAAAAATGCCGTGGGTTATGCTAATCAAGGGATTAATGAAAAGCATTATCACAAAAAAATGCATGAGATTTATTTAATAGCAAAGGGCACAAGTACCGCTATAGTTGGCAAAAAGAAAATACAGCTTAAAGTAGGTGACGTTTTGGTGGTAGAGCCAAAGAAAGTCCACACTTTTATTAAAAATTCTCCTGATTATTTGCATTTTGTGATTCATAGTCCTTGTATAAAAGACGATAAATTTATGGTATAAATGCGTACCTGAAAAGCCTTGACAAGCATAAATAACCTTGCTAGCTTTAAAGTAGTCCTTTAAAAAATCAACAGAAAGAAAAATTTTAACTCAAAGGAGGAAGTTAAAATGACGAAAATGAAGTCTGGGAAGACCACTGCCAGTTTGCTGAACAAACTTCTACAAGACGAATTGCGACCAAGATTTGCTGGAGCTGTAGAAAAATTATATGTCAATGATTATTCATCACCACCATTTGCTACACTTGTTGATATAACCACTAAATGCAATTTAAATTGTCCTTGGTGTATTGACCAATATGCTTTATCCGATAAAGAAATTCCTACTAAAAGAATGCTAACTCTTTTAGAGGAATTTAAAGATTTAAATATCTTAAGTATTGTCTATTTTGGTGGTGGCGAGCCTTTATTTCACGAGGGAGTAAAGGAAATATTGGAAAAAACCCAAAGATTAGAAATAGACTATGCATTAAATACTAATGGTATTTTATTGCATAGAGCTTTATCAGTAATTGCTGAGAGTTGTTCATGGTCTAGAGTATCCTGGGATGCAGCTGATCCTGTAGTTTATCGTGAAATGCATCGGAATATGGACTTATTCGGTAAAATTCTTGAGAATACCGAAGACCTAGCAAAACATGCAAAAGGCACTGTTGGCGTCTCCTTCGTGGTAATGCAAGCTAATATAGGAGAAATCCATAAAGCTGCGAAATTAGTTAAGAATATTGGCTGTAATTTTGTTCAGTTTAAACCTAGATACACTCCCCTAGAATCCAATAAAAGAGTTCTTGATTATTATGATGATGAGACGTCCACAATAGTCAAAGAAGAGTTGGTAAAAGCACAAGAAGAGGAAAATGATAATTTCGCTGTTTTGATAACAGGTTCACTGAAAGCGGTTTTAGACAAAAAACCAATCAATCAAAACAAAACCTATACCTATTGTGCTGCTCAGCAGTTTATAACTCTTATTAACCCTTGCGGAGTGTATATTTGTCCTAACTGGCGAGGCGCTCAAGGAAAAAGCGTTGGTAATGTGCTGACAAATTCTCTTGCTAAAATTTGGCAAAGCCAAAAAAGAAGAGAAGTGATTAATAGTTTAAATCCATCAAAAGAGTGTGAATTGAATTGTTTAAGACATGATACTAACGTCTTAATAAGTGCTTTGTTAAGGGCTAAAAGTATGGGTCTTGATTTGTTATCTCACATACAAGAGACTCGAGGCGAAGAAATTTCGGATAGATACTTCTTATAGACGTCCCTCTAAGAAGTATTTTTTACTCTCAAAACAAAGAAAGGAGAAAAAATGAAACTCTTAGTCGCTGGAGGGGCTGGTTTTATTGGGTCTAATTTTATCCGTTATTGGTTTAAAAATTATCCCAATGACCAGGTCCTTAATTTAGACATTTTAACATACGCAGGCAATTTAAGTAGTCTCTCTGATATTAAGACAAAACATGCGAAGAATTATCAATTCGTAAAGGGAGACATAGTTGATTTTGATTTGGTTGATAAGGCTGTCAAGAAGTTCTGTCCCGATGCGATAGTAAATTTTGCTGCTGAATCCCATAATAGCTGGGCAGTAATTAACCCAACTATATTTTTTAAGACAAATGTAATGGGAACGCAAAATCTGCTAGAAGTAGTCAGGCAGAATAAAGTCCCAAGATTCCACCATATCTCAACTTGCGAGGTGTATGGAGATCTACCATTAGACAGCAATCAAAAATTTACTGAAAGTTCTCCATTGCGTCCTCGTACTCCTTATAATGCTTCAAAGGCAGGCTCTGATTTAGCGGTACGATGTTATTTTGAAACCTATCAATTACCAGTAACAACCTCTAACTGTTCCAATAATTACGGACCATATCAATTAACAGAAAAGTTGATTCCGCTTTTTGTAACAAACTTGCTCGATAATCAACCAGTGCCTATTTATAAGAGTAGCCAAAACCGTCGAGAGTGGCTTCATGTTTTAGACCACTGCCGTGCCATTGATTTAATTTTAAGAAAAGGCAAAATAGGCGAAACTTATAATGTGGGTAGCGGCGTAGAAAAAAGCGTGGAAGAGATAACTGATTTTATCCTCAAGGAGCTTGGCAAGCCAGTCTCAATGAAGAAATATGTTGAGGACAGACCTGGTCATGACCGTCGCTATCTTTTAGATTCCTCCAAGATAAAACAAGAACTTGGCTGGGAGTCAGAGATTGATTTTAAGGAAGGGCTTCGCCAGACCATTCAATGGTATCGAAAAAATTGTTCTTGGTGGAAACCTCTAAAAAAGAAGCAGGCTCTATCTGAAACTGATTGGGCAAAACAAAGAAAGGAGTGATTAAAGTGAAAGTTCCTCCCTTAAAAATAAGCTTTTCTAATGGGGATATTGTTGAGATAATTTCAGATATGGAAGAAGTTTTGAAAAGCAGCTGTTTAACCTTGGGTGAAAAAACACATAGATTTGAAAACGAATTTGCACGCATGCACCAAAGACGCTTTGCAGTAGCAGTTAATTCAGGCACCACTGCTTTAGAAATTTTTTTAAGAGCTCGAGAGGTAGAAAGCAAGACTGTCATTGTACCTACAAATACTAATTATGCTACAGCTGCTGCTGTACTTTTTGCGGGTGGTATTCTGAAGCTTGTTGACGGAGAACTATTTCCTTCACTGAAGATGCTAAGGGAAACAGTGAATAGCAATACTGCTGGCATTATTATAGTACATATAGGCGGCTATCTGAGTGAGGAATTAGAAGCAATAAGAATCTTTTGCAAAGAGAACAATCTTTTTTTATTAGAAGATGCGGCACATGCTCATGGCGCTTCCTTGTCTGATAAAATGGCCGGCAGTTTTGGGGACGCTGCTGCTTTCTCGTTTTTTCCAACGAAAGTGATAACCAGCGGCGAGGGCGGTATGTTAGTGATGAATGATGAAGACTTATATCAAAAGGCGCTGATTTTTCGCGACCAAGGAAAAGATGCTAGTAAAAAAAATATTCTTCTAGGCAATAGTTGGAGAATGAGTGAGTTTGAGGCTGTAGTTGGTTTTCATCAGCTTAAACGCCTAAAAGAATATGTTAAAAGACGAAATGAAATTATGAAGCGTTATAATGCCTACCTTTCTGGGCTACATGGTATTGAATTTTGCGGCACATCTAAAAATATAACTCCTAGTGGTTATAAATATATCATCAAGCTAAAGTCAGAAGAAATGCGTAACAAGATTAAATCAGAGCTTGCTGATAAATATAATATATCTGCTGGGGGCGGCGTGTATGATGTCCCAATACATCAGCAACCAATTTTCCGCGGAAGGTTCGCAGGCAACATTTTCCCAAGAGCAGAAGAATTTTGCTCAACTCATCTCTGTTTGCCAATTTGGTCTACAATGAAAGACGAAGAAGTAGATTATGTTATTGGTTGCTTGACAAAGATGTTAATTTGAGCACATATTAAAAGGGCTAGGATAGCAAGTGAATTCCTGGCCCTTAATTTTTTTGACAAAAACCAATATTAGTAGTTGACTTTATATAAATTTTTGTTAAAGTTAAATTATAAAAAGCGACGATTCGCCTCTGAAAAAAAATGAAAAAGGCCTTCCGCTAAGTGTGGTTTATGAACCACGGCCGAAAGCCTTTTTCAATATCAGTATATCATATTTACAAAACTTGTCAAAAGCCACCTAGTGGATAAGTGAAAAAGTCAAAACTTCGCATACGCGGATACGTTAGGTGAAATAACTTCGGTCCTATTAGAAGATGGCTTGGTGTTTGTGAGGTATTAAAAATGTCACTTTCATGCTCTAGAGTATGGAAGTAAAAAATATTTAAAAACGTGTCATGTATGGACGCGCTTTTTTATTATTCACAAGTTCTGAGTTCATAAGTTCTTCAGTTCTTGAGTTTTATGATATAATAATGGCCGTATGGCACAAATAAAAAATAACAAATGGCTGTGGCTTATCATAGTGATAATTATATTAGCACTGGCAGGC
>Ga0180007_10000540_pt1 | contig 62258 bp, 51 predicted proteins | sample MM_PC_MetaG_FD_121122 | JGI IMG/M metagenome (GOLD analysis project Ga0180007, IMG submission 121122) | Groundwater microbial communities from the Aspo Hard Rock Laboratory (HRL) deep subsurface site, Sweden - MM_PC_MetaG | ecosystem: Environmental > Aquatic > Deep subsurface > Groundwater...
AGAAATATCCAAGTTATCCACATCAATTTCTTCGATTATTTACGATTTTATTCAAAACTCCCTTAAATCAAGAAAAAAGAACCTAGTTTTCTTAAACTAAGTTCTTTTTGTCTACACTCTGAAAAACTTCAGGAAGCCTGAAGTTTTCGTTTATTTTATCTCTTTGATGATTTTATCGACTTTCATTCCTTGTTGGAAGGAATCGTCGTACTTAAAAATCAAATCTGGTACTTTTCTCATTTTGACTCGAACTGCGACTTGATTCTTGATAAACCCTTTTGCACGTTCTAGTGCCTCTTTGGTTTTAGCAACATTTTCTTCGGTTCCGAAAACAGTGTAATAGACATACATGAAGCTGAGTTCGTTCGTCACTCTGACGCCTGTGATAGTGATGAATCCAACATTGTCTTTGACATGATTCATGATTTCATCGGCGACGACTCTTTGGATTAACGTTTCCAAACGATCAACTTTTACCATTCTAAACCACTTCTTTCATCAAGGACGCTTCGATGACGTCATCAACTTTGAGGTCATTATAATTTTCAATCATGATACCACAATCGTATCCTTGTCTGACTTCTTTTACATCGTCTTTAAAACGTTTTAAAGAAGATATTTTTCCTTCGAAGATGACTTTGCCATTTCGGAACAATTTCACTAGTGAATCTTTCTTAATCGTTCCTGATGTTACCATGCATCCGGCAATCGTTCCAATCTTCGAAATTGAGAAGGTTTCTCTAACGGTAGCAGAACCAATCGTTTGTTTTTCAAATACCGGGTCGAGCATACCTTTCATTGCAGCTTCGATATCGTCTAGAGCTTCATAGATGACTCTATAATCTCTGATTTCGACGCCTTTTGAATCTGCGGTGTCTCTAACGTTAGCAGGCGCAAGAACGTCAAATGCAATAATGATTGCATCACTTGCCTCTGCCAAAGAAACATCGGTTTCGGTGATAGCTCCAACACCAGTACGTACGATGTCGATGGATGTTCCTTCCACAACGATTTTTTCAATGGATCCGCGGAACGCTTCAATCGATCCTTGGGTATCTGCTTTGATGATTAATCTAAGTTCTTTGACTCCAGATTCGGCTCTTTCAAAGAATTCCTCGAGCGTAATCATCTTTTTAGCGGAATGTTCTTCTTTAAATGACCGATCGCTTCTTTTTTGAGCGATATCTTTTACAACTTTCGCATCGTCAAATACCATGAAAGGATCTCCTGCGAATGGAGTTGCGTCCAAACCGATGACTTCAACTGCAGCACCGGGAAGTGCAACGTCAATCGCTTTTCCAAGATCGTCATTCATTGCTCTTACTTTACCGAAAGTGTTTCCTGCAACAAACACGTCTCCTACGCGAAGACTTCCGTTGGAAATCAATACAGTCGCAACCGGACCTCTACCTTTATCAAGTTTCGCCTCAACAACGCTACCTACGGCATTTCGTTTCGGATTGGCCTTTAATTCAAGAAGTTCTGCGACTAGTTGGATGGTATCGAGTAAATTGTCGATTCCTGTTCCCTTTAATGCCGAAATATAGCAGAAAGGAATCTCGCCGCCCCAATCGTCCGGCATCAAACCGAGATCGGCTAGTTCTTGTTTCACTCGATCTGGTTGTGCACCGATTTTATCCATTTTATTGACGGCAACAATGATTGCGGTCTTTGAAGCTCTTGCATGATCAATAGCTTCTTTTGTTTGTGGCATGACTCCATCATCAGCAGCAACAACCAAAACGACGATGTCAGTGATTCTAGCGCCTCTTGCTCTCATTTCTGTAAATGCCGCATGTCCGGGAGTATCGATAAACGTAATCGGTCTTCCATGACGGATGACTTGATATGCACCAATGTGTTGAGTGATTCCACCGGCTTCTCCATCCACAATTCTAGAATGGCGAATATTGTCCAGTAGTGTCGTTTTTCCATGGTCAACATGACCCATGATTGTGACAACTGCGGGTCGTTCGACCAAAGTTGACGGATCGTCGACGATATCAATCTCTTCAAATTTCGATAAGTCAGTTTGAACTTCGTCTTTCAGTTCGAATCCGAAATCCATAGAGACAAGTTCAGCAATCTCTCTGTCAACGGTTTGTGTTTGTGAAGCCATGATCTTCATGAACATCATTTTTTTGATGACTTCGCTTACGGGTTTGTGTAATGCCTCCGAAAGTTCAAGGACCGTCATTGTTGGTCTGTAATAGACTGTTTTATCAATGATTTCTGGTTCTTTCTTTGGAGGTTGTGAATGATGTTTGTTCACAGGTTTTTTGCCTGAGAAACTCGGCTTCTTTTTTGTGTATGGCCTATTATTGGGCATAATACCACCTCTTTCTAATTTATTCAGTCAGAGTGTCCTTTAGCAGGGCAGCAAATTTAACCCTGGTGACGGCGAGCACTTTTCGGTTGGTTTTACCAATCGCTCTGCTCAACTCTTCCGTTGTAAAAGTATTGATGAGTTCGACTTTGTAGAAAGCAGACTTATCAGATACTCTTTTTGTCGTGTTTTTACCTGCATCACTAGCTAGAAAAACCAGTTTCGCTTTTCCGCTTTTGATTTCGTTAAGAGAAAATTCTTCTCCCGATACCACGGCCTGGGCACGGTATGCCAGTCCGAGATTTTTCAGCAAGTGTTCTCTATTCATGCTGAAGGAGGGAAAGCAAATCGTCATAGACTTGATCGTCAATCGGAGTTTCAAGATGACGTTCCAAGACTTTAGATTTCTTCGCTTTCATTATCACATTTTTATCTTTGGAGACATAAGCTCCTCTACCGTTGGCTTTTCCCGTCGGATCGACGATTACTTTGCCTTCAGGTGTCTTTACCACTCGAAATAGATTCTTCTTTTCTAGTCGTTCACCGGAAACGACACACTTTCGAAGAGGAATCTTTTTTACTTTGTTCATGAAACCACCTCTTAAAATTGGATTTCCTGAATAAAGGCATCAGTCTCAGACTTGATGTCGATTTTCCATCCGCTTGATTGAACGGCAAGTCTGGCATTTTGACCTTTTTTTCCGATAGCAAGAGACAATTGATCGTCAGCGACGATTGCAATTGCACTTTTTTCTTTTTGGTTGATGATGACAGCGACGGATTTTGCTGGTTGAATGGCGTTAGAAACAAGTTCCTCAGGATTTTCGCTATATTTATAGATATCGATTTTTTCACCGTTCAGTTGATCAATGACTTCTCTGATTCGGCTGCCGTTCTTGCCAAGGCATGCACCGACTGGGTCCACTTTTGGATTATTCGAGGCAACACATACTTTGCAGCGATCTCCGGGATCTCTTGCCAATCCGATTATTTCAACGATTCCTTCTTGCAATTCTGGAATGGCATTTTCCATCAAACGTTTGACAAGATTGCGGTCGGTTCTAGACACATAGACTTTTGGACCTTTGGTGGTTTGTTCGACCTTTGTTATATAGACTCGAACTTGGTTGCCAACAATTAAATCAGACTCAAGGAGGTCTCTGGCAGGAATCGACGTTTCAGTGTCGTATCCTAAATTAAGGGTAACGAAATCATTGTTGATCTGTACAACTTCCGCAATCAACATTTCACCCGTTTTGTTGGTGAAAATTTCAAAATTGCGTTCTCTTTCGAGTTGTTTCAATCCTTGGGTTAATATTTGTTTTGCACTAGAAGCAGCCATTCTTCCAAAATCCTTCGGTGTAATCTTTTGTTCAATGAGATCACCGATTCTTGCATTCTTTTTGAATTCATGAGCTTCTTCGACTGTGATTTGTGTCCCTTTTTCTGCTTCGGGGTCGATTTCGTCAACGACAAGATAGGTCGCTACAATCATGATTTCAGCTTTTTCTTCGTTAAAAATCACTTTGGCGTTTTGTTGTCCATTGTAATCTTTCTTGTAGGCGTTTAACAATCCTTTACCAAATATGTCAAGGATTTTTTCTTTGTTGATGCCTCTGTCTTCAGCGACTTGCTCGAGCGCTTTAAAAAAATCTTTACTTATCATCTTTTTCTTCTCCTAAAATTTTATTGCTAATCTGATTTTTTGTATATCTATTTTACTGATTGTGGTATTCTTTCCTTTGATTTGAATGATAATCGAATTCTCATATACCTGAAACAGAATGCCTTCCAAGGTTTGTTCGAAAGTTTCCAAATGAACATAGAATCCGACGTGTTTCTCAAGATCTTTGTCCGTTCTCAATTCCCTTTCGGCTCCGGGAGATGAAACCTCTAAGTAATATTCATCAGGAATCGGATCCGTTTTGTCCAAGAAATCGGAAAGATGTCTTGAAGCAACTTCACAATCATCAATCGAGATTTCCCCTATTTCCTTATCAATGTAGACTCTAAGAATATTTCGCTTTCCTTCTTTCACATATTCAAGGTCATAAAGCGAATAAGAAACCATTTGTAATTCTGAAATCACTTGATCCCTTAATTTGGCTAAGTTCATACTTTCCTCCTTAAGTCATTAAAAAGAGAGGGTCCGACCCTCTCTTAAGTACCTTTATGCAGAAATATTATACCATAGCTAGAAATGTATTTCAAGAGGAAAAGCCAAGTTTCATTCCTCTGTTTTGGTTTTTACATTGATGACGATATCTTGGTACTCCGGATATTTTTTAAACCAAGAGATTGCATAAGGACATTTAGCGATGATTTTCATCCCTCTTGCCTTGATTTCAAGATAAGCGAGTTTCATGAGGTGAGATGCAATTCCTTGTCCCCTCAAAGACTCGTCGACGAAAACATGATTGATATCGACTCTGGTGTCGTCTCGCTTCGGAAAGGTGACTTCAGCAAGAAGATTTTGAGATTCGTCGTAAGAAACGATGCGATCGGATTTAGTGATGTACTCCATTTTCAAGTGTTCCTTTCAATTCGATAAATGATACATTAGAATAGACCCCGCAACTCCAACGTTGAGGGATTCCGTATTTTCCATTTCAATGGTCACAAGTTTTGTAGATAACGATTGAATTTCTTCTCGAACTCCACTAGCTTCGTTTCCTAGTATGATTGCTATTTTTCCTGAAATTGACTCTAGTTTTCGAAGTGGAATTCCATTTGACACCGTCGTTCCGATGTAGGTGTATTCTGGATGATTTTCAATAAAACCAAGGATGTTCTTTTCTGCCCATCCGATTTTGAAAATCCCGCCTTGTGTACTTCTTAAGACTTTGGGATTATAGATATCTACAGAATTTTCGCTAATGACGGAATGAAATCCAAATGCCGCTGCACTTCTCAGAAGTGTTCCGAGATTGCCCGGGTCTTGTATACCGTCTAGTATCAAGATTTTCTCAGTCCACTTTGGAAACCGGTCCATAATGCATAGCCCGACTACGCCTGGCGGAGTTAAGACATCAGATATCTTATTCATGACTTCAGGACTTACTACGACGGTTTCAACGTGGTAGGTTGCCTCTTCGTTGATTGTAAAAACGGTTTTGCAGCGACCTAAAAGAATCGCTTCCTGGACCATGTGTTCACCTTCGACGATGAACTCATGAAACTCCTGTCGATATTTTTTTTCTTTTAGTTTTACAAGATATTTAACTATTTCGTTTGTAAGTGAGGAAATCATCATATCACCTAAAAATATTATATCATAAAAAAAAGAGGAAGCGAATAAATTCACTTCCTCTTGATTTAATTAATAATCTTATTCTTCGCCTAGCGAATCAAAATAGGACCCGAGTTGCTCAATATAACCTTTGAAAACGATGATTTCACCGATTTCAATTGTAGTAACGCTATAGGGGTCGTATTCATCAATGACACCAGACTGAGTGATGATGTTTTCTACGATGGTCTGGAGTGCATTTACATGAACTGCAGTTGTTGATCCATCGTCAAATCCCATTGCATACTGAACATCGAACATTGCTCCGAGTACAGTAGCAATCAAATCGTCTGGATTTATCGTAGGATCTTCTGTTATAGTCTGAATCAAGTTCGCAATCGCAACGGCTCTGATGTAATTAGAAAGTGGATCTTCTAGTCCTCCAACAGAATCTAAGACAGCGATTTGATCAATAATGTTTTGAAGTCTCAATTCCGTCATGTTTTCAAGGAATGTAGAGAGGGTTGGAATCAATCCTAATGCATCGCTGAAGTAGGTTTCAAAAATAGTGGTTATAGCGATTGCTTGTGCTTCTGAGTCGCCATATGCATTGATATATTCATAAAGGAATGTAGAAATCATCTCTTGCATTGTGGCTTCGTCAGCAGCATCCATCGTTCCAAAGAACAAATCTGTAATCGATGCTACTTTATGAATCATGGCTAGCAAGTCAGCTGTGGACATCCATGATATATCCCCTTCTGATTGAATGAATTCAATTAGGGCATAAATGTCATCAGGATTGATGTAAGTTGCTAGGTTCTCGAGTTCGTCCAAAATGATGACAAGGGAAGCTTTAGCTAAAACGACATTGTTTGCATCCGCGATGAACGCTCCGACTGCGAGTAGCATTCTAGCTTTTTCTTCAGCGTCATGTAACATCCAAGTCAAATCATTGACACGATACATGGCATTGTTGATCTGTCCACGATAATCTGACAAAGTATCTCTGGCATTTTGAATGTAAACATCCAGATTATTGACACCATCCGGTGAAAGCAAACTCAAAGCTGCAAGTTCAGATACATAGCTGTAGAAAGTGATTTCAGAGTCATGAACTGCTTGATAGGCATCAAGAACAGGTCCATATAGGTCTCTCTCTTCTGGATATAAGTCATTCCATAAAGAATAATACCCATCCATGTCCGGCGTTGTAAATTCATCACCGAATCGTAAGAAATGCAATTGATCGTAATACCAGTAATTCCAGTCCCAAGATTCTTGGCCATCATTGTAAGCCATCCAGTACTGGTCTTGATAATAAAGAAGATTATGTGCTTCACTCCATGCTTGATTTAATAGGCTGTTCGCCGTTGGATTAAGAACGGTTGCGATTTCAGCCATTATGGTAGCTTCGAATGTAGCTAACTCTGCTTGAATAGCCGCAAGATCATCTTCTGCATCTGATAAATCGATTTCGAGATCAGCGACTTCGTCGATTGGACTATATCCGCTTACGGTCTGGTTATAAGCCATAATCACAGCGTCAATGATGTAGCCCGCAAGTTCTTCTTTCGTTAAAGATGAATGAAGCATTGATAAAATCCAAGCTTGTGCCTCTTCCACTGATTCGATAGATCTGACAGACATAATCATTTGTCCGTAAAGAAGCACTTTGTAGAACGCGTCTTCTTCGGTGGTATTGAATAAAGTAATGAACATTGCGATTTGATTTTCGATTTCAATCATGTTTCCCTCTAATTCAAACATCATGTCGACCAAGTCAACAAAATCTTGATGTGAATAAGTGAAGATGACTCCAGATTCAATCGATTCAGGATCCATTAAGGATTCAACGATATACATCGCAAGTTTTTGAGCTTCATACATCGAAGCCATTTGAGTTTCAGTCAGGGTAGTTGGATCATAATCTTTGATTTGCGCTGCAAGTAAAATCAATTGGGTGATGTACCCAGCAAACAAATCTTGGACGTTTTCCAAATCTTCTGTGACTGGATTGAATTCATAAGTCATATCGAAGTAAAGCATTAAATAACTGTCAACTAGAGTTTGAATATCGAGTGTTCCGTCACCAAGCAATGCATCAATCATTTTAGAAACAGCAATGACTTCTTCAACGATATTACCTGTAGGATTGATCAACAATGGTAGCGAATCGATAAACACTTGAACTTTGGCCTCTGTTAGTCCGCTCATCGCATCCGCAAGAACGCTAACGACATCTTGAAGAACTGGCCAATATTTAGTGAATGCTGCATCAAATATTGCAATCTGATCTGCAATTTCTAACTCGGTTCTTCCTTCATGAGCTAGTTGAATAGAAATCAAATCAAATGCAAGAGTCTTAATCTTTAATACATTTTCAGGCGTCATTAAGTCAAACATTGCATTCAGTACCGCTGAAATGTCTTCAGCGTATCCAACGATTGCAAGTGCGGAGAAATCAATTTCAGCAAATGGATCGTATGGATCTTCTTCCATGAACAATCTTGGTTTCATTTCTCCCATCATCAGTTGGAAGATAATGTCGAATGTCGCTGGATCAGCACTTGCGACGACATGTTGAACTTCATTGATTAGAATCAAAATCACGTCTTCCATCAACAGTTGGTTGTCTACGTCGTCCATATATAATAAGATGTCTTCATAAACAGCCATTTGTTCGTTGATTCTGTCGACATCTTCTTGAAGCATTGAAATCCACCACTCGTAATCCGAAATGTCATATAAAACATTGACGTAATTATACAACTGCATATTGACCAAATTCATAAATGGCATAAATGCAGGATTACTTTGAAGCGTAGGCATCATTGATTTGATTAACGAGGTTTGATTGACATAGTCTTCAATCGCATCTCTCATTTGATCGACAGCGGCTTGTTGCTCCAAATTCAATTCATTGAATAGTGCGTAGAAATTGTTATACATATCCGAAGCTTGCTCTGGCATCGAGTCATTTAGGAAAGTTAAGTAATTCGTCCAAGAGTCTCTTAACCCTTGTGCAGTCCAATAATCAATAATCCAAGTACACTCGTTAAATTTCTCATCAACGGTTCTTTCCAAGTGGTATTGTTCTACAATTGCATACCAATAATCCCATGCTGTTTGTTGAAGTTCAGGTGACAAAGCATTGATTTGAGTAGTGATCAACGCAATGATATCGTCTAAATCGCCTTGCAAAGCAAGAATCTCATCCTCGTAATTTGCAATTTGATCCAAATAGAATTGCAATTCAGGATTGTTATTGACGTCACTATTAAGTTTCATACTAATGACTTCAAATAGATATCCTGCAATTTCAGAATTTGAGAATCCAAGTGTGCTAACTGCCGCAATCCAATGTTGGAATTCCGCAAAGGACTGAAGAGATTGAATTTGAATTCCAAAGTTTAGTAGGCTTTGCATTAAATAATAAGTGTCTTCTTCAGAAGTCATTCCAAAGAAATCCATTAGCATAAGAATTTGATCTTCAGCTTCCTCAATCGTCATGCCATATCCAAACAAATCAAATACCATGGATAGGAAATCTTCATGATCATATCCAAAACTAATCGGGTCAAGGATATACTCGAAACCTGCTTTGAGTGACATGCCGATGGCATCCACTCTAGCTTTGAGTTCCTGCATTAAAGCTAGTTGTTCAGCAGTAAGAACCATCGGGTCATATTCTTTGATGATAGACGCAAGTTCAAGAACTCGGTCCAAATTATCAATGAATGCTGTTTTAACCAGTCCAACGGTCGTTTCGTCCGGTGAAAACTGATATGCAATGTCAAAGTAAAGTTCAATCATGGAATTAGCGATGAAATCAAGGTCGATACTTCCATCACTTGTCAATAAATCCACAAGTTCGGAGATTCTGATGACCATGTCGCTTTCCGATATTGATCTGTCCATCATATCTGTAATAAATGCATAAATCGCATCTGCTTTGACTGGATCAATTGATCCAGTGAAAGTAATGATGTTATCGACTGCAGTAACGATCATGTCGACATATTGTTCTACAGTTGAATCAACCTTGAGTAATATTCCAGGTAATTCAAGTGGATCGATTGGCATTTGTGCCAACACTAGCGGTAATATGTCTTTAGCCAAAGACTTGATGTTATCGATGTCTTCGGGAGAAACCGCACTTTGCATCAAAACCAACAGCTCGGATAACATGGCCGGATAACCGGAAATATTCTCACTTGTCAGCATTTCTGGTCCAATAATAATTTCTTGTGTAATCAATCCGATAATGAAGTCAAAGGTTTCTTGATCAAAATTCAAGACTACATTACCTAAAACGTCATATAACATACCGGCAAAGTTCAATAGTTTAGTTGTTCCAGATGCGGTATCGAAGTAAGCAAGAATCGATGTCAACAAAGCGTGTTCCGTTACTCGTTCTTCTTGCCATCTAACTCGATCTTCAATCATCCAAGTTTTTTCAAAAATAGTGTTATTGAGATATTCATACTGATAATAATATTGATCAAGGGCTCCAACAACATAGTTGGAGTAATCGTCAAGGTATGAACTCATTGTGTCTCGAAGTGGGTATACATCGCGATATTGAATGATTAAATATTCTTCATAAGCGTCGAGTACAGGTTGATACATGTCTTGATACTCTGTATCTAACCCGCTCATCATGGAATCAATGTCCGCTAATGCATCAGCTGCAAGACCAGAATCAATTTGATAATAAGTGAATCTGACATACTGATCGAGATTGTAACTCAATTGGTCATAAAAATACCAGTCCCAATAAAGTTCTTCAGAGTCCCAAGTTGCTTGGTTTTGAATTTGTTGATAATTGCGGAATGCATTGTAACCTGCAATAGAATAGTCAAACAAGTTTTGGCAATCCGTCGCATAGTCCGTATCATTGATACAGTAAGCTGAAACATCGGATAATAAAGTAGCAATGTCAGCTGTTGCCTCAGCAATGACGGCTTCGAAATCAGCAATTTCAGCAGGATACTCCGTTAAGTCAATGGAGTTGAGCTGTTGATTCAACATTTGTTTGAAGGCATTGACCATTAAATTGATCACAGTCTCCCTGTCGAATCCTAAATTGATGGCTTCAGTGTAAAGATCTTGAATGTCTTGAAGCGATTCAAGCGCATCAAATCCGGACATCAAAGTGTCAACTGCCATCAATAAATTGTAAAGATCTTCTTCCGAAGAAGTGCCGAGAAGATTCAGATAGAAATCAATTTCAGCTTCAATCTGCTCTGATGAAGGTGGATCACCAGGCGTCCTAGAAATGAAATAATCTATCAAATCCTGACGATCAAAAGCTTCTCCGGTTGTGGTAGTCGGTTGAGTCGTCGTGGTTGTGGTTGTAGTGGATGTAGTGGTTGTGGTTCCTGTAGTCGTGGTAGTTGTGGTTGTCGTGGTTGTTGTTTGACCGCTCGTGGTCGTCGTCGTCGTGACGGTGGTTGTACCTGAAGTGGTCGTCGTAGTCGTCGATGAAGAAGTTGTGGTCAGAGATGAAGTTGTCTCAGTTGTGGTGGTAGTAGTATTTCCGCCGAAAAAATCACAACCTGCAAGGACAAATGTCACCAATGTGATTAAAAACAATAAAACTAATTTTCTTTTCACAAAAAGTCCCTCCTAAATCAAATTTTGTCAAACTTAAAAACGAGAACTGTGTTCATCTTCATTATATCACTATTGGTCATAAAAATCTATACCACTTGAAGCTTTTTTGCATTATTTTTATCATAATATAGATAGACAATACAAATTAATGTAATTATTATTGCAATCAAACGAAAACAAAAAGAACCAAACGTCGAGGTTTGGTTCTTGATTATGAATGGTTTTGATTTGATTATTCTGCGTCTACTTCAAATCCCCAATAGTAATAATAATAATTTTCTTCAAGCATTGTAGATTGCAACAATTCGAAATCGTTACTCATATCGTACATCTGGATCTTCGTGTAAGAGACTGTGTAGATTTTATCTTCAATCATAATGACTCTGTCAATGGAATCAAAATATTGGTACCAATAGTCTTCTGAATTTTCAACGTAATGAGTCAATTTAGTTATAAACTCCAAGTCTCCACTGAGATAGACCTTAAATACGTAAGCACTTTGAGAGTAATGATAATAGGCATCTGAATATTCAAATACTGGGATAGCTACGTACATGAAATCAGCACCGGTTGGTTGATAACTTACAAATGCCTTATGATCATATGTTACTGGTGAATAGGAGTATTCGCCTTCAACTAGATAATTTTCAATCAATACCGGGTCATCTCCGTCAACGTTGTAAAGCGACACTTTGACGCCGGTAAAGTATGTCCATTCCCCATCTGTCTCTGCTTGACGGCCAATGCCAAGTAACAAGGAATCATTGATTGGATGTAGATAATCCGAGACGCCTTCTTCTTCAAGTTCTCCGTCTTTTACAGGATGCTCTGGATCAGAAAGGTCGAGTTTGTAAAGTGGGTCAATGCTTAAGAATGTAACGACATAAGCAATGTCACCATTGAATCTAACAGCATAAATACGTTCTCCGGTTTTGCCTAAACCGCCAAGCGAACTAATGGCAGTCATTTGATCGATAGACGTTGCATCAAGCAAGAACAAGGTATTGGTTACGGTGGTTGTTGATTCGCTCCAATCGTATCCTGTCGTAGCGATTCGGAAGACGCCTTCATATTCATCCATTGAGAACTGGTTGAGTGGCATTCCGGTTACAATTCCTTGAGCTTGATAAACCAATTCATCATTCACAATTCCAAATCTCAAAATGTAGGTGGTCTGTGAATAAGAAAGGGTTTCTTCATCATAAGCGTATCGATAGATAATTGTGTAAAGGTTGTTAAGGCTCATATAGATTTGATAAGTGCTGCCAAGGTAAGCTTTCACTTTTGCAGGTTCAGTATCATCTACATTAAAGGAAGCCATTAATAGATATCCAAAACTGTAGTTGTCGTTTGGCATGTAGTATATATCAGATGCCCCAACATTGATTAAGTCGTCACTGACGGAAGAATCACGATATTGTGGTACGAAATTATCGCCTTCATATCCATAATAAATGGCGTAATTGTCCATAACCAGATATACGGTACCATCAATCATTCTTGTATCGACAATATAAGAAGAGTCAAAATAAAGTGATTTGACGACTTCAATATTGTCTGTATCCGAAACATCTAATACGGTAGCGTTGATGCCATAGGTATAAGTGTAGTAATAATAATATGTCTCATCTGTTTTGGTTTCAGTATCATCTGAAGTGGTTGTCGTTAAAGTTTCATCGTCGGATGGAATGATGGTCGTTGTGACATCGCCATCTTCACCTGGTTCAGAGGCTCCTGAAGTGACAGTAAAGTCAGGATCTACTTCTGGATAGATTATTGGATCGCCTAAATGTTCTTCGTATGTATATTCATAGGATAGTAATACGACTCTTCCATCATATAAGTACATTCCGATATAATACCCGTTTTCTAACTCTTGTGTAAAGACGATTTCCAAAGTATCAGCGTCTATGATGTAGAAATGAGTATTTGAAGTAACATAAATGGAATATCCGTCGGTTAAAATCCGATCACTCTCTTTGACTCCTTCAACTTGATTGTTGGTTTCGCTGTAAGTCTTGGAGTCTTCCGATTGATCGGCAGAATCGTTATAAGATGGTGTCGTCGTGGTTAAAACTCCGGAATCGTCCATTGCAGATTCAGCACCGAGCATGTCGCTGTTTCTAAACAGATATGATCCGTCGTTGGTTTGGGTAAAATAACCTTCTAGATAAGTTTTTAATTCATCATAACTCTGAAAATTTCCCACTGAATCCGGAGATGGTAACGTTGATACGGTCGTTTTTGCAGAATTGCATGCGAACAATCCTAAAGTCATAACCATCATCAATAGGAATACCAATGTTCTTTTCATCGATAACATTTTATTCATTTTTATTCCTCCTATCGTTTCATCTATGTAAACAATTAAGTGTGGGGTTTTATTGGCGATTTCGTTAAATTATTCCGTCAATTTTAAGAATTCGTCGATGTCGCCTTTCAATAACTCAAGGGATGAAATCCAAAATTCTTTTTGGGTGACGTCTATTCCTACTATTTTTGCTGCATCTTCAACTGTATTCTTTCCAGTAGCAGACAATAATTTGTCGTATAAAGGAACGAAGTTTTCTTTATCTTTTAAATAAGCGCTATAAAGTCCTTTAGCAAATAGTAATCCGAACGCATAAGGAAAGTTGTAGTAACTTAACCCTCCGCTGTAATAATGAGATTTGCAAAGCCACATATAAGGATGAAGAAGGTTTTGGTCCAATCCGTCTCCATAGGTTTTCTTTTGTGCATCAAGCATGAGGTCTTTCAATTCGTTTTCATCAAAGATCGTTGTTTTTCTTCCCTCAAAAACACTTTTTTCGAAGTAAAAACGAGAAAGAATGTCAACTATTACTTGAGTGTAGTCCTGAATGGACGATTCGAGAAGATTGATCTTTTCGTCTTTAGAAGTCGCATCTTTCAAAGCGGCTTTATTGACAATGGTTTCGCAGAAGGTTGAAGCTGTTTCTGCGACTGGCATTGTGTAATCTGAATTTAATATCGATTCTGTAAAAATGGCCTCTCCATGATAAGCATGACCTAGTTCATGAGCTAAGGTGATGATGTCTCCAAAAGAACCCTTGAAGTTTGTCAATACACGTGATTCTTTAATCGAATGGATGTTTGCGCAGAATGCGCCACCGACTTTTCCTTTTTTAGGGAAGAAATCAATCCATCCATCATTGAATGCTCTTTCAGCCATTTCATGAAGTCTAGGACTGAATGTACCAAAGTTCTTTAAGATATAATCCCTAGCTTCTTCTACAGAAAAGTTTTTGTCGACATTGCCTAATGGAGCAAATAAATCATAAAATGGTAGTCCATCTTTATGACCCAGTAACAATCCTTTTCGTTTCAAATAATCTCTGAACATAGGAAGATATTCTTCCATTGCCGAAATCATGGCATCGAGCGTCTGTTTAGACATTCTGCTCAATTCTAGCGCTTGATCTAAGGGAGAGGCAAACCCACGTTTTTCAGATATTGTATTGACTTCTCCCTTGATGGAGTTCAAAGAGAAAGCCACGGATTGCTCTATTTTTTTATAAGCATTTAGTTCAGCGAAAAAAGCATTCTTACGAACTTCGGGATTACTTTCATATGCCATGTTTCTGACTTCAGACAAGGTGATTTCTTTTCCGTCCAAATCTACCGCAAGTGTTGAAGTCAAGAGTTGTTGGAGTCTCCCCCAAGAGACAGAACCGTTTTGTGATAATTGAGCAATTAATGTTTCTGTGTCTTCATCCAGTAGTCTTGATGCTTTGGTCCTTTGTTCTAAGAGTCGAAACTTGAATTCTTTAAGGAAAGAGTTCGATTCGATGATTTCTTCAAGATTTTCAACTTTCAAAAGCCATTTTTTATAAATGGTTTCGATTCTTGTCAATTCAGTCACTTTCGTATATAGCTGATTCAAGGCTTTTAGTGCAATCACATTTTGAGAATTGGTGGATTGTTCGAGCGAAACGTATTGAAGCAATTTATCCGCAAGTTCCGTCAGTTCGATTTCTCTTTCAATGAAACGAACCAGTTTTTTTTCTGCATTCTCAGTCGTTTGAAATTCTGATTCTTGATTCTTTGAATCGTCTACCATTTTTAAGAATCGATCAACGTCAAATTTGTAGAGTTCGTTGTCAAAACCGGCATACATTTTGGTTAAATCCCAATTGTTCATTTGTTGCCTCCTATTTTTTTATAATTTTCTATCGTCATTTGATAAACCTTCGATAATTTTGGTCCATAGGCAATCGATTGATGTGTTCCTTCTTTTTCGTATTCAAATCCACATTTTTCAATGACTCTTTTTGATTTCTCATTGCCGAGAAAATGAGCAACTTTTATCTTTTGAACTTTCTCTTCTTCAAAAGCGTATTGAAGTACGCGCCTACAAGCTTCTGTCATGAGTCCTTTTCCTTCATAGGATGTAGAAAGGACATAACCCAGTTCTTTCACTTTTTCTCCTTGAATGGTCATTCTTTCATGGAGTCCGACGGAGCCGATTACTTTATGATTTGACCTCAGTTCGACTGCCCAAACGTCGTTTGATTCAATAAATTTTTTAATAATTTCAAGTGATTCATCAACGGTTTGATGCGGTGCCCAACCAGCATTTGGACCAACTGTTTCCAGTTTTGCATAATCGAACAAATCAAAAGCATCCGATTCTGAAAAGTTTCTAAGAATCAATCTTTTCGTCTTGAGTGTTTTCATGTAGCACCTCTCTTAGGATGAATCCTTTAGAAACGATGTCAGTAACTTCATCTTGCTTCACTGTAAACACAATGGTGTCTTTAATTGCTTGATCAACTTTTGTTTGAAAATCAAATCCGAATTCGTATTTATGCGAATGACGGTCAGTAGGTCGAATTGCTGGATTTTTAGGAACATAAATGGAGCAGCAATCGGAGAATGGTCGGTTTGAAATTTCAAAGGTTTCGATCTGTCTTGCTATTTGAATGATGTCGAGTTTATCGTAAGTAGCCAGCGGTCTTAGAATCAAGGCATTCGTTGAGCTTTGAATTGCGGATAAACTTTCAATGGTTTGTGAAGCGACTTGACCAATGGAATCTCCTGTAATGATGGCGTCAGCATCTCTTTTTTTGAGAAGTCCTGTTGCAATTCTAATCATCATTCTTCTCATTATGGTAATGTTGTATGCTTCAGGAACATTAGATATGATTTCTTCATGAAGTGCAGTAAACGGAACGAATAGTACTTTGATTTGACTGTGCAAGGCGTACCTTGCCAGTTTTGCGGCCAAATCAAGTACTTTTTGTGCTGATTCAATCGGTGTAAGCGGTGTGGATTCAAAATGAACGCATTCAATTTGTAACCCTTTTTTCATTGCTAGAAAAGCAGCAACCGGCGAATCAATTCCACCACTTAATAGAACAAGTGCTTTTCCACCCATCGGGACAGGAAATCCTCCCAATCCTTTTATTTGGTTCATGTATATATAGGCTCCGTCGATTCTAAGTTCAATATGAAGTGTCATTGCAGGGTCATGAACGTCTACTTTCAAAAATGGGGCTTCTCTTAAAATCTTTCCAGCAAGTTGTCTTGAAAAGTCTGTCGATTCGATTGGGAAATGTTTGTCTGCTCTCTTTGTCTCGACTTTAAAAGTGGTCGGTAGTTTTCCTGTTTCTTCTTCGATTAATTGTAATGAAATATCTTTGATTTGATCGATATCTTTTTCACATTTTGATATTTTGCTATAAGAATAAAGGCCTGTGACGTAATGCAATCGTTTGACGACTTCACTTAACAGCTGGGGTTCAAAAAATACATAGGCTCTGTCATGCTGAAAATCAAACCTTAGATCAAGTCCTTCCAGTTTTTCGCGAATCAAAGCGTTGACCGCTCTAACAAAGTATTTTTGGTTTTTTCCTTTTAAGGTCAAATCTCCAAAACGTAGTAGTAATCCTTCAAACATAGTCGCACATCCTTCTAACAATATTTTAACATATTTGTTGTATATTACGATAATCTATTTTATAATTATCCCGGTGATAAATATGTATGATAGACTTCAAAAACATGAATCAATCACAGAACGATATCCATTGTTCTTGGAATATGTGAAAGGATATATGGATAGCAAGTTACCAAGCGTCTCAAATTATGCAAATTTTTCCGCGCTTGTTTATGATTTTTTCGACGATGTCAATTGGGCGGGATTCTACCTGGTAAAAGATGACGTTCTCTATCTCGGTCCTTTCCAAGGGAAACCTGCTTGCACAGAGATTCGTTTAGGTAGTGGCGTTTGCGGAACGAGTGCTCAAATGAAAAAAACCTTGATCGTAAAAGACACTTCAACCTTTGAAGGGCATATCGTTTGTGACAGTGCTTCACGGTCTGAAATAGTGATTCCTCTCATCAAAAATGGAGTCTTAATCGGTGTACTTGACATCGATAGTCCCTTGCTGAATCGTTTTACCGATCAAGACCGAGAAACTCTCGAAAAAGCAGTGGTTTTTTTAATTGACATTTTGTAAGTCATAAGGTATAATAGCACGTGCGCATGTAATAAAAAGCAGTTGTTTAGAATCTAATTCACAAGTGATTGTTCCAAAAAGGTTTGGTAGTATTGTTAACTGCTTAACAAGAAACCATTAAAACAATCTCCGAATATGATTACGAACTCCTCAACTTGTTACGCGTAATATAACACAAAGGAGGATTATATATGTCTAGATTTACCGGATCAAATTGGAAAGTTTCTCGTCGTTTGGGATACTCTATTTCCGAAACTGGAAAAGAACTTAACAAACGCCCATTCCCACCTGGACAACACGGACAAAGACGCAGCAAGATTTCCGAATACGGAGTTCAGTTGCAAGAAAAACAACGTGTAAGATTTACTTACGGGGTTAACGAAAAACAATTCAGAAAGACTTTTAACGAAGCAAAGAAAATGGAAGGAAAACAAGGTGCCAACTTCTTATTCTTACTAGAATCAAGAATAGACAACCTAGTATTCCGTTCAGGGTTCGCAAGAACTCGTCAACAAGCTCGTCAATTGGTCAATCATGGTCACATTTTGCTTAATGGCAAAAAAGCGACAATCCCTTCGATTCGCGTCAAACCGGGTCAAGTGATTTCAATCAAAGAAGGTTCAAAAGACTTGGTTGTCATCAAAGAAGCATTGGAAGCTGTTGTCGCAAGAGTGGAATTCATATCATTTGATGAAAATGCAAATGCCGCTACTTACGTACGTTTACCAGAAAGAAGCGAAATTCTACCTGAAATCAAAGAAAACTTAATCGTTGAGCTTTACAACAAGTAAGAAACTTAAAAACACATCCAAACGGATGTGTTTTTTTTTGTTTTGAAGAAGAAAAAAATCGAAGTTTATACAGATCAGAAATTTAGTCTATGTCTAACCTTTTAACGAACTACTAACTTTCTAACGATTACGATTGTATAGGATGAAACAATGAAGTAAACTAAGTCATAGTTGAAATGGATTAGACTAATAATTATTAATTTGATGATTACTATATGATTAGAAAAGAAAAATAAATCTTTAGTCAAAATGCTGTATGGTCATTTTAATTAATAACAGGCGGATTAAATACTCTATTCAGCATCACTCGATAAATCAGTAAAAAACATACAATATGCTCCAAATTCCACCTGGGGAGTACCGACACAATGAGGTTTATAGAAAAGATGATTTTATCCCCATTTCTGTCTATATACACCAAGATCTGCTGGACCAAATTGGGTAAGTGACCTAATTCCTTGAACCATGATATTGTCGAGGGATTCGGTTGCAGTAAAATCATATAGTCCCATACAATGCCCTAATTCATGCATAATTGTTTTTTGCCTTTGAGTAGCGCTCATGGATGGAAAGTATGCATTATTTAATCCAACAGCTAACAAATCTGGATTGGAAGCATTTGTATTTGCAGTTGCTGTGGAATTAATATCAGTATAATCCGAAATAATTACATCTTTTACAGTCCAAATTGTGTCTTTACGAATTATGACTGTCTCAAGTTCGTTCCATGCTTCAATGGAAGCAAGAAGTTCGGTGTCGTATTGAGTTGTTTCTGAATAATCCATATGATATCCACTATCTACCGCGTCATAAATCCATATTAAAGACGAATAGGATCCTTGATACCAATTATCCTGAATTAAGTTAATTGATGTAAATCCACTCGTTCCCGACGTTCCAGGCGTAATTCTATAATAATACGTCTTATCAATATCGTGGTAATAGTTTATTAAGAAGTTTGGGCTAGAAGTATAAATTAATCCATGCCCTGAAACAACGTAATTGACTTCCAGAACATTGAAGTTTTCATCATACAAAAGTCCCGTCGTATTGAATGTCCCTGTTGAATAAATTGAATAATAACTAATTTCCGAAGAATTGAATTTATAGTATAGGTTAGGATAATATGAATTCAAGTATAAAGCTACACTTGCTCCGGGAGTTAGTTCTATAGCAGTTGCAAACGAGGTGTTTGTCAGAACCCCACCTCCACCTCCTCCAGGGTCAACCGTGTTGACAATAATGTCAGGAAATGGGCTTGATTCGCTTTCACTTAATTCATTTTCGGTAAGTTTTGGGTCTTCGAAGTCATTTAGTCTCTTTAGTGAATAAGGCGAAGAAATGACTACTGAATCTTTCAAAACGCGGCTCTTTGAGCTGGTAATGATTGCAATATTCCCGTAAAATGTATATTCTTGATTAATAACGGGTAATTCCCACCTTCAAAAAGAACCAAATCACCATTAATGTCATATCCCCCATAAAATGTAATCTTGACTCTATTCCCTACATCACCTTTGATTGGGTCAATAACTTGTACCTCATAAAATGTATATGGAATATTTGTCTCCGTTCCATTATAGAAGGATTTTCCCAACTCTTTAGTTATTCTCCCGGTGAAGGCATAATCAAATAGACCGGATATGTCTACGCAAGATTCGAAGTCATAAATATAATCCGCACTAATGATATGAATGTTCTCTCCACTTAATGAGATGGATGCATTATTCTTTTTTACACCAGCAAGAGTTATAACAGGAAGAAGTATAAAAAACAAAAACAATTGCATTTTTCTTAACACTTAATTGCCCCCTTAAATAAAATATAACTCTAGTATATTCGTTTTTTTATAATTGTCAATATGAATAATAAATATTCTTTTTTAATACTTTTATTACCAAATAATAATGTAATTACAATCATTTATAATCTATTGTCTTTTTCGCTTCTTTTTACCTTTGCGTATTTGAAGACTACTTGTTGATTGTTGATAGTTTAGTCTAAACATTTTAGATCAATCCAAAAAAAAGAAGCATTGCTGCTAAACAAATGCCTAAAAATAGAACAAAATTGACCACCAACAGCTTTATGGAATGAAGCTGTATTTTGATGTTATAATGAATTCCCCTTTTCAAATATATGGATCAACAAAAGAGAAGGTTCTTGATTCAAAAGAAGTGGATACCGCATAACAGAAGGTGATATTGTAAACCACACCTCCCTGTGAAAACTCTATAGGCAATCTTTCGCATTCAATCTCGTTATAGTAAATATGTTTATCTGAAAAATTGTTCAATATTGAGAATCCAAAACTATAATAATTGCTCTGAGAGTAAATAACAATTTCCCTAGAGTCAAACGATATCTCCTCTGATACATAAAAATCAATAGTTGAAAACACATATGCGTGAGGAAGACTTGGGCTTGATATGTTTGTTTTTGATAAAAATACCTTGCCGTTGTATTCAGTGAATTCAATGATAAATACTTTTGAATTAACTTCTGCTATTGAACCTGAAATGAATACAAGAAAATTCTTTTCCATGCTAATAAAAGTGGTTAGGTATGTTAATGGGTTCAAAATAATCCCAAACTCATTAAAATCATTTACATTTTGCGATGAAGAAAAAACAATATTCGACAAATCTCCTACAAGGTCATTGGTGTTTGAATATAATCCAAGTTGATCCAACAAAGTATACAATTGAGCAATTTCTGCGTATGGTTTCACAATATCCATATTCTCAGAACTTTGTTGATCAATTGGTAAGTTTGGATTGAAATTAGAAAGTTTGATCATTTGGTAGTTTCCCAGAGAAACTATGAATTGCCCTTCTTTTACACGAGTCGTACTTTCATATGCTTTATTAGCTATGAATAGATAGTATTCGCTTTCTACAGGAAGCTCAGTTACTCCTTCATACATTTCCATTACTCCGGAACTGTTTTCTCCTCCATAAAAAACTAGTTCGCTTGAAGAATCCCCTTTTCCTTTCAAGTACTGTATCTGATCAATTGAAAAGATCGAGTAAGAGATCTCTGTTCCGCTACCATCATATGTTGAAGTTTCAGAAAGACTACCAATTTTCCCTATAAAAATGTAGTTAAAAAAAGAAACGGTTTCATTTATGTCGAATGGGTTGTATGCCAAATCTGGTTTTGATAGGAATCTGGTATCATTTTGAGTGATTCGGTAAACGAATATAGATGTGACAACAGCAAGAAGAATCAACGAAGTGAGAATAATCTTTTTCTGAATTTGAAAACCATGAGTCTTTTGGTCTACAAAACTAGAATTTAGAGTAGGTAGTGTTATTTTCTCTTCAATCTTTGAATAATCGCCAGAAAAATCAGTGCTTCTAGAGAGAAAATCATAGAAACGACTTTTTGTGGATTTCATTTTTTTGCCTCCTCTGCATTAAAAAGACTTATAAGTTTCTTAATTGCTCTTGAATATCGCGAAGTTACAGTTCCAATGTTTGCATCTAGATGTTTTGCTATGTTGTGGAAACTCATATTATAAATAAACCTATATATAATAACTGCATATTCATCTTCACTTAGGTATCTTTGTATTTCTTTAAAAATGTCATACTCGTGTGTAATCGGAGAAGCGAATGAATCAATGTCGAGTATATCTGTATCATTAATGAGACTTCTAGAATTCATTCTTCTTTTTATGTCAATAGCCTTATTCTTAGCTGTAGTTACCAGCCAATACTTTATATTCTTGGTTTCATCTATATCATTGATCGAATTAAAGAAGGAAATGAAAGTATCGTTTACTACCTCCTCCGCATCCTGTCTTATGCGTAGAATCTCGTAGGACACATAGAATATGAGTCGGGAATATGTATCATAAATTTCTTTATACTTCATGTGAACGGTGTCGGGATTACCGACCCTAATTTCCTTTAACAGTTGCCGAACCTTTTGATTCTCTAGATTCATATATTGTTGCACCCCTTGATGCTTGACATAAGATAATACGATAAAAATACATTTTTTACTTCAAAAAGCCAAAAAATTTATTTCATCTTTTTTCAGACAACCTAATAGGATAAGTAATTCGAAAATTGTGCAGTTTAAGATAAATGAAAAAATCAACCACCATTCAATTTAAAAAGCGAATTGTATGATATGAACCAATGGTTACAATTTATTAGTAAAACAAAATACATGAAAAGTATATCATTATTACCGATTATCGACAAGAGAGTTAGAATTTTCGTGAAGGATATTGTAATGCAATCATTATATATTTCAAATGAACTTTTATCAACAAAGTAATTTATGCACTTATCAAGAGAAAGTAGACACGTTATTGAACTAGTCCCTGTCAAGTGGACACCATAAAAAAATAAAATATTTAATTAACAAAGGCTTGATTCCTATACTAAATAGGAGTTGAGCCTTTTAGTTTTGCTAAAAATCTAATTTCATTGTAAAACTGAATGTACTCTTCAATTGCTTTTTTAAGTTCTTCGATGTTGTATATATTCTTTCAAAGATGTGATATCATTGTTATTGAGAGTCTCTTTCTTGAGAATGGAGTTGAAACTCTCAATGACGGCGTTATCCAAAGGATTGCCTTTTTTGGAATGAGATATGACAATTCCGTTTGATTCGCAGACCATACTAAACATAGTTGAAAGATACTAAAACCCTTTATCTGAATGGAGTACCAACCCATTCAGATTTTTTGTTTGAGCGATGTCCTGATTCCCAAGACGTCACACATGGTCTTAATATGATATCTACGTCTATATCGCGTGATGAATGCTTTTTTTACTCACAATTGACCTCCCTATGTAATCCTTGATTTTTTATGATGTCATACCGCTCCTTGAAAACAATGATTTCTTCTCTCTTTAGTCTTCCTTTCCTGCTGGCATCTACTCCGCCATTCCGTTTATAGACGCGCATCCATATCCTGACGGTCTTATTACTTACTCCACACTTCCCGCCTAGATAGTGTAATGACTTGCTTTCCTCAAGTCATTCTTTCAATACTTCTTACATTCTCTTCAACGATACTTTTTCAGCTTTTTGCCTTTAACTTGCCATTTTCACTCCTCTTCTGTAGATAATAATATTTAATCACTATTTCCTTAATAATTCTAAATCAGACGGGATGATTGTCTTTAAAACCCAAATCTATAAAAAAAACTTAAAGAAAAAGATGCTAATAAACACTACCTTGTGTCTACTAACATCTTTTAAAATTAGAGTTGTTTTGTCCACTAAATTTAGTCACTATAAAAATGGATGTTTTTTTTCTTTTGAAGAAGAAAAAAAATCGGATTTCTCCGATTTTATTCTGTTCTTTTCAACGCGGCTTTCACCATCGTAATAAATTTGTCTGGATCGAGAGAAGCTCCTCCGATGAGTGCGCCGTCAATGTTTTCCATTGCGAGCAATTCATCGATGTTTTCAGGTTTCACGGATCCACCATATTGAATTCGAATCGTTTGTGCAAGTGGTTCATCATACAATTCTTTCATCAAAGAGCGAATGTATCCACAAGATTCATCCGCGATTTCTTTCGTTGCGGTTCTTCCGGTGCCGATGGCCCAAATTGGTTCGTATGCGATAACGACATTTTGTGCGTCGTTTCTCGAAACATTCTCAAAAGCTTTTGTGATTTGTGCTTTTAAGACTTCGTTGGTTTTTTGGCTAACTCTATCTTCAAGATGCTCTCCAACACAAACAATCGGAATCAATTCATTTCGGATTGCCGCATGAAGTTTCAAATTGACATCAGTGTCTGTTTCATGAAAGACATTTCTTCTCTCACTGTGGCCAATGACTACATAATCGACGTTGTAACTTTTGAGTAGAGGTCCTGAAACTTCTCCCGTAAAAGCACCTTCATCTTCAAAATATAGGTTTTGTGCACCAACACGGAGGTTGTCTCCTTGTCTTTTGACGAGATCTCTCAAGAGCGGAGCTTGAGATAAAACGACGGAATCTACTTTTTCAATATCAGGCATCTGTGTTGAGACTTTTAAAATGAAGTATAAAGCTTCATCTCTCGTCTTAAACATTTTCCAGTTCCCTGCAATGATTGGTTTTCTCATCTTATTACCCTAAAATCTTTTCGATTTCGGCAATGGCAGACTCAGCTTTGTCTCCAAGCGCAATCAATTTCACATTTTCGCCTTGGGGGACTGCTAGACTCATTAAACCTAGAATAGATTTAGCGTCGATGGTGACGTGTGCATAAACCAAGCGAATGTCAACGTCATATTTACTTGTAGTTTGTACAATTTTCGCAGCCAGTTCCGCATGAAGACCAGCTGTAGATTTGATGGTAATCGTTTTTTCCATTTCTTTTCCTCTTTTCAGTTAAAACATCGGTGTTTTGAAAATGATCCAAAAAACCGCTTTCTGATTATTGTATGTTTAGTCTAGATGGTACTATTTTTTAATTAGTGACAACCGCAGTCGGATCCGCAATCGCAAGGTTCTTGGTCTGCCAAAGCTTCAACGCCTGGAAGTGGTTTTCCTTCAAGGTATTCAAGAGATGCCCCACCACCGGTAGAAATGTGGGTAAAGTCTTTTTCATACCCCATTTGGATAGCTGCTGCTGCTGAGTCTCCGCCGCCAATGATTGTTTTTGCATTTTTCATTTTGGATAGAATTTCACAAATCGATCTAGTTCCGTGTGAAAAAGCTTCAAATTCAAAAACACCAAGAGGTCCGTTCCATACGACGGTTTTCGCGCCTTTCAATTCTTTTTCAAATAACTTGATGGTATTTGGTCCAACGTCAAGACCCATTTCATCGTCTTGAATGTCTGAATAATTGGTCACTCTATGAGCTGCATCTGCAGAGAATTCTTTGGAAACGACCAAATCAACAGGAAGAATGATTTTTCCTTTTGCTTTTTCAAGCAATTCTTTGGCAAGCGGTAACTTGTCTTCTTCACAAATCGAAGTACCAATTTTATATCCCAAAGTTTTCATGAAAGTGTAGGCCATGCCTCCACCAATCAAGATCTTGTCAGCTTTTTTTAGAAGATTCTCGATGACACCGATTTTATCGGATACTTTCGCTCCACCTAAAATAGCAACGAATGGTCTGTCAGGATTGTCAACGGCTCCACCGATATAACGAAGTTCTTTTTCAACTAAGAATCCAGCTGCGCTGTCAAGATGGGTCGCAATTCCAACATTGCTCGCATGGGCACGATGAGCGGTTCCGAAAGCGTCATTGACGAATACGTCGCCAAGGCTAGCCCAGTATGTTCCAAGATCTTTGTCATTCTTTGATTCTTTGTTTCCATCCAAGTCTTCAAAACGGGTGTTTTCAAACATCAAAACTTCTCCGTTTTTCATATGATTGATTGCGTCTTCAAGTTCTTTTCCTCTGGTTACTCCAACAAACTTGACGGGTTGTCCAAGAAGTTCAGATAGTCTAGCAGCAGCCGGAGCCAAAGAGTTCTTTGGTTTGTCCGCTTCCGTTTTGATGCGTCCGAGATGGCTAAACAAGATTACCTTTCCGTCTTCTTCTAAAAGGTATTTAATTGTAGGCAATGCTTGTACGATTCGGTTGTCATCGGTGATAACTCCATCTTGCATCGGAACATTGAAATCTACTCTAAGTAGCACTTTCTTTCCGGATACAATCAAGTCTTCAACTGTTTTCTTATTCATAGGGTCCTCCTAAATGTTACATTTTTCAACAAATATCATTATACTATTTAATCTTTTAAAATACCACACTTTCGTATCGGTTTTCGAAAGATGAAAACACTTTCTTAAATCTGTGCTCCTATATTCATATAGGTGATGATTTTTTCACATTTGTCAATCTGTTTCTTTAAAGCCGCACCTTGGCAAGTTCTCATAACGTGCAATCCGGTAAACGTAATTTCAGCGTATTCTTTATTGTACTGAATCGATTGAATCGAATAATAGTTGATGAAGAGACTTCTTTTTCCTCTTAAACCTTGAAGTGGAGCGAGTAGGCAATCTCCGCTACAGTAAATAGGAATTTTACGGTTAAATCCAAAGATGATTGAAGTTGCCTCGATTGTCGCTTCCAGTGTAGACAGTCTTTGAACGCATAATTGATTGATATAATAACGAAGCGATCTTTTCAGAACTCTCTTTTCCATGTCTTGACAAAGAATGACTTGGTTGTATTCATCTTTTGATAGATAATCGATCATGATATCACCCACTGTAGTTTATCATATGATGCCATCCTTCCATCTTGAAAAAAACAGAAAAAAAAGCCACCCGGAGGTGGCTAAAAGTTATTCTACAATGTCTCTCTTGACAGGAGATGATTTGGTAATTCTTTGTTCGTTATCCATGTCGAAGAAATGGCATTTGTTCATATTGAACGCAAGTTCAATGGTATCTCCGATGTGTACGTCACTTCTTGCATTGACTTTTGCAATGATGTTCGCACCGCCAACGGCGATATGGATGTTGGTTTCAGCACCAAGTAATTCGGCAACGTCTACCAAGAATTTTGCTTTTGAATCTTTGTATGTTTCTAAAGCAACGAGTTCGTCATGAAGATCTTCTGGACGCGTTCCCAAAACGATTTGACGGTTCAGATAGTCTTTGTCTTTCAAAACGGCAAATTTAGGCTCTGGAACTTTTAATTTCAAGTTTTCGCAGTAGAAATATCCATCATCATGTACTTCGCCGGTTAAGAAATTCATTGCTGGCGTTCCAATGAATCCACCAACAAACATATTGTTAGGATTGTCATAAATTTCTTTTGGCGCACCAATTTGTTGAATGTATCCATCTTTCATGACAACGATTCTGGTAGCCATCGTCATGGCTTCGATTTGGTCATGGGTTACATAGATGGTGGTTGTATCAAGTTTTTCATGCAATTTGATTAATTCAGCTCTCATCGCTACTCTCAATTTAGCATCGAGGTTCGATAGTGGCTCATCCATCAAGAATACTTTGGCATCACGTACGATAGCACGGCCCAAGGCAACACGTTGTCTTTGTCCACCGGACAATGCTTTTGGTTTACGGTCTAAATAGCCTGTAAGTCCCAAAATGTCAGCTGCGTTCTTTACTCTTCTTTCAATTTCGTCTTTCGGCATTTTTCTTAATTTCAAACCGAAAGCCATGTTGTCATAAACAGACATGTGAGGATACAATGCATAGGATTGGAATACCATTGCAATGTTTCTGTCTTTTGGAGCTACGTCGTTGACTAGTACGTCATCGATGTAAAGTTCTCCTGCGGTGATTTCTTCTAGTCCTGCGACCATTCTCAATGTGGTTGATTTTCCGCATCCTGAAGGTCCAACGAAGACGATGAACTCTTTGTGTTTTACATCCAGTGTAAAGTCGAAAACGGCTTGAACGCCATTGTCGTATACCTTGTCTAATTTTCTAAAAGATAATGTTGCCATAATGTCCTCCTAAGATTAATTTATACGTGAATATTATAATAAAAAACAGTCGAATAACCTATATGCAATCTGCACAAAGGACTAATTGAATAAAGAGTAAAATGCAAAAGCACCCAGAAATGTCCTGACATTGATTTCACTTTTTTCGATAAAATGGTCAAGCCGATAATTGATGGTATTTCTATGCATGTATAGTTTCTTGGAAGCCTTGGAAGCATTCATGTCATTTTCAATGAATCCTAGTACCGTGTCAACGGTTTCCCAGCCAAAATGGGTGACGAAAATCTGTTTAAACCATTCTCGTTCTTCCATGCTTCTTTTCGATAATGAATGAATCAAGCTACAAACATCAAAGGTGCCATATCCCAGTTTAGGCATGACTTGATATAGAATTTCTCTGTCAAAATACTCGATTCTTGGAAGTTCAAATCCGGTGAAATCATGAAGAATTTCTTGAAGCGACATTTCTCTTAAATGAGCCAAATCAATTTCGTCTTCGATCGAGTTATTTTTGATTTCCAAAAATTCATCGGTGATTCTCTGAATGGATATCGTTTGTGAAAAACGCAAAAAATCGATAAAAATATCGATTTCTTTTGCCTTATGATAGATGATGAAAGATTTTTCCAAAAATATCACTTCTCTTATAGAACGTAATCTCCGCGATACGATAATAAAATGACTTGGGTTACGCCCTGTAGTTGTCTTAATGAATCTATTTTTTTGCTTAAGTCGCGTTTTCCACGAATTTCATAGGTGATTTCCGCAAACTCTTTTTCAATCGATTTATTTCTGATTTGAAATTTAGAATATAATTTTTTCACTTCTTCTGAGATCATCTCTTCGTTGTATTCCCCCGAAATAGATAATATCAGAATATAAGGAGTTGTAAATATTTCTAAAGCTTGAACAAATAAAATCGATAAGCCGATAACCACGCTGCCAATGATGGCGAGCACGCTGGAGTTCGCCCCAACGGTGATTCCGATGCCAATCGCCCAAAACATGAAGATGGTATCAAGTGGGTTCTTAATCGCTGTACGAAAACGAACGATTGAAAGGGCTCCGACCATACCTAGTGAAAGAATGACGTTGCTCGAAACCGCCATAATGACCATTGCCGTTACCAAAGCAGAAATCGGCAGCGTCATTGAAAAACTCTTATTGTAGACCGTTGTCTGATAGGAGAGTTTGTATATCCACAAAACCCATAAACTGATGAGTAAGGTGATGAGCAAATTCAGAATGATGTCGGAAATGGATAGTTCGAGGCTTTCAAGTTCTGCGAAAATATCGAAGATGGATAGAATATGTGTCATGTGTTCCTCCTAGACTTGTGTCAACAGCCAACCCATGTAGTATTTCGAATAAGACAGAACTTGGAAATTTCTGTGAAAGATGACTTTCGAAATGAAATCCGGGAGGATGTTGGTGTATTTGACTTCAAGAACGAGGGTTCTTGGCTCTAAAACGTTTCTTTTGAATGGAAAGGCTCTTCCATAGGTCGTCGCTGTTATATCTTTGTCAAAAGTGATTCTGGTGTCTCCGATTTTATGGGTATAAGCCTCTCGATCATAATCAATCCACAGAACAGGTTTCAGATGATCGAATTTCATTCTGCCGACCATCCCTTGAATCAAAGAGTCATCTAAGTTCTTGTACAGCACTTCATAGTCTTGATTCATCAAGGCGTCTTCTACTTCTTTTGTCAGCCAAAACGATTGTTTGTTTGTCATGTTTCCGACTTTGGTTTTGTATTCCAATCGAGAGGCTGTCATGTCATAGGAACGAATCCGGTACTTCTGATGAAACTCAATGCCATCCGCTTTTTCTAGTGCTCGCGAATCATACAAATCATCAAAATAGAGGCTTCTAATGTGATACATTCGGTCCACGACTTTTGCATGAGTATCGAGAGACATCAAATGAATGAGCTCGTTTTTCAATTTATGATATTCATCAATGGTGATGATGAACTTGAGTTCCGTTCGTTTTAAATCCATAAATCCATCCTTAAAGAGAATAAATGCTGAAAAAGCCAGCATTTATTATATCATAAATTAATCTCACTTCTACAGTGGTTATGAAAAAAGATTGTCAGCTTGGTAAATACGCACGTAGTCAATCACGAGTTCTTCCTGTACGAATCCGGCATAAGGCGTTCCGCCCCATCCGCCAATCGCAAGGTTCAGAATTAAGTAAAACGATTTGTCGTAGGGCCATTCCTTATAAGTTGGACAACTGACGTAATTCGTCGGATCATAAGTGAAATAGACTTGACCATCAACGGAAAAAATCAATTTGTCAGGAAGCCACTCGACTTGGTAATCGTGAAATTCAGTCGAAACGTTTGGAATGGTCGTAATTGCTGTTTTTTGAGTTCCTATTTTGAAATAGTAACGCTCAGTATGAATACTGAAATGAACACGGTTCATATCGGTTCCGACATGCTCCATGATGTCGATTTCTCCACTTGATGGCCAATTGCCATAAACAGAACTGTTCGGCATCATCCAAATTGCAGGCCAGGTCCCGCTTCCTTGTGGAAGCATGGCTCTAACCAAAAATTTGCCGTATAAGAAACTTCGTCCTGAATTCATCCTTGCGGAAGTATAGAGGGAATCTCCTTTACTTTCTTTTTTGGCCGCAATCACGAGATTGCCATTCAATATCGTCGCATTCCCGGAATCGGTGTAATATTGTAATTCGTCATTTCCCCATCCACCATCACCGGTTTGATATTTCCATTTGATGAGGTTTGGAGTCCCAGTTTCTTTGTCGAATTCGTCAAAAAAAACAAGTTCATAATTCAAAGACTCATAATCGTAATCCGAATAACTAGCAGAACAAGTCGTCAAAGTTGTGGTTGTAGAAGTTTCGGTCGTTGTAGTCGTCGTCTCCGATAGAGTGGTTAAAGATGTCAAAGTCGTCGTCGTAGTGACGGATTGGTCACAGGATAACACGGTCAGTGAAATGATCGTGACCAATCCGCTAATCAATAGTTTTCGAAACATATTATTCACCAGTGATACCGGTTTTTTCAATTCCCTCAACAAATGATTTTTGACCGACGAAATAGAGAATCAATAGCGGAATGATGGAGATGACTGTCGCAGCCATTTTAAAGGACTCGACAAGTTGAAGTGCGTCACCTTCGGTTCTTCCCTCAGAAGCTCTGGTTCCGAACAGGGAATCAAACTTACCAAGTTGGTTCGTAAACAAATCGATGCCGTCTCCGACAAAGAAGTCGGTAACATACGCTTCATTCCAGTTCCATACGAATGAGAACAGGAAGACAACGACGATGGTCGAAAGGCTCAATTTGATTGTAATATGCCAGAATAACTGGAGCGGATTCGCACCGTCAATCTTTCCGGCTTCATATAAATCGTTTGGAATCATTTTGAAGAAATTCACGAAAATCAAAATCAGGATGGCGGAGTTTACGCCTTGTCCGAATAAAGCCATAACGATTTGTGATTCATAAGTGTAAAGTCCTTTTCCTGCGCCGATTCTTCCGATTTCTGTATAGAAGTTTGAAAACATGTTGTATTGTGTAATCAAAAGAATAGGGACTGGGATGATGAATGATAACAATAAAATCGTGTATAGTACTTTTTTGCCTCGGAATTCGTATCTTGCGAAAGCGAATCCAGTCACCGCTGAAATAACGGTTTGAAGAACTGCGAGAAGAGTCGAATATTTGATTGAATTAAATAAACTTTCTTTTCCATTCAAGACTCGCCATGCGACTCCGTAATTATTGAATGAAAACTGCCTTGGAATCCAGATGACTTCCGGATTGACAAGATCGGATGAGGACATAAAGGAGATTGAAATCATCTTCATGACAGGATAAACGAAAACATAAGCAATCGTAATCAGAAAGATATAAACGAAGATTTGAGAAATCACTCGATTGATTCTGACTTTGTGAGTACGATAATATTCCTTGAATCCGCCTTCTTTTTCTTTGATCAGTTGAAGAAAATTCTTCAATTTCAGGACGAGTGTTTTCATGACTCATTCACCGTCCTTTTATTTTTCGATTGTCTCTTCAAATGGACAGCTTCAAGCGAAGCTTTTTGAATCGAGGACAAATGAATGACTTTCGATTTTGCTTCTCTTCCGAGTAAAAGATATGCAAGCCCAACCAGTGTAAATACAGTCACTGTATAGATGAATGCAAAAGTGGAAGCGAGTCCAATTCCGGCAGCGGTATCGTAAATCGAATTTTTAATCGTGTTGTATATTGGATTCAGTGCATAGGTTCCGATTTGGACAATGGTGAAGATGCTGACGATGAATCCGGTGGATTTAACGATTGGAACCTTGATTTTCCACAGAATTTGCCAAGAGGAAGCACCATCGATCTTCGCAGCTTCATAAAGATTGGTATTGATTTTTTGGAGCGCGTTGATAAACAGAATAATCGGAATTCCGGTAAACCATAATACCATCGTAAAGTTTGCGAATAAATCTGAAAGCGCACTCGCAAAACGAGGAGAAAAGCTCACAAGCATCTTGAATATAATGTTGTTCACATAGTCAAATAAGGATCCAGCACCGTTATATCTCAAAATACCGGCTACAGGGCCGCTCATAATGATGACGGGGAAGAAATAGATGACTCGAAACGTAGACTGACCTTTATTTCCGGTATTGAGCAAGAGTGCCAAGATAAAGGCAACAATGATGATTGTCGGAACATAGGTCACTTCCATGACAATGAAATCAAGAAGTTGCGGGAAGAAGTAAAGGTTTCTAAACGCGGTTCCGAAATTTCCACCGTGTTCCATCAAATTAAAGACATAAACCAAATTGTTTGCTTCCGTCGTGATATGGAAAGCGGTATTGTAAATCGTATGGAAGAAAGGATAAATGACGAAAGCCAAAAATCCGAGCAACCAAGGCAGAATGAAAAGATATGCAATCTTGTTTTGATTTTCGATGGTCGATACATTGGTCAGGGTTTTGACCATGTTTTTCTTAGCCATGACTACTCACCCCCCAAAACAAGGTAGGACTCGGGTGTGAGTTCATGTCCATCGACGGTTTTTAGGACATCGGTATAGTTGATTATAATCGTGACTCCATTCGAATAGGTATTTCGAATAACACCGAGTTCAACGACCTCGCGATTCAACCAATCAGCGTTAATGACGGAACTTAAAGCACCGTTGACTCTTGAATAAATCGATTGAATCAAATCTTCGTAAAGAACATATTCAGTGGAATAATATTCACTTGAGTTCGTATCAGTCAACACAAATGATGGTTGTTTCGTTACGACAAATGAAGGATAGACGTTGTAGTCAATCATTCTCAATACGTCGCTGTCAGTATAGAACGAGAAGTTGGAATAAATGGCATAAAGTTCCATTGTTCCCTGTAATAGAATTTGAAGGAATGGAACCGTATCCGTTTCAATCAAGTATTGAGTGGTATAGACATCCATTTGAAGATATCGATCCGTGTATGGGAATAAATAAGCGTTCGGAGAAGTCAAGTTCATCGTGGCTTCTTCTTTCAATAACGCCATTGAATCTTGATAAAGAGAAATCGCGTCTGTTCGGTAAGTGATGTCTCCGGTATAGTCGGTAATCAATCTCGACGATACGCCATCGATGGTTAAGCTAGATGCACCCATTCCAAGGAAAGTATCTGATTGATTGTTCAACCACTCGATGCTTTTAATCGGTCTTGCATAATAGAACATCGAAACCGGTTCTTCATATGTAAAGATTCTTGTATACCATCCTGCCGGGTGCTTCGCAGCGTTTCGGTAGAGGGTAATCTGTTCTTCGCTGATATTAAAATAATCTTGATAGAAAGAAACATCGACGCCTTGTTCGGCAAAATCCTGAATCAAGTTCTTGAAGGTGGTTTTCGATCCGATGGAAGACGCGAAGTCCGCTTTTGAAGGATTTCCAAGCGTTACGCCTGAATCCTGCCATCCAATCAAACCTGAAGAAATGTTTGTGATTCCAGCGGCGATGACCTGATTCAAAATGTCTTCTACATCTCCAGCCGTCGTGGCGACTTGGGTTTGATATCCAACGATTGAAGATTCGCTATCAGCCATCAAAAAGTCCAGACGTAAACCAATGTCGTCGTTATCTGTTGTAATATCGTTTAGGTAGCCAATGGATTTTAAATAGTCTTTATACTTTAAAGCCATTCCGACATAATTTGCAGGATAAGAATCCGTGGATCCATCTCCTGAAAGAAAATCGAAATTCATGTTGATGTCAAACACGTTCTGAGTCGGTGAAATCGAACTGACCGGATTGTCTCCATCTAAAGTATAGAGTTTCTCATATAAGAAATTGTATTTGAATTTCGCATGGGTATAGTTGTAATGATATACGTTTTCTTCCGGTGTTGAAATGATGTACATGTAAGGATCTCCGGAAGTAGCGTAGGCAACGTAAGCGGCTTGGTTGTTTCCGTGAGCCATGCCATAAACTGGTATGGAAGCCGTTTTGAACGGAACGTAAGTTCCAGCCCAACTTCTATACGTACCCGTAGTTTGAGAAGGATCACCACCATACACGTACGCTTGATACTTCGATAAGGATACGGAGTTGTCTCGATATCTAATCAAGGCACCAGCACCATCCGGCACGAAAGAATATCCGCCTATCATTTCACGTTGTTCTTCCACGTAGTCATAATCACCGAACTCGGTATCTGAAATGATTGGTGTGGTGTAAAAGTTGTAGTCAATTCCTCCGACAGCTCCAAGATAGGTTGCTAGTCCGATGGAAGATAAGTAAGGCAAGGCAGTTCCAGATAGATCGTCGTTATTGACTTCTAATTGGAACCCGTCCTCAGTTAAAGTCATGGTAGCGACGATGGTTAATGTTAAATCTTCATTCACGCCTAGATTTTCTGCAGACACTGTGAATTGCCACAATGAATCGTCGTCATTGACTTTTTGAAGGGTTGAAGTCACTTTGTAAAGCAACGTTTTTAGATAAGAACTATAGACGGTCGATGTTGTGTAAACAGAATCACTTCCGCCTTTCGAGTAATATTCAAAATAGAGTAATGAATTTCCTTGAATCGGTCCGGTCGTCGTGCCTGTGATTTGGTCGACGCTAACAGCACAACCTTCATCAAATTCCTCATAAGTAATCTGTCCGGTATTGTACTCCCTCTTTAAATCCTTGCATATCGTCGCCTGATCGGCTCTTGACATGGTTGGATCGACGTCGAGACCTGTTTTCCAAGTATAACCATTACGTTTGTCCGTGATGACTAAGACGTCTCTATCTTCTTGCCAGTAATAGACGAAATTAGAGTTTTCTGTCAGTAAGGCATACCCGAGTTCATCGTAATCTTCTGATGGGATATCGGTGATTGTTCTTGGGTTTTCTTGTGTATCACGACCTGTTGAAACATAACTAGCTTGAACCAATAGAGGAGCAGTGGCCAAAAACAGTGTAATGATTAAAATGATCTTTTTAACTGAAAACATTTCGAACCGCCTCCTTTATGAATTCTTCAAAGAATGAGAATACTTGACGAATCGTCATTTGGATAAATGACAATACAAGTAAAATGATGATTACAAACAGTACAGTAAGCAAGATGCTCTTGATTGTCTGGCCGAATGTATAGTTTTGAATCTCGGAAATGGATAGAAAGACCAGTACGAATGACCAACCGATTCCAATGTAGAATATGACATTCAACATGAATATTTCATTGTTTGTCGCAACGTATGAGAAGACGGTTGAGAAGACGCATCCAAGGATGAAAGGCCACATCGAGTAAGCAAATCCTTTAAAGATTTCTCCCATCGTTCCTTCACCGTCTTGAATAGAAGTCACCAGGTAGGAACAAACGATAAACAGACCGATTAAGACGACAAACCCGAGAATGATCGAATTCAAGTCAAGGTCGTTAATGTCTGTGTACTGGAAGATAAATCCTTTCCCTGCGACGAACATCAAGTAAGACAGGAAGGTAATCGCAAGGATGATCAATGCCCCAAGGTAAGACCCTTTGTTTTTCCTTCTTAAGTAATAGAATGAATCCGCAGGCTTTCGAGATACGGTCCTCATGTATAGAACATCGTTGATGATTTTGACGTTTTCTGTTTTAAGGATAGCTGCTCTTACAGGAGCGAAGATTTTATATTTCTTATCGACAAATTTCAGTACAAAGTAGAAAAGAGTAAATAGGAACGTAATCAAGATTACCTGTAAGAGATGCGCTTGAAGCCAAATGTTTCTTAGCTCCCAGAACGACTCTGAAAATAGGTCTCGATTGCCTGCAATTTTGAAATGGTCTGCGGCAAGTTGATATTCTTCGATTTGGAGATAGTTTTTCGCAATACCGTTATGAGCCAAAATCGATAGTTGATTTAAACTCAACACTTCTTGCCATAAACGGATGGCTTCTTCATAGTTTGTGTTGTTGTAATTGATGATCGCACTATAGATTGTTAATGCATATTCTGTTGGCGCAAAGGATTGTAAATAGGAATTACCAGAGTCTACCGTCCAGATTTGTCCGTCATTGTCGACGGCAATCCCTGATAATGTTTTAAAGAAACCGGCAACAGAAACATCATTGATGGTTCCAAAAGTATAGATAAATTCTCCATCGTTGGTATAAACGCCAATATAACCATTTTGGTCAGCGGTGAAGATTATTCCTTCGTCATTGACATAGATGTCGGAAAGTAAGTTCGTCGCTATGAAGATATCAGCAAACATATTGGTTCCTTGCGTATTGTGTTTTTTGATGTTATCGACTTGAATTCCTGATGAACTGGAATAAACACCACCGTTGATATCGATGAAGACGCTTGTGAATACGGGAGGAGTCAGGTTGATACCCAAGTTCTCGAGTTGTTCATCCGTATAGATGAATTGTTGGATTTGTTCTCTTAGTGTCAGTGTAACCGCGTTGGAGGAAAAGAAACCTAAAAATTCTCCGGTGTTCGACATTTGAATGATTCCGTCAGAAGTTCCTTTTGAGATGACATACATGATTCCCGCTTTGTCAACTGATACTTTTTCAGGAAGAAAATCAAGTCCACCATACATTGGCGAATTCGGTTTTCCAAATACTTCAAGAAGATTACCTGAATTATCTAGATGGAAAATCAAACCGAAACTAACTCCGTCAATCAAGGCATTGGCATCTGCAATGTAGATATCCCCTAACCCGACATAAGTTGATTCTTCGAGTACAACGAACACTCCGGTAGGATTGGTCATTGTATAACTTGGATCATCTTCAATTTCTGGATGCATTTGATAATCTTCGATTCTAATTTCACGAACGATTGTATCAGTAACGGGGTTGTAAACCAAGACTCTTGAGTTTCCAGCATCGGCAATCACAAGTTCATTGTTTTCATCGATTGCAATGTCTTTTGGCTTATCGAGCCCCAAATAGGTAATCGTTTGACCCGGAAGATAAGCATCTTGAGTTTGAACGAAATCTCCATTGTCATCCAGTGCATAGGTATAAGTTGTGGATGAGGATGCTTGTACTTCTGTCTTAAGTCCGAGTGAAGTGAATCCTAGGAGTAAGACCAAGACAAGCAAAATAAGTTTTTTGATTCTCATAATCTTTCCCCCTTATTTGATTCCGGAATGTGACATGGTATCCATGACATTTCCTTGCATGATGATGAATATTAACAGATTCGGCAAGAACATGATAAGTCCAGCTGCCGCAGATATTCCGACCCCTGCAGGTCCTGAACTCGCGGAAGTCAGCGTGGTCATGTAAAAGGCAAATGTTTTCTTTGTTTCGTCAATCACGTAGATGTTGGATGATTCTGTAGAGTTCCAAATCATTTGGAAAGACAAAATCGCAACGGTCGCAAGTGCCGGTTTCACAAGTGGGCCCACTATTTTTAACAAGATGTGCCAATCGTTAGCCCCGTCAATCTTTGCGGCTTCAATCAGTTCATCCGGAACTTGATCGATAAACTGCTTGACAAGGAAAAGTCCTACCGGCATAGCAAGATAAGGAATGACGTGAGCAGCGAATGTATTGGTGAGTCCTAAAGTACTGACGACTAAATAACGAGGAATCGCAACTGCAGTAGCAACAAACATCAAAGCGGTTTGATTGATTTTAAATAACGTCTTTTTCGCTTTGAATCTTTTTTTAGACAATGCGTATCCTGTCGCAAGTGTAATCAATAGCGTTAATCCGATGGTGAGAACGGTAATGATGATGGAGTTAAATAGATATCTCGTCATCGGAACTCCGGTTCCTGAAGCGGTTCTAAACAACCGCGCAAAGTTTTCAAGTGTCGGATTTGTCACAAAAAATCGTGGTGGAAATAAGAAAAGCTCACTGAGTGGTTTGAAGGCTTGCAAGACGACGTAAAGAACCGGCATCAGCATGAATAAACCAATCGGTACGAGAAGGATATAGAATTTAAGTTGTGAACGATGGAATCGTTTTGGATTGATTTGAGTTCCTAGAAAACTGGCCATATGATCACCTAATCCTTTTCCCCGAATAGCATATATGCGACTCTTGAGAACAAGAGGATAATCGCAAGCAAAATGACGGACAACGCAGCAGCGTATCCCATTTCGTATCGGATGAATCCATAATCGTCAATATGGTTTACAATCAATTGTCCGGCATATTGTGGCGTCGGATTTGAGCCTGCGAGCGCAACTCCGATACCTCCTGCGTTAAACGCACCTACGATTGCCATGACGGCACCGAACAGCATTTGAGGTTTCATTGACGGTATGGTGATATAGAAGATTTCTTGAAGACGGTTCTTGATTCCATCAATATAGGCCGCTTCATACATCTCCTTGTTTACATTAAGAATACCTGCGAGCATCGAAAGGAATCCAATACCCATCGAAGACCACAGAGTGACAAAAATCATGATGTTCATCAAATAATCTCCGGATTGGAGAAAATCTAGAGGTGTTGATATCAAACCCATGTTCAAAAGAATCGAGTTGATATAACCGGATTTATCACCTGAGAAGATGGTCCGGAAGATGACTCCAATGAAAACGCCACCCAACATCGACGGAGTATAGAGCGCAAGCGCAAGAATTTTTCTTGGTGTCGCTTGTATTTGAGAAAGCATCCAAGCCATGATGAAGGAAAGCAAATACCCTCCAGGGCCTGTAATGATTGCGTATTTTAAAGTGTTCGGCAGAACGTATCTTAAGAAGACCTCGTCCTGAGTCAAAATCATGATGTAGTTGTAGAAACCGTAAAACTCGGCAAATTTAGGCATTTCGATAACATTGAAATAAGTAAACGAAAGCGTGATGGCTACGACTACAGGAATGATGATGAACATCGTGAATAACAAAACGTATGGTGCGAGCAATAAAATCGTTGAATTCTTATCTGTTTTCAATCTACGAAGATGGTCGAGTGAATCCGACATCACTTTCGATAATTGTTCTTTTCGTTTCAAAGATTTTGCATTCATTTATTCATCACCGCCTTCCGTGTGAAGAGCAATCTGTTCATTCACCCAGGCAGTGTCTCGGACTGTATACGGAACCAAGACGTTTCCTTGAGAATCAATATATCCGAACTCAACCATCTTTTTGAAGATTTCTCGATTGATGGTTAAGACCTGATCGTCAATTGCGACTCGGATGGAGGTTCCGTCAAAGGTTACCTTGTTCCAAATGTCTGACAATCCACGTTCAAGCATGTATTGTCCTGGTGTTCTTGGAACGTCGACCAACCATGTGACTTGTTCCAAAATAACGGATTTGTCGTTGGAATCAATCGGTGAATTGGCTACAGCGTCAATATTTCCAGACAACCATACATATTCTGGTCCATAGGTCGATTGAAGCGAAAAAGCAAATTCTGTTTGTGTTTCTGTCGACATCCACCACTTCATGAATTCCCAACTGGAGTTCAGTTTTTCTTCATCTTCGTTTTTGAACATGATTGCACTGGTACCGTTGGCGATATACCATCTCTGTACATCTCCAAATTCATCTTCAACGCCGGGGTATAATGCAAGTGCCCATTGACCTGTTAATTCAGGTGCAGCGTTCTTTAAAGTCAAATAAGTGTTGAAGTCGATGATTCCGATTGGTAAGGTATTGTATCTGAAAGAGTTATAGAAACTAGCTACGTAAGATGGCAAACTGTATTTGGTGTAAAGATCCGCTAGCAGTTTGAGACCAAGATATGATTTTTCTGAATTGATGGAGGTTGTTAGGCCATCAGGAGAATAAATAGAGCCTCCGTATTGGTAGATGAATGCGGATGTTTGATAGAACCACTTCAAGGAAGTTCCTCCACTGGTAGGATAATAGAAATTCATTCCATATCTTTGCAATGTAGGCAACATATCAATGACATCATCCCATGTCGAAGGAACGGAAAGTCCAAGTGCATTCATGGTATCGATACGATAGACGAGTGCATGGAATTCCAAAGTTTCTGGTAGAGCATATACTTTGTCTTCCAAAATGTAAGGAATGAAAGCTCCTGGACTAAAACTGGAAGCGACTTCCCAAAAATCAGGGAAAACAGTCATGTCTTGAAGTGCCCCACGAATTGCAAGGTCAAAAGGCATATAAGAAGCTAAACCAAGCGCAACATCCGGCGTTTGGTTCGCTGCATTGGCAAGGATGAGCTTATTGGCATCTGGCATAATTGAAATCTTGATTTGAGTTCCAGTGTTCGCAAAATGCTGATCAGCCATTTTCTGCATCAAGTCAACATAAATCAAGGAACGATTGACCCATACATTGACTGCATCAGGATTGCTTTCCGTAATATATTTCTTTTCAGTAAACGAAGCGGTGAAAGCACGAATTCCTGAGCCTAGTTTTTGAAAGAAAGTGGCATTTGCTTTTTCAAATGATTCATCATTGAAAACAGTGAATGAATCAAGATAAAGAGGTTGTCTGCTTATGTTGGTTAAAGAATCTCCAAGCATTTGTGTGATTGATCCAGTACCGCTATATAAAGCATCAAGGTAAAGAGGCACTTTATCTGGTTCTTCTAAGATGGTTTGAAGTGCAGCAATGGCAGTCTTCAAATACGAGAGCGTCGCAGATTGATCCATTTCGTCAGAATACTCAGATAAAGTCACGACTGCATGTTTGATGATTTTGTCATAAGCTTCGAGATAAGTGACAGTTTCTGGAATATAATTTGTGAATTCCCATTTTCTGTTTTGATCGATGTTAACGCCGGTAATTTTCAAAATGTTCAGTGCAAATGCATTGATGTGATCAACGAGAAGTTGGATATTTCTTAATTCTTCATTGACTTGATCAATGTCGGCACGGAATGTAATTTCGTGAGTTCCTGCGGATAAATATATATCATAGGCCCCAGATTCATTGCCTAAAATCTCATTTGCCCAAGTACTTTGGCCTGTGACGCCAAATTGATAATTGTTCAATTCATCGAATGGAATCACCCCATCGATGAAAATGGTACGGAAAACCGAAAACTCTTCTTTGTCATTCAAATAGTGGAAGTTGAAATTATAGAGTCCATCTTCTTCTACCGTGAATGAATAAGTTACTTCCTGACCCGAACGATACCATGCAGCACCGTTGATGACGTTGAGTTTTTTATCTACAGCGTCAAAAGGAGTCACTGAAGGAGAAGCAAATGAATATAAACGAACATATGACGAATTCTTACTGATGTATTCAGTAGCGTTGACGTTTAAACTATAACTTGGATGTGACTCTGTTTCATATTGGCTGATGTAAGCTTCATAACTTGGAAGTGCTTGAGGGCTTACGACTTCCAAATCGCCAAAAAGAACGGCTCCGTCCATGATGTTTTCAATCGTTACCGTATTCATTCCGGCATTGAAATAGAATAACAATGGATTCGTTGTCGTGTAAGTATTGTTATAAAGAGGCAATGCTCTCCATCCGACGATTCTGCTTTGACCAGGAAGTGATTCATCACCATACGTATCCAAAGTGAATACTTTAGAATCGTCTTGCCAGTAAAGCGGAACGTCAATGGTTTTGGCGTCATCGAAAGGAAAGACGTCATTGACTTGAACCGCAATCGTCAAATTGCTTAAAACGGACTCTTTGACGTAGTAGTCGACGTAAATGTAGTAAAGTCCTTCTGTAGCGACATTAACGGTATAATTAGCAGTCCCTTCCGACTCCAAATCAATGGCTTTGGATCCGGAATATGAGTAATCTTCAGCTGCAGGATTTCCAGATAGAGTAGCACTGGCCGAAGCTAACCCATAGGTGATTTCGTTGTCTTCAAGAAAACTGATGTAGGAATATCTTGTTATGTAGTCTGAACTCCCTTTGATGACATCGAGTGCTGCTTGATAATCCGTTTCGCTTACTTCCTCTTTCCAAGCTAGATAGTCCGATGAGGAAAAAGGATTGTTGAAAACTAGAATGAAACCACCGATGATGATGAGCAAGATGATCAGTGGCTTGATTAATCTGGTCAACTTCATGAAATTACCCCCAAAAGTCTGATTTTGTTTCAATAATCGATTATGTAAACCGTAACATATGGGTAATTATATCATATATTGGTCTTCTATGTCTAGGTAGAAACTCGGTTTTTAGAAAAATAAAAGGTGTGTTTACACACACCTTTTTTGATTGTTATTCGAAATCAGAAGCACTATAGCCGTAGTAAATTTGTAATCCTAGTTTAATCTTGTCGAATGCATCTTCGAAACGTTGATTTGCAGCATCATTCCAAGTCGGAAGTAAGGCTTGAATCGTAGAAGTAAAGTCGGTATCAAATTTTTGTTTTCCACCATTTAATTCTGGATTCCAATAGTTGTTCCACTCGTGTAGAATCGTCTGTGAAGTTCCTTCGAATGAATAAGTCCATGGGAACGCCTTGTCGGATACATCCCAGAATTGTCCGGACTCATAAAGTCTCAATACTTCTTGGAAACCAGGCATTAAATATTCTTCATCTTCATTCATAGCTCCAAAACGAATATGTTTTTGTGGCGTATACCAAAAAGCCATTTGGTCTTCGAACATTTGTCCTGTAACAACAGGCATAGAGTCATTCAATGCAGAAGAGTAACCACCGGAAGCTTCGTCGATGAATTCTTGCTCTGCTCTCGCTTGGAATGAACGAGAATCTGCACACCAGAATACGCCAAATGTATAAGCGATTTGAATCTTCAATTCTTCTTCAGGAGTACAAGAAAGATCTCCATCTTCCAAACAGTAGTTGTATACTGCCATTGGGTCAAGAACCATTCCAAATGTATTGTCTTGGAAATCAGTAGCTGGTCTTGGATAAATATCCCAGTCTTGAATGTTACATACAGCCCACCAATCGGTGTTTGTTTCAGCACAGTCACCCATCATCCAAGGTTGTCCGTCGAATGTCAACAGATATCCTTGACGGAATAGATGATAATCCCATGATCCTGCATTTGCATATAGGGAAACAACAGGGCCGGTTCCATCAGGAATCGTTAGGTTTTCTTGATCATAGTTACCCCAGAAAGTGCTATCAACCCATTCATGAATGTATGGTAACAATGCTCTTACTTGTGTTGAGTTTAGGTCGACAACGGATGCAGATCCATTATATTCAGCCATGGATTGTCTAATGGTTGTTGTACCTGTTTCGATGAATGAAAGTGGAGTATCCATTGCACCAAAATATAGATTTTCTGCATCTGTAGAATAATTTGACGTGAAGTCTGTATATTCGTCAATGTCCCAGTCATAGTTTGGCATTTCAATTCCGTTTGCATCTGCCAATGATTTATTAACGTATACGCCCCAAGGAAGGATGTATTGAGGTAATCCTGCTTGGAAACCGTAATAATTCATCATTTGCATTACAGATGGATTTAAAGCTTGATATAGTGGATCGTCTTCGAAACGGCTCAAGTCCGCAACGATGCCTTTTGCAACAGAACCACTAAGGTCCATAGCTGCCCAGATGGAAGGGAATCTTCCTTCAGCATCCGCATAGGATTCCAAAGTTTGGCTCCAGTTGTCTGGTCCGCCAGATTTGAAATATCCATTGATGATAACGTTTGGATAAATTTCATTAAAAGCTTTTGCAACAGCATAGGCTGCAGCGTCGTTTTGAGCTGGAAGATCATCTCTTGTATAATTCTGATGTCCCAAATCATAATAAGTGTTTCCGGATCCGCTCCATAAAACGATGTCGATGATTCCAGTGACATTTGGATCTAGTCCAGTATCAGATTCGATGTTCGTCAACTCTGTCGTAGTAGTAGTGCCCGTCGTTGTCGTCGTCGTTGTTGTGATTGTAGTCGATGTAGTCGTAACAGTAGTTTCTCCACAACCAATAAGAACGAATAAAAACATTAAAACAACAGAAAACGTTAATATCTTTTTCATTTCATTCCTCCTAATTTATATATACGATGTTATTTTATCATATCGCTAAAGCGTTTTCAATACTTTTTATGTAATAGGTTACATATTTTTTTACCCAATATGGACCTTGAAACATAAATCAAAGTTTCACTTCGTTTTTGATATTAAGAAAATCAAGCATATTTTCATAATCTTCTTGAGAGAGATTGTTTTCTTTGACCAATCTTTTCAATATTCTATCAAGAGGTTCTTCCGTTTCCCACCAATGCAATGGTCTGAATTTTAATAGAAGATTTTCAAGTTTTGACTTTTCAGGATCGCTCTCCAACCATACTTTTGCTGGAAAATCAGCCGTTTTTTGTGTGTGGCAGACATCAGTAGAATCGAAAAACACAGGTTGAGTGTAGATGATTTCTGAAACATTCTTTCCAATGTAGATTGAATATTCTCCTTTTTCAACCAAAAATTCTTTTTTCGCGACCGAATAAACTTCGAAGTCTTCAGAACTTAACTTTAGTTCTACTGTTTTCGTCTCATTCGGTAGCAACGATACTTTAGAAAAGGCCTTCAATACTTTTTTCGGATGAGTGAATTCTTGCTGTGGATATCCAACAAATAGCAAAACGGTTTCTTTTCCCTCATATTCTCCAGTGTTTTTAATATCAAGTCGGATTGTGAGGTCTTCTTCTTTTTTGATGTTATCGCTCGAAAAATGAAGATTGGAGTATTCAAAGGTTGAATAACTGAGTCCAAAGCCAAATGGGTAAGAGACCTCAAGTTCATGGGTGTCATAGAAACGGTACCCTGTGAATAGACCTTCCATGTATTTTGCTTCAACACCTTTGGATGGAAATGCTGGATGAGTTGAAGTGTTTTCAATTCGAACTGGGAACGTTTCCGATAATTTACCTGAAGGATTCAAGTCTCCAAATAGGATGTCCGCAAGCGGCTTACCACAAGCAGAACCCAAGAACCAAGATTGTATCATTCCTTTTACGTGATTGATGAAAGGATGGACTGAAATCGATGATCCGCTAGAATTAATGATGATGATATTTGAAGTAATTTGGCTTGCCTTTAATACGAGTTCTATTTGTTCTTCGGGTAGATTTAAAGAGGACCTGTCGAACCCTTCGCTTTCGATTTTCGAAGTAGTTCCTGTAAATATGAGGATTTTGTCATGATTTTTAATCGCTTCTTCGATTTCTCTTGTAAACTGGTATCCTCCAAAAAAAGTAATGTTGGATTTCTTCTTTAATTCTGAAAGAGGATTTTCAATTTTGTAGGGAAGTAAATCAGCACTCCCTCCCCCTCCGATTCTTGGATCGATTGCCAATTCGCCTAAAACAAGTATTTTCTCATCCTTCTTCAAAGGTAGAATCTTTTCTTGATTTTTTAAGAGGCAAATGGCTTCTTCTGCAACTTTGGATGCGAGTAAATGATTTTCTTCGAAATTGGTTTGTTTACCATGATTTTTATTTTGAAGCATCCAATCGTAAGCTTTCAAAATTCTTAAAACCGTTTCATCAATTAAATCGAGATCGTACTTTCCTGCAATGACATCTTGAATGAACGCATCTTTCCATTCGGATTGTGGCATTTCAATATCAAGTCCAGCAAGAACGCTTTTTCGTTTATTTTGTACTGCACCCCAATCGGAAATGACGATACCTTCATATCCCCAAGATTTTTTTAACAAATCTCGTAATAACGCAGGGCTTTCCGATGCATAAACACCGTCAATCTTGTTGTAAGATGACATAATTGTTAAGGGTTTTGCGCTTTTAACTACTTTCTCGTACGGATATGCATATAGTTCTCTAAAGGTTCTTTCATCTACAATGGATGAAATGAATCTTCTCGAGTGTTCTTGTTCGTTTAAAACAAAATGCTTTAAAGATGTGCCAACACCCTGTGACTGGACACCTAAAACATAAGATGTCGCAATCTTGGCGGTCAAAACTGGATCTTCTGAATAGTATTCAAAGTTACGCCCACCAAGAGGGCTTCTCTTTCCATTTGCGCCAGGTGCCAAAATAACATCAACGTTATAATGATTACATTCTTTTCCAATCGTTTCTCCGACTTTATAAATCAAGTCGGGATTCCACGTAGAAGACATGGCGGAAGCGCATGGAAACATCGTTGCAGGCATTCTTTTGTGGGGAACGCCTCCATCTTCAAAAAGGTTTTCGTAAGCTCTCAGTCCGTGAGGACCGTCCCCGACGACAAAGTCGCGGATTCCAAGTCTTGGAACACCGTTAAAAAACCAATTATGTTTTCCGGTAAGCAAGGTAGCTTTTTCTTCTAAAGTCATCTCACTTATCGTTTTTTTTATGTCCAAGGGTTTTCCTCCTTGTAAGAAAGACCTGTCCCGAAGGGATAAAGTACAACGTCCGGATTATAATTTACACTATTAATGTTCATTCCGATTCCTGTGGAATTCTTAGGCCAAGTCACAGGTAACTTCCCAGTAAAATCATAATCTCCATAGAGCACATCTGCAATTCCGTGTCCCGCTTCCGTACCAGGCAACCACGCCATGACAATGGCGTCGAAAAATTGTTCATACTGACCTAAAATTAATGGTCTTCCGGCTAAAATCAAAGCAACAACTTTTTTTCCTTCGCTTTTTGCATAAAGAACCTGTTCAAGCACATCGGCATTCGTTGAAGTTGCGGTTGGACCCGTCAATGTTAAAGTATCATTGTCCCCATAATATTCTGCATAAGGGTTTTCGGATAAAACGACCACAACCGTATCAGCTTCATAAATATCTTGGACTACGGTTCCGTTTGTACCGCTAACCGCTTCTCTCATACCTGCAAGAATGGTCGTTCCGGGCGTGAGACTTCTGTTGTCATCGCCTTGCCAGCCAATAGTCCATCCTCCACATTGAATTCCAATGTTAACTGCACCTTCTCCAATGACTGCGACGTCTTGATCTTTTGAAAGAGGAAGCGCGTTGTTCTCATTTTTAAGAAGTACTAATGATTCTCTGACTGCTTCTCTTGCAACAGCCTTGTTTTCATCGGTACTGAATCCTTCGCTATAAGATAGACGGTAATAAGTTTGAGTTGATTCATCATAAAAGTCTTCTGAAAAAAGACCCATTTTGTATTTGATAATCAGGATTCTTCTAACCGCATCGTCAATTCTGTTCATTGAAATGTCACCAGCCCCAACTGCAGCGATGATATTCGTAATCGCATCTTTCCAACTCCAAGGTTCCATTAACATGTCAACCCCAGCGTTAATCGAAGAAACGAGTTGAGCGTAGTAATCTCCAGGAAGCTGATGAATGGCTTCATAATCTGAAATGACGAATCCGTCAAATCCCATTTCGTCTTTCAAAACATCTTGAATCCAGTATTCACTTGCATGCATTTTTTCGCCATTGATGGAACTATAAGAAATCATAATGGTATAGACTCCAGCTTCAATAGCATCATAATAAGGCACTAAATGAATGGCTCTGACTTCTTCTTCCGTCATGATTGCATTTCCTTGGTCATGTCCACCATCCGTACCACCATCAGCGACGAAATGCTTTGCACTCGCTCCGATGCAATAATTTTGGAGACCATCAATGTAAGCTCCAGTTAAACCGGCAACTAAATCTGCCGATTCAGATAAGGATTCATAGGTTCTACCCCATGAAATATCTTGGACGACGCCAATCATCGGAGCGAAAGTATAGTTCATTCCTGTGACTCTGATTTCTCTAGCGGTAATCAATCCGATTCTTTCCATTAAATCAGGGTCATTGGCTGCGCCAAGACCGATGTTATGAGGAAACATGGTTGCTCGATAAACATTATTGTTTCCATGAACGGCATCGAGTCCGTAAATGATAGGAATTTCAGAAGATGAATTTCTTGCGGCATCTTGAAATCCTTTATACATCAAATACCAATTGTAAGCATCGTTTGTAGAAGGGGCAGAGCCACCTCCACTTAAGATTGAACCAAGATTGTAGTTCGTAACGTCATTGTTTGAAACACCGTTTTTCTCAGCTTGCATCATTTGTCCTACTTTTTCTTCTAACGTTAAAGAAGCAAGCAAATTATCGATATAATCATAATCTACAACAAGTTCATCGCAATAAGAACCCTCGTAATTGACGGGTGCAGTATCGGTCAAAAATGAGGTTGTCGTTGTATTGGTTGTCGTCGTATTGGAAGTCGTCGTCTGAGTTGTAGTTTGTGTGGTTTCGCTTGAAGTGGTTGTATCGGTTGTAGAAGTCGTTGTTGTCGCGCTTGTGACTGCACAAGCGGTTGAAAATGTTGTTAGGAACAAGATAATTCCTACGAGTAATTTTTTCATTATTTAATTTCCTTCCTGTGAATAATTCCAATAAAGAGTCGTTAGAGAGTTTCTTGGCAAAGTCACGGTAAACGTATGATCTCTCCAGTGGACTGTCGTCGTTTTTTCGGCTCCGTCATTGAATAGCACAATCGTAATTTTCCCGAATTCATCGACGAATCCCGTGGATAATAAGGTTGTTGATGAGCTTTTAACATAGATTTTCTTTGATCCGGATAAAATGTCTTTGTTGAAATGCCCTGTGATGTAGCCATCGGCTTCAAGAACGAAACCGCTACTTCCATCAATTGGAACACTTAAGAGACCGGTGCAATTTCCACATCCACCCAAATGTACTGTTCCCTCTGGGTCAAGGACGATGTTCCAGTACGTTGTTCCTGAAGCAAATCGGTTATAGGCTTCTAAATACATTCTACGTATAGACCATTCCATGTTGCTTTCTATCGCTTTATAAGTAGTAATGGCAGTACATTCCGTCATGAACACTTCAACTTCAGGATTGTTCTCATGAAGGTAATTCAAATAGTCAACCATGTCATATTCATTTCCGGAATAGCAATGAACTCCTACGGAATTGATGAACGAGGCTGCCGATTCATTTTCTAAGACTTTGACTGGAAAATCAATCAAGACGCCAGAATTATCAACGGTATTATGATCCCAAATCATGACTCCGGTTTGAAGACCGCTGGCAACGATTTGAGGGCCTAAATGGTCGCGAATGAATGTAATGGTTTGGGCTGTAGTCCAGACCATTCCAGGGTAATCATAGGCAGAATGATACGGTTCGTTTTGAACTGAAAGATATTTGATGTGAATCCCTAAGGCATCCATTTCTTCCAGATATCTGACAAGATAAGCAGCGTATTCGTCAAAGTAAAAGGAGTACAGAGATCCCCCATACAAACTTTTACTTGTTTTCATCCAAGCCGGTGCGCTCCAAGGAGCCGCAATGAATACAATATTGGGATTGATTTCAAGGGCATCTTGTAGAACAGAAATTATTTGTGCATCTTTTTCGAGAGAGAAATGGGCTAGTTCGGTATCAGGAACGTTACCCTGAGTATCGTCATAGGTATAATGCCCAACTTCGCTTGTCACAAAATCACTTGCGCCTACTGTTAGTCTAACAAGTTGAATATGAAGTCCATTTTCTGAAAATAAGTAATCTATGATTTCATCTCGATCTGGGGACTGGCTAATCACATAAGCGCTTGATTGCGTCATTGCCGCTCCGGTTCCATAAAATGATTGAAAAGTCATATTTTCAGAAACGGTTATATTCGTTACGGTTGATGTGGATGGATCCCAATCTGATATGGATAAATTGGGTTCGAATAAAGAGCTCCCATTAGAGGAATACCCCATAACGCTGACGTTTGAAACGTCCGCGGAAGTTGTCGTGACGAAAGTGACGTCATCTGTAGTAGACGTCATTGATGAGGTATCGGTTATCGTGGTTGTAGTTGTAGTGGTCGAAGTTGTCGTTGTCCCCGAGTTATCACAGGCCAAGGCTGTAATGGACAAGAAAATGAGTAGTCCAAATAATAGAAATTTTCTCAAAATTTTAAGATCCCCCTCTCAACCAAACCGCGGAAATTCCATCCGCTTAGGTAATCACTGATTTTATAAGACCAGAAAATCCAGCCAGTGATTGAAGAAAAAGCTTTTAATTGATTTTCTGCGAATCTCTGTTCAAATTCAAAACGTGTTCCATCATAGTCGATTTGTCTAGCGCCTAAGCTCCATTCGCCAACGACGACTGGAACGATTTCTTCCATTTTGACTAATCTTTGTTGTGTATCGAATGGGACATTTAAAAATTCAGTCGCATCCATATGGTCAAAATGGTTTCCAAAACACTGGTAGACATGCGTGTCAAGAATCACATTCTTCCACTGGTGTTCCTGAAAGAAAGGACCCCAATGATTGAATCTAAAAGCATCATGGAAAACGATAAAAGTCTCTTCTCTTAGTATCGGTCTTAAAACTTCATAGCTTCTAATATAGAAATCCTCAATGATGTTCATGTCGATTGTCATATGTGGTTCATTGAGTACTTGAAGAGAGTGAAGTGCAGGGTGATTCTTGTATCTCTTTGCTATTTCTTCTAATACGGATATCGTAGTCGTGATGTTTTGTGGGTCGAGATGCCAAGTCATTACTCCATCAATTCCACCATTGTCAAACCCGTTTTGAGAACCTGGTGCAGTATGAAGATCAAGCATGACTTTCATACCTTCTTGATGAATAAAGTCTAATGCTTTATCCAAGTATAAAAGTGGGGAATGATAAGGATGTTCAGAGGGAAACTTGTCTGGAAATAACCACCAAGGAATGGGAATTCTAACAAGATTGATTCCTTGTTTTTTTAACCAAGCTATATCTTCTTTTGTAATCCAAGTTTGCCAATGCTCTATAAGCTTTTCTTTGGCGTGAGGGTCATTTGTAACAAATGAAGTCTCACACCGAGCAGGATTTTGTGTATCATCAAAAAGCGTTGGTTTCATCCAACGCTCGAGTACGAACCATCCACCTAGATTGACTGATTTGATTTTCTCCACTATGATAACCTATTGCAGTATTGTCATAATCGAATGAGGTAAGGACACAAAACTCTCATTTCCGATATTGAACTGCTCTTCCTTGTCTGTTTGATTTAATACAACAATCACGATTTGATGATTGGGGTTTTCAAAGGCAAGAACTTGCAAATTTTTATTGTCAAGTTTGGATTCGATTCTATATGCGCCTTGTTTGACATATTTTGAGATTTGACCGATGTAGTAATAAGAAGATTCAAGAATCAATCTTTCAGGGAAAATATCAATGATAATCGGTGCATCACAGACATTGTTCACATGGTTAGGTCCGCCAAGATTGTCTAGATACAAGTTCCAGTCGATATAACCTTGACACCAATTTTCCAAATCTCCAAACATGTTTCTTGCATAGCGTTCTCCTGTTGTCCAATCTTGAAGATGAACGCCCATTTCTACGCAGCCTTCCGTAAAAAGAAGTCCTTTATCAGGAAATAGTTCATGGACCTTTCCTACATTTTCAAACGCTTCGCTGACATACCAGTGAAAGCCGGTACCCCAGACGTATTGAGCTGTTTCAGGATCGCTTAGAATTGGAGTTACTCTTTCTACGATGACATCGCGGTTGTGATCCCAAACTAAAATATTGACATCTTTTGCGGATGAATTTTTCATTGTTGGGCCAAGGTGTTTTTTGACAAAATCACCTTCTTGAATCGCTGAATAGATACAGGAATCCCATCTTTGAACCGCTGCGGGTTCATTTTGTACGGTGATTCCCCAAATGTTCATCCCTTGCGCGCGGTAGTGCTCAATGAACTTCACATAGTAATTAGCCCAGGCAGGTGCATATTCTTCTAACAAATGTCCACCTTTGATTGGGGAATTGTTGTCTTTCATAAAAGCGGGTGGCGTCCAGGGAGAAGCTAGTAATTTAATCGGATTTCCACTGATTTTTTCTGCCGCTTTGATGGTGGGAATGACATAGGTCAAATCACGAGTTATATCAAAGGTTTTTAAATCTTTGTCTCCTTCTTCGATGTAAGTATAACTTGATAGCGAGAAGTCACATCCGTGAATTGATACTCGTCCGATATTATATCCGATCCCAATTTCCGGATCAAAATAAAGTTCAAGAGCTTTCTTTCTTGTTTCTTCATTGACGCGATATAAGTTATAACAAGCAGATTCGGTAAAAGCTCCACCAAATCCGATGATTTCCTGGTATTTTTGTTTTGGATTTAAATATAGCGTTTTTAATTCTTTGTGTTGATCTCTGATTACTTCTTTTGTTTCAGTTAGACGAAAATCAGTGTTTTTCGCCGTCACAATCACTTTTGACATTGTTATTCTCCTTTAATGTGTAACTGCTTACATACAATTATTATACAATGAAATTCATCCTATTTCAAGCAATACGTTAACAATGAAAAGAAGGTTGCTTCCAACCTTCTATTCCTCTATGATGTCGTAATATCTGACGTAGTCGATTTCAAATGGAGAGGGGTAGTCTTCTACTGCGACGTCTCCGCCCCAAGTTCCACCAATTGCTTGATTAAGAATTAGGTAATAGGGTTTGTCGAAAGGCCATCCAAGTTCATCTGAAATATAGCCTTTTTCGTGTTTTTCGTATTTTGCAAAAGACTTTTTGTCGACAAAAAACTCGATATAATCTTTTGTCCAATCCATTGCATATTCATGGAATCCTTCCATGATTCCTTCTACGACTTCAAAATGAGTTCTTTGTGTTCTTTTAACATGGTTGTAAAGCTCCGTATGAAGTGAAACATGAACATTTCCAAAAAGATGATGTACATGTTCCATAATGTCGATTTCCCCACATCTAGGCCAAGGAATGTTCTTTTCTTTTTTATCTGCGGGCAACATCCATATGGCCGGCCATGCGCCTCTTGCTGAAGGAATTCTAGCACTGATTTCAAGTCTTCCATACATGAAGTGTTTCTTTCCGAAAGTCGTGACTCTCGCTGAAGTGTAAGGACTTCCTTCATAATCTTCGATTCTACCTTCGATTGTTAAAATCGAGTCTTTGACGATATCGTTTCTTCTTTCGGTATAATATTGAGTTTCCCCATTGCCCCATCTTTTTGAGCCATGGTCGTATCCCCATTTCTCAGGGTTAACATTTCCAGATCCGTCAAATTCATCTGACCAGTTCAATACATATTTTTTCATTTTTTTTCTCCTAAAATAATTGTGATGATTTCGCTTTCCAATACAGTTCCTTTTTTAAGTGTAAATGCGTCTTTTTTGGTTTCGAGCAACTTGTTATTGCATCGTACCTCACTAATTTCATAATGACCATAATCCAATTTATTTGGGTTCATATATTGAATTAATAGTGTTTTTCCATTAAATAAAACATGTAAAGAGGCTAAGGTGTCCATAAAATGATGACTTCTCAAATGCGGACGGAAGACAAAATCTCCAAAAGAGCCATAGACTCCAAAAATTTGCTCAACGAGGGTAATGATTACCCAAGAGGCGGATCCGGTCAAGAAGTGATACATTCCTCTTCCGTCTGGTGAAATGTATTCTGGAATCCCTGGAAGAATTTTTGATTGGTTGATGTCGAGTAAGTAATTTGATAAATCATCTAATATTTTAGTGCCTTCTTTGACAAATCCATTGTCAAGAAGTGAATAGGCGTACATGATTGTCATATGAGAGAAAAATGCGCCGTTTTCTTTATGCCCGAATGCAAATCCCATGAACCTTCCAAGATTCATTTTATTCACTCCAAATCGCGTGTTTAGGCGATAACTGGAAGGTGGAGAATCGTAAAGATACTTATTTGCTGAATTGATGATTTTTTCGATTTGTTGCTTCGACGCATTATGTGCCATTAAAGGGAATACTTGTCCGGTTAAAGTCATTTTGACAGGTTCTTCTAGGGATTCAACGCGAATTCCTTCGTTGTCATAATAACCATTGAATGAACCAAATTCTCCTAATTCATTCCATTCCTGTCGAGATAGGTTTTCCATCATCGAGCTAGCTTTAAAAGATAAATCTTGAATCAAATCCTCAATGAAAATATCAGTCTGTCTTCCACTCACTTGATGTTGAATTGCATTGAAATAACGCTGCAGTTTTTCTTGCTTTTCACTGGGAGATAGTGCTATCTGATTATTATCATTCAGCAACAATTCAAATTCTTCAAAGAATGAAAATCGTTTTGTTCCTTGTGATTTTAAATGGTTTAGAATCGAAACGATATTCTTTAGATTTCCGACATAAAGATGAGTAAAAGCTACTGTTTCTCCGGCTTTTTTTGCCATGTCGAATCCGTCGTTCCAATCCGCATCTTCTATTCTGATATTTCCATGCTTTCCTACGTTATAAAAAGCGGTTAAGTTTTCTACAAGTAAATGTTCAAGTACGGTTCCTAGGTAAGAAACACCTTCCTTTGTCATCAAACTCGATCCGTTTTCACCGTCGTAATCCATATCAATTTTCTTAGTATAATGAGAAAATTTATCTTTAAAATATCCTTGTTTTTCAAATAAAATCGTAGTGTCCCCGGTCCGATTCAAGTAAAACTGAACTGTAACAAACGGCCAAGCTCCGTGGTCGGACCATACTCTGACAATTTTATTTCTATCTGCTTTGAATTCGCCTGATTTTTCTCCGATGATTGTAGCGTTAGAACCATCAATCCGAACACCTCTAAAGAAATTGACAATATTGTCTCTGACTGTATGAGGATCTTTCAAAATGAGTTCAAGAGAGTCTTGCCACAAATCTCTCCATCCTCTTCCACCTCTTCCATAATCATGATGAGGTAGGAAGGAGTTTCCATAGATTCTTCTAACCAGCGGCTGAATGCCGACATGTCGATACCACCCTGACAACGGGATATCTTTTATTTTAAAATCAGTCGTAATTAAATCGTTTTTCCAGAATACTTTATTTTCCTCTAATAGTCGATCGAAATCCAATTTTGACAGTTCGGATTGATACTGGATAAGCGAATCGATATTAGAGTGGATTTCAAAAGCAATGATGAATTCGATCTCTTCGTTTGGAGAGATTTGAATTTGATCAAATTCAATTCCTCCCATTGCCTCATATCCTTCGAATACATCTCCGACCTGATAAGAATTATGCACTGAATTAACGACAACATTCGGGTAAAAAAGATCTTTTCCTTCACCGATGAATTCATCCAATTTTGGCCAATATTTGCTTATGGATTGATGTTTTGATGACTTGGCAAAAACGCCGTAGGCGTAAGTGTTGGGATGATGCCCCCGTTCATCAAAAGAAAGGCTGGGTTGGTTGATGATTCCGTTAGATACGATGTGAATTCTGTTTAGCAATGAGGTTACGTGACGATGGTCTCTCAAATTATCGGCAGATCGACCGAAAATGGGAATTCCAACGACCGTTTTAATTTTAAGAGATTGCGTTGACTTATTTTTAAATACGACTTTGTGAAGTTCAATCCATCTATCGTTTGTTGGAACGAAACTTGTGATGTTCACTTCAAATTGTGAATTATTACGGAGTATTTTTTGATACAATAAACCGTTGTCCAGTGTCACTTCATCCGGAAAAGACTTTTGATAAGGCGTTAAGCCCGTCACATTCCAAATCGTACCCTCTACATTGAAAAAGATGTTTCTTGCATTCAGAGGGTTTTTTAAATCCTCTGCAGAAGCAGGAATCATTCCAAAGTGGTTTTGATCAATTTTGATATCTCCATGTAATGTTGGAGTAATAGCGGATTTCATCCCAGAATAGTTAAACAATGGAAAATAAAGTCCACTGAATTGGTCTATGTTTGGGATGGAATAGGAGCCGTCTTGTTTGAATGAAATTTGTGTCTTAATAGTGACTCCTCCTCTCTATGTAACCGTATACATATATTATATCATACTACGAATTAATGTATAGAATTTTTTAAAAAAAAAGAGCCGAAACAAAGTTCGGCTCTCTATTGTCAATTGAATTATGCCTTGATGAATTGATCGACGTTCAAGACAAAAATGGTCGCTCCGCCTACCTGTACCTCAACTGGAGTGGAGGAGAAAATTCCAAACTCGGATGAGATCGCATTCGGAACTAATTTCGTTCTTCGTTTCGACGTTTCAGATATCACTTGGATGCATTTATCCAATAGCTCATCTTGCACGCCAATAATCATGGTTGTATTACCGCTCATCAAGAATCCACCCGTCGTCGCAAGCTTCGTCACAAAGAAATTTTCTTTGATTAATGTCTTGATTACCTTACTAGCATCTTCATTTGACACAATCGCCATCACTAGCTTCATAATACACCACCACCTTTTTGGTTATTCTATCACAACGGATGCGGTTTTTAAAGAGCATTTGTGAAAATATCGTCTGAAAATCAGTCATTTCAAGACAAAACCACTAAAAAAACACCATTTCTGGTGTTTTATTATCCAATTGAACCTGTCATTTCCAGTTTAATCAGTTGATTGAGTTCAACAGCATATTCCATCGGTAACTCTCTAGCAAAAGGCTCTATGAATCCCATTACAATCATTTCTGTAGCTTCTTCTTCTGTAAGTCCGCGACTCATCAAGTAGAAAAGTTGTTCTTCAGAAACCTTCGAAACCGTGGCTTCGTGTTCGATTTGACCTTTAAAGTTTTTCACTACATTGGTTGGCAAGGTGTCTGAAGAAGACAAGTTGTCCACAAGAATGGTGTCACACTCAATTTTACTTCTAGATCCGGTCGCTCCGGGAGCTTGGGTGACCATTCCGCGGTAGTTGACTCTTCCGCCTTTATTTGCGATTGATTTTGAGATGATTTTACTGGAAGTGTTCTTTCCAATATGGATCATCTTAGCGCCTGCATCCTGGATTTGCCCTCTTCCGGCAAATGCAATCGAGATGGTTGTTCCTTTAGAATAATCTCCACGTAAAATGCAAGACGGATATTTCATGTTGACACCACTACCGATGTTTCCGTCAATCCATTCCATATGACCGCGTTCGTAAACGACAGAACGCTTCGTAACGAGATTGATGATATTATTCGACCAGTTTTGTACTGTCGAATACCTGCAATAAGCACTCTTTTTGACGAATATTTCAACAACTGCCGCATGTAGAGAGTCATTTGAATAAATCGGCGCTGTACATCCTTCAACATAGTTTAATGACGCTTCGTCTTCGACGATAATCAAAGTTCTTTCAAACTGACCCATTTTCTCGGAATTTATCCTGAAGTAAGACTGTAATGGTTTTTCAACTTTGACACCTTTTGGTACATAGATAAAAGAACCACCACTCCAAACGGCCGTATTTAGGGCTGCATATTTATTGTCTTTATAGCTGACAACTTTCCCGAAATACTCTTTAAAAATATCCGGATGTTCTCTTAAAGCAGAATCAGTATCGAGGAAAATGACACCTTGATCTGTCAGTTCTTGAATTGTTGAATGATAGACTGCTTCACTGTCAAATTGAGTCGTAACCCCTGCTAAGTACTTTTGTTCAGCTTCTGGAATACCCAGTTTATTGAAAGTATCTTTAATCTCGTCAGGAACGTCTTTCCAGTCATTTTCGACTCTACTGGATGGTTTGATATAATAAATGATGTCTTCAAAATTAATAAAAGATAGATCCGGTCCCCAACTTGGGTTCTTTTTTTCAATAAATGCTTGATAAGCTTTTAAACGGATGTCAAGCATCCAATCCGGTTCACCTTTTATCGCTGAAATTTCTGCGACGATTTCTTTCGATAAACCTCTTTTCGTTTGGAACACACTCTTCGAGTCTGTTTTGAAGCCATATTTATAGTCGTTGACAATGCCTTCGACATTTGCTCTTTCTTTATCGCTCAAGGGGAAAACCTCCTTATTTCTTGATCGTTTCCAAAAATGCTTTCCAAGATATGGAAGCACATTTAATTCTCGCCGGGAACAAGCGTACCCCCGCAAACACTTCAGCTTCCTCTAAATCAATCGATGGATCGATCGATTCATTAGAAACCATTTTTAGGTAATTATGTGCAATTGCTTCTGCTTCTTCGACTTTTTTGCCAATCATGGTTTCTGTGAGAACAGATGCAGAAGCGCAACATATGGAGCACCCACTGCCTTCAAAACGACAGTCTTCGATGACTCCTTCATTACATTTGGTCTGTATCGTCACGTCATCGCCACAACTAGGGTTTTTAATATGTTTGATGTGATAACCTAGGCCCTCTACCAAGCCCTTGTTACGAGGGTTTTTGTAGTGTTCCATGATGACTTCTCTATATAAGTTTTCTAAATTAGCCAAGATATCACTCCTAAAATCCCATGTTTTTGAAGAAGGAAATCGCTTCTTTTGTCGTGGAGACAAAACGATCAACATCTTCCTTATTATTATATAAATAGAACGACACTCGAAGACAGGACTGAATTCCTAAAAATCGAGTTACGAGTTTTGCGCAGTGTTGCCCGGCTCTCATGCAAATGTTTTGATCTGCATAATAGGTGACAGCGTCATGTGGTGGAACGTTTTTTAAATTATAAGAAATAATTGCCGTATCGCTGTTTGGATTGTAGATTTCAATCCCTTCAATCTCTTTTAGCTGATTCAGGGCATAAATGTGTAGTTCCATACAGTATGATTCTATTTCTTTGACTGAATATCGATTGAAATATTCAATGGTGTCGCTAAATGCGATAATTCCCGCAACTGGCATGGTTCCGGCTTCAAATTTGTAAGGAGTATCTTTATAGGTCGCATCAGTAAGGGTGACGTCGTCATTCATGTCGCCACCAAATTCAATTGGATCCATTCGATCCAAAAGTACTTTTTTGCCGTACAGAATTCCTACCCCAGTCGGTCCAAGCATTTTATGTGCTGAAAAAGCTAAGAAATCAAGGTCTAATTCTTTGACGTCTACTTTTAAATGTGGAAGTGCCTGCGCACCGTCAATGACCGCAATGGCACCTATCGAATGAGCCAATTTGACGATTTCTTTCACGGGGGTGATAAAACCCATGACATTCGATACATAAGTAAGTGCGACTATTTTAGTTTTTTCAGTTAATACGGTTTTAAAATGATCTACAGTAATTCTTCCTTCTTTTGTCAAAGGAACGAATTTAATGACGGATTTTGTTTTTTTTGCAATTTCAAACCAAGGCAGATAAGAAGAATGGTGTTCCAGTTCAGAAACGATGATTTCGTCTCCTTCATTCAAGTTTGCCAAGCCATAGCTTGAAGCAACCAAGTTTAAGGATGAAGTCGTTCCTCTGGTAAAAACGATTTCTTCTACTTCTGAATTGATGTAGGTAGCAACGTCTTCTCTGGTTTGTTCATATAAATCAGTCGCCTCAACGCTGATTGGGTAAAGACCGCGGTGAATGTTGACGGACAAGTCCTGGTAGTAATGGTCGATGGCATCGATCACTCGTTGCGGTTTCAAGCTCATCGCAGCTGAATCCAAGTAAACCAAACCGTTTTTGATTTGGGGAAACTCCTGACGCCAATTCGGGTTCGACATATTACTATTCTCCCTTCACTTTTCTCGCTATTCTCTGATTAATGGTTTTCTTTAGTGCTCCTTCATCCAATGAAAGGACGAAAGGTTCTGTGTACCCTTGTAATATCAATCGTTTTGCTTCACTTTCTGAAAGTCCACGACTAAGTAGATAAAACATTTCATCTTCGTTAATTTGGCCAATGGCAGCGCCATGCCCTGCTTCTACATCGTATTCATCGATGAAGAGTTTCGGATCAACGCGGATGATACCTGTTTCAGAAAGGATGACTCCACGGTTTTGTTGTTTACAGTTTGAGCCTGACATTCCTTTTGCAATATAACCATTGACGTAAAATTCAATCGTAGAGTGGTTGTTTGATACCATTAAGTTATGAACGTTTGATACTGTATTTTTAGCCTGATGCCTGATATCCTGAATTGTTGAGAAACGATCTTGATGATGAGAAATCGTTAAAGTATCGAAATCAATCGATGCGTTTTCTCCCTTAAGTAGAAGTTCGTCTTTAAAAGTGTGCTCTCCATCCATGAATAACCCACTTGATAACAGCAAGTGCGCATTTTGATCTATTTCTAAAATTCTATTCAAATTTGTTTTTACATTTCGAGAAGTCAAGTAGGTTTCAGTAATTTTGATATTTGAACCTTGATGTAAAAGAATCTTGATGTCTCTCGAAGCGTTTTTTCTAAAATGATAAAGCAAATTGATCGATAAGTATGAATCTTTCGGAAAAACAAGTTCAAGTTGATTGAACTGAACATCCGAGGTAATGACGAGACTGATTTTTTCTTTCGAATTTTTGGGGAAAGTAATGATCAACGCCCCATTTTTGTCTTTGCTACTGAAATGATGATTTGATTCAAGCGGACGGTCTAAAAAAACCGGATGTAATGATTGTTCAAGGTAAGTTGGGTTGTTCATGTGAAGGCTACCTTGTTGTTGGATTGGTTGCACAAGTACCAAGTGAATATTGTTTTGGTCCTTCATCGAAATCGTCAATGCCAAGTTCCGCTTTTAACCAGTCATATCCGTCCGAGTCAATTTTCGCAATCAATTCTTTACCACCAGTTTTAACAATCTGTCCTTTAATCATAATATGAACATAATCAGGAACAATGTAGTCAAGCAACCTTTGATAATGAGTAATTAAAATCATCCCCAAGTTTGGGGATTTAAGTGCTGTGACGTTTTCACCGACAATCCTTAAAGCATCGACATCCAGGCCGGAATCAATTTCATCAAGCAAAGCAATCGAAGGCTTCAACAGTTTCATTTGAAGGATTTCGTTTCGTTTCTTTTCTCCACCGCTAAAGCCTTGGTTCAGGAAGCGGTGAGACAATCCAGACCCCATTTTGAGTTCTTTCGCACTGTCTTCAAACTCTAGAATAAATTTACCTATTCTTAGGTGTTTATCTTTTGGAAGTCTTGCGGTCACAGCAGTTTTGACAAAATCGAAATTGGTGACTCCTGGTACTTCCACAGGATTTTGCATACCTAAAAAAACGCCTCTTCGACTTCTTTCGTCGACAGGCATCTCATTCATGACTTCTCCATCCAACAGAATTTCTCCTGACTCAATTTTGTATTTCGGGTGACCCATAACGATTTGAGCTAGTGTCGATTTTCCTGTTCCGTTCGGTCCCATGATTGCATGAGTTTCTCCGCCTTTGACGGTTAAGTTGATACCATGTAAAATCGTATTACCTTCAACGGATACGACTAAGTTTTTCATCTCTAAAATTGCCATTCTGTACCTCCAAATTAACACCTTCTATTGTACTCTATATAGCTCTTTTTTGCAAAAAATATGAATGTTTAATTTCAAAAAAAGAAGGAATCTACGAGAGATTCCTTATTTTTCAACAACTTCTGCACCGAGAACACTCGGGGATTTCACATGTTGTAACTTTGTCATATCCAGTACTTTTCTGAATCCAGTTAGGAACACGAGTGAAAAAATGCTTAATACGATTCCAATGGTGTATCCGCCCATACCAAAACAAAGACCAATCATGGATGCAAGCCAAATCGTTGCGGCTGTAGTTAATCCTGAAATACCGTTGGAAGTTTTCAAAATCGTTCCGGCACCCAGAAAACCTACTCCTGTTACAACTTGCGCGATGATTCTCTGCCTTTCTAAATTCGCTTGGATGTTTAAAAGCATCAGATCGGGAGCCATTGCCAACGCTTCGTTGTAAAGGCTGTCTTGAAGAATGGCTATTCCGCAAGCTCCGAATGCTACCATCAAATGGGTGGTTACCCCTGCAATTTTGTGTTTCATCTGTCGTTCGATACCGATGATTCCCACAAACACTGCCGTGAGTCCCATTCTCAAAACGATTTCCCAAAGACCGGGACCCGTGTCCAAAAAATTGCCAAATACACTTAAACTCATAATTTCACCTTATTTCAATGCGCGTAAAGTAAGCGCTTTACATATTGAATTATAATTATAGCAGATTGGGTGATGATAATCAAGTACTACAAAAAGAAAACGGTGTGTTTTCCAACATTAGAGTATTCGATTTAATATTACATTATTAAAACATTCCATATTAACAATGATTCGTGAAATTAGTCTTTTTTAAAAAAAAAACCGTCTATTCCAGATGTATTCGGAATAGACGGTCATAATTATGTTGTGTCTGTGTTAGTTCCAATAACACAGTGGTGAATTTCTTTTATTACGATCATTCAATGACTATGATACGTAATCCCAGCCTTCAATAGTAAGGG